>Ga0066706_10000163_pt1 | contig 16790 bp, 15 predicted proteins | sample GraSoiAngelo_155_FD_67274 | JGI IMG/M metagenome (GOLD analysis project Ga0066706, IMG submission 67274) | Grasslands soil microbial communities from the Angelo Coastal Reserve, California, USA - 14_1009_13_30cm | ecosystem: Environmental > Terrestrial > Soil > Grasslands | place: USA...
GAGACAGCCTCGTTAGCAGACCTGACCAGGGCGGCCAGTGCAGACTATTCGAACATGACTATTCTCGTCCTAGTAGGCGTCTTCATCGTACTGCTCCTAGCGCTCGGATCAGTGTTCACACCGCTCCGTCTGATATTGACAATACTCCTCAGCGTGTCCTGGGCAATGGCGGCCGTGATGCTTATCTCGCAAAACATTCTAGGAGCACAACTGACATGGATACTTCCGATCATGCTCTTGGTGATAATGGTCGGATTAGGGCTTGATTACGACATATTCCTAGTAACTCGAATTAGAGAGCTTGTGCTCAAAGGACTAAATGAGGATGCAGCGATCGACACCGCGGTCGAACGAACAGGGGCGATTATTACCGCATGCGGACTTGTAACCGCTGGCGCGTTCAGCACAATGATGCTCTCCCACATTCTCCTACTGCAACAGCTGGGGCTGGCAATCCTGATCGTCGTCTTGTTGGACGCGTTGGTGATAAGAATATACCTGGTCCCATCGATTATGAGACATATGAAACGATTCAATTGGTGGGCACCACGAATAATCAAACAAGCCAGGAAAACAATAGACAGAAATTCAGGCGCAAGATTGTCAGAAGAACTAGGTAACCGCTGAAACTTCAAGCGATAATGAGCGGCCGATCTTTCTCCGTAAACATCAACCTCGATAATTTGAAGAACAATAGATTGCCCTCTGCGAATTTATAGAAATGGTGCGGGGGGTGGGATTCGAACCCACGAAGGCCTACGCCACAGGATCTCTCCTGAAGCCGGATCTTAAGTCAAGCACCGCTTCGTCCGAGCGGTCCTGCCCCTTTGACCTGAATCCCGCCCTATAGGACAGGATCCCATAGAGGTCTCGGGAACCCCCGCTTTCGACCAGATCAAGGATTGTCCATTCTTAAAGCCAATCCAGCAAGCTCCTTCTCAATGCGCAACTCGTCCCGAGTCTCTGATCGACACCCCCCTCTTCCCGGGTTTAGGGTACAATCTCTACAAATCCAGCATGTGTTACCGTCCTTCTCGCGGAAGGGCCTGGCGCAAAGATGTCTCCGAGCGCGACTGTTCAGAAGTCCGTTACACCAGAATCCGTCAAAGCCCTCATGATCATCGAGGCCATCGTTATCGCCTTCTTCTCGTTCTGGCTAAGTAACGAGTACGTCTACAACGTGTACTTCCGAATATACATAGACAGCGTATTCATCGAACATTTCACCACCTATACAATTGCACTAGGCCTCGGAATAGGCCTGGCAGGGACCGCTGCAGCCGCCGCCCTCTACAAGAACCTAAGAGAAGCCAAATTGAAACTGGAATCATTCGCTCCGAAGATTAGAGGCTCGGTCGAAAAAATGCTGGCAAGTGTTCCTTCAATGGAGCAACAGATTGTAGTTCCGCCAACCGGCAATGCTCCCATCGTTATTGCACAACTTGCGCAGGAGGCTTCACCAACCGCTAACCCCATTCCCCCTGTTTCTCCAGCACAGCCTGCGGAAGAACAGAAATAATTTCCTTTAGGGTTTCTCACCTAGTTCCTTAGCGAACTCTGTCAAAAGTTCTCTTTGCCTACGGGAGAGGTCGCGCGGAATCTCAACATCAATTCTCACAAGTTCATCTCCTCTTCCCCATCCTCCGACCCTGGGGAAACCCTTGCCTTCAAGGCGAAACACTGTTCCCGGTATTGTCCCTGCTGGAATCTTTAGCTGTGCCTTACCATCGATAGATGGGATTTGAAGCTCCCCCCCGAGAGCGGCTTTAGGAAAACTGACTTTGGTCTCGTAGAGAATATTGTCTCCGTCGCGTTTGAACTCGGCGTGGGGCTTCAATCTTATCCGAACATAGAGATCTCCACTACGTCCACCCTGAGCCGCGTTCCCTTCTCCCCTAATTCGGAGGCTCTGGCCTTCGTCGGCTCCGGGAGGGACCTTCACTTGGAGTTTCGTCTTCGTTCGTGAAAGGCCGCTTCCGCCGCAGTTCTTACATGGCTTGTCAATGACGCTTCCTTCTCCTCTGCACTTCGGGCATGTGGTTATCTGAACCAGCTGAGCGAAGCCGGCTCGACGCACTGTTTGGACCTGGCCTCGGCCATGACAGGTGCTACAAGTCTTCCTTGAGCTTCCGGGCTGGGCCCCGGACCCGTTGCATTCCTTGCACTCTGCAAGCCGGGGAAATTCTATCTCTCTCGTCGCTCCATGGGCGACCTCGTCGAAGCTAATCTGCAAATCGGAGACCAGATCCTCGCCTCTGGCTGGGCCGCTAGTGCCCGCGTAATTCTCGAAGCCTCCGAATCCTCCGAGGATTCGTTCCACGAAGCTGCTGAAACCGCCGCCGAAAGCTCCGAACCCCATGTCCCGGAATATGGAGTCAAAATCGGCACCTCGGAAAATGTCTTCAGTGTTATATTTCTGGTAGATTCCCTCTCGCCCAAACTGATCGTACTGTTTTCTCTTCTCGTCATCTGACAGTATCGCGTAGGCTTCCGAGATTTCCTTGAACTTCTCAGTTGCCTCTGGGGCTTTGTTCCGATCTGGGTGATACTGTAGAGCAAGTTTGCGGTAGGAGCCCTTTATGTCGTCTTTGGACGCGTTTCGAGTAACCCCGAGCACGTCGTAATAGTCTCGCTTCTCCATTCCTTCCGATTCATCTCGCTCTACCGAGAGCCTTCGTCCTTTACCTCTCTGAACTCCGCGTCCACGACATTATCATCCTTAGAAGGGCCGGCTCCAGGAGACGCTGCCTGCTGGGCAGGTTCTCCAGGCTTCTGCGCGGTAACTTTCTGGTAGATCTCAGCACCAATCCTCTGGAGAATCCGCGAGAGATCGTCGCTCGCCGATTTTATCTTCTCAGGTTCCTTACCGGATAGAGCCCCTCTTAAGACTCCGGCTGCTTTGTCGATGGTTTCAATCTGCTCCTTCGTAATCTTGTCTTTCAACTCGTCTTTTGTCTTGTCAGCGGTGTAGAGCATGCTTTCCGCTGTGTTCCGCAGTTCCACCTCTTCCTTTCGTTTCTTATCCTGATCACCGAATTCCTCGGCTTCATGGACCATTTTCTCTTTTTGTTCCTTCGAAAGCTTGGTCGAGGCGGCAATCGTGATCTTGTTCTCTTTCGAGGTGGCCAAGTCTTTTGCAGATACGTTCAGGATACCATTAGCGTCGATGTCAAAGGTCACTTCGATCTGGGGAATGCCTCTCGGCGCCGGCGGGATTCCAGTTAGGTTGAACATGCCTAGGGATATGTTGTCCCCTGCCATGGCACGTTCTCCTTGAAGCACGTGGATAGTGACCGTGGTCTGGGAGTCGGCTGCTGTCGAGAATATCTGGCTACGCTTTGTCGGAATGGTGGTGTTTCTCTCCATTATCTTTGTGGCGACGCCTCCCAGTGTTTCTACTCCTAGTGATAATGGGGTGACGTCTAGCAGGAGTATATCTTTGACTTCTCCGGCGAGAACTGCGCCTTGAATGGCCGCTCCGACGGCGACGCATTCCATTGGGTCGACTCCGCGCTCTGCTTGTTTGCCGATTATGTCTTCGACAAATTTTCTGACAAGTGGCATGCGGGTCTGGCCACCGATGAGAATGATCCTATCCACATCTTTCGGCGTAAGTTTCGCGTCATCGAGAGTCCTCTTGATCGGCGTCTCAACTTTTCGGACTATGGGATTGGCGAGCTCTTCCAACTTGGCCCTAGTCACAGTTGTGTGAAGATGTTTGGGTTGGGATGAGTCTGCTGAAATGAAGGGCAGATCAACATCGGTTGTAAGCAGGGTGGAAAGTTCGATCTTCGCTTTTTCCGCAGCTTCCTTGAGCCGGGTCATGGCCATACGGTCACTTCGCAGGCTTATGCCTGTCTGGCGCTGAAACTCAGTGAGCAAGTACTCGACGATCGCATTGTCAATGTCGGTCCCGCCTGTCTGCGTGTCCCCGCTGGTCGCAAGTACTTGGAAGACTCCGCCGCCAAACTCCATCAGGGTTACATCGTGTGTTCCGCCTCCAAAGCTGAACACCATGATCTTCATCTCCTTGTCGGCCTTGTCCAAACCGTAGGCGAGACACGCGGCTGTCGGCTCGTTGATTATTCTAGCAACCTCGAAGCCAGCGATTTCTCCGGCGTCCTTGGTTGCTTGTCGTTGGTTATCGTTGAAGTGGGCCGGGACGGTGATGACCGCTTTCTTTGTTGGTCGTCCCAGGAACGTCTCGGCGTCTTGTCTTATCTTCTGAAGTATGAATGCAGAGAGCTGTTGTGGAGTATAGTCCTTCCCGGCGATGTGGACCTTGTAGTCTGTGCCCATCTTCCGCTTGATCTCGATAATTGTCCCGTCAGGGTTCGTAGCCGCCTGTCTCTTAGCAGGCTCACCAACTATCAGCTGACCGTCTTTGGTGAAGGCGATGACCGATGGGAACATTTTCCCGGCTGCGGTCTGTCCTTCAGCACTCGGGATAACGACCGGGCGTCCAGCTTCCATTATCGCGGCAGCCGAATTCGTTGTTCCTAGGTCTATTCCTATGATCTTCTCTGTCTCAGGCTTACTCATTATCCTCTATCTCCTCTAGGTCCTGCTTCTCGGATTTAGACTCACGCTCAGAGGAGTTCTCCGCTACTTTGACGATGCTGGGCCGGAGGACCTTACCCTTGAGCGTGTATCCTTGCCGGATCTCTTCCACGATCGTTCCATCCTCCTTGTCCGACTCGACTCGAAGTGCGGCGTCGTGGAGGTCGGGGTTGAACCTTGATCCTAAACTCCGAATCTTCTCAACCCCTTCTTTTGAGAGGAGGGTCTGTAACCGTTTATGGACCATTCCCACTCCCTCAACGATTGTCGGGCTCTCCTGACTTTCCTCTGCCTCTCTGAGCGCTAGTTCTAGCTCGTCATTTACTATTATGAGATCGGATAGTAGGCGTTGGTTTCCGAATTGTCTGTTGTCGGACATTTCTTTCTCCACTCTCTTCCTAAAGTTTTCAAAATCAGCCTGGAGGTACTGCAGACGTCTTAGGTAGTCTTCCGATTTCGCCTTCTCTTTCTCCAACTCCTCCATGGTCTCCCTCAACATGGTTTCTGACTTTTCTTCTTTCGAGGATTTCTTAGGAGTTGGTTGATCCTCTGTGGTTTCGGTTGCAAGCTGTCTCTTTTTCTCACCCATCACAACCACTCCTTCCTGCCCCTCGCCGAGTTCCATAAGCCTAAGCTACAATCGATTTGTGGAGTCAGGGAAAAATTAAACCTTCTGACACGCCGACCATTCACACCAAGCAATCGGTGCGAGTCGATGCTGATCGGACTCCTTTCTCGGATTTATGAGCTGACTACTCGTGTTTCTTGTAAGTTGCTAGTTTGGTTACGCTTGGTTGATAGCCCACATGGAACGTGATAGAATCTATTCGGAGGATCATGTATGGGTCTGTTGAGTCATCTAACACATCCAAAGGGCAAGATTTGGATCAGTCTTGACAAGGCGACCTTTCAAGAAGGAGAGCCTGTTGTGGGCAAGGTAAACATCCAAGCTGAAGAGTACATCCAGTCCAAAGGAGTGAAGGTGGAAGCACGGGTCGTTGAAAGCTGGAACGAGATGGTCTGGGTCACGCTCCCTAACAACCAGCGGATCCAAGAAAACCAGCGTCGAACCAATAACCTCTATCAGCGTGATGTTCAAGTGGCGGGACCTACTGATTTCGGCAAGGGTCCAGCTCAAACATTCCCATTCAGCGTCGGTATCCCTCCTTGCAGGGCGACACGAGGCGGGTCCTCTGTTCAGAACGTGTTGAAGGCAGTCTTAGAGAGCCATGGCAGACCTGACCTAACTAATGAGACTCAAATCGCATTTGTTCCAGCGGGTGCCTATGGTTCCATGCCGATGAATACAGGATATGGACCGGGTCCGATGCCTGCGGGCTATGGCCCGAACCCTGGCTATCAGCCAAACCCCGGATATGGAATGCCGCCCTACCAAGGGTATGGTCAGCCAGGCTACGGTGTTCCACCGCCACAACAGCAAGCGCCATCTGTGAAGGTCCGCTGCAAATACTGCACCGGACTAATGGACTCGAATGCCACTAACTGTCCTACCTGCGGCGCCCACCAGTAAAATCCCAGCGTCTCGTTCTAAGACGAGGACGATACTAGTAGGACACCGATGAGTATGAGGACTGCGCCCGTTCCTGAGTAGAGGTTGAACGGGTCCCCGAATATTATCACTGAAAGAGCGACAGCAACGATCACTTCAATCGGGAGAACGATCGAGGAGACCGTCGGAGACACCGTTTCTAATCCTTTCATGAGAAAATAGTAAGCTCCTATTGTCGCAACGACCGATAGAAACACGACATAGAAGACAGATTCCCAGCTGAGGTTGACGGAAGTGCTTTGGTCTAAGGGAATCGCGAGAACAAGTAGAAGACTTGTGACGAGAATCATTCCTCCCGTGACCGCACGGCCGCCTTTCTGGATAACGAGATCCTTGGAATAGATGAAAACCAGTGCTATCGTAACTGCCGTTCCAAGTATCAGAAGGTCGCCTAGAAACTGGGCCTGACCCAAGCTCACAGCCTGACCCCGGGTCACTACCAGGCTTGCTCCAAGGAACCCTGACAATACTCCGAGACCCTTCTTCGCCGCTATCTTTTCGCTCCCGCGGGCCCAAGATAGGACCGGAATCATCAACGCCGCGGTGCCAATGATCAAGGCCGCATCCGAGGAGGTTGTGAACTTCTGCCCCTGAAATTGAAGCACATATCCAAAAGCGTTAACGAAACCTACAATCCAGATAGGTCTTGATCGGAGAAGGGACCAACCAACCCATCCCTTCCGCCGAAGAAGCAACAAAACCAGAACAGAGGCTAGTGAAAATCGAAGAGCGGCGAAGAGATCGGGGGGAAGGAGGGCTAGCCCGAGCTTAATCACGGGCACGCTCGTGCCGAATAGTATCCCGGAGAACATGGTGGCAAGGATTCCAGTTCTGGGAGCCGATTCCTCTCACCTCTACAGGGGCGCCTTCTTGTACTCTGGCTTTAGAGTATAGCGCTGTCATGAGGAGGACGAGGATGATGAGATTCAGCTAGGCTTATCTTCTGGCGAGACCCTAATTCTAGCCTCGATATGAGCACCGCAAGTCTCTTGGAGAGGGAGCAGGTCGAGTGCGCGTACTGTAAGGACTCCAAACCAGCTTCAGAGACGACCTGGTTCATGGCTGAGCCAGGCGAGAAATCTGTACGGTTGTGCGACTTCTGCTACGAGGAAGCGCGGAAACAACTACGCCTCCTCCGTATCGTCAGAAACCGCGGAGACTATCCCATAGAAGCAGCATCCTAGCGAAAGAGCGACTTCCTCGAAACACGAACCTGTACGCGTATGATAGCGTAGCCTACAGTCGAGGCCCTCAACGTGTTCCTTCACAAAGGGTTATTGCGGTTCAAATCGCGATGCTTTGATAGCCAAATTTGTCATCTAACGATAGAGTCGTCGTTCTGGGCTGCGGAATGGGAGGTCTGGCAGTCTCAAGCCTCCTGGCCGAGCGCGCTCCCAAAGCATCGATTACGATCGTGGAGCAAAAGAAGATCTTCGAGTTCCCGCCTTCCTTCCCATTGTTGGCGATGGGTCGGCGCGAACCCGGAAAAGTCCGCCGCACCCTCTCGATTCCGAAGAAACGGAAGGTCCGGTTGATCAATGATCGGGTCAGTTCGATTGAGACTTCATCGAAGACGGTTAAGACGGGATCGGAAGAGTTGCATTATGATCATCTAGTCGTTTCGATGGGAGTTGACTACTCGCCTGGTGAAGTTCCAGGTCTAGAGAAATACGCTTACCAGTTTTACGATTTTGAATCGGCAATGAAATTGCGCGACGCGCTAGAGAATCTTGAAGATGGGAGATTGGTAATCGGGATTTCGCGATTGCCTATCAAGTGTCCGGTCGCGCCTTATGGTTTGGCTTTGCTCTTGCAGGATCACTTCGCAAGAGCGAAAAGGAAAGTGTCGCTGGAGTTTTTCACTCCGGAGCCTCATCCCGCACCGGCTGCTGGTCCTGTAATAGGTAAACAGGTGGAGAGACTTCTATCGGCCAAAGGAATCGCGTTTCGCCCAAAAGTCAAGCTTTCGAAAGTGGAAAAAGACAAGGTGGTGTTTGAGGGAAAGACAGAGCTCCCATACGATCTGTTGATCGTTGTTCCCCCTCACAAGTGTCCAAGCGCTGTTGTCGAGGCCAGGCTGACCGACTCGTCCGGCTGGGTCCCTGTTAGCCCGCAAACCCTAGCCACCAGGTTCGAAAGGGTCTACGCGATTGGAGATGTAACCGCCATCGAGACGCCGCATGCTCATGTTCCGTTTCTGCCAAAGTCAGGATCATTCGCACTTGGTCAGGCTGATGTTGTCGCGAATAACATCGCATTGTCGATCACAGGAAAAGGGGAACGAAAGATCTGGGACGGAACCGGGTCTTGTTTTCTCGAAGTCAACAAGGGAGAAAGCGCCATGCTTCGGGGAGAATTCCTCTCGAACCCTCCACGCCTAGAGTTTCACCCGCCACGCAAGAAATGGCAGATGGAGAAGACGAAGCTTGAAGAATACTGGATGACCCATCGATTTTGAGAGATGCGTACCCGGGGAAATCGCCCATTATCTGCCCTGATCTCGGATTCTGGGAGGTGGTCTCTAGACTGCCTGAGAAATCGTTCGTGAACCGGTTAAGATCTCCCGACTTTTCGCCATCCGATCCAAGCCCAGATCGCGCCCGAATTAGCCCTTCTACCCCGGTATCAACGCCAGACAGGAAATATCCTCGAGAAAAAGGGGGGTATGGTTTGAGCATCTTACGATGCAAGAGTGAGAGAAGTGGAGGGCACTGAATGTATCACCGGGAACGAGCTACGTGCTAAACGACGAGCTTTCGACGTCAGACTAAACCCAACCAAGCGGGAAGGAAAGAGATCTAGTTTAGCCGGAGAGTGTGTCTCCGGGTTCGGTTTCGGACGAGCTCCTAACCGCTTTTCGCCATTCGCGCGCCTTGTCCCCAAGTCTGTGGAGTAACCTGTCCTCTTCGTGTGTGAGAAGTTCGCCTTTGGCTACCTTACTCCTTAACGCGGATATTGTCATCTCGTCCTCTTCTATCGGGTATCCTGACTCTTCGATAGAGCGCAGAAGCAGTCTGGCCGGATTCTCTCCCGGCCCTACATCCCGTCTCTCTACCTTTCCGGCTTCAGCCACGATCCGGCTCGGCCCTGTTGAGACCGGTTTGAACGCGCGAATATCGGTGATATTGCCAGTGCGTTCTGACTGGTTCTTGAGAGATGGCGTTACTTTCATCCCGATTGATACTTGATCAGGATCCGCGTCAAGAAAGTGGACTATTCCTCCGCTAACGCCTTCAAATTTCACAAGGCCTACCGTTATCGGCGAATCAGTCTCAGCACCTGATCTGTCCCTGTTGACTGAGGTGAAGCTGTAGACGTAGCCCGGCTTGTCGATTGGAAACTGATCCTTCGACTCAATGAAGCAGCTGGGACAGTACATTCTAGCTGGAATGTATGTGCTCTTACACTTGGAACATTTCGAGACCAGGAAACGGCCGTTGTCCCTGAGCTCGCGCCGAAATTCTTCGCCCGCGACACCCGCAGTGTAGTGGTATTCGAGAGGTATGCTGTCGGTCCAGTGACGAGCTTGGCCCGGTTGTACTAGTTTCTCTAAGATTGGCATATCCCTACTCCTCTCCCATCGGTTTGAAGTAGCGGATGTCCGTTATCGCGCCTTGGCGCTCGCTGGATGATTTCCATACCGCCTTGACCTTCATGCCGACTTTGACCTTTGAGGGCTCGACCTCTCCCAGGTTGTGGAGGATTCCCATTCCAGGAGTCGCCCCGTCGAGATCGACGACCGCAACTAGTATTGGTGTTTTCAATCGTCTGGCGTCTGTGCCCACGTGTGAAATCGAGTAGGTGTTGATGGTTCCCGTGTCTTTGATCTGGACCCATTCGTCTGTAGGTCGGAAGCATTGCTCGCAGTACATTCTCGGTGGTACAAGGATCCGCTTGCAGTTCATACATTTTCTTGCGATGATCTTTCTCTCTCTCAGCTCGGACAGGAAGCGGCTGATAGCCACGCCTGCGGCCCAGCTATATTTGGGTTCAAACTTGTAGACAACATCGAGATATTTTCCCTCCTTCACATCCTCCGGAGTAATTTCGTGGCCCGGATAGCTTGTGATCTTCTGGGACACCTTCATCTTCTCCCTTATGACCTCATTACGGCGACCGTTCCGACCTGCATCAAGTCGCCCCAGGCCTGAGCTAGACCGGTGCGAGCGTCCTTCTTCACTTGTCGTTTCCCTGCTTCGCCTCGAAGTTGCCAGAAGACCTCGCAGATCTTCATCATTCCAGCGGCTGCGATAGGATTACCAACACCCAGTAGTCCGCCTGACGGGCAGACAGGTAGATCACCGTCTCGCTGCGTTACTCCGTCGACGGCCATCTTGGCCGCTTCTCCCTTGCCTGCCAGCTGGAGTCCTTCCATGTGATGGAGTTCCTTGTAGTCGAATGGGTCGTAGACTTCTGCGATATCGATCTCTTTTCTCGGCTTCTTGATCCCGGCCATCTTGTAGGCCATCCATGCAGCTTTCTCAACATACTCTGGATAGGCCAAGTCACGGTTTGTCCAGTGTGTGCTATCAAGGGTCCAGCCTACACCGTCAAGCCAGACAGGCTGGTCCGTTAGTTTCTTCGCAACTTTCTCCGAAGCAAGTACGACAGCAGCGGCTCCGTCGCTAGGAGGACTCACGTCTAATCTCTTGACGGGCCAACAAATGGGCTCGGAGTTCATGACGTCATCGACAGTTATCTTAGCGCCTAGTTGTGCGCAAGGATGATCCACAGCGTTTCCCTTGTTCTTCACGGCGACGCTCGCGATCTCCTCCTCCTTGATCCCGTACTTGTGCATGTACCGCCTCATCTCCAACGAGAAAATCCACAGCAATGTTGTGCCAAGAGGTCTCTCGAGGATCTGGTCGAAGATGCTCCAGAAGGCGTACTGAGGATGAGGATGCAACGGTGACATTTTCTCCTCGGCAACACAGAGGCAGGTATCGTACATTCCCGAGGCAACGTTCCAGAATCCGCCGATAGGTGTGAAGACTCCAGTTCCGCCTCCGACATAGACGCGCTGGTTGGGCTTGCCTATCCCTCCCATCCCGTCTAGGAGGTATTCTCCTTTCATGTGCATGCCGTCGAAAGCGTCAGGTGCTGAGCCTGATACAACTGACTGGATGTCTTTCAGTTCAAGCCCTGCCGAGTCGAGGGCCATTCTCGTCGCCTCGAAGGAGAGTTCCTTCGGGCTTTCTAGCATTCGTCGTCTGAATAGTGTCATGCCTGCTCCAACGATTGCTACACGATTTTTCATTTCCAGACTTCTCCTAGTTTCCCAGCACCGCTACTGCCCCGGTCGCTGTCGGTATTCCTCTCCAACTCTGAACGACCGCTTTCTTCGCTCTTGGAATCTGTAGGCGTCCCGATTGTCCTCTGAGTTGTAGAACTGCTTCGAGTATTCTGTGAAGACCGGTCGCCTCTAACAAGTGTCCAACCCCAAGCGAGCCGCCTGACGCGTTCACAGGCAACCGGCCGTCTCTATCAAAAGCGCCGGATTCAACCATCTTGCCCGCCTTACCTTTAGCGGCGAGCTTGAGAGCTTCGAGGCTCTGAAGCTCCTTGTAGGAATAGGTATCGTCTACTTCGGCGAAGTCAAAATAGGTTGGAGGGTTCCGCACGCCTGCCATTTTGTACGCGCGAGCCGCCGATTGTTCTGCATAAGCCGCCCTGGCCATGTCTCGATCCTCTAACCATGGCGTGTCAGAACTCCACCCGATGCCGTTTATCCAGACAGTGTGGTTGCCGAGTTTCTTGGCCTTCTGGGCGGAGGCAAGTACGAAGACGATGCTTCCGTCGATGGTCTTGCTCGATTCCAGTTCGGTGAGAGGGGAGGAGGCAACTTTCGAGTTTAGCACCGCGTCCTTGTCCAGATTCGCCCCGTGAACTCCGCGAGGATTCAGGAGCGCGTTCTTCTTGTTCTTGACGGCAACCTGCGCGCAGTAATCTCTCTTTGTCGCGGTCTCTTTGAGGTATCGGGCCATTTCCAGCCCGGCTACAAATCTCGGGTCCGCGTTAACGTGGTGCTCGTAGATCGGGTCGAGGGCGAAGCTTGAGATCTCATCAGGGTTTACAACATCCGATATCTTACTATGAGACTCCACGACCGCTACATCCGCTATTCCGGACTTGATGTGCATGCACGCCGTTGCGATCCCGACAATTCCGTCTGACGATATGGTGCATAACGGCTTGAGGACAGCCCCTAGCTGGTCGGGCATGTACTCGTCAGTAATGCTAATTCCTTCCCAGAAATCCTCGGTACAACAGATGAAACTCTGAACATCTTTTCGAGGGTCTACCCCGGCATCCTCGTAGGCGCGAGTAGCGGCTTCAAACATTAGCTCCCGGGTTGAGAGACCGGGAGTCATGGAGTCGAAGCCTGAATATCCGACGCCCACTATCCCGATTCGTAGAGGCAAGAATCTATCGGAAGCGACGGCGCTAGCGCGTTTACTATAAGACTTCCGCGGGTTCTGTTAACTCTTCGTCGGATGAGTTAGCTTCGGGGCATCGACTCGGGGGATTACCGTAGGCGTCGGGTTCCACTTCACTGCTTCAACTGCCCTGCCTTGCGCCTCGATGATGGGAAGCCGGGAACGTGCGAACCTCACCTGTCCCCGCCGAGGCCCGACGATAAGCTAGCAGAGCCTCCACGAATAAGACGCTCATTGTGGTGGTGGAGGTGGGCCCGATGATGGTGGTGGAGACAATTGCTGTCGGGGTGGAGGCTGTGGCGACCCAGCTCTGGGAGTTCCGCATGTCATACAGAAGAATTCTGCCGGACCCAGAGGTTTTCCACAAACACCACAGTAGGCTGCAGGGACTGGAATTGGATAAGGAGAAGTAATTGGCATGGCGGCCCGTCGAGCTTGTTCTCTCCTCAACGCCACGACAACCACAGCAATGGCGACTGCGATTGGCGGCATGATTACTGTGAGAAGTTCTGCGATGCTGAAGACAGGGATTGAGATATTGACTGGTCCTAGCACACTCGTCCTGAAAACGGATTGCACTCCATATGGTACCATAACGCGCAGGCTGTAGTTGCCCGGAGGTAATTGTGCAAGAGTTGCATTTCCTTCAGAGTCCGTTCTTACGGTCTGATTGGTCGAGTCAGGAAGGAATGTGAGAACAGTTGCCCCGCTAACAGGAAGGGAGTAGAATCGACCAACTACACGGACGGGAATCGAGTAGACATTTCCCTGAATTGTCTGGCTTGATGCTGAGCTGGAGACCAGAGAATCATTCACAACATTGACGCCGTGCCAGTATGCATGGTTGATTTTGAAAGTACTGGATTGAGGGATGCTCTGGGACTGGTAGCTAGTGTAGTATAGGGCGTTGCCGCTGCTCTGGTCCTGCAGCGAAATCCAGTCTGGTGTGAAAGAGCTTCCACTATGGTCGATGAAGTTGAAAGTAAGCTGAGTGGGGAACAGTACGGACGTTGGCCAAAGGGTTGTGGCGGACGCGGGTTGGCGAATGTTGCTTCCCGCGAGGAAATCATCGTCGTGGCCTTCAACTTCCCAGACGCCGTACAAGTTAGGCAAGCTTGTCTGGCTACTGTAACCGTAGCAACAATGGCTTACCCCCGTTGTCATTTGGTGCCAGGGACCAGCCTGACGTATTTCCAGATCTTTGAACTCGGCAGGACCGATTATGTCTTTGTTGTCAGTAGCTTGAGCTACTTCTGCGATTCCCGCCGGTGCCTGGTTTCCTGAACTAGTCGCTCCAGCGCCAAGATAGTTCTTGTCTCCAGGCAAAGGCGATTTTCCGAGAAGATTGCCATCCATGTAGAAAGACCAGACGCCACTGCCCGTGTGGACCATTGAGTATGTGTGCCAGGACCCGATAGGCCCGGCTGATCCCTCGGGGCCGATTACGGGTGGACAATTGCAGTTTGGAGTGTAGAACGTTTCGAAGAACCAGGCGCAACAATAGGTTTGGCCCGTAGTGCTTAGCCCGTTCAGATACCCAACTTGGACGAAACCGCCTGTCGATAGCAGGGTTCCTACCCAATATGAGTGGGCATCATTCTGGACCTGATCATAGACCGTGCGAATTGTGATATTTGATCCGTCAACATTGTAGCTGTTGCTGTCGCCAATGGCTCCGATCTGGAACCAGTAATAGCCTCCAAGAGCGTAGGTAGTTTGGAGCGGTCCTTGTCTAATCGGCTGGGGGATGAGGCCCAGGTTGGAAGTAATTGCAAGCGAGCCATACCCGAGGGCGATGAAAGACTGTACACCCGCCACGACGCTGAGAATGACTAGGGCAATCCTAAGGGTCCGTGTCCTCATCGCCTAGATCCTTCATTGGTAGTGATAGAGGCGTTCCGATTTTAGGAGTATGGAACCGTCCTCCGTTGCTCAATCAAGATTTGGCTCTTGGCTAAAGTATAAACCGGAGCTTCCAAAAAAGGAATTTCCTAGAGGTTAATCGCATGGGTTTCTTCGGGAACGAACAGAAAGAACTCATCCAGATGATATATGGGTCCAGCGCCGAGGACCACCTTCTCCTCCTAGACTCACTCGGGGATTTCATAGAGAAAGAGATCGCGCCCACCGCCCGAGAGATCGACGTAAACGCTCAGTTTCCACGCGAGAACATTACCAAGATGTTCGAACAAGGCTTCACGAGCATGGGCTTTCCTAAAGAGTATGGGGGTCTTGAACTTCCCTGGCCGGTCTATGTCGCGGCTATGGAGATGGTCGGCAAAGCATGTGCCAGCACTGCTCTCTCACTCGCAATTCACGGAACCTGTTGCGAAGGAGTACGGCAATTTAGTAATCCAGAGCAGAAGAAACAGTATCTTCCCGGAATGATCATTGGAAAATCCTTTGCCGCGTTCTCTCTAACCGAGCCGGGTGCGGGTTCGGACGCGCGAAACATGCAAACCCAGGCCCGATTGGACGGGAGCGAATGGATAGTAAACGGAACGAAAATGTTTACGACAAACGGCGGTTACTGCGACCTGTATTTTCTCTTCGCCAAGACCCCGAAGGGCCCGTCCGCGTTTCTGGTGGATTCGAAAAAAGCAAAATCGAGCAAAGACATTGAAAAGCTCGGCGTGAGAGGATCAGTCACTTCAGAGGTAGTGTTCGAAAACGCAAAGGTCCCGAAGGAAAACCTGGTAGGAACTGAGGGAGAAGGTTTCGAGTACGCTAAGAGAATGCTCTGGGGCGGCCGCGTAACGATCGGAGCCCTCACAACAGGAATTGCACAAGCGGCCTTCGAAAAAGCCGTGAAGTACAGCAAGGAGAGGACGGCGTTTGGAAAGACACTGTCCGAGTTCGAAATGACTCAGGCCAAACTCGCAGACATGTTAACGATGATTAACGCGTCACGCATGATGGTCTACCGCGCAGCGCACCTGAAGAGTCAGGGAAAACCGTTCGAGTCAGAAGCCGCCCAAGGCAAACTTCTGGCAACGGAAAACGCGCTCAAAGTGTGTGATGAGGCAATTCAGCTCTACGGAGGATACGGGTACGCGGACGAATTTGACGTTCATCGTCACTGGCGGGACGCGAGACTAATGACCGTGGGAGAAGGCACATCGGAGATTATGAGACTAATTATCTCGAAGAACATCCTCCATCCTTCATAGAGGTCAGAGTTTCTTCTCGTAGAGACTGGCCTTCCAACCAGGCGCCAGAGTATCTCTAACGTGAGTGAATCCTACTCTCTCGTAGTATTGGCGAATCGTCTTGTTGCTAGCGAGACAGTCGAGCCTCAGGTAACTCTTGCCTTCTGCTCTGGCTTTGGCCTCAGCCCAGTTTAGCAATCTGAGGCCGAGATGTTGGCCTGCATGAGAGCGCGTAATCGCAAGTTTGTGGATGTACCCTGCATCTTGTCTGATGTCGCCCCAGAACTTTTTGTCGTTCCACTGTAAGGTGATGGTGCCGAAGGTGCCTCCTAGGCCCTTCGCTACGTAGACATCACCGCGTTCAATATTGTCCTTGATGGTCTGGCGGAAAGCCGGGCTAGGCCGCCACTGGGTCTCAAGCCCCTTTGAGGACAACCATCGAGAGGCTTCCTCCAGAATTTCCAGAACCCTATCAAGATCACCTATTTCGGCTCGGATGATTCTGATATCGGACCCGAGGTCGACCAAACCGCTGCCTTCGCTACAAAGCCTGTCCTCGTGAGATTTGGACATTGCCAGCGCTTCGGCTGCGACGAGAAGCCTATGGCTTGTGCTCGGGAGGAGTGGACTTGTGTTACCTGATTCACATCATCAGGGTTAGACATTGGCTATCATTAGCCCAGCCAACGGTCCTAGCGACCCAACAATGAAAGCGAAGAAAAAAGCCAAGGCGAAGACAAGAACGAAAGCTAAGACCAGAGCCAAATCAAAGAAGAGCCGAGCGACTCGGGCAAGCCCAATCACAAAACCTAGTTCAATTACAGCGCCAAACCTGAGCCCCGATTTCAAGACCTGTGAAGAGGTCGAAGTGGGAGACATCGGCGGCTTCGGAATCACGAGCGAGGAACGAATGGAACGGGAGACTCGCTGCACTCAACGGGCAACTCAATTCTGCAAGAGTTGTGCTAGAAACCTATGCAACACTCATTACGACATACTTCACAAAGACCACGACAATCCGATCGGCCACGATTCTGGGCCAAGCCCAGTTCAGTTGTAGACACTAATGGGACC
>Ga0066706_10000164_pt1 | contig 16780 bp, 20 predicted proteins | sample GraSoiAngelo_155_FD_67274 | JGI IMG/M metagenome (GOLD analysis project Ga0066706, IMG submission 67274) | Grasslands soil microbial communities from the Angelo Coastal Reserve, California, USA - 14_1009_13_30cm | ecosystem: Environmental > Terrestrial > Soil > Grasslands | place: USA...
GTGAGGACCGAGCTGCCGAGGTCGGCCAGCACGACCACGCCCTGGCCGCAGTCCGCCCTGGTGATCGCGTTGCGGACCGCGTCGCCCGTCGTGCCCAGCGTTCCGTCGGGTCCACCGCCCGCCGGCTCGACGCGGACGTCGTCTCCGGCGACCTGGGACGCGAGCGCGGCAAGACCGCGAGCGAGCTCAAAACTGTGGGAGACCAGTACAATCCCGACCAACCGATTCACACTCCCGTTAAGTTCCGGACGACGCTCGTCAGTCTACACTACCGACAGCAATTCAGCAATGCCGAATAGCACCTCGCACAACAAACGGCGGTCGTCGATCCAATCCCTCGACCGCGCAACCGCGATTCTCAAGGCCCTGGCCAGCGGTCCGCGTCGCCTTGGGGTCAGCGAGCTTGCCGAGCGTCTCGGTCTCGCCCGGCCGACCGTCCACGGATTGCTCCAGACTCTGCAGGCGCACGGCTTCGTCGAGCAGGACTCCTACTCCGACAAGTACCAGCTCGGCCCAGGCCTGCTCCAGCTCGGCTACTCATACCTGGACCTCAACGAGCTTAGGGCGCGTTCGATCGGCCACGCGGACCATCTCGCGACACGGACTGGCGCCGCCGTGCGCGTGGGCGTCATGCACGGGTCGAGCGTCGTGGTCGTGCACCATGTGTTCCGGCCTGACGCCACGTTCGGCGTCCTCGAGGTGGGTATTCAGCTACCGCTTCACGCTAGCGCGCTGGGCAAGGCGATCCTGGCTTTCTCGCCGGTGCAAATGGTCGAAGACCTGCTCGCCGAGCCGCTGCCGCGGCTGACGAAGCAGACGCTGGTTGAGGCCGACCTCCGCCATGAGCTGAGCGTGATCCGCGATTCCGGCATCGCCACCGAACGCGATGAGGCAGTGCTTGGGGAGTCAAGCGCCGCTGCCCCGATCTTCGACCACGGCGGGCAGGCGGTGGGCGCGATCGGCGTGGTCGACTCGACGGACCGGATCTTTGCGCGGGGACTTGTTCGCGGGCTCGGCGCCGCCGTGAGCGAGGCGGCGCGTGGGGTCTCGCGCGAGCTAGGGGCGGCGCGCTGGCCGTACGCAGCCGAAGCTTAGTTATCTTTCTGGAGCATGGCCGAATCCGCAGCGACCGGGCTGCTCGTCGAATGCCGCGATGAACCGGGCGTGCTCTACCGGATCACCGAAGCGATCTTTCGCCATGGCGCCAACATCAGCTACGTCGCGGGAGGCGCGCGTCGAGAGACGATCGCCGAACTTCAGCTGGAGATCTCCGGCGCGTCTGATCGGAGCCGGCTGATCGCCGACCTTGAAGCGGTTTCCGGGGTGACGCATGTCGGCGTGGTGCCGACGTTTCAGATGATCTACGGCAAGCGTGTGATCGTGATCGGCGGCGGCGCGCAGGTGGGAATGGTGGCGCAGGGCGCCATCTCGGAGGCCGACCGGCACAACATCCGCGGCGAGCGCATCTCGGTCGACACGATCCCACTCGTCGGCGAGGAGCAGCTGGCCGACGCGGTGCGGGCGGTGGCGCGACTGCACCGCGCCCGGGCGCTCGTGCTGGCGGGCGCGTTGATGGGCGGCGACATCAGCAATGCGGTGCGAGAGATCCGTGAGGCCGGGATCCTGGTCCTCTGCACGAGCATGGCCGGCTCCGTGCCGGACGCGGCGGACGTTGTGGTGAGCGATCCGGTCGAGGCAGGCGTCATGGCCGTGATGCTGATCGCCGACACGGCGAAGTTTTCGATCGAGCACGTACGCGGCAAGCGCTTCTGAACTCCCCGGATAGTCCGGACTATCCGGAAAGCAGATGGTCGCGCGTAAGCGGTTAGTCCGGACTATCCGGATACGTCGCGAGTCTTGACGCTGATCGACATCGTTCCTGTCGCCGAGCCGACGTAGACTCCCCGCGTCGGCGCGGCGTCCGTGTAGTCGCGTCCAACCGCGAGCCGCACGTGATGCGGAGTGGTCCGGACCGGATGCGTCGCGTCGAACCCGATCCAACCGCGACCCGCCACCCACGCCTCGGCCCATGCGTGCGAAGCGGTCGCGGCTTTTTCGCCCGGTGAGTGGATGTACCCGCTGACGTACCGCGCAGGCACGCCCATGTCCCGCGCGACCGCGAGGAAAAGATGAGCGAAGTCCTGGCATACGCCGGCGCGGAGATTGAGCACGTCGTCGACCGCGCTGTAGACGTTCGTCACAGTGCGGTCGTACGTGAAGTCGCGGCTGATCGAGACCGTGAGGTCGTCGAGCGCTTGCTCGACCGCGGCGGGTGAGGTCGGGTCGGAGACCCTGTACCGGAGCGCGAGCTCGCGCACACCCTCGACATCCTTTACGGGTGAACGAAACCGGAGGAAGTCCTGCACGAGCTCTTCGCCCTCGTCATCGTCCGGATCGAGGCCCGTCTCGACGGTGGAGCGGCTGATGACGCTGAGTCCTGCATGTGGTCGCACCAGGTTGAAGTAGTGGACGTGGTTGCCGAATCCATCTATGTACGTCCGCGGCTTGACCGCGTGGCTCACCTCGAGCTTGAAGTCGGTGCAGCGCTGCCCGTTGCCGTCCATGGGCTGCAGCCGCACCTCCATAACCGTCTCGGCGATGGGACCGGTGTAGTGATACCGAGTGCTGTGTTGGATCTCGAGTTTCACGCCTCTCCCCTCGCGTGGGGAGGGGACGTGCTGCTGTCGACACGCCCTTTCTGTTGCTGCTGCTGCGGCATGCCGCGTCCCTCCTCTCCGGAGACGGCGGCCGGCACCTTGCTCGGATGGAAGTAGGTCTCGCGCAGCGCCACCTCGAGCTGCCGCAGCACGCCGCGGCACTCGGCGTCGAACTCGAGTGGGCTCTCCATGATCGACTGCGTGTCGGCCTGACGGTAAAGACCGTTGAGCTGGACCAGGAGTCGCATTGGTTTCGACCTGCGCGCGTTGCCCTCGATCCGCGCCACCGCCTCGAGCGACGTCGAGGCCGCAAACCGGGCGGACCGCGGCAGCGAGTCATCGAGCAGGAGGCACTCGATCACGCGGTCTGCCGTAACTCCGCCGCCGTACCGCGCCTGGTAGGACTCGAACGCAAAGCACGACTTCAAGACCGCGGTCCACTCGAGGGCATCCTCGGGGGAGTCCGCAAGCTCCGCGGATTTCTGCGTGACGACGTGGGTCACGTTCGCCGCGCGTTCGATGAACTTGCCCAGGCGAACGAAATCGCGGGCCTCGTCGTGGAACATCGTGTCCTCGAGCAGACCGTCCACCAGCCGGATGCTCATCTGCACGTCCATCAGAAACGGGTAGAGGTCAGGCTGTCCGACGGCCTCCTGCACGCGCCAATGCAGCGCATTGACCTGCTCGTAAAGCTCGGTCGGCAGGGACGGGCGGACCGCCTGCGCTGCGAGGCGGGCCGACGCGATGCTGGCGCGGACCGACGGTCCGAGGGTGCCCGCCACCACCATCTCGATCGCCTGCGCGCGCCGCCCGGTATCGCTGCCGCGCCAGCCGGCGAGCTCCATGAATCTGACCCAGAAGTCGGGGCCTGGTTCATCCGCCCGATCGAGCGAGAGCGACACGTGCACGCCGAGGATGCGCGCCAGGTGGTCGGCTCGCTCGAGGTGGCGTCCGAGCAGGGCGAGCGACGTCGCGGCGCGGCTAAGCATCGGGACCCTGGAACTCGTCGTCCGCCATCACCCAGGTGTCGCGGCTACCGCCGCCCTGCGAGCTGTTGACGATAAGGGAGCCCGGCTTAAGCGCGACGCGCGTAAGGCCGCCCGCCGTGACGTAGACATCGGGCCCGGTGAGCACGAACGGACGCAGGTCCTGGTGGCCTGGTCGGAGCTTCCCGCCGTCGAGCACCGGCTGGATGGACAGCGCGACGACCGGCTGTGCGACGAACGCACGCGGGGCGGCAATGATGCGGCGGCGGAACTCCTCGCGCTCGTCCGCGGTCGAGGCCGTGCCGATGAGCATGCCGTAACCACCGGAGGCGTCCACTGTCTTGACGACCATGCGGTCGAGGTGCTCGAGCACGTACCGGCGGTCGGATTCGTTCGCGCAAAGGTAGGTCTCGACGTTCGGCAGGATAGGGTCCTCGTCGAGGTAGTAGCGGATGATCTTGGGCACCATCGCGTAGACCGCCTTGTCGTCCGCGACGCCGTTGCCCAGAGCGTTGGCGATCGCGACGTGGCCGGCGCGATAGGCGTTGACGAGACCGGCCACCCCGACCAGAGACTCCTGCCTGCCGAAGATGGGGTCGAGCCACTCGTCATCGATACGTCGATAGATCACATGCACGGGGCGCAAGCCCCGTGTGGTGCGCATGAAGACGTGGTCGTCGTCGACGACCAGGTCGCTGCCCTCGACGAGCTCCACGCCCATCTGCTTGGCCAGGTACAGGTGCTCGTAGTACGCGGAGTTGTTTATGCCGGGCGTCAAGAGCACGACGGTCGGGTCCTCGACGCCTCCAGGCGCAAGCCAGCGGAGGTGGCGCAGCAGCTCGTGGATGTAGCCCTCGACCGGCCGCACCGGGTAGCCGGCGAACAGATCGGGCAGGATGCGCTTCATGACGTACCGGTTGGCCTGGACGTAGGAGGCGCCCGATGGGGTGCGTAGGTTGTCCTCCAGGACGAAGAAATCCCCCTTCTCGTTCCGCACCAGGTCGATGCCCGCGATGTTGCAGTGGATGCCATGGGGCACCTTCAGGCCATCGACCTCTCGGAGGTAGAGCGAGCTGCTCAGGACGATCTCAGGCGGGATCGCCCGCTGCTTCAGGATCAGCTTGCGACCGTAGACGTCGTCCAGGAACAGGTTCAGGGCGCGCAGACGCTGGGCCAGCCCGGCCTCGAGGTGGTCCCATGTGCGGGCTTCGATGACCCTGGGGATCACATCGAACGGAAAAACCTTCTCCGTGCCCTGCGTGTCGGGATAGACGGCGAAGGTGATGCCGTGGTTCCGGAACATCTCCATCGCGAGCTTGTGCCGGCGCTGGAGCTCATCCGGGCCGAGCCTGTTCAGCTGCTCGTAGAGTCGGCGGTAGGCGGGTCGCGGCCGTCCGGCGGCCGCAAGCATCTCGTCGTAGAACCCGTTGAACTGGTAGTTGGCATCGAGATTGACGAAACCCACAGCTATAGTGTCTGCGCCATCCCGCAATCTGCGAAAACGCTCAACTTACGGGTCGGCTGCGAGTTCAAATACGGCGTGAGCGCCCCGACTGTCGCCACCGTCCAGGTGCGCCCACGCTCCGACGCGCGGCACCAGCTGGTCACCGAGACCTGGTCCACCCAGCCGCCGGTTCCGATTGACGAGTACGCCGACTTCTACGGCAACCCTGTCAAGCGCCTCGTCATGCCGCAAGGCGACCTCGCTCTGCGTTATGACGCTGTGGTGGCTGTACCGGACGAGCCCGACCTGGACGCCGCCGCGGCGCCCCAGCTTCCGGTCGACGAGATCCCGGGCGAGCTTCTCCACTTCACCCTCCCGAGCCGCTACTGCCTATCCGACCAGCTGATGGGGATGGCCTGGGAGCTGTTCGGCCAGACGGAGCCGGGTAGCGCCCGGGTGCAGGCGATCTGCGATTGGGTGCATGACAACATCCAGTTCCAGTACGGAACCAGCAACCCACTCACCACCGCAGTGGACGTGCTCGAGCAGCGCCGGGGCGTCTGTCGTGACCTCGCTCACCTCGCCATCACGTTCTGCCGGGCCCTCAACATCCCGGCCCGCTATGTTTTCGGCTACCTGCCCGATCTCTATGTGCCGCCCAACGCCGCGCCCATGGACTTCGCCGCGTGGATGGAGGTCTTCCTCGGCGATCGTTGGTGGACGTTCGACCCGCGCAACAACGAGCGAAGAGTCGGCCGGGTGTTGATCGGCCGCGGGCGCGACGCCCTGGACGTGGCGATGATGACCACATTCGGTCCTGCCGCGTTCAAGTCCATGGTGGTATGGGCGGACCCGGACAAGGCAAGCTGATGGCGATCGATCCGGCCCGCGTCGACTGGGGCACCGCCAAACGTGCGGAATACCTCGTCCGCCAGACCTTCCGCTATGAGTACCCAGAGCCCATCCGCGACCTGAGTCACCGCCTCGTCGTCATCCCGCCGGAGAGGTTCGGCGACCAGACGCGGCTCTGGCATGACGTCTCGGTGGGCCTGGACGGCGCGCGGTTGGAAAGCGGCAGCGACCGCTTCGGCAACGTGATCGTCGACGTCTTCGCGCCCCAGGTGCCGGCCACGATCGAGTTCGTCGCCGAGGTCTCCGTCGAGCGCCGGGCGGCCGAGCCGAACCGTCTCGCCGACGGCTGGCTCGCCGAGGGCTACCTGCTCGAGCCGTCGGCCCTCACCGCCGCGGACGACGCGATCATGCGGGCCGCCGACGACCTGGCGGGTGCGGCGGAGTGGGGTCTGCCGCTGGCCGACCGGATCAACGACTGGGTCTACCAGTCCATGACCTACCGTTATGGGGCGACCGGGGTGCGCACGACAGCGGCCGAGGCGCTCGCCCTGGGCGCGGGGGTGTGCCAGGACTATGCGCACGTGATGCTGGCGCTGTGCCGCGCCTGCGGCCTGCCCTCGAGATACGTGTCCGGCCATCTGCTGGGCCAGGGGGGCACGCACGCCTGGGTCGAGGTCATCCTGCCGACTCGGGACGGCACGGGCGACGCCATCGCTCACGCATTCGATCCGACCCACGCCAGCCGGGGCGGCCTTGGCTACGTCAAGGTGGCCGTCGGCGGCGACTACTCGGACGTGGCGCCGACCTCGGGTACCTACGTTTCGGGCGCCCGAGGCCGGCTGACGGCTAATAAGCGGGTGTCTTTAGTCGACGTCGGATAGCCACCCTCTCCCCTTCAGGGGAGAGGGGGAATCGCCCCTCCTACATCGCCGGCGTGATCTCGTAGACCGTGATCTTGCCGCCCGACTGCAGAACCGGGCAACCCTTCGCGAGCTCAGCCGCCGCATTCAGCGAGTCGGCCTTGAGGATCGAGTAGCCGGTCGCCGGCGGGTTGCCGACTGCGCCGTCGTGGACCGCGCCGTTGGACACGTTCTTGGCGTGCTCGGCAAACGGGTTGCCGGCGTCGACGATCTTGTCCCCAAGCTTGCCGAACCAGCCGCCCCACGCCTGCATCACCTTTTCCCGCTCCGCGGGCGTCGTTCCTGCGCTGCCGCCGCTGTACAGAAGCACGAAATTCGCCATGCCGATCTCCTCCTGAATGATCTCCGTGGACTCACCCAGACGACGATCGAAGGGGTCTGGAATCGACAGTTCTTACGAAATCCACACGCACCGGGCTATAAATCGCTCGGATGGCAGGCTCCCGGATCCTCGTCGTCGAGGACGATCCAAGGCTGGCGGCGACGGTCGAGCGCGTGCTCGTCGCCGAGGACCACGACGTCGAGATCGCGGCCGACGGCGACGAGGCTCTGCGCCGAGCCCGGGCGCGCCCCTTTGACCTCGTCGTGCTGGACGTCATGCTGCCCGGTCTCGACGGCATAGCCGTCTGCAAGCGGCTCCGCGCCGCAGGCCCCGTGCCGATCCTGCTCCTGACCGCGCTGGGCGGGACGGAAGAACGAGTCCGCGGCCTCGATTCCGGAGCCGACGACTACCTGGTCAAGCCGTTCGCCTACGAGGAGTTGCTCGCGCGCGTGCGTGCGCTGCTGCGCCGGACGGCGCCCGCCGACCATCTCCGCTTCGGCGACCTGCGCCTCGAGCCTGCGAGCCGCGGCGCGTGGCGCGGCGAGCACGCGATCGACCTGACCGCAACGGAGTTCGACCTGCTGCAGCATTTTCTGCGCCACCCGAGGCAGGTACTTTCCCGCGAGCAGCTCATCGACGCCGTGTGGAACGGCGAGGCCGAATCCGACAACGTCGTCGCCGTCTACATCGGATACCTGCGCCACAAGCTGGGCGAGCCGCGCCTGCTCCACACGGTCCGCGGCGCGGGCTACGCGCTGCACGAATAGTGTCCCTGCGCTTCCGGCTTGCGCTCTTCGGCGCTGCAGTCGTCGCCCTTGCCCTGGTGGTGTTCGGGTTGCTGCTTTACGCGCTGCTGTCACGCGCCGCTGTGACCAACCAGGACGACGCGCTCCGTACCCGGTCCACCCAGGCTGTCGCTTCGTTGAACGTGTCGCCGGCCAAAGGCGCCGCACCGGCGGTCGCGCCGTCGGACCTGCGTACGAGCTCGGACGTCTTCGTCGAGATTTTTGACCCCGCGTGGTCGGTTGTCTATTCGACGGCGGTCATGAACGGATCGCCACTCCCGGTCAGCGCGAAGCTGCGAGCCGGGGCCGAAAGCGCTTACCTCGGTGGCGTCTACCAAACCGAGAGCGGTTTCCGGCTTTATGCGGTCGCTTATCGCGACGGCTATGTGGTCACCGGCCAGTCGACCCGAGTGCTGCAGTCCAATCTCTCCGGCGTTGTGGTGTTCCTCGTGATCTCGGGCAGCCTTGCGCTGCTGGCCGCGACTCTGGCGTCGTGGCTCGTCGCAGGTCGCGCCCTCGCGCCTCTCAAGTCAGTCGCCGTCGCGGCTGAGGAGATCGGCCGGACGCGCGATTTTGGGCGGCGACTCCCTCCGCCGCGCAGCCGAGACGAGGTCGCGAGGCTGACCGCAAGCTTCAACCAGATGCTGAGCCGGCTGCAAGATGCCTTCGAGTCGCAGCGGCGATTCGTGGCCGACGCTTCGCACGAGCTGCGCACGCCGCTGACGACGATCCAGGGCAACGCCGGCCTGCTCGCCTCGCGTTCGGTCTCGGAGGAGGTCAAGAAGGCGGCGGTCGCCGACGTGGTCCAGGAGAGCGGGCGCATGGCCAGGCTGGTCGACCGCCTGCTGACCCTGGCCAGGGCTGACTCGGGATTGCAGCTTCAACTCGTGGCCGTCTCGTTCAAGCCGGTGGTCGACGAGGTTTGCCGCCAGGCGGCAGCGGCGCATCCCCGCCAGGAACTGCGCGTCGAGACCGCGGGCGCATCAGTGGACGGCGACGAAGACGCGCTCCGGCAGCTGCTCTGGATCCTTCTCGACAACGCGTTTCGCTACGCATCGTCCGCCGTCGAGGTCCGGCTCTATACCGAGGCGGGATGGGCCCGATTGCTGGTCGGCGATGACGGGCCCGGCGTGGCGCCGCACGATCGCGATCGAATCTTTGAACGTTTCTACCGGGCGGATCCGTCGCGCGCGGGCTCGCACTCAGGACTCGGCCTTTCCATCGCCCGCTGGATTGTTGCCCAGCATGGCGGGCGGATCCTCGCGACCGAATCCACCTTGGGCGGCGCCGCGTTTGTAGTGGACCTTCCTCTCTTACCCGCTTCTTAAGCGCGGCCGCCACGATCGTGGCATGTTCGACATTGCGCCGGATCACGCGATAGGTCTCTTCGCAGGTCTGCTCGCGCTGCCCTTTGCCCTGCTTGCGCTTCGCGTTCGCCCGGCCGCGCGAAGGGTGCCTGGAACGGTGCTCGGAGCGTCCGTCCTGATGGCGATCGCCGGCGCGATCCACCTCGGCCTCATCTGGACGCATCGCGACGAGATCATCACCGCGGTCCTCTTTCTACTCAACGGCGTCTCCTACCTCGTGCTGTCGCAGCTCTTCACCTGGCGCTGGTGGCGACTCGGGTCGGTCGCGCTCATCACCGCGACGCTCGTCGGTTACATGGGCTACATCGTCCTGAACTTCGACACCCCCGACCAGGTGGCGGTTGCGACCAAGCTCCTCGAGCTGACCATGCTCGGCCTGGTCCTCGTACCCGTACGCGGTGAGACTAGGCGGCGCACGTCGCGCTGGTCGGCAATCGCTGTCGCGCTGCCGCTGCTGACCGTGGTCACGGTTTCAGTCGTGTGGATCGACGACCTGGCTCGCCCTGACGCCCAGCATTCGCACGCGGGCGCGGTGCTGCAGCAGACCAACGATGTAGCCACGCCAGAACAGGTTGCTGCCGCGCAGCAGCTCTACGACCAAACCGCCGCCGCCATCGCGCCTTACCGCGACTGGCATGCGGCGTGGGCCGCCGGCTACCGGCCCGGTCCGCAGAACACGCCGTCGACTCACTGGATGAACCAGCGGAACGTCGATGCCGGATACGTGATGGATCCGCGTCATCCCCAGGGTCTCGTCTACGCCAACACCAGGCGCGGCCCGGTGCTTCTCGGCGCGATGTTCCAGATGCAGCACATCGATCAGTTCGGTCCTGACCCAGGCGGCCCGCTCACCGCATGGCATCAGCATCAAAACATCTGTCTCACGCCCTTCGGATTCGAGTTCAGCCTGATGACTCCGACCGCGACATGCCCCATCGGGTCAATCGACATCAGCGTGGCCCCGATGCTCCACGTGTGGATCGTCGACAACCCAAGCGGTCGATTCGCCGTCGACATCGACTCGAAGGTGGTGAAGAAGATTGATCAGAGCTGAAGTGTCCAGCCGACCTGAGGCCGCATTCGTCCTGCTCCTGATGCAGAGCATCTTCTGGCTCATCGCCGGCGTCTCGGCCGCGCCGTTCGCGCTGGCCGGCGAGATCTTCATGGCCGGCCTCGCGCTGGCCACCCTGCTCCTTGCGCTGGGCACCTGCATATGCGCCATCGCTGTCCTCTGGCGCCGGCGGTGGGCGAGAGTAGTCGTCATCGCCCTCGAGGTCACATGCCTGTTCGGTTCGGCGGTGCTGCTGCTCATCCCGCTCGGATTCAATCGAGGGCTTGTTTCGATCCTGGTCAACGTGGCCGTTCCGGTCGCCGTCCTCGTCTTGCTGCGGAAGGATCGAGAAGCGTTTTCATAGTCGCGATGTTGTTTGTCGGCCGACCGCCCTCGCCGCAAGCAGACGGCGCTGCGAACGGCCGGGACAAGCCCGTTTAAGGACGCTAGCGCGCCACTGATCTGCGGGACAAGCCCGATAAGGACGCGCTAGCGCGCGCTTGCTGATTTCAACGAGCGGCGCTTGAGTGCGTCGTCGGCGTCGTCGGTCGTCACGTAGCGGCGGCGGAAGTTGCGAAGCGCGAAGCGGTCGCACGCCGTCTCGGCGGAGGAGCCCTTGCCGAGCACTTCGTGGAGATACCAGTGGAGCCACTCGTGGCAGTAAAGGAACCGCAGCACATCGCGCCTGCCTCGGAAGTGGACGGTCTCTGAGGCCCACGCAAAGCGCATACCCTCGCCGCGTTTCCGCCGCGCGGCATAGATCACCGGCTCGCGGAAGGCCTTCATCGGGGTCGGCACCTGGAGCACGATGCGCTTCTCCTCGAACTCACACCGGGCCGCCAGGTGGGGTGAGAAGCGGTACCGGAGCGGCTTGACCACGACCTCGTAATCGCAGCGCGGCAGGCCCTCCAGGATGCGCCGCGCCTGGGCGCTGCTGAGGCCTGCAAGCTCGGACCGGATCGCCACGGTCGCAACAGGATAGGCGTTACCTCTAGATAGGAGGATGTCTAATGCCTGATACAGTCGTCGGCCTTTTCAGATCGCGGCCCGAGGCCGAGGGGGCCCTTCGAAAACTCAAGGAGGCGGGCTTCGGGCCCGACCAGGTCGCGGTCTCCACGCCCCACGCCGGGCGGCGCGGCCACTACGGCTTGAAGGTGCTCGGAGGCATCGTGGCGGGCACGGTCCTAGGCGCCCTTGTAGGGGCGATCGCGACCGGGATGGTGCCCGGCGTCCACCCGCTGGTCGCGGGCAACCTTCTGGCGACGTTCCTCTTTGCCGCGGTGGCCGGGGCGGCGACCGGCGGCCTGGCGGGGGCGCTTTTGAGCATGGCGGCTTCTGGCGATCGAGCCCTCTTCTACGAGCAGGAGGTCGAGTCGGGCCGCTTCCTGGTCAGCGTGTCGGGGCCGCGCCTCGAAGAGGCCCGGGACCTGCTCCGCGCAGCGGGTGCGATGGAAGCCGCGCCTGTGGAGGCACCGCTGGACTCCGGCCGGCCGAGACCGGAAAGCGGCTAGCCGTTCGGCTCGGCCCTGCTCAGATCCCGCTGTACGTCTTCGCCTTCGCCGCGCGCTGTCAGGTCGCCCAGGGAGACGATTCCTTCGAGCTTGCCGCCGGTCATCACCACCACGCGCTTGACGTCATGCGACTTCATCATCTGGATCGCGTCGCCGACCGACTGTTCGGGGCGCACGGAGGCAAGGTCATGAGTGCATATGTCGGCAAGCCGCGTCCGAGAAGGATCGCTGCCGGTCGCGACCGCGCGAACCGTGATGTCTCGATCGGTGACGATCCCACAGGGCTGGTCCTTCTCCATCACGACCACCGATCCGATTCGAAAATCGCTCATCGCTTTGGCGGCCTCGACCACGGACATATCCGAGCTCATCGAGACCGGATCTTTCGTCATGACGTCACGTACCGTCTTCGCCATCAGGCACCTCCAGTCGAGGGTATCCGCTACTAAAAAAACGCCTCAGATTTGAGAAATTCTCAGTAACCGGCTGCCCTGGCCCGTTTGTGAATTTGGGGGAGCTTGGCCAGCAATGGCCGAGCCCTCCACTGTTTTAGAGCGTTTCGGGGACTTTGATCAGCCAGGCGACGAAGGCGCCCGCGGCGACTCCAATCAGCGCCCCTACCCCGACGTCGCTCGGAAAGTGATGCCCAAGATGCACCCTTGACGCGCCGATGCCGGTCGCGAGCGTGAAGACCAGCGGGGCGGATTTGGGATAGAAGGCGGCCAGCGCGGTCGCCGCAGCGAACGACGACGCGGAGTGGCCGGAGGGGAATGACGCGTCCGTCGTGCGGATGCCGACGACCAGGACGTCGCGCCCGACATGTGGCCGGTTGCGCCTGAAGACCGGCTTGACCACCCGCTGGACGAGGTACGTCGTGCCCAACGAGGCGATCGCGGTGGCGAGCCCGGCCCGCCGGCCCCGAGGTCCCCCCAGCCAGGCCAGCGCGACGCCAGCGCCGACCCACCCAAGGCCCTCGCCGAGATCAGAGAGCAGCGTCACGTAGCGGTCTCCGACAGGGGAGTGGGGAAGGCCGTGGATCAGCATGTACAGCCGCCGGTCGACGCTTTCCGGCAGGATCCGCGGCGGCTCGATCTGTGGTGTTTGCATCTTCATAAGGAACGCGCAACCGCCGCTGGTGGCTGCGCAGGCGTTCTGGTTCTGGGATGAGGCGCAGCCAAGCGCGCCCTCGGGAAGGGGACCGGTCCTGGATCGCGCACTGGTGGAATGCCGTTCTGGCGGGGGAAACCGACGAGCCGCATCCGGTTTTCGGCGACCGCGTTTCGGTGCGCGTGGCGGGCGGCCGCCTGGTCATCTCGGGCCAGCTCGATCGGCGCGAGGACCGGGACGAGCTGCTGCGGGAGGCTCGCTCGCGCGTCGGACATGGCATTCAGGAGGTGGACACATCTCACCTCACGGTTGTGGAAAATCACGAAACACGTGGCTTGCTCGACCAGACCCTGATCGCTGCGTTTCCAGACCGTGAGACCGCCGAGCTTGCGCGCAAGTTCGTCGTCGAACGCAGCCGGGTCACTCCCAAACAACAGGCGATCGTCGACCACCGCAACGCCGGCGACCTGCGCAAGATGCTTCCCGAAGGGTTTGTCGAGGACGCCCGCCGTCGCGTCGAAAGGGGGGACGCCCTGGTGGTGCTGCGCGTCGACGAGACGGAAGCGTTCCAGGTGCGCGAGATCCTCGAAGAAGACACCCGGAGCAGCTGGACGATCGCTACGCCGCCCAGCTTGATCGCTGCAGGCAGGTAGATGGCAGAGGTAGGGAGTCGCGCGGCCCGCAAGCCACGAGCCGTCTCTGCGCGCGAGGCGGTCAAGGAGCACCTCACGGCCGCCGATGTCCTCAAGAGCGTCGGACCGGGCGTCATCAGCGGTGGGGCGGACAATGACCCGGCTGGAATTGCCACCTACTCCGTAGTCGGCGCAACAGCGGGCTTCGCGCAAAACTGGCTCCTGCTTCTGTCGACACCGATGCTGATCGTGGTCATGCAGATGTCGGCCAAGGTCGCCCATGTGACGAAGACAGACCTCGCCACCGTTCTTCGCACGACGTATGGCGCGCGGGTCGCCACCCCGGCGGTGCTGCTCATGGTCATCGCGAATGTGATCACGATGGGAGCCGACCTGATCGCGATGGGGGCTGCGATCCAGCTGCTCACCGGGATCAACTTCATCTACTGGATCGTTCCCCTCGCGGCCGTGATGGCGTGCTTCACGATCTTTCTCGATTACCGCGTCATCAGCAAATACATGCTGTGGCTGGTCGCGGTCTTTGCGACATACATCCTCGCCGCGTTTCTCGCGCGGCCCAACTGGTCGGACGTGCTGCGCAGCACAGTCGTCCCGCACGTAGAGCTCAATGCGGGCTTTCTCCTCGCGTCGGTCGGCATGCTCGGCACGACCATCACGCCCTACCTGTTCTTCTGGCAGACGAGCGGCGAGGTGGAGGAGAAGCGCGGCGTCCAGCGCTTGAGCCGTTCGAACCTGGACATAGCGATCGGAATGGTGTGGTCGAACGTGACGGCCTTCTTCATCATCGTCGCCACCGGCGCGGTCCTCTTCACACATCACGCTCAGATCAGGACTGCGGCCGACGCTGCTCGTGCACTGGAGCCGTTCGCCGGTCAATACGCGACCGCGCTGTTTGCCGTCGGAATCATTGGCGCCGGATTGCTCGCGATTCCCGTTCTCGCCGCGTCGGCCGCGTTCGGCGTGGCCGGCCTCGCCGGATGGCGACGGGGTCTCGGGCGTAAAGCTCGCAACGCGCCGCAGTTCTACGTCGTGATCGGACTTGCATTCCTGGTCGCGATGGAGCTGGCGATCTCCTCGGTCGACCCCATCAAAGCGCTGTTCTACTCGCAGGTCATCGATGGCTTGATCGCGCCAGCCTTGATCGTGCTGATGCTGCTCATCACCTCCAGTCGCAAGGTGATGGGCGATTTCGTCAACGGACCCGTGACCAAGGCGATCGGCTGGGCGGCCACCGGCGTCATGGTCCTGGCCGACGTCGGGCTCGTCTACCAGGTGGCGAAGAACGGCTTGCCGGGGTAGGCGCGCTCCGCTAAGCCGCGATCGCGCCGGTATACGGAAGGATCTCGCGCTTGTAGAAACGCATGAAACCTTCCTGGTCGGGACCGACCTGGTGCACGTAGACATGGTCGAACCCCGCCCCGGCGAACTTCGCGATCCCGTCCATGTGGCGCTCTGGGTCGGGGCCGCAGATGATCTCCTGCTCGATGATGTCGGGAGTCACCAGCTCCGCTGCCTGCATGAGATAGGCCGGCCGGGGCAGCTCGTTCTTGAACTGGCCGCTCAATCCGGAGATCGGCCAGTAATCGAGTGCGGTGCGCACACCTTCTTCCCTGGACTTCGCCCAGCAGACGGTGAGCTGGCCGTACCGAGGCTTCCCCGCGCCGCCTCCGGCGTCGAACGCCGCCACGCTTTCGGCTGACGGCGCGGAGCAAATGAGGCCATCGCCGACCCGCGCCGCGAGCCTGGCCGACTGCTGCCCCGCGGCGGCGATGTAGATGGGTATCGGTTCCTCTGGCAGGTTGTAGACGCGGGCGTCGTGCACCTGGAAGAACTTTCCGTGATGGCTTTTCTCGCCGCCGCGGTGAAGCGTCCGCAGGATCTCAACCGCCTCTTCCAACATGTCCTGTCGCATGTCGGGCGGCGGCCAGCCCTGGCCGGTGACGTGCTCGTTGAGGCTCTCGCCGCTGCCTACCCCGAGGAAAAAGCGACCCGGCATCAGGCAGCCGATCGTCGCGGAGGCCTGGGCGATGATCGCCGGATGGATCCGGATGATCGGACATGTCACGCCGGTTCCGACCCGAAGCCGTTGGGTGGTGGCGGCGATTCCACCGAGCACGGACCAGACAAAGGGCGAGCTGCCCTGCCGGTCGGTCCAGGGATGGAAGTGGTCCGACATGAGCGCGTAGGTGAAGCCGCTCTCCTCGGCCGTCTGGGCGAGCCGCACCAGCTCTTCGGGCTGGCGCTCCTCGCTCGAGAGCGTGTAGCCGAGCTCGACCTTCGTTCCCACGTAGAGTCAACGCTTGCGCGTAAGGCCAATACGCGGGGCGTTCAAGCAGTGAGGCACGAGTGCGACCACCTGCTGTCGAGACCTCCGCCACCGACCCGAACGCAAAACCCCGCGGCCTGATCGCCTCGGTGATCAGCGACGCGCAGCGTCTGGTTTCGCTGGAAATCGCGCTTGCCAGGCAAGAGATCAAGGAGCTCGCCACCGGCAACGCGATCGCTGCCGGCCTGATTGGAGTCGGTGGGCTGTTGCTTGTCCTCGGCCTGCTCGTCGCCCTGCCCTCGCTCGTCGTGATCCTCGTGCCCTGGCACTGGCAGGCAGCAGCCGTGTGGCTGGCCGCCTACCTGGTGCTCGGCCTCGTCCTGGTCAGCGTCGGCAAAGCGCGATTGCAGCTTCGTCTGCCTCCGCGGACGATCGAAAGCCTGAAGGAGAACAAGGAATGGGCGCTTCGGCGCGTGAAATCGAACGGCAGATAAAAGAGACGCGCGACCGGATGGACGACAACTTGACCGCGCTCGAGGGCCGGGCCGCGTCCAGCGCCGCCCGTTATGGTCGCCTTGCGGCGATCGGCCTCGTTGTCGTCGCCGCTGGCGGGGCGGCCTACTTCATCTATCGCCGGATGCGAAGGCCGACCCTGAAGGATCGCCTCGATGGCCTTTCGGTGGAAAAGCTGCGCTCGCTCGCCGAAGAGCTTTCCGGCCGGGTGAAGGATGAGCTCCCCTCGGTGACGGTAACCGTCAACGAAAAGACTGAGCGGGAGCCGGGGACGATCGAGAGCCTCCTGCGCAAGCTCGCGCCGGCGCTCGTCGGCACCGCCTCGACCGCGCTGCTCGACAGGGTC
>Ga0066706_10000174_pt1 | contig 16563 bp, 12 predicted proteins | sample GraSoiAngelo_155_FD_67274 | JGI IMG/M metagenome (GOLD analysis project Ga0066706, IMG submission 67274) | Grasslands soil microbial communities from the Angelo Coastal Reserve, California, USA - 14_1009_13_30cm | ecosystem: Environmental > Terrestrial > Soil > Grasslands | place: USA...
CACACCGAAAAGCTTAAACGGAAGCGCTACGAGGAAAATATCGTCCGGAGGATTACAGCCCTGCATCACGTGAAAGCCACGCCGTAAATAAATCCACCACGAGTAAAGGAACTGCCAGAAAAGGGCGCAGGCGTACTCCCAAACATATCCGGCTGGGCTGTTTCCCTCTTCAGGCATCGGGTGCCGGTAGATTCGTATCCCCTCTAGCAGTTCGTAAGTCTTCTTGAACCCTTTCCCCTTGGGGCAGAGCACTGTAACTTCGTATCCCGCGTCGTACAGAGATCGAGCTTCTTTCCAGACGCGGGAATCCAACGGGACAGGCATGTTTTCTACAATGATGAGAACCTTCCTTTTCACCGAAGTTCCCCTTCGTTAGAGAAGTTTATAGAGCCCGGCCATTGCACAAAGCATGGTTGCCTGTCCCCAATGAAGGGTCGCAGTCTTGTTCACGATCCACGGGGAATACCGCCGGTAATAGAAATATCCAGTGCGATCCTGCATATGTTGGATTGTCCATCGTGCCACCCTCGACGCAAGGAGCACACTTTCTGGCTCGCGATCGCTGAAAAACGTCAGGGTATCTATTGCCTGCGAACAACATTGAATGTCGATGGGGAGCGCCTTGTGGCTGTAGTACCGCGGGGTACCGTCCGGCAAAAAGAATGTCTTCTTCCAATACTCGTACCCAAGATTCATAGTCGACTCGAAGCGATCGTCTCCTGTGGCTTCGAGGTAGTACTTGTAGCAGTCTAAAACGTATCCGGTATGAAAATTGTCAATCCAGTGGATGTTCGCCTTTTCACCGTAGTACCAAGATCCGTCCTGGCGCTGGCGCTGGGCAGTGTACAGGAATGCTTTCCTAGCCAGTTCGAGGTACTCGCGATTGTCAGTGTGGGAGAAAGTGCGAGCCAGAAGGCTCGCTCCCAACGTATTCGCATTATGGACTCGGTTATCTAAACCGGGCACGTAGCTGATACAGATCGACTCTCCACAAGGAAAGGTCTCGATATCACGCAGAATGTGCTCGCAGGCACTCTTTGCAATCTGCAGATACTCGTCTTTCTTTAGGTGTTCATACGCGTCCAGAAAAGCATGTCCGATGAGGGATGTCCATACTATGGTCGGCACCCCTTTGGGTAGATAGAAGCTCCGTGACTGATAGTCGAAGTGGTTGCCCCAGCAGGCTCCGCTGTACCCTTTGCACTGATTGTCGACGAGCCATTGAAGCGCAAATTCTGCCTTCTCTCGCCACACCTGCTCGCCAGTGGCCCGATGGAGTCTCAAGAAACCGCGGGCTAGGAAGCCCATTCCCTTGGTGGAACGACTTTTCTTGATCCCGAGCAACGGGCGGGTGTTTAAAGGAAAGCGCCTCACGGCCTGCTGAAGTGCGATACGCAGGAACTTCTTCTCAGATGTCATTGGGCGGAGGAACTTCGCACTGAGGCCGTCGAACGTGTCGTAACCGCTGTAGTCGTTCCTCTCCAGCCAATCGAACAGCCGGAGAATAGATTCGTGCAATTGGGCTTTCAATGCTTCATCCTTGTGCGCCCGTTTGGTCTCCTCACCAGCAAATGCCATCGTACTTTCCATTGTCACTCCTACGATCAGTAATTCTTACGAAATCCACTATCAACTGGCCGTCGCGCAGTTTATCTGGAACCGTACGAAAATCGGGGTCCTTATTGCCAATTACGACGGTTTGCGCAAAATCCAACACGGCTTCTACGCTGCCCACCATGAGCCGCGAAATGTGCGGGATGCGGTTGAGAATGAAATCTCGATTTGCCCCCACCAGACTCGCTATGTTCACATTCTTGTCATAAATGCGGAGTTCGTATCCCTTCCCCAGGAGACGCTCAATCACTTCGATCATCGGACTCTCTCGCAAGTCGTCGGTACCGGCTTTGAAGCTGAAGCCCAGGATACCGATTTTCTTGCGTCCCTTCTCCACAATTATCTGCATGCCGCGACTGATCTGCATCTCGTTGCTGGGTAGGACCGAGCTAAGAATGGGCAAGTGCAAGTCGGCCGTTTTGGCTTTGTATGTCAATGCCCGCAGATCCTTGGGCAAGCAAGATCCACCGAAGGCAAACCCAGGGAGCAAGTACGCCGGAGAGATGTTAAGTTTTCTGTCCTGACAAAAGATGTTCATCACTTCGTGGCCGTCAATTCGAAGAACCTTGCTGAGATTGCCGATCTCGTTGGCAAAGCCGATTTTCAATGCATGCCAACAATTATCGACGTACTTCACCATTTCCGCAGTCTCTACACTGGTTCGAATCAGAGACGCATTGAACTTCTCATAAAGCTGGGCCAGAACGCAGCCACTCGGTCGGTCCAGTTCACCGATCACGGTCTTGGGAGGAGCGTAAAAGTCCATGACCGCAGAACCCTCGCGCAGAAATTCCGGGTTATGACAAACGCCAAAATCGAAGCTAGCTTTCTTGTGCGAGGATTCCTCAAGAATGGGTATTACAATATCCCGCATGGTGCCTGGCAGCACAGTGCTGCGAATTACCACCGTGTGTTTTGAAGACTTGTGTTTGAGAGCATCGCCGATTTGTTCACAAATTCGCCGAATGAAACGCAGATCGAGGTTGCCATTCGGCTGACTGGGCGTACCGACGCACACAAACGACAAATCTGTTCTTTGAATAGCTTCCTCCGGATCGACAACAGCCCGAAGTCGGCCCGACTTGACGTTCGCCGCTATAATCTCGCCGATTTCCGCCTCGATGATGGGAGTGCAGCCCTGGTTGATCAGGTCAACCTTCGGCTGGATCGGATCAACGCCGACCACCTCGTGCCCGTCGTTCGCTAGACAGCCTGCCGACACCGTCCCCACATAACCCAACCCGAAGATGCTAATTTTCATACTGTTCTTTCAGCAAGGGTGATTCCGCCATCGGACGAAATCCGCAGAGTTTTACTCCGATGCACTTCCGATATTTTAGTGCTGTTGCCCTCAGCCCCGCCACCGGTGGTACTCTGCAACGAAGGATGAAGCGACTGCAACCGTCCGATCAGGACTGAATGAAAGTGAAGGAGATGATAGGGACCTCGGTCCCTGCCAGAGCCTGCCTTGTAAAGAAGAGACGGGCGGCGTACCTTGTAAGACGTCCTTGGATTCTCAGCCAAAGGGCCATTACTTACTCCTTCTCACATCAGCCCGTGTTGGATGCGGAATGTCATCGACAGTGCGATGTCTGCCCGACGTGCCCGTAATCTCGCAAGTTGCACGCATGATGGCTCCTTTATTCTCCGGGCTCGTGGCCGACGTTTCGACCACGCTCTCAGTTCGCTGCCTTAGATCTAATCCACATCTCCGTTCGGTACTTGTTAGCGCGAAGCCAGACGCGCGGTGACGCCGCACTTTGGACTGCTGGTCCGAGGTGAGCTTCAGTTGCTTGGCCAGCATCTAAGTCCGCTGCGTCGGATCAAAATGGCGGTGCCCGTAGCCGTGCTCCGACGCTTCACCAGCCGGGGCAGACTGCGGATCGTTACCACCGTTGGTCGTGCCCTATGGCAAAGGCCGTCGACCTGCTCTTTTTATGCCCCATGCGGGACGGAGATTGAGCGGGACACGACGTACCCTTGCAAAAGAAACAGTGCGCAACAATTTCGTCTCAAAGGTGAATGGGCGGAGAAATCTGGACCTGAGACCGTCAAAGGTGTCGTATGCACGATAGTTTCATTCTTGTCAAGCCAGTCACGCAAACAGGGGGGCAGGTCTTTTGCAACAATTCCTAACTTCCGGTTGAGGACGATCGGTCGGATCTTCGCACCAACCTCGTCCGAGATCGTCTGAGCATAGCTAATAAGCGGCTCTCGCGAAATGCTGTTACCCAAGTCATCCCATGGAGTTGCTCTCTTCCAGCTTTCCGCATTCAGAGGCTTGCGCCGCAGACCTCGTACAATCCACAAGGTTTGCGGCGGTAGAACTCACTGGACTGAGGCGGTAAGGCCTGTCGGGGGCGCCGGAGCGTTATTCGAGGATGAATCGTTCGCATAACACGCATTGGCGTCAAAAGCTGTCAGGAATCCACCACTGTCTTTTGCTGTGTTTGTGTAGCATAGTTGTGCGGGAATCATGGCTGCGTGATTCGCGGTATTGGCAGTGCAATTCGTAGTACAAGTGACGTCAGGGCCGATGGGAGGCCAGATTACGCTCCCAAACCATGAAGGCTTGGCGGCTATATAGAAGGAAACTGGTAGGGTTGTGCTCGGACTGGCCAGTCCGGGGAAGGGGGGGGCTGTGCTTGCTGTCTCAGAAGCAGTACAAGCAGGATTTCCAGCGCCCGACCCAGTGCAATAACGTACACCATTCGTGTTGCCATTGGCTTTCCAAGTGACTGCATCCCAGTTTCCCCACCGCATCAGGCTGCTCTGGGTCCCGGTGTCGTAACTACTGGTGCCCGCTTCGCAACTGTTCCAGAATCCTAAATCGTATTCGAAATTGTCGCTTGTGTTTGTGTCCACATTGTCGCACCGATACCGAGTGTGAAAAGTTGGGTCGCCAATGACATTTCCAACTGCGTTCATATAGTGTTGCTGAGCATTGAACTTTATCGCTACCCTGAAGTTAGTCTTGTTCGTACCCTTTCCCCATGCGCGGTTACGGAATAACGTGATCTGCGAGGCTGAACCCCAACTGTTGTCGTTGGCAATGGTATCCATTACGTTGCCCTCCAGCAGTTGGAAAGAATTATGCGACAAGTGAGTCGAAAAACTGGCGAACTGGTTCCCCGCCACTGTGTTTAATGCATAGTTATATCCGACGACAAGCCCAAAAGAAACCTCAGGCAGTATGCAGGCAGTTACGTTATAGCAGATGTTGTTTTCCACCAGAGTATAGGTGGTCGTGTTAAGTTCTATCCCGTACTGGGTAGGCGCGCCACTCAAGGACGAAGTGAAGTAGCTGTTCCGGACCACATCCCCATAGCCCCAGAAGAAAAACACCGCCGACCTAGCTAGATTGTTCACGAAAACATTTTTTACCCAGCAGTAATCGCAGAATGGCATCGAGATAGCGAAGTCGTTATTATTGGCGTTGACGTGCATGTTCTCAATGCCCGCATATTGAATGTTTCCGCCGTTGTTCCAATAGAACGCCTGCGGAGAGAGCCCAGAATCATGGTCGAAGGCTACGCCCGGAGCGGCAATGGTAATCTGTGTGCCGCTGTCTACGCTCACCACATGCGCCATTTGAGGCTGAGCACGAGTAGCACTGCCATAAAACTGCAAAGGGCTGTCGTTGCGCCCGCAACTATTGCCAGAAAGGCAGTTGCCTTCGACCCCTGCCGTGTCTACCCAAGCCGCATTGTGCTGATCCAGGGCAATATTCTGCCCTGCATGTATTCCCGAAGTGCTGGCCAAGGTTAAAACCGTACTGCCTCGCGTAAGTCCACCTGTCCAGTTGGTAGAGCCAAGATTGCCGGGATAGCTGCCTTCTCCCCCCGTTCCGTTGGTGCTCAACAAGATATTGCCACTGCCGAGATCGATCGTTGTTTGCGTCGGTCCAGCACCGCGCAGCACAATACCCTTGTTAGCGTATATAGAACCGCTCAGGGTGAACGTGCCCACTCCGAAAGATACCACCTGACCTGCAGGGCAGCTATTAATCGCAGTCTGGATGGTACTGGTGGAAGCACCCGCATTCAGGTTGGCACAGATAGTCGTTCGACTTGGGATGCCACCGGGGATTCCCGCATACGTCCAGTTCGTCGCACGCGCCGGGGCAAGGATGCCAGACCATGCCTGCCCATACGAAAATGTGGAAAAGAACAACAACATTGAGATAAGGGGGAAAAGATGCAAGCAGCCGCGTCTCATTTATCTCTCGCCTCCAGCAAACACATGTTTTGTCTTCTGACGAGAGTTTAGCGCCGTCAAGGAGCAAACGCCAACACGGAAGTACTACAGCCAGTTTCTTAACAAGCTGCGGAAAAAGTCACGAAAGCCTGCTGCACTGTGGTAGAGCGGCGCTTTAGCGCCGCGTAAGTCGTGCAAAATCAACGAGGGCTTTAGCCCCCTGAGGCGGCGAATCGTCTCGATTCAGACTTTTTCCGCAGCCTGTTAAAGCACGTTGGTTTCTGAACCTTTGGCCATGGCCCTCCGCGCGATCGAATCGGCAACCATAAAGCGTTTCTCGCATGAATACCGCCATGCCGGAATAGCGATACCGCTGTCTTGTGCGCGAGAGCAAGATTTCATATCAAGGCGTTCACAACGGATTCCTCGCCAATATTTTCGCGTACGCATTGCAAGTCAGCTCGGCGAATGCCTCCCACGAGTGGTTTGTTCTAGCGTAATCCTGCAATTCCCGTCGGCGAACCTTCAAATTCTTGAAGAGATCGCTTCTGAAGTATGTCTCGACAGCTTTGGCCAATTCTGCCGGATCGCCTGGCTTGCATAGAAAACCCGTGCTCCCCTCGACAATCTCCTCTCGAAAAGATCCCACGTCAGTCGCGACCACCGGCAGTCCAAAGGTATAGGCCAGGAACAGCACGCCACTCTGGAAGATTTCTTTGTATGGAAGAACTAGGACATCCGCTCCTTTCAGATACCACTCCATTTGGTCATCCGGAATGAACTGCATCCTCAAAATGAGCTGTCCCGAATCGAAATTCCGATTGACGAATCCTTGGATTCCCTTCAGGTACTGTTCCGATCCTTTCTTTGGTTCCCCCGCGACGATCAACCTGTACTTCGCTTGCTTATCGGCCAAGAGCAGCCGAAAAGCGTCGAGCAGGGTTTCGATTCCCTTGTAGGGCACAATTCGGCCGAGAAACAGGATCGCCTTTTCGTCCTCCTTGAGACCCAGCCTACGTTTTGCGCCGACCGGCGTAAGTTCCGTATCGGCGAACGCGTTGTTAATCGGATACCGGATCACAGTGACCGCCTCTTCAGCCACGTCAAAATCCTTGCAAAGCTCCTCTTTCATCTTTTGCGTATGGACGAAAATGTGATCACAAAACCAGTATTGAATCTTAAGAGTGGTGTGATTGAGCCACGAGTCTTTCGAGTCTCGTCTCGCCTGATTAACATTGTGCGCGGTGAAGACTATTTTCTTGCCCGAGGCCTTGTAGTACAGCATCAGAATCGTGCGATCGAACAACTCGAGCTTATAGTTCCATAAAATGTGCAATATTTTCGGTCTGGGGCGCGCGACGTATCGGATAAGCTTCGCGTAGTAGACAAGCAACTTCCACAACTTCTGCGCCAAACTCGCGTTGGTGCTGTGCCCCTTGCGAAAGTTGAGAAAACGTAGATTTGGGGCAGTGTGTAGCTCGGGGCTGTCTATTTCGTCGCTGCCAATGATATCGAGAAGGACGCCTTTCGAAGCAAGCGCCATTGCCAGCCCGAATGCATAATGCCTGTCCTGGCATCCAGTCAGCAAAGCCGTCTCGATTCCCGGCTGTGAAATGGGTATTCTCTGCTTCTGAACCTCAACTTCGTTAGCTGAGGATTCCTCAGTAAGGCTGTTCGTTAGCATGATCATTCACGCCCGAGTTCGGCCGTCAGACGGGTTCTCTATCAGAGCATGCACGCGCAGCCCACGCGACCTCATTCCAAAATTGGTCGACATCGCCATGTCGATTCGAAACCATCCGCCGCGTCGAATATGCTCGCGACCTCGAAAACGCAGACGGATTCGGCAGCAACGCCGCTCAACTCGAAGCGCTTATCCTTGGCTCCCAGCGTGAGTAGCAGCATTCTTGGGCGAGGGACCCAACCCGGGAGCTAACATCTTCGGTGGCACAAGGTCCGGCTTCGGTCCCTGACGCAAGACCCAATGCAAGACTCTAGTAGTATCCTGCGCTTTCGCGGCCCACGTTAGGCGTTGCTGTGCATAGGACATGCCTTGCTTCCGCAGACGCTCAAGAAGGCTTCGGTCGTTCACGAGTTCCGTCAGGACCCGTTCCATCTGCTCCACAACGTCGCTTTCATTCGTAAGACGCACCTTGAAACCTACATCTGGATGTACGATATCTCCGGGCCCGCCGAAATCGGCGACCACGGGGACGGCACCAGTCGCCAGAGCTTCCAAGACGACGCCTGCGCCGAAGTCGCGAACCGATGGAAACACCATCACATCCGCGGATCCGAACCGCCGGTACACCTCCTCGTGGCTAACCCAGCCACAGAAGGAAACAGCCTTCTCAATCCCTAGGGATCTCGCAAGATGCTCAAGGCGGTTCCGTTCAGGGCCATCTCCGAGCGCCGTGAACCGAGCCAAACCGCTTCGCAAGAGAGGGGCAGCCGCGCGAAGCGCCAGATCGCAAGCTTTGCACGGTATCAGTCCCCCAACGAAGATCAACTCAAACTTGGCGCCGGGCTCCGGAGTGCGCGGGTCGTCTGAACACAGTGAACGACTGATGCCGTTCTCCGGGATAAAGAATAATTTGTCGCGATACGCGGCAAACTCGGCATACGTTTGGGATGAAGCGACTATAATCGCCGCCGCGCGGCGGTACGTGGAGCGAGCGAAAGGCAGATATCGATACAGATTTCGCAGGTTGGAGACCCATTCCTTCTGATTTTCTGCCTGGCTGAAACCCTGCACAAATGGGAGTCCGCCATTGATTGGCCCGATCACGAAAGGTACAACTCCCTTCCGCAGGAAGAAAGCGAAAGGGCTCGGCAAAACCGCTGTCGTCGGTAGGATGCGCAGAACGACATCGAACTCGCCCGCAAAGATCCGATGCCGCAACTGCCGCCAGGCACGCCATTCAAAAGCGAGAGAAAAGGGATATTTAAACGCGGTCAGCGCCTGGCTCGCAAAGTTGGATTTGAAGATCTGCCGAAAACCCCAGCCGAAGATGCGGTCGAGGTCTTCCATCTGGACCACCTCAATGGTGCGAAACTTTCCCATCGCGCTGCGCACACGATCCTCAACAGGAGATCCAATAACCAAGGCAACGTCATGGAGTTCGGCGAGCGCTGCCGCATGAGAATATGTGACAAGAGGAATGCTGATATCCGTCGGGTCACAATTCGGCGCTAACACCAAAATACGTAATCGACTCATGACTTTCGTTGCGAAAAAAGCCTCCCACCAAATCTCAATCTCTGGGCGACAGACAAGTCTTCAAGTAATTTTCTAAAGGAGTGGATTTGCCCGGCTGAGCGATCCAATTCGGCAATGGTCTCGACCCTCGCCTCTCGTCTTCACATTCTGAATCCGGTGTCTTCTGATCCGACGCAAGCTCCAATCACGGATTGATCTCTCCGCTCCGTACCATCACTTCCCTCGGTATCGACGGCTCCGGGAAACGTTCGTCTGGCCGCACGTTCCGGCAACAATTCGCGAATCAGGCCAAGGGTCTCACTGAGCGGCCTAAGGCCCTGGTGGACCGCAATCACGCCGGCGAGATACAACCCGAAAAATACCAAAGAAACCAAAACCATCCGCACGACAGCCCCCTGGGTCCCGAACGCGGTCGCAAAATATGGCATAGCCCCGATGATCAGAACAGTCCCAAGCGCCGCCAAAACCGATGCTACGAAAAATTTCCAGATGACGGCCAGTACGGGCCTAATACCGAGTCCGATTGGCTTCCCCGCGTACCACAAGGCGGGAAACATCAGGAGAAAATACGAAGTCGTCCAGGCGAAAGCGACTCCGGAAGGTCCCCAGCGTAGAGCCAGAAAGAATAGGCTCGCGGTACACCCGAACTCCATCAACCCCCAGCGAAGCCACCTTTCGGGGCGACCGATCGAAAGATGAACCCACCCGTGGGTGTTATACAGCAACATGACTCCGATTCCCGGACCGAATAAGGCAAAGATACGACCAGCTTCCTCCCAGCCCGGCCCGAACAGAAATCGAATGAGATCCTTTCCCACTAAGGCGAAATTCGCTCCAATCCCCATTCCCAAGAGCGCGAGAACCGATATCGTTCGCAGAAAGTAGCGTTGGAATTGTTCGCGATCCCGGCTTACACGGCTCAGTGCACTCACGGCCACGCCGGATAACGGCGCCAACAACTGCGTCTGTGGCAGGACGAACAAGTCGTACGCCTTCTTATAAAATCCAAGTGCCTGAGCGCCAAAGCGCCATCCAACAAGGAGGTTGTCCGTGTTGCGAGTCAAATAGCTGAAGGCATAATGCGAATAGACGTTCATCGCGAATCTGAATCCTGAACCGGTGCCCGAGGCGCGTCCCGGCCAACTCGGGATCCAACGACAGACCAACAAAGCGCCTAAAGCCACGACCGCCGTCTGTGTCACACTGCCCCAAACTAGTGCCCAGTAGTGACGGCCTGTCATCGCTAGGGCGATAGAGACAATGTATTGGAGCACCTGACCCACGAAGCTGATGATTGCGGTAGTTCTGAAGTGCATGGCACGCTGCAACAGCCCCGTATGAACGTAGCCTAAGCAGCCAATCCCAATGGTCAGCGACATGCGCTCAGTTACTTGGACTACGGCCGTATTGTGATAGAAAAGCGCCAGCAGTGGACCCGAACTCGCAAACGCGAGCATCAGAATCGTACCGATGACCAGATTGATCCAAAAAAGATTGCTCGCGAGAGAATCTGTGATTTCCTCGCGCTGCATGATCAACTCCGTGAATCCATTCAGACCGAAGCTGCGAAGCAGGAGGCTAAACGTGGTGACCATAGTCACGATTCCGAAATCAGACGGAGTAAGCAGCCGCGCCAGGATGACGACTGACCCGATCTGCACGGCACAGCTACCTGCCGAACCAGCAATAGCCGCCCCGGCGCCGCGCACTGCGGTCCGACGCAATCCCCTGCCTGTTGCGATAGGGTGAAAAGTGCCGTCGGACTGAAAAGGTTTCAACTATTCTCCCTGTAGCGATGTTGTTGCTGGGCGTGCTGATAACCTACCGCCAGTCTCGATGCCGGATTCAGGGTTGCGAGCGGGCACGGGATACAAAGACCGATAGGTCATTGCTAGTCCGGCGGGATTGGAGGTTCGACTCGAATCGCAGATTGTTTGGGCGATTGATGTCAAATTGCTTTCAATACACGCCTGGCAGTGTGACAGTCTCCCACTCCGGGACGATCTTATTGGAAACAGCCGTTCCGCTCAGCGTGCCACTGCGCGAAACAGAACTCTTGGGCTTTTCGCCCCCAAAGAAACCAACGGCAACGCCACTCGCGCTGACTATAGCCAGGAGAAGAAAGATCCACGCCGGGTTCAGCATCCGGAAGCCTGCCTCGGTTACGTTATACACCATCCCTACGGCTACAAAGGCAAGGAACAAACTCCCAAGCTCAGGGTCACGCTGAAAAGCCTTGTAAGCCCGCCTGTAGCCACCGATCAAAATAAGCGCGATCAGGCATACGCCAATCCATCCTAAGCTCAAGTAAATCTCAATGTAACCGTCGTGCGCTTCGTTGAGAACTTCTACCAAAGAGGGGTACCAGCCTAGGTTTAAGAGCGTTCGCTGAAATATCCGCACGTTGGGGCTGATCCAGAAACTCTCGAATCCAGCCCCGACGATCGAATTGGGTACGGCAGGAATTACGGCGGCCCAGATGTCCGTGCGGCCGCTCATGTTTGACTGCCTACCCAAAGCATTTACAACCTCTGCTTGGCCGCCGAAAAGCAGAGTACCCCCTGCAACGAGAAGGATTGTTAAGCAAAGCACATGCACTCGCTTGGGTCGCTTTCTGATCGCACGCAGGTTTGACGCGACAATAAGAAAACTCCCGAGGATAAAGCATGCTTTACCGGTTGAGCACTGAGCCATCCAAAATAGAGCCAAGCCGAACGCGAGCAAAATACCTTGAGCCAATAGGCGCCGACCTCGATTGGGTTCGTCTTTGTGAATCAAGAGCAGCCGTACATTCCACCAGACAACCAGCGAAACCATCAGCACGATGAGGCCGAGGGCGTTTTTGTCTGTTGTCACGCCGGTATTCATTGGAAATCCCTCAGATGTGTATCCTCGGCCGAGATCACCGTAGTACCGGATAAAGAGCACCGAAGTCGGCAACAAGAGGAAGCCGACGCGAGATACCACGCGTCTGATGGCAGCCACAGGCTGGCTGTCGGTCGCTATTACTAGAACCATCGCTAGGTCACCGATGGCTTTGATCCAGCGTTTGAACGAGACATCCGGATGATAGGACCAAGCAACACTGGTGAGGCAATACAGAAAGTAAATCAAGATCTGCCAGTTGGCCAGCAACAAGGTCCACGTCGCGTTCTTGCGACGGATTAAGACCACAATAGCGACGGCCAGCAAGAATCCGAAAGCGGCCGCGTCAACGGGGCTACCATCAAGCTGCGCATTATCGGGTGAGCTGAGACCGAGCCATTCCGATAAGGACCTTGATCCAACGATCGCTATCCAGAGGCCAGGCAGCCACAGAGCTCTGGAAGTGCGAACTGTTTTTTCACGGTCGAGGTACAGCAGCCCCGCGATTACACAGGCGCAGATTAGGCTGGCAACTGAAGGATTCATCCTAACGAGTTTGTTCGCGGTTAAGGTTAGAGGGCAGGATCATCTGGCATCGAAGAAAATCCGATGCAGCAGCTCCATTGTGAGAAGCCGGTGAATCTCGGTCGTGTAGTTACGATTGCCCTTGAGATGGCCTTCGACAATGGTCTCTACGGCCCTTTTCTGGATGTACGGACGCGACAGGGATAAGGGATCAAGTAACATCTGGCGGACGTAACTTGATAACTGATAACGATACCAAATCCGGAAATGGAGGAACTTGTGGCGGCCCAAAAACAAACGCTCCAGGTGGAACGCGGAAAGGAAATGGTCGATGCGCGCAACCGATTGGGGCATTCCGTAATCGTACGCATATTCAGCCTTGAAGGTAAACTCCAGAAAAGAGCGCAAGAGCGCTCCAGTTAAGTGATCCGAGCTGCCCCCTACTCCGCGGTCCGACCGGATCCTTCCCAGCGCGGAGCATCCGTTTGCGACCAACCGCAGGCGAATGTCGCCGTTGCTGACGTCTTGAGGAGCCGCACGGAAAGCGCTGCGTACAAAATTGTTGTCGAGGTAAGGAGATCGAACTGTTAACTGGGTTTGTTCCAACGCAAGGATTCCATGATGGTACCACGGCGATTGCCTGAAGGCGGCAAACGTCACTGGATGTGCGCGGCGGATCCTTTTGTATGTTTCACCCGCCTGCCTGACCTGCACCATAAACTCCGGGTGCAGCAACCCTTCGGCCAGCGCCATCGGCTTAAACATCACTGCATGTCTGACGATCTCGCTGCCGTACGTTCCCACCACCTTCGCGGGCGCAATCTCGCGCGCCCTCTGGCTAACATAGAGGTCGGAAGCACGATAAACGTCGACGCCCCCTTCCGACAGGTAAATGCTGCGCTCAGCATAATGCGGGAAGTGCGTCAAGAAATCGTTCCCGACTGTAATTACCTGGTGCGTTTGCTGACATGCCTCAGCGACTTTCCGACCGACCTGCACATCCTGGCACTCGCGAAACATTCCCCCGAAGGTGTAACAAGGGACTGATGAAGGGACAGACCTGCATAAGGCCATGATTACTCGGGTATCCAAACCACCCGTGATAGCGACTCCGACCCGCTCTGGCCCCATAAAATAGCGTGGCAAGCTGCGCGAAAGCACTGTCCGCAATTCTTGATAATAAGATCCTGGATCTAGAGAAGATTGCTGTTCCCACTCATGCGGGTCGAAGTATGTGTTTTTCCGCTCGACGGCCGCGTTTCGGAACACCCAGGACGAAGCTGCTGGTAAAACGTGGATATCCTTGAATATTGTGCGGTTCTCTAAGACACAGCCACAGGCTGCGAATTCGCCGAGACCTTGGGGGGAAGGTGTTCGCAACTCGGGACGCGCCGCCAGGATGGCCTTGGCTTCCCCAGCGAAATAAAACGCTTCTTTGGACTCGTGATAATAGAGCCGGTGCATCCCGTAGCGGTCATTGAAAAGTGTCACCGTCCTACGGGTCCGATTCGTCAGGAATCCATGGAAGATTCCGTTCAAGCAGGCAGGGAAGTTCGGGTTCCCCGCGCAAGTATGGACGAGATAGGAAGCCTGTTTCTCACCGAGCGAATGTTCCCTCTGTTTGAGTCCACGAACTACGTCCGGATCGGAGTATTCTTCCCCGGAGAAAACTAGAGAAACATCGCCCTTTTCACTACAAAGTGGCATTCCGTCGGAGAACGAGTCTTTCAGCGCTGCCCATCCGACGTAGGTGTCCAACGATTCGTCGATCGCTGTGCCCGATTCGTAGAAAGATTCGTGGCACATGGCCTTGACCATCCGGATGAGCTGCGGTTCGGCCCATTCGCGCGGCATTTTCGTGATGATTCCTACAATTCCTGGCATCTTAATCTTGGAGAGAACAGCGGAGTTATTTAGAGGTTGGAGCCGGCGGGGGGATTTGAACGCCCCATCTGCCGATTACGGTTCGGCGGCTCTAGCATTGAGCTACACCGGCTCATTTTGAATTGCTGCCACTTCGCACGCGCGTTAACAAGCAGCGTGATCACACTATGAGGAAGAAGTCCGAGAAGACCTCGATGGAGCTTGAGTTCAACACAAATTGCTCCCTTGGGGGTCAGAGGTACGAAAAAACGAGGTACTAATATTTCCTCAAACCCATGTCGAATCTTAAATTCCCGAAGCGATGTGTCGCGCTTGTTTCCGTAGTTGAACATTCCAAAAATGAGATGGCCCATCTTCTTCTGTTCGCAGACTTCGACGGTTTTTGCCATCAAGGCATTTGCGGGCCTTTTATCCTGCTGGCTCTTCTTGGTAAGGAAAGTCAGGATCGAAGCGACATCTCCTCTGTAAACCAACTTCACGACTCCGAGCAGTTCGTCTCCGGCGTAGGCGCAAATGTAGTCGCTCCGGTCGAGAAATGATGCCTGGTCCTTAGCTACCTGATCGAAAGTCTTCCCGAAGTGTGTAAAGGGCTTCCCTTGACGTACGGGAGAGTCATTGTTTAAATCGATGAGATCCTGAACTAATCTCTCATCGAGGTTTTTCACTTCCACGATTACGCCTCGCTTTTGCGATCTACGGACATTCTTGCGAGTTTCTTGGGGAACATTGTCCCACCACGCCTTAAAAGTAGAAATCCTAATAGCAGCAATGCTGTCCCATTCCATCGGGTAGGAATATTTGGGCTGTGTGGCGGGCACCTTCTGTGAAAAGCTGAATACGTCGGCGCAGCGATCACCCACTGTTTGTGTCTTCAAAGCCTCCACGCACAAACCAGGGTTCTCTAACTCTGTCTCTAGCCACTCTTCCTCATGGATAATCGCGGTTCTTATCCATTTTCCTCTGAGGATAATGCTCTTTTCATTGACGTGTAAGGCGGGAACCTGGAACCACTTCCCTTTGACGCTAATCGAGACGGTCCCGGCCAAGGTTTTGCCGCCTCTGAATCTAAGTACGTCTGGCATTCAAGGAATATTAGGGCGAACCGCTCTCGTCCAATCTAGCGCACTGCGGGCAAACGAAACGAAGTCGGCAAGTTAGCTAGCCTACTAAACATTTCGCCCGAGGTTAGGTAGCGATACTCGTCGGGATTCACTGGGTGCGTCTCCAACTCGACGACGGCATGCCGGGCTAGGGAAACAATCCGTCGCAGTCGATCCGGAGGTTCGAGGGGCGCCAGAGAGAACAGATAGTCGACCAGCCGATGCCGCCGTTTCAACAGTCTGTCCACCGACTCACGATAGAATCGATTAACCCAACTCTTCTCACCTGACACGAACGAGAAGTTTCTCCGGACCAGCGTTCCCGCCGGCATTAGCTCGCGAAGCAATACATTCGCACACAGGTGCATGTGGTGGTGGCCATCAATGCGTTCTGGAGCCTCCCCATGAAGCTTTTGGTACTCGTCGATTTGGGCAGCAACGACATACTCAAACGAGCTGGCCAGTCCAGGGTGGTAAAAAACCCGGGCGAGGTTACTTCGCAACAAGAATCGACTTATTCGTTCCTGATGATCCAGCAGTCGTTCAGGGCATCCGCTCATCGAAAACGGCGTGGTGAAGTTGAGATGCAAGCCGACATCCACCCTGTGATCATGCGCGAGGGCCGCGCCACGCTCAGAGTCTTCCATGAAGACCATTGCGCTCGCTGACGAAACCGTTCCAGCTTGAACACACTCCAAAATCCGATCGGTCGTCTCGGCTTTTCCGCCCCAGTCATCTGCATTAATAATGAGAGCACCGGCGCGACACGATTTGACACCCCGTGTAACGTCGGCGTTCGCGCGCAGATAGGGTCGATGAATATCACCAAGAAACGACGAATTGTTGCTTATTCCCAGAGAAGGTCCCCTTTTCAGCTGCGCAGTTCCGGTCGAGTTTCAACAGCTCGCTTCAAGGACTCTGTACCTCCGACCGCACGAACCTATTCAAGCGCTGCATTTGCTCTCGTTGATGAAAAGCAAGCAGATCGCGGGAAACCGGACGCGGGACCTGGCGTACCAACGCCCAAAGATAACCTGCCCCAAGTGCTAGCCCTCCAACGAGCAGGGGCGGCATACTCATCTGACGGACGGTCCTCAGAAGCTCCCAAATCGGGTGGTTACCTATTGAGTAATCTTTTTCGCCGAGTTTAAAGCGTGA
>Ga0066706_10000176_pt1 | contig 16529 bp, 17 predicted proteins | sample GraSoiAngelo_155_FD_67274 | JGI IMG/M metagenome (GOLD analysis project Ga0066706, IMG submission 67274) | Grasslands soil microbial communities from the Angelo Coastal Reserve, California, USA - 14_1009_13_30cm | ecosystem: Environmental > Terrestrial > Soil > Grasslands | place: USA...
CGCTGCGCGACTCGCGCCTTCGCCAGCACGGTCTCCTCGACGAGGGGGAGGTAACCCTCGTCGTCGAGGAGGCTCCGGACCTTATCCACCGGGCTCACGGGACCCCATCTGATCCAGCCCCGCTCCAAGGCTTCCAACGTCGCCCGGTTCACGTGCCGTGCCGGACATGAGCCGCGATTCTCAAGACATGCCTCCGAGCTGGCTTTGGGACGACGGCAGTTCGCAGCACCCACCAACCAAGATCGTCTTCCGGAGTAAGGTCGGCCAGACGGGGATCACGGGGACTGGACGGGACTTCCCAGCATTGCCACCACACGCCGAATCTGCTCGGCGTCCGTCACACTCCACTCGTACTCGCTCCGGGGCGCCGCGCTGCCGATCGTGACCTCCGGGGCGCGAAACGTCATGCCGCTCTGGTGCGTCACCGCGCCCGTGAGATGCACCTCCGTCACGCCGGTCGCGCGCACCAGCGCCGCCACGTTGCCTTCCGTGACCCCGCCCCCGGGGAGAATGGCGATGCGGCCCGCCGCCTGGCGGACCAACCCGGCAATGGCCTCGGCACCCTCGGGCGCGGTCGCGGCTTGGCCCGACGTGAGCACGCGCTCCACGCCGAGGGCGATCAGCGTCTCAAGCGCGCGGCCCGCATCGCGGCATACGTCGAACGCGCGGTGAAACGTCACCCGGAGCGGCCGGGCGGCGGCGATGAGCTCGCCCGTCCGGTCCTGGTCGATCTCCCCGTCAGCGCGCAGCACACCCGTCACGATGCCGTGCGCGCCCGTTTCCTTGGCCCGCCTGACGTCCTCGAGCATCACCGCGAGCTCAGCCGCAGAGTAGAGGAAGTCACCGCTGCGTGGCCGAATGAGGACGAAGATGGGGATCTCGAGCCGCGCCCGGCAGACCGCGAGCGTACCCGCGGAGGGCGTTGTGCCGCCCTCTACGAGGTTGGCGCAGAGCTCGATCCGGTGCGCGCCGCCTCGGGCGGCGGCGAGTGCGGATTCAACAGAATCGACGCACGCTTCGACGAGGATGGGAGCGCGCATGTGGCGAAGATAATCGGGGCGACTATCCCCTAAGGGGAGTCGTCCGTTCCCTCGCCCAGCTGCTCCACGGCAAGTCGCAACCGCGTGATCGCCGTCTCAAGCAGCCACCGGTCCTCGTCGAGGAATACGCCCTGTTCCACGGCGAAGGTCAGCAGGCCCAGGGCTGCCTGGATCTGGTCGCCTGCGGTTTCCAGCTCGAGACGCCGCTCGAGCCCGGTGCGGCGCTGGCCGCCCGTGCGGCGCTCGACCTCGGGGGGCGCCTGCTCGGTCCGGCGATCGGCGCCGCTGCGCCGATCGGCCTTCTTGCGGCGATTCTTGCGTTGGGTGGTCATGGGCTCCGAATCTGCACGGCGTCGGCTCGGAGCGCGAGCGTCGCATGCTGCGCGTGGGCCACGCGCGCTTTCCGCGATGACGATCTCCCGCCACCGCGGAGTTCGACGCGGTAAGGTCGATTGTGTAGCGGGGGGCTCGCCCCCCATCTTCCATGCACCGGCCAGAAAGACACGGGCATGGTCGCACGCGAGCACCATAGGGTCGACCGGCGGCTCCTCCCGCCCCGCCGTAATGACAGCGAGCGTCGCCTGGGCGAGCGCCGTCTGGAAGTCATCTCGCTCGACGACGAGCGGCGCGACCAGGCCGAGCGACGTCGGGCCATCGATCGGCGCCAGCCCACCGGCCGGCGCCAGGTGGAGGCGCGCGGCGACAAGCTCGTCGTGCTGGTGGTGAGCGATCAGGAGGAGGAAGCACGGCGTGTGCGAGACCTCTTGGCCGGCGCCGATCTCGACCGATTCGACGTCGCAGCCACGGCACCGCAGGAGTCGCTCGGCCGGCTGGCGCGGGGCGGCATCGACGTCGTGCTTCTCGCCATGTCGCTCTCCGCCCGGCGCGGCTTCACGACCTTCACGGAGCTCCGTGCGTTGGCGCCTGCGGTACCGTTCCTCTTTCTCTCGGACGCCGAGGACGAGCGCAACGGCCTCGAAGCCGTGCGCGCCGGGGCGCAGGACTTCCTCGTGAAGAGTGACGTCGACGGTCCGGTCCTCGCGCACGCCCTCCGGCTCGCGATCGAGCGGAACCGGCTCCACGCCGCGCTTTTGGACCTTGCCCTCGTCGACGATTTGACGGGCTTGTACAACCGGCGGGGCTTCTTGACGCTCGCGACCCGGGATCTCCGTCTCGCCCGCCGCGGTAATGAAACGCTGCTCGTGGCATTCGCCGACCTGGACGACCTGAAGGGCGTGAACGACACCGCCGGCCATGCGGCGGGCGATCGCGCGCTGCGCGACACCGCCGCCCTTCTGCGGCAGACGTTCCGCGACTCGGACCTGGTGGCCCGGATCGGCGGCGACGAATACGCCGTGCTGGTGCGCCACGCGGGGCCCGAAAGCGCCGACGTGCTCGCCGAGCGGCTGAAGCGACAGGTGCGCAACTTCAACCGCCGCGCGGCACGACCCTATCAGCTTTCGATCAGCCTCGGCTTCGCGACGCACAAGGCGAGCACCCTGGGCTCCGTGGCCGGCCTGCTCGACCGGGCCGACCGCGGGCTGTACCGGGACAAGCGGCGCAAGCACGACGCCGGCTGACCGGGCCCCCCCTATGGCGGTCAAGCGCAAACCTCGTCGCTCCGATCCCCACCGCTCGCTCCGGGACCATCTCATCGAGCTGCTCGAGGGTGGTCACGCCCACGTCACGTTCGAGGACGCGATGGCCGACTGGCCGCCCGAGCTCCGGGGCGCGAAGCCCGCGGGGCAACCCTTCACCCCATGGCGTCTCCTCGAGCACATCCGCATCTCACAGTGGGATATCGTCGAGTTCACGAAGAGTGCGAAACACGTCTCCCCGGAGTGGCCGGCGGGCTACTGGCCCGTGAGTGACACACCACCGGCCCCCACCGCGTGGGACCAGAGCGTCGCCCAGGTGGACCGCGATCTCCGGGCCATGCAGCGACTCGTGCGCGACCCCGGCACGGACCTCTTCGCCCGCATCCCGCACGGCACCGGACAAACGGTGCTGCGCGAGGCGCTCGTCCTCGCCGACCACAACTCCTACCACCTGGGACAGCTCGTGTTGCTCAGACGCTTGCTCGGCGCCTGGAAGACCGTCTAGCGTGCAGCCCTCCTCCGTGACCCCGCCTGACGCCGGGCGCGGGCGGATTCGCACCCTGGAGCGCGGCGACATCCCCCAGCTTGTGGCGCTCACTCAAGAGGCCTTCCTCGACAGCGAACGCGCCGGGGACTCCATGGCGGCCTACTTTGAGCGGATCTTCTTCCACAATCCCTGGATCGATCCCGACCTCCCTTCGCTCGTGTACGAGGACAAGGCGGGGCGGGTAGGCGGGTTCGTCGGCGTCGTGCCGCGTCGCATGATGTTCCGGGGCGAGGGGATCCGCGTGGCCGTAACGACTCAGCTCGTGGTCGCCCCGCGGTACGGTGGGCAGGTCGGGCGCCGGTTGCTGAGGCAGGTCCTCTCCGGACCCCAGGAGCTGAGCATCACGGACGACGCCAACGATGCCGCGCGGCGGCTGTGGGAGAGTCTCGGCGGCGAGTGCTCCCCCATCTACGGGCTGCGCTGGACCCGTCCGCTCCGGCCCTGCGGCTATGCGGTCCGGCGACTCGCCCGCGGCGCGTTCGGGCGCGGTGTGGTGCTCGCCGCCCGGCCGCTCCTCGCCGCCGCCGACGCGATCGCGGTCCGCCTGCCTGGCCCCACCCGACTGGCACCGCCGCCGGGCACGCTCGAGCCCCTGGACGCCCCGACCATGGTTGCGCACCTCGAGGACGTCGTCGGGGGCCACGCGCTGCGCCCGGTGTACGACGCAGGGTCGCTCGAGTGGCTGTTCGCCCAACTCGCGGAGAAGGCGATCTGCGGCGCGCTCCGGCAAATGCTCGTTCGCGGCCCGACGGGACAGGTCGTGGGGTGGTTTGTGTATTGCCTGCACGCAAGCGGGACCAGCGAGGTGATCCAGGTGGCCGCACGGCGATCCGCCGAGAGAGTGGTGCTGCGCTTTCTGCTGTGGGACGCGTGGCGCCAGGGGGCGTGGTCGCTCGCGGGCCGAGTAGAGCCGTGGCTCGTCGACGCGCTGGGAGGCGCGAACTGGGCCATCCTCCGCTGGCTCCACCAGTGGACGCTGTTGCACTCACGGCGACCCGAAATCCTGCGCGCGATCGAGCAGGGCGACGCCTTGCTGTCGCACCTGGACGGCGAGTGGTGGCTCAGTTTCTGAGGCATGCCCGCGACGTTCACCCGCGTCCCTAGCCCCGTCGGCGAGCTCGTGCTCGCAGCCTCGGGCGCCGCCCTCACGGGGGTCTACTTCAGCACCTCCCGCCATGGGCCGCCCCCGATGGAGCGGGCGGGATGGGTGGAGGACGACGGTCGCGGCCCCGCGGGCGAATTGCTGGCTCGGACGCGACAGGAGCTGGCGGAGTACTTCGCCAGGACGCGCACGACGTTCGACATCCCACTGGACCCGCCCGGCACGGCGTTTCAACGGCGCGTGTGGGATGCCCTGCGCGCCATCCCGTACGGGACGACCCTGAGCTATGGCGAGCTGGCGCGCCGCTTGGGCGACGTGCGCGCGACGCGCGCCGTGGGCGCCGCCAACGGGAAGAACCCGATCCCCATCATCGTCCCCTGCCATCGCGTCGTCGGGGCGAACGGAGCGCTCACCGGGTTCGGCGGGGGCCTGGATCGCAAGCGCTGGCTGCTCGAGCACGAAGGAGCGCTAATGATGCTCGGGGGGTCATGGGACCGCCGGTGAGCCCCGCGGCTGGAATCCCGCCGCACCGAACTGCCACAGGAGGAAGCTCCACTGATCGGCGAGCAGCTCCTGCCGCTGGCTCTTGGTGGACCCGATGCCGTGCCCCGCCTCATAGTCCACCCGCAGCAGTATCGGCTTGCCGCTGGAGGTCGCGGCCTGCAGACGCGCCGCCAGCTTCGCGGGCTGCCACGGCGTAACGCGGGGATCGTTGATACCGGTCGTGAGCAAGACCGCCGGGTAGGCGGTGCCATCGGTCACGTGATGGTACGCGCTCATTTCGTACAGACCCTTGAATCCGTCCGCCGTCTTGGTGCTGCCGAACTCCGGAATGTTGGGTGGCCCGTTGGGAGACAGCTCCACCCGAACGGCATCCGACATGCCGACCTCGTCGAGCGCGGCGGCAAACAGGTCTGGCCGGTCCGTGATGCCGCGTCCGATCGTGATGCCGCCGGCGCTGCCACCGTCCCCCGCGAGCCGCGCCGCCGCCGTGTACTTGTGCTCGATCAGATACTCGGCGCACGCAATGAAGTCCCGCCAGGTATTCGGCTTGGTCAACAGCTTGCCGGCCAGGTGCCAGTCCTCCCCGTACTCGCCGCCGCCGCGGACGTGTGCCACCGCGTACACACCGCCCTGCTCGATCCAGGCCAGCCACTTGGGGTCGAAAAACGGATCGAGCGTGATCCCGTAGGCGCCGTACCCGTACAGCAGGGTGGGGTGTGATCCGTCGAGCGCGAGACCGCGCCGATGCACGATGGAGAGCGGCACCAGCGTTCCGTCGTAACTCTTGGCCTTCACCTCCTCGAACTCCATATCCCGCGGATCGTCGAACGGCCCGCGGGGCTGCAGCCCCGTATCGCTCACCCGGTGGCTCGCCACGTCGTACACGAGGATTCTGGCTGCCCTGGTCCATGACGTGAGACCCAGGAAGATGCCGGACAATCGACGATCGGCGGCCGCCACCCACACCGCGCCGTCGAACGGCAGCGCCACCCGCTCCGGTGTGCCGACCCCCGGGCCCGCGAAAGGAACCCGGAGCAGCCGGCCGACGCCCCCGTCGAGGACCTGCACGTAGAGGGCATCCCGCGCGAGACTGATCCCCTGAATCACGGCGTCGCCCGGCGGCACGATGACCTCCGCGTGGGCCGGATCGGGATCGGTCAGGCTGGTGCGGACGACCTTGAATCGCGACGCGCCTTTGTGCGTCAGGAAATAGATCTGGTCGCCTCGAGGAGTGAAATCGACGACCTCGTCCTCCACGTCGCACACCTTCCGCCACGGGGTATCCGGCTTTCCCACGGAGTCGATCGGCGCGATGTACAGGGTGATCTCGTTCTGCACGCCGTGCGCAACGACGCCGAAGGCATAGGGCGAACCCGGGTAGGTCACGACAAACGGGATGTCCGCCGGTTCGATCTTCACGCGCGGCGAGACTTCATAGCCGAACACCAACGGGTCGGACTCGGGGTCTGTCCCCACCACATGCAGGTAGACCTTGCTCTTCAACTCGCGCTCCGTCGGCGGCATGCCCGGTTCCATCTTCTGCATGCGGGTGTGGAAGAAGGAGCGGTGGTCCGGTAGCCACGATGGGTTGCCGAACCATCCCCGGTCCATCGTTTCGCCGGTCTCATGTCCCGTTGCAGTCTCGAGAACGTGGATCACGGCGTCCTCAGAGCCGCCCGGTGATGCGCCGTAGGCGACGTAGGATCCGTCGAACGAGACCCCATAGTAGTTGATGACATGGGCAGGACTGCCGGGTGCGCTGAGCGTCACGGGGTCCACGAGCAGCTTCTCCTCGCCGGTGAGCCCCTCACGCACATAGAGCTTCGCCACGTCCTCGGTTGCCAGGCGCTTCTGGTACATGTAGCGCCCGCCAGGGAGACGGCGCACGTCAAACACCCTCGCGGTCGCTGCTTCGTCCAGTTGCCGGATCCGCGCGAGCAGGTCGTTGCGGCCGGGAATGCGGGTCAGCGCGGCACGAGTGTAATCGTTCTGCGCCTTGAGCCATGCTTGAACTTCTGGGTTCTGCAGGTCTTCCATGTAGCGGTATGGGTCGACCACGGTGGTTCCGTAGTAGTCGTCCGTGACGGCGCGTATCGGCGCCACTGGCGGAGCGGCCACTGCTGCCCGAGATGGCGCCTGCCCCACGGCCGCCTGTGTCGTGAGCAAGGCGAGGGTCGCCGTGGACGAAACCCATCGGGCCACGCGAGACTGATGCGCCATACGACCTCCTGGAGCGTGAAGCAAAGACCGCCGAATCACCCTTCGGGACATACCTGCGGATGCGACCGGTGTCAAACGGGACGGAGCGTCGAAGCATTCGGGTGGCTAAGATTCCGCACCATGAAGCGGCAATGGCTCACCCCCGTCGGCCTGATCGCCCTGCTGGTGATCGGCGGCGGGTTCCTCTGGCACACGGGAATGCTGCACCGCATCTCGAGCAAGGACCACCTGGTCGCGCTGCTGCGAGCTGGCGGCTCGACCGGAGCGCTGCTGTGCATCGCCGTCCAGTTCGTCCAGGTCGTGATCGCCGTCATCCCCGGCGAGATCACGTCGTTCGCCGCCGGCTACGTCTTTGGGGCGTGGCGCGGGTTCCTCTACTCCGCCATCGGCGTAACACTCGGCTCGGCCTTCAACTTCTGGTTCGCCCGCGTGGTGGGTCGGCCCGCGCTGGAGCGGCTCATCGGGCGGGACACGCTCGCCAAGATCGACCGCTCGCTCGCGAGCGCCAAGAGCAAGTCGGCGATGTTCCTCCTGTTCCTGCTCCCGGGCCTGCCGAAGGACATCCTGTGCTACGCGGCGGGGTTCTCCGGCATGAGTATCCTCGAGTTCGTGGTGTTATCCGGCCTGGCACGCGCGCCGGCCCTGCTCGCGAGCGTCTTGATCGGCGCGGGCGTGTCGCGGGGCGACTATCGTTCCGTGATTGCGGTCGCGCTATTGGTGCTGCTGGCCATCGGCGGCTATTACTGGTATCAGCGGTCGAACGTCGGCGCATCCGCGCCCGAAGAGCGCGAGTAAACTCGCGACCGTCAGGGAGTCCTTTAGCGCGGCTCGGCTCTTACCGGTGAACGACGGAGATGTCGCCTTACCGGTCGAACGCCGCCTCAATCTCCTGGGCCGGCTCGAGCGGTGCGTTCGACAGATTCGTGAGGATGGCGACGACCACGCGGGAATCACGGTCCAGGCCGAACGCCGCCGTCCCGCCGACCGCGCCGCCGCCGTGGAATGCCCAGCGGTGCCCCAGGCTGTCGGTCGTGAGGAAGAACCCGATCCCGTAACCCGTCTCGTCGCCCGCGCTGGTGCGCTGCGACGTGAACAGCAGGTCCAGCGTCTCGGGCTTCAGCAACCTGGGCTCGAGCAGCGCCGACCCGAACTTCACCAGATCTTCGGCCGTCGACAGGAACCCGCCCCCCGCCCACTTGTAGCTCAAGTCCACCGCGGGTGCGATGTGGTAGCTCCCCGCGCTGTCACGATCGTACGGTTGCGTGCGGCCCGGAATGAGGCTGTCACTGCGGTCGGGCGCCGTGTGGGTCAAGCCGAGGGGACGAAACACGTGCGCCGACATGTAGTGCAGGAAGTCGTCCCCCGACGCACCCTCCACCACCGCCGAGACGAGATTCCAGGCGTAGCTCGAGTAGGAGAATCGCGTGCCGGGCGGGAACAGCAACGAATCGTCCTGGAAGATCGTGAGCCCGTCGAGCACCGTCGCGAATCGACGGTTCAGGAAGAATTCCTGATCCTTGTAATGTCTGATGCCGGCGAGATGACCGGCGAGCTGCCGAGTGGTGATGGCGTAGCCTTTGTCCGGGAACGACGGCACGTAGCGCTGAACCGGCGCGTCGAGATCGAGCTTCCCCTGCTCGTACAACAGGGCGACGGCGGTGGCCGTCAGTGGCTTCGATACGCTCCCGATGCGGAACTGCGTCTCGCGCGTGACCGGCGTCTTGCGCTCGGTGTCGGCATACCCGAACCCCTCCGACCAGACGAGCTTCCCGTTCACCGCGACGGCCACCTGCACCCCGGGGATGTGGGTTGCGAGCCGCTCGCACACGAGCGCGCGCTCCCGTGCCACGATGGCCGCATATGTCGCCGGGACGCTCCCGGCGCGCCGGGAAATGCACGGCGTCCCCTGTGCCGCACTGAGCCTGACGAGGGTTGCAGCAGCCAGGACGCCCCCGCCCAGGCGGCGGATCGTCACGGCTCGGGCATCGGCGTGGGCCACTGAGCATACGGTCGTTCGCGCCGAGTCCCGTGTCCCTGTCCCGCCGCCCGTCGTGCCTTGAGCCGTTGGTGCCATCGGTACACCTCTAGGTAGCGCGCGTCCTCGGCGTAGGTCGTCGGGTAGACGGTCTCGACCGGTTGCGCGCGCATCCGCTCGTCCACGTTCACGAACATGAACACGCAGGTGTTGCAAAGGGCCCTGGTCACGCGGTCCCAGCTGATCCGCTCGATCGTCACCTGGACGGTGACCGACGTGCGGCCGGTGTACACGACCCGGCTCACCAGTCGAAGCTTGTCGCCGATCCGTACCGGTTGGAGAAAGTTGATGCGGTTGACGCGTACGATCACCGGCCGGTTGGGTGCGAGCTCCTCCGCCCGTATTGTGGCCAGCTCATAGGCCCGCCGCGCCTTGTCGCGCCGGCTCGCGTCGATCGCTTCCAGGTATTCGAGCGGCTCGACCGCGACGCTCCGCGCCTCGTCGCCCTCACCCACACGCGCCACCATCGTGAAATAGCACGACGCCATGTGCGTGGGGGCGCTGCCCGGCTGCTCGACCCGGATGCCCACCTCCATGGAGCTCTTTCCCACCCAGTTGAGCCGCGCCTTGAGCTCGATATCGCGGTTCACGTCTCCCGGCGTGCGCAGCGCCACCTTCTCGATCGCGGCCATCACCACGTACGCCTGGGGGGTCAGTGCGCCGCGCGTGGCGCAGCGCCACCTCCTCGGCGAGCTTGTCGACCACCTCGAGCAGCAGCCCGTAGCGCACGTTCCCCGGCAGCGGCTCCTTCACCACCATGAACCGCCGCTGCAGCGCGACGTCCGTGCTGAGCGGCAACCGCTGCTCGAGGGACGTGTCGATCGGTCGGACCATATTAAGGAACCTACCAGGTAGGGCGCGCTCAGTTCCCCACGGCCCTGCTGCGCATGATGCTCGGCCCCACCACCAGGGCGATCGACGCGCGACCGCGAACCGGTGGAAGTCCATCGAGGCTCTTAATGGGATACCTTTCCTCTCTATGGAGCCCGTCTCTATGGAGCCGGTGCGGGACGCTCTTTCGGCCGCCCTCGGCGACCGCTACACGATCGAGCGCGTGCTGGGTCGCGGCGGCATGGCGACCGTGTACGTCGCCGAGGACCTCCGGCACAGCCGCCCGGTCGCGATCAAGGTGCTGCGGCCCGACGTCGCGGCCGCCATCGGCGCCGAGCGGTTTCTGCGAGAGATCGCGATCGTCGCACGGCTGACCCACCCGCACGTGCTCCCGCTCATCGATTCCGGCCAGGCGGCGGGATCCCTCTACTACGTGATGCCATATGTGCGCGGGGAAACGCTGCGGGAGCGCCTGGTGCGCGAGCGGCGGTTGGCGCTCAAGGACGCGCTGGGCATCGCGCGGGAGCTGGGGGCGGGGCTCGATTACGCACACCGCGAGGGGTTCGTCCACCGGGACGTAAAGCCCGAGAACGTGCTCCTCGCCGACGGTCACGCCGTGCTCGCCGACTTCGGGATCGCGCGCGCCATCTTCCAGGCCGGTGGAGAGCACGTCACCGAGGTCGGGCTCGCCATCGGGACGCCCGAGTACATGAGTCCCGAGCAGGCCGCGGGCGATCGCGAGCTGGACGGGCGGTGCGACGTGTACGCCCTGGCCTGCGTCGTCTACGAGATGCTGGCCGGGGAGCCGCCGTTCTCCGGAAACAGCGCCCGCGCCATCGTCGCGCGGCACCTGAGCGAGCCGCCCACACCGCTTCGCGCCCGTCGTCCCGACGCACCGGCCGCGGTCGAGCAGGCGCTCGCGCGCGCGCTCGCCAAGGATCCGGCGGACCGGTTCGCGCGCGTCGCCGAGTTCACGGCGGCCCTGGAAGAGACGCGACCGGGGGCCGTACCGTCGCTCGTCGGCAGGACGCGCTCCATTGCGGTGCTGCCGTTCGTGAATGCCAGCGCCGATCCGGAGAACGAATACCTGAGCGACGGCATCAGCGACGAGCTGATCAACGCGCTCACCAAGGTCGACGGCCTGCGGATCGCCTCGCGCACGTCCGCGTTCGCCCTCAAGGGAAAGCCGCAGGACATTCGCGGCATCGGCGCGCTGCTCGGGGTCTCGGCCGTGCTCGAGGGGACGGTGCGGAAGTCGGGCGACCGGCTGCGCATCACGGCGCAGTTCACCGCCGCCGACGACGGGCGCACCTTGTGGTCGGAGCGCTACGATCGCACGCTGGACGACGTGTTCGCGATTCAGGACGAAATCGCCCGCACCATCGTCAGCACGCTGCGCACCACCTTCCTGGCCGACATCACCGACCCGACGCCGCAGCGCTACACCGACAACCTCGAGGCGTATTCGCTGTACCTGAAGGGCCGCTTCTGCTGGAACAAGCGGAGCCAGGAGGGTGTGCTCGAGTCCATCGCCTATTTCGAGCAGGCCATCGACCAAGATCCGGGGTACGCGCTCGCCTACTCGGGCCTCTCCGATGCCTACGCCCTCCAGGTCGACTACCGCAGCGTGCCCGTCGCCGAGGGATACGAGCGGGCTCGGACGTATGCCCTCAAGGCGCTGGCGCTGGACGACAACCTGCCCGAGGCGTACACCTCACTCGCCTGGGTCCTGTTCGCCTTCGACTGGGATTGGGATGGGGCGGTGCGCGCCTACCGCCGGGCGCTCGAGCTGAACCCCGGCTTTGCCACGGCGCATCACTGGTACTCGTTCGTGCTGCTCGTCACCGGCCAGGCGGAGCAGGCGCTCGTGGAAGCGCACGCGGCGCTCGAGCTCGACCCGTCGTCGCTCTCGGTGCGCCGTGGCCTGGGCTGGCTCTACTACTACACGCGCCGCTACGAGTCGGCGCAGTACCACCTGCAGCGCGCCATCGCGATGAACCCCACCGCGGAAGACACCTATCGCATTCTGGGCTTGGTGCTGACGCAAGCGGGCGCCTACGACGAGGCCGAGCGCGCCTTCCGGGAGGCGATCACCCTGTCGCCTGATCTGTCCTACGCCACCGCCGGGGTGGCCCACGTGCTGGCGCTCAGGGGACGGCGGCGCGAGGCGGAGGCGCTGCTCGCCGAGCTCGAAGCCCGGGCGCGGGACCGCTATGTGTCACCGGTGGCGTTCTGCATCGGGCACCTGGGGCTCCGCAACATCGACCAGGTGTTCTTCTGGCTCGAGCGGGCCTACGAGGACCGGCGCGGCTGGCTGACGTATCTCAAGGTGGACCCGATATTCGACCCCGTGAAAGACGACCCGCGGTTCGCGGAGTTCGTGCGGAGAATGAAATTGTGATGGATTTCTCACTCGACGCGGCGGTAGAAGTCCTGACCCGTACGCCGGGCACGCTCAAGAGCATGCTCGACGGGCTTCCCTCCCCGTGGACGAGCGGGAAAGAGGGCCCCGACACGTGGAGCCCCCAGGACGTAGTCGGCCACCTGATTCACGGCGAAGAGACCGACTGGATCCCACGGGCGAAGATCATCCTCACCAAGGGGGAATCGCAGGCGTTCGAGCCGTTCGACCGATTCGCACAAGGCCGGCGATTCGCGGGCTGGTCGCTCGAGCGACTGTTGAATCGATTTGGCGAGTTGCGCGCCGAAGGTGTCGCGACGTTGCGGGGCTGGCACCTGACCCGGGAGCAGCTGGCCCTGCGCGGCCGGCATCCCGAGCTGGGCCAGGTCACGCTCTCGCAGCTGCTCGCATCGTGGGTCGTTCACGACCTCGGCCACATCGCCCAGGTCTCGCGCGTGATGGCCAAGCAGTACACGGCGGCCGTGGGGCCGTGGAAGGCCTATCTCCCGGTCCTCACGCGCTAGGTGGTTGACACCGCGGCGCCGCGGTGCCACGCTACCATCGACCGTCGAGCCCATGCGCCCTGTCAGCCGAACCGTCATCCAGACCGTCCCCGTGTCGATCGAGCGGGTCTTCGCCTTGCTGACCGATCCGGGTCGCATGGCCGAGTGGCTCCCGGGATGCGCCGCGACCCAGAGCGATAAGCCGCTCAGGAAGGGCGTCCGCTTCAAGGTGCGGTTCGGTGAGCGCACGACCGAGTTCGAGGTCGTGGACTTCACCCCGCCCACGACTTTCGGCTGGGTGGAGCGCGGTGAGCGGAACGGCTGGAAGACGTTCTTCCGGCTCGACCGGACGGCCCAATCGACCGCGGTGACGGTGCGGGACGTGTGGGCCCCGCGGTCACTGGTGGCCTGGCTGCGCGGCCGGCTTTTCGAGAAGCGCCGGGTGAACAGCCAGCTCGAAGCGATCCTCTCGAACCTCCGAAAGCTCCTCGCGCCTTGAAGCGTCGGTCCATGCTGCGCCAGGTGGCCGCCGTCGTCCTCGGCGGCCTCCTGTTTGTCTATCCGCTCCACGGGCAGACGCTGGAGCTGCGCTTTCTCGATGTCGGCCAGGGCGATGCGGCGCTCATCGTCACACCTGAGGGGAAGAGAGTCCTGGTCGATGCCGGGCCCGGCGCGTCGCCCGTCGTCCCCTACCTGGAGTCACATCACTACGACACCCTCGACCTGATCGTCGCCTCGCACAATCACACCGATCACATCGGCGGGATGACGGACGTGATCGCGTCGACCGTGGTGCGCTCCTACCTCGATAATGGCATTCCCCATACCTCCGCCACGTACCAACGCACGCTGCGCGCGGTGGAAGCGAGTGGGGCGCAATACCTCCAGGCGACGGCGCGGACCATCACCGTGGGCTCCGCGCGTCTGAGACTCCTGCCGCCGCCCTCTCGGCAAGTCGATCAGAACAATGGGTCCGTGGGGATCCTGCTCGAGTACGGGGAGTTTCGGGCGCTCCTCACCGGGGATTCGGAGCAGTACGAGCTCGACTACTGGCTCCAGCACGCCTCCGTCCCGCGGGTGACAGTCGTCAAGGTCGCCCACCACGGCAGTCGGAATGGCACCACGGCTGCGTGGGTGCAAGCCACACGCCCGCAGGTTGCGGTGATCTCGGTGGGGGCAGGGAACTCCTACGGGCATCCATCGCCGCAGGTCATCGAGCAGTGGCGGAGCGCCGGCGCGCGGGTGTACCGCACCGACCGGGACGGTGCGGTGATCATTGAAGCCAACCGCGACGGCAGCTATATCGTGCTCAACGAATACTCCGGCCCGACGAGAGTCGCGCCGACACCACCGCCTACGATGCGGAGCGACTCGAGCAGCGAGCCGTCGGGTGCCTGCTGCCGAGTCTGCACGCGGGGGAAGGCCTGCGGCAACTCGTGCATCAATCGCGGCTACCAGTGCCGGCAACCGCCGGGCTGCGCCTGCGACGCGAGGCCATGAGCGAATGAGCGCGCGGCAAGCGTTCTACTCGGTCGATCGGCTCGAGCGAGCGGTCGCCGTGCTGGTCGGGGACGACGGCGTCGGGCTCGATGTGCTCAAGAAGACGCTGCCGGTGAAGGTGCGAGAGGGCGTCGTGCTGCGGGTGCGGCTGGACGCCGACGGCAAGCCCGAATGGTCGAGCGCCGTCATCGATGACGCCGAGCGCGAGCGACGCCTGCAAGAGGCCCGCGACCGCCTCGAGCGGCTGCGCGGCACCGACCCCGGCGGCGATGTCGTGTTGTAGCGCGCTCCTGGTGAGGACCACGTGCTGTTCCATGAGCTCGTCCAGACCTCGCGCCGCGTCGCGGAAACGAGAGGGCGGCTCGCGAAGATCGAGCTCGTCGCCGCCCTCCTGAAACGCGCGGGCCCGGACGAGATCGGGACCGCGATCGCCTTCCTATCGGGCTCCCTGCGGCAGGGGCGGATCGGGATCGGCTACGCCACGCTGCAGGCCTCGAAGCCCGAGCGTGCGGCCGACGCTCCGACCCTCGAGCTCACCGCGGTGGACGCGGCGCTCGAACGCCTCGCGACGACCACCGGTAAGGGCTCGGCCCACACGAAAGAACGGCTGCTGGGCGAGCTGTTCGCCCGGGGGACGGCCGAGGAGCAGGAATTCCTGCTCCGCTTGGTCATGGGCGAGCTGCGTCAGGGGGCGCTCGAAGGGCTCGTGACGGAGGCAGTAGCCCGGGCGGCGGGGCTCGAGGCCGAGGCCGTCCGCCGGGCGACGATGCTCGCGGCCGACCTGGGTCGCGTAGCGCGCGCCGCCCTGACCGAGGGGGCCGCGGGCCTCGCGCGCTTTCGCGTGGAGCTGTTCCGCCCGCTCCAGCCGATGCTCGCGCAGGCCGCGGATGATGTGAAGGATGCACTCGCGCGCCTGGGACAGGGGGAGGGGGAAGGGGGGGCCGCGTTCGAGTACAAGCTCGACGGCGCGCGCATCCAGGTCCACAAGGCGGGCGACGAGGTGCGGGTGTTCTCCCGTCAGCTGAACGATGTCACGCAGGCGGTGCCCGAGGTGGTGGAAGCGGTCCGCCGGCTACCGCTCGCCGATGCCATCCTCGACGGCGAAGCGATCGCGCTGCGCCCGGACGGCACGCCGCTGCCGTTCCAGGTGACGATGCGCCGCTTCGGGCGGAAGCTCGACGTCGAACGGCTGCGCACCGAGCTGCCGCTCACGTCGTTCTTCTTCGATATCCTCTACGCCGACGGCGCGCTGCTGTTGGACGAGCCCTACGCCCGGCGGTTCGCCGCACTCGCCGCGGCCGTCCCCGATGCGCAGCGGGTGTCCCGGCTGGTGACGGCGGACCCGGCGGCCGCAGCGGCGTTTTTCGAGCGGGCGATCGCGTCGGGGCAGGAGGGGCTCGTTGCGAAGGGGCTCGACGCGCGGTACGACGCGGGCGCGCGCGGCGCCGCCTGGCTGAAGCTGAAGCCCGCGCACACGCTCGACCTCGTCGTGCTCGCCGCCGAGTGGGGGCACGGCCGCCGCCGCGGCCGGCTCTCGAACATCCATCTGGGCGCCCGCGACCCGACGACGGGCGGCTGGGTCATGCTCGGAAAAACGTTCAAGGGGATGACGGATGAGATGCTCGAGTGGCAGACCGCGAAGCTCCTCGAGCTCGAGACCGCCCGCGAGGGGCACGTGGTGCACGTGCGACCCGAGCTCGTGGCGGAGATCGCCTTCGACGGCATCCAGGCGAGCCCGCGGTACCCGGGCGGGCTCGCCCTGCGCTTCGCGCGCGTCGTGCGATACCGCCCCGACAAAGGACCGGATCTCGCCGACACGATCGCCACCGTCCGTGAGCTGCATCGAGGAGAGACCTGAACAAGGCCGTCCTCGTCCTACGGGTGTACCGTGTCCACCACCGCGCAGGGCACGTTGGGTTTTCCGAGGGAGTCGCCGCTTTGGACGCACACCACCAACCGGTACTCGGTTGGTATCTGCATACACGCTGCTGCGACCGCGGCCGCCACGACGACCAAGAGAGCAATGACTCTGCGCATACTAGGTTCCTCCGTCCGTAATTGGTGAGAAGGCCTAGGGCGCAACCAGTCGAGCGCGACGAAAAAGCCGCCAACGCTCGACACGTGTCGAATCGCTGGCGGCCCGGCGGGCGTAGCGGCGCACTACGTTAGCCCCGTGGCTCTGCGTCGCCGCCTTTCGGCGGGTTTGCTCTGAGCAGCGTGTTGTCCGTGACGGGCCGGTCCTGCGGCG
>Ga0066706_10000177_pt1 | contig 16517 bp, 17 predicted proteins | sample GraSoiAngelo_155_FD_67274 | JGI IMG/M metagenome (GOLD analysis project Ga0066706, IMG submission 67274) | Grasslands soil microbial communities from the Angelo Coastal Reserve, California, USA - 14_1009_13_30cm | ecosystem: Environmental > Terrestrial > Soil > Grasslands | place: USA...
CCGGACAGCAGCGGCCAGAGGCTGTTGGCGCGGATCAGGTCGAGGACGTAGTCCGCCTTCGTCGGGATGATCTCGAGCGTGGCTGCCCAGCGTCCGTTGTCGCGCCGCGCGTCGCTCGACAGCTCGAGCTCGCGCAGGTGGGTGATCTCGGTGGGCTGTCCACCGCCGTAGGCCAGGGGATCGGCCGCCTCCCAGAGAGTATTCGGGACGACGATCGCCTCAACCAGCGCGTCTCGCTGGCGCGGGACCAGCGCGCCCCGCCGGTTGGCGGGCTGGTCGGAGGGCATCTGCGATGCATCACCGGCACCGACCCCGAGGGTGCGCGTCGCGCGCTTCACCGCCAATTGAGGACCCCCTTCCGCCAGGCGTAGGCAAGGCCCAACAGGAGGATCGCCACGAAGATGAGCATCGAGACGAAGCCACCCAGCAGGAGCTCGCGGAAGGCGATCGCCCACAGATAGATGAAGACGACCTCGATGTCGAACGCGACGAACAGCAGGGCATAGATGTAGAACGACAGGCCGAACCGGGCGTGCGTGTCGCCGTAGGTGTCGATGCCGCTCTCGTACGGAAGGCCTTTGTGAAGGTCGCCCCGGTTCCGGTGCGAAATGAGCCATGCCGCACCGATCGTCAGGAAGACGAACGACACCCCAGCGAAGGCGAACCCGACGACGTACCAGATGGCGGTCAAGCGCTGCTCACTCCGGGTGCCGCTCGACGGGCGCGGCGGCATCCCCCTGATCGATGGCCGAGGCCGTGGAAGGAAGGCATGACGTCTGCGTGCGCTTCTGCACGCACGAACATTCTACCCGCACGGAGATTCTGCGATACGAACGGGAGAGTTCGCCGCGACGCTCGCCAGGCATCTTCCGGGCGGCGAGACGCCCACGTGGAGTGTCCGGGGAGCCGGGCGTGACGGGCCGCAGCAGGCCGGCAGGGGTCATGGGTTGGTCGAGGAGCGGAGCGCGCCGAGCGCGCGTGCCTGGTTCGCGCCCCGCTCCTCGGCCGATCGACCGGCAAGTGCCCTGATTGCCGGGCGAGGGCAGGGTGCCGTCGCCATATGGAACGGGCAAGTAGGCAGTTCGCCCTATCGAGTCGGGCTCGTCGACACCCAGCGACGTCCGGCGAAGCCCCGCAGAACGGGCCCTTCGGGCACGCCGCGCCCGAAGGCCATCACCCGGAAGTTGCCCAGGGCCCGTGGATCGAGCATCCGCACGAGCCCCGACCGCAGCGCAAGGTATTCGGCCGGACTCGTCGCGGGATCGGCCCGGATCGAACCGAGGAGATCCTCGACCCCGAGAGCCACCAGGAAGTCGGCCAGACGCGTCTCGCCCACCGCCCGCCAACCGCGTGCCGCGAGGGCGGTCGTAACCGCGGTCACGTCGACGTGCGCCGTGAGATCCTGCCGGCCGATCGCCACGAACGGATCAGCGTGAGCCCGTTGGCGGGTGTACGCGCGCAGCGTCCCGCCTCCCCTCGTCGGCGCGTACAGCTCGGCCGCCGGATAGCCGTAGTCGATGAGGAGCATGAATCCGCGCTCCAACCGGACCGCGGTGTCGGCGGCCCAGGCGTCGAGGCCGAGGCAGATCTCGGCGGTCTGGCCATCCGCCAGGCGGACTCCCTCGGCCGCGAGTCGCTCCGCCAGCGCCTGGCTGGAAGGTGTTTCGGGAAGCTCCACGAAGTGTCCGTCCCGCCAACCGACGAAGACTTCCTGGAGCCGACCCTCGCGCTCGAGCACCCCGTGAACCGGCAGGGCATCGAGGAACTCGTTGGCCAGGACGCAGCCGGACCCTGCCGCGCCGTCGCGTTCGACATTGGCCCCGAAGCCGTCGTCCGCCAGACGCCGTTGGATCGATTCGCTTCGTTCGACCGAGACTTCGACCGGCCGATAGCGCAGCGCCTTCCGCAACTCAGACCGATCGGCGACCAGGCCCCGCAGGACATCGAGTGCCAGGACACCCGAGCCGGCGCCATATTCCAGGAGACGATAGGGTGTCGGGCCGCCGCTGAGCTCCCATATCTCGTGCAGCTGGCGACCGACCACCCGCCCGAAGATCGGGTGGGTCTCGGGCGCCGTCAGGAAGTCGCCGGTGCGCGATCCGCGGTCGTCCCGGGTCGCGTAGTAGCCACGTTCGGGGTGATACAGGGCCAGCTCCATGAAACGCGCGAACGTGATCGGTCCGGAGTCCTCGATCTCGGCCCGGATTGTCGCCACGAGCGGACCATCGCTCTCGGGCAGAACCGTTGCCTCGGGGGTCGAAAGGCGGAGCTCGCGGACGATTTCCATTGGCTGGATGCTAGCGGCCGGGATGTCCGACCAGCCGCACGCCGGGCCCGACGAGGCTGTGCCCGCCGAGAACGATGGGAATGCGGGCACCCAGCGCCGATTCGGTGATCGCTCGCAGCCATGGGTCGGCGATGTCGTCCGCCAGCAGCAGGTCCGATCCGTAGCGGTCTTCGGCCGAGGGCCAGGCGCGCTCGTCGGCACCGAGACGGTGCGCCATGAGGACGCGCGTATCGACCAGCGCGGCGTCGCCAAGCTCCGTCAGGACGTCGCCGAGCGCGGCCGGTCCGGTCCGGTCCAGCAGCGCACCCAGGATCGAACGCGGGGGCCGCGGGACCGTGGCGCCGGTCGAGCCCGCGAGCGGGCTGCCTGCCCGCAGGCCCCGCTCCTCGACCAGGGCTCGAATCCGACAAGCGGCGTGTCGCTCGAGCCAGGCCAGGCTCGCTGCGGACGTGCGGCCGGCGACGAGCAGCTCGCCGTGCGAGTCGCGCATGACCGCCTGGACGCGTGCCAGGCGCTCGCGCACGCCACCCGCCAGGTCCTCTTCAAGCGCACCCAGCCACCGTGTATCGCTGCTGAACGACAGGAGCTCGACGTCGAGTGGGCTATCGAGGTCGACCGCGAGGCGCCATCGCCCCCGAAGGTCCGACACGGCCAGTCCGGCGTGCTCCGCGAGCCAGCGAGGCAGCGCATTGTCGCCCGGGAGATCCGGCAACGCTCGGAGAACGTCGGCCCGCGAGATCGCGATGATGTCGGCCGAGTAGCGGTTGTTGGCGAGAGCTCGATCGCCGTCGGCGGCCGCCAGCTCGACAAACGATCGCCTGTCCGAGCTCCTCGCCAACGGGACCGCGCCAGCGCCGAGGACGACGGTGCCGCCGCTGCCCAGGGCGCCCGAGCGCGCCAGCCGCGCCAGACGCCGGCCGAAGGGCCGGTCGTCATCGCCGGAAATCACCTCGACGCTGGTCGCGCCGGTCGCCAGGAACGCGCCGCAATGCCGTTCGGCAACGCGCGCCCGGGCTGTGGCGAGGGCCTTCTCCAGCCTGCCGGCATACCGTCTCGGTGGCTGGTGGAAGATGACAACGCTGACGGGCCTCATGGGACCGAGTCTATCGAGGAGGTGCTCCCTGACCCAACGTCGGACCCGCGCATATGTGGGGCTGGGCGCGAATGTCGGAGACGTGCCGCGTACCCTCGCGTCTGCCGTCCACTCCCTGGCTGCTCTGCCGGGAACGCAGCTGCGAGGGGTCTCGCGGCTGTACGCCACTGCCCCGGTGGGTGTCGTCGACCAGCCGGAGTTCCACAACGCGGTCGTCGCCATCGACGTCCCGAGCGGCCCGGATCCGGCGACGGGCGCGTCCGCGCTGCTGGTAGCGCTCAAGGCCATCGAGCGCGCCTTCGGGCGTCGGGCTCGGGAGCGCTGGGGACCGCGCGAGCTCGATCTCGACCTGCTGGTCTTCGGACGAGTCCGCCTCGCGATCGAGCGCCCCCCCGCGGGCCGATCGACCGACCCAGCCAAGGGTGCCCTGGCCCTCACGGTGCCCCACCCGGAGGCTCCGAGTCGCCTGTTCGTGCTGGCACCCCTGGCGGATCTGGCACCACGGCTGGTGCCACCGGGTTGGGGCGAGACCGTGGCTTCGGCGCGCCGGCGTCAGGAGCGCCTGGAGGGCCCGGACGCGGTTCGGCCGGTCGGGACGTGGGACGCGTCGATCGAGCGCTGGACGACTACAGCCTGACGCTCGGTGGCCTGTTCCGGTCGAACATGTGGACGGTGTCGACGAAACGCACCTGCTTGCTGCGATAGCCCATGACCAGCGAATGCGTGCGGGCGCCGCCACCGAAAAAGCGGACCCCGTTGAGGAGGTCGCCCTCGGTCACACCGGTCGCCGCGAACACGAGGTTCTCGCCCGACGCCAGCTCTTCGGTCGTGTACACGTGATCCTCGTCGGCTGCGCCCATCTTCAGAGCGCGCTTGCGCTCGTCATCGTTGCGGAACCGGAAACGCGCCTGGATCTCACCACCCAGGCAGCGCAGCGCGGCGGCGGTGATGACGCCTTCGGGTGCGCCGCCGATACCCATGACCGCGTGGATGCCCGTGCCCGAGACGGCACACGAGATGGCGGCCGAAAGGTCGCCGTCGGAGATCAGCTTGATGCGCGCGCCGGCCTCCCGTACCTCGGCGATGAGCTTCTCGTGGCGCGGCCGGTCGAGGATGATGACGGTGATGTCGTTGATGCCTCGACCGAGGGCCGACGCGATCCGCGCGAGATTTTCGGTAGGGGATAGGCGGATGTCGACCTTGCCGGCGGCCACCGGGCCGACGCACAGCTTCTCCAGATACGTGTCGGGGGCGTGGAGCAGGCCGCCTCGCTCCGACGCGGCGAGGACCGTGATCGCATTCGCCTGCCCATGGGCGACGAGGTTGGTCCCTTCGAGCGGATCCACCGCGATGTCGATCTCGGTGATCGCCCGCCGGTCCGCCTGGTCGCGCCTGCCGACCTGCTCGCCGATGTACAGCATCGGTGCCTGGTCGCGTTCTCCCTCGCCGATGACGATCGTGCCCGACATCTCGAGCTCGTCCATGGTCCGGCGCATCGCCTCGGTGGCTGCCAGATCCGCCTCGTCCTTGGCGCCGCGGCCCATGTAGCGAGCGGAAGCGATTGCCGCGGCTTCGGTGACCCGCACCATCTCGAGCGCCAGCATCTGCTCCACAGGATCTCCTCAGTCGCGGATCATGGAGCCGCGCGAGCGACGCGGGGCCGGAACATGGACAGCATCCTTGTCAATGACGGAAGTGCCTCCGCCCCGTGAACACCATGGCCATGTGATGCCGGTCCGCGACTTCGATCGCCATCTCGTCGCGGATGGAGCCGCCCGGTTGGATGATCGCGGTCACCCCGGCCCCGGCAGCCATCTGGATCCCATCGGGAAAGGGAAAGTAGGCGTCGCTGGCCATCACCGCCAGCTTGGCCCTGTCACCCGCCCGGCGCAGGGCGATCTCGACCGACACGGCTCGGCTCGCCTGGCCGGCGCCGATTCCAACGGTCGCGCCGTTCCTGGCCAGCACGATCGCGTTCGAGCGGACGTGGCGCACGGCGCGCCACGCGAACAGCAGGTCATTGAGCTCGTCGAGGGTCGGCCGGCGCTGGGTGACCACCTGCAGCTGGCCCTTGTCCACGCCCAGGGTGTCCTGCGTCTCCACCAGCAGGCCGCCGGCCACCCGCTTGAAATCGAGCGAGGCAATCCCGTAATCGCGCATGCCGTCGGTCGGGTCCGGCGGGACGGCAAGGATCTCGAGGCCCGCCTTCTTGCGCAGGATCCCCAGCGCAGCCTGATCGTACGACGGCGCCACGACCGCCTCGTACGAGTTCGCGGCGATCTCGCGGGCCGTCGGGCCATCGAGCTCGCGGTTGACCCCGACGATGCCGCCGAAGGCGGCGACCGAATCAGTTTCCAATGCCCGGCGATAGGCCTCGACAAGCTCGTCAGCGGAGGCCAGGCCTACGGGATCGGTGTGCTTCACGATCGCGACCGTCGGCGAGGTGAAGTCGCGGGCGACTCGGTACGCGCCGTCGAGATCGAGCAGGTTGTTGAATGATGGGGCGTTCCCCTGGAGCTGGGAGGCATCGGCCAGCGTCCCGCTGCGATGGGTCGTCTCGCGATAGAAAGCCGCATGCTGGTGGGGGTTCTCGCCGTACGGCAAATCGTTGACCTTCTCGAGCACGAGGGCGAGCCGCTCCGGGAAGAGCTTGCCGCGCACCTGGTTCAGGTAGGCCGCGATCTCGGCGTGGTAGGCGGCCACTGCCCCAAACGCTTCGGCGGCGAGCTGCTGGCGGAGCTCGGCCGAGATTCCGCCGAATTCCCGCAGGTCCTTGATGACGGCCGGATAGTGGAGTGGATTGGCGACGGCCGCCACACCCGCGGAATTGCGGGCGGCGGCACCCAACAGCGCTGCACCACCCACGTCGATCATCTCGATGGCCTCGTCGAGGCCCATCATCCGCGCACCGACCGCTGGCGCGAACGGCTTGACGTTGACCACGACGATGTCGATCAGGCCGATGCCCTGCGCGGCTAGCTCATCCAGCTGCGCCTGGACGTCGCGTCGTGCCAGGATGCCGGCGTATACCGCCGGGTGGAACGTCTTGACCTGCCCGCCAATGAGTGGCGGGACGTGGGTCAGGTCGGTCACCGACCGGGCCTCGACACCGTCGGCGGCGAGGTGATCCCGGGTGCCGTCCGTAGCAAAGATCTCGATGTCGAGCGACCGCAGCTCGCGAGCCAGCGTGGAGATGCCATCGCGGTTGGCCACCGAGAGCAGGGCTCGCACGCGGGCGTCCTCCCATCCTCGGGCGCGCTGACCGGCGGGCGTTCGTCAAAGAGAGAGGGCCCCGGCGGTGGCGCCGTCGCGTCTGTCGCGGCGAGTATAGCGCGCACTCGTGGCATACTCGGGACCCCTTTTGACGTTCCGGGTGGGGCGGTCGCCCTCGGGCGAGATCCGGGCTTCCAGGCCCAGGCCACACGTGCATGAACGCAGGAGTCGATCGTGAAGCTCGCGCCCTGGGACTACCTCTTCGTAAGGTTCGACAGCGTCAAGTTCCACGATCTCTTCTATCCCACGTGGATCCTGTCGCTGATCTTCCTGGTCTTGCTGATCGTTCTGTACAACGTCCGCACCCGGCAGCTGCACCGGCATCCGCCCTACCTGGACATGTACGAGTGGCTGCTGTGGACCGGCGTGATCACCTTCAGCCTGTTGATCATGTACTCGCTGTTCGTCTTCTACTACCTGTTCGTGATCGTGACGCTGGTGATCGCGCTGGCCGTGTTCGTGTGGATCCGCTTCATCCACTTCCCCCCGATCCTTGCGTCATATCAGGCCCGCCTGGCCAAGCAGCGCTACTTCACGCGATTGAAGTACGCACACCCGGAATCGACCATCCGCTCGAAGGGATCGAGGGCGATTCGCGCCTCGCGTACCGGCAAGCCCGCGCGTCGGCGACGGCGCTAGGGCGGCCTCGCACCTCAACGGACGACGGTTCAGGCGATGGAGATCGTGCGCTTCGGGGTGGGACACCGCCGCAAAGACGGCCCGGCGGGCACCAGCGGCGTGCAGGGTCAGGTGATCCATAGCGATGCCCGAGGGATCGTCAGCGAGCTGGCGTTCGCGCGAAAGGCATCGATGGAGCCGCACTCGAATCCCAACACGACCTGGTTCATCGTGATCGAGGGCGGCGGCTGGGTCATCGTCGGCGATGAGCGAGAGCGAGTGGCCGCTGGAGAGGCGGTTCTGTGGCCTGCCGGCATTCTCCACGGCGCCTGGACGGACTTCTCGGAGATGCGCGCCTTCATCGTGGAGTTCGGCGACGCGGACGATGCGGCGGCCCGGGGGATCATCGAGGGCCGGGCACGCAGGGAATTGTCCGCCGGAGACGTTGCTGCGGCCGCCGACGGCCAGCTCAGCAAGCCGCCGGACCTGTCGCGGGAGCGAACGTCGGCCGAAGGGGAGCCCTTCTGAGGCGTCTAGCTGACTGCAGGCTGCCGAACCAGGTCGACGGGGTTGGCTACCGTTTGCCTCAGCTTGCGCCGAGCACCGCGCCGAGCTGGCCAAGAATCCGTGCGGTGGCTCCCCAGATCAACAGGCCGTCCACCGGGTAGGCGCCGTAGCGCAGCGGCCAGTCACCGATCATCCGCTCGACTATTTCAATGCGCGCGCCGGGCAGGAACCCGGAGAGGGGCGCCTCGAGGATGCGGGCCACCTCGGCTTCGGCCGGATGGAGCGACGGTCGGCGTTCTGCGAAGGCCAGCATGGGACTGATCCGAAAGCCGCTCACTGGGATCCAGACCTGTTCGAGCCGGCCGAGCATGTGCACGCCGGCCGCTACCGGATCGAGCGCGATCTCCTCTGCCGCCTCGCGGAGCGCCGTCGCAGCGGGATCAGCATCCTCCGGTTCGGCCCGCCCGCCGGGAAAGCTCACCTCGCCGCTGTGATGGCGGCCGCCCACCACTCGCTCGGTCAGGATCACGCGGGCTTCGTCGCTGGGGCCGGGAACGATCAGGACAAGAACTGCCGCTGGTCGGGTCGTGGCTTCCGTCAGCGGCACGGGCGGTCGTCGGCGCCCATCCCTGACGACCGGCATCAGCGCGGCCGGTGCGGGCGGAAGCGGCTCGGGCAGTGTCGCGAGACGACCGACAGCGTCGACATACCTCACGTCAGTCGCCCGCCGCCGCGCCCCGTACTCGGGCCTGCCCTGCTAGCCAGGCAGTCATTTCGTGCGTGGGTCCGGCTGCTCGACGAGATCGAGGAACTGCCGAGCCGCCGCGCTCGCCTCGGGACTCAATTCCGACGGCAGGACCACTCGTACGCGGACGTACAGGTCGCCGGCGTCCTCGCCGCCCAGGCGAGGCATTCCCTTGCCCTTGAGTCGGAAGGATCGGCCGTTCTGCGTTCCCGGCGGGATCTTCAGCAGCAGGCGGCCGCGCAGCGTAGACACGGGCACGTCGGCTCCCAGGAGGGCCTCCTCCAAGCGAATCGGCAGGTCCCGTTCGAGGTCGCTGCGGCTGCCTGCTCGTCGACGGAACACCGCGTGGGGCCGAACGTTGGTGACGACCTCGACGTCCTGGCCCGCAGGGCCTTTCCCGCTCAGCCGGATGCGGTTGCCGTCCGAGACACCGCGCGGAATTGTCACCTGAAGGCGCTTCCCTCCCAGGTCGACGATCCGGGTGGTGCCCTCGAAAGCCTCCTCGAGGGTCAGCTCTGCGCGCGCCTCCAGCGGCGCCACGCGGACAGGTTCCCGCGATCGAGCACCACCGAATGAGTCGCCTGCGGGCGATCCGTCAATACCCATCTGCTCCAGGATGTCGGCGAAGGACATGCCACCCGCCTGCGAGTCGCCCGGCCGTGACCCGCGGCCGCCCGCGTCGTCGCGCGACGGGCCACCGCCGAAGAACCTCTCGAAGAAGTCGCTGAAGCCACCCGTGCCGGCGCCGCCGTTGCCGCCGGAGGTTCGGAACTCGTAGCGCACGTTGGGACCGCCCGGGGCACTACGAAAGCCTCCGAACCCGGCAAACGGTCCACCCGAGGCGAATGGATCGCCGCCGGTCTGGGCGCCCGCGCGGGAGAAGGCCTCCCAGTTCGCACCGAGCGTGTCGTACTGCTTGCGCTTGTCCGGATCGGACAGGACGGCATTCGCCTCGTTGACGTCCTTGAACCGCCGCTCCGCCGCCTCGTCACCGGGTTTGACGTCCGGGTGGTGCTCCCGGGCCAGCTTGCGGAAGGCCTTCCTGATCTCGGCCTTGCTGGCTGTCCGGGGCACCCCCAGGATCCTGTAGTAGTCCTTGTATTCCATTCGGGCCCACCCTCACTCGGGGTGCCGTCACCCTCAGTTGTTGCCTCCGACGACGACCGGTGGCTGGTCCGCCGGCGGCGGGAAGCCCGATCGACGCACCGTGCTCTCCGGCTGCGGCCGGAGAGGCGTGTCGCCTTCGACGATCTTTGGCGGCTCGACCTTCAGCGGCTGCGGCTTGCGCCGCAGAGCCGCCTCGAGCACCTGGTCCATCGAGTCGACCAGGATCAGCTTCATCTGCTTGCGGATCTCCTGGGGGATGTCCCGAAGGTCCTTCTCGTTCTTGCGAGGCAGGATCACGATCTTCGCCCCGGACAGGTGAGCCGCGAGGATCTTGCTCTTCAGTCCGCCGATGGGCAGAACGCGTCCGCGGAGCGTGATCTCGCCGGTCATCGCCACGTCCTTGTTGACGGGAATATTGGCCAGCGCGCTCACCATCGCGGTGGCCATGGTGACCCCGGCCGAGGGACCATCCTTGGGAATGGCACCCGCAGGCACGTGGATGTGGAGGGTGTTCTTCTCGAACGTCTCGCGCGGGATGCCCAGGTCGGACGCGTGCGCCCGGATCCAGGACAGGCCCGCCCGGGCCGACTCGCGCATGACCTCGCCCAGCTGGCCGGTCAGGATGAAATCTTCCTTGCCTTCCATCCGGGTGACCTCGACGGCGACGACGTCACCGCCGACTTCGGTCACGACGAGCCCGGTCGCCGCGCCCGTCTGGTCCTCGGGCTCGAGCTCGCCGTACTCGAAGCGCGGCGGGCCGAGGTAGTCCTCGAGCTTCCTTACATCGACCACGATCTTGCGCTTGCGACCCTCGGCCACGGCCCGGGCAACCTTGCGCATGATGTTGGCGATCTCGCGCTCGATGTTCCGGACGCCGGCCTCCTTGGTGTAGGAGCGGACGAGCTGGACCATCGCCTCATCCGTGATCTCGATGTTCTTCGGCTTCAGGCCGTGGTTGGTCATCTGCTTGGGGATCAGAAAGCGCTTGCCGATCTCGATCTTCTCGTGCTCGGTGTAACCCGGCAGCTGGACGATTTCCATCCGGTCGCGCAGGGCGGGCGGGATCGGATCGAGCAGGTTGCCCGTCGCGATGAACAAGGCCTTGGAGAGGTCGAACGGCACCTCCAGGTAGTTGTCCTGGAAGGTGTTGTTCTGCTCGGGGTCGAGCACTTCGAGGAGGGCCGAGCTCGGATCGCCCCGGAAGTCCATGCCGATCTTGTCGACTTCGTCGAGCATGAACACCGGGTTGTTCGAGCCCGCGGTCTTGATGTTCTGGATGATCCGGCCGGGCAGCGCCCCGATGTAGGTGCGCCGGTGTCCGCGGATCTCGGCCTCGTCGTGGATGCCGCCGAGGCTCATCCGCACGAACTTGCGGCCCATCGCGCGGGCGATGCTCCTGCCAAGGCTCGTCTTGCCGACGCCGGGCGGTCCGACGAATGCGAGGATCGGGCTGCGGATGGTGTCCGCCAGGGTGCGCACCGCGAGGTACTCGAGGATGCGCTCCTTGATTTTCTCCAGGCCGTAATGGTCCTCGTCGAGGATCTTCGCGGCGGTCTTGATGTCGAGCTGGTCGTCCGTGCTGACGTTCCAGGGCAAGCTAACCAGCCAGTCGACGTAGGTCCGGATCACGCCGACTTCCGGCGAGGCCGAGGGGATCCGGCTCATCCGGTCGATCTCCTTGATCGCCCGGGCCTTGATCTCCTCCGGCATGCCGGCCGCCTCGACCTTCTCGCGAAGCTCGTTGATCTCGGCCTGTTGCGGGTCCTCCTCACCAAGCTCGCGCTGGATCGCCTTCAGCTGCTCACGCAGGATGTACTCGCGCTGGGTCTTGTCCATCTCGGACTTGACCTCGGACTGGATCTTGCCCTTCAGCTCGAGGATCTCGACCTGGCGCGCGAGGAAGTTGCTGACCAGCTTCAGGCGCTCGATGACGTCGATCGTCTCGAGCAGCTCCTGGCGCTGCTCCGTGGTCATGTCCGGGCTGTAGGCGACCATGTCCGCCAGCAGCCCCGGCTCGGTGATGTTTCGGGCTGCAACCGCTGCTTCGGGCGGGACGGGTGCGCCGTTTGCCACGTACTGCTCGATCTGCGCCTGGACGGTGCGCATGAGCGCCTCGACCTCGACGCCCGGAGGCGACCCATCCCCGACCTCCTCGATACGAGCGAGGATGTACGGGCTGGTCTGGGCGAAGCCGTGTACCCGGAGTCGGCCCTGGCCCTGCACAATCGCCCGGACGGTGCCGTCCTGAAGCTGGACGACCTGGGCGATCTTGGCCAGGGTGCCGATCGGGTAGAGCTCGGAGGGGTCGTTGATGTCCTCCTGCTCAGCGTTTCGCTGAGTCACGAGGGCAATGGGTCCGCCCTCCGCGACGGCCGCGTTGAGCGCGTTGACGCTCTTGTCGCGACCCACCTGGAGGGGGACGATCATCTCGGGAAAGATGACCGTCTCCCGGAGAGCCACGAGCGGCAGCTCGCGCACGCCGGACGGCGTCGCGGGCTGCGTCTGCTCTGGGTCGGACGGTCGAGTAACCATGATCTGCTCCTAGCGGTGGTCGGTGGTGCGGCCACCGGCGCTGTATCGATGAACCGACGTGATCGGATGAGTGCTGGGGTCCGGGCGGGCGCTCGAGATATGGACTGTCGCTGTGATGGTCATGCGCCGTAGCTCCTGCTGGTCGCCGCCCGAGGGGTGCGAGGCGTTTCCTCGGCGTCTGATTCGGCGTCGCGTGTGCCTTCGTCGAAGAGCACCTCGAGGATGCGCTTGCCGAGGCGCTCCTCGAGCTCGAAGAGGATCCTGACTCCCGCAAGGTTGACGCCTCGATCGCGCGTGAGGTGGCGGATCCAGAGGACTCGCCTGATGTCGTTTTCGCTGTACAGGCGGATGTTGGTCGGGGTGCGCGCCGGGCAGAGCAGGCCCTCGTCCTCGTAGATGCGCAGCGTGCGGGGATGCACGCTGACGATCCCCGCCGCCACGCTGATCACGTAGACGGGACGAGTCGGATCCCGCTCCAACCGGCGCTGCATTTGGGTCAGGCTTTGCTCTCGGGTGCGCTCGCTGCGGGTGCCGCGCTGGAGCCGTTCGAGCTTTCGTTCGACCCCTGAGAGCCGCCACTGACCGTCGGCGTGATGCGGATCCGCCGAGATTTCAGCTGCTCTGCCTTCGGGATCCGAAGATGGAGCATGCCGTTCCCGAATTGAGCCTCGGCGTGATCGGCTTCGACGCCCTCCGGCAGGCTGATCGTCCGGCTGAAGCTCCCTCGGCGAATCTCCTTGACCAGAAACGGGCCGTTCTCGTCGCTGGTCGAGGTCTCCGTCTCGGCGCTGATCGTCAGCACTCCGTTCTCGATGGTGATCTGGACGTCCTCCGGGCGCACGCCCGGCAAGGCAGCCTCGATCTCGATGTCGCCCTCGTTAGTGCGAACGTCCACCGGCAGGATGCCTTCGGTCAGCACGCCGCTCGCCCACTGGCGAGGGCCGACGAAACTGTCCTCGAATAGCCTGTCCATCGCCTGGCGAAGCGAAATCAACTCGCCGAACGGCGACGGTCGGCGCACGATCGTCATGACGCACCTCCTGTCACCAAGTTGCTTCTCCGCCGAGCTCTATGCGACTTTGTCGGCGGACACATGGGATCGTAGAACCCTGACAATGCCATTGTCAAGAGAGGTACTGGCGATGGGCGGCCAGGCGTTTGCCGTGCGATCGCTTGACGCCGGGGCAACGGGTGACGAGGAGGGCCGAACGGCGGAGTGGTTGGGCCAAATTCCCGTCTGGTGCGCACCAGGCACTCGTTGGAGAGTCCGCCTCTGCCACTGGCCCTTCAAAACATACCGCGCCGCGCTTACGGTGGGACGAAAGCAGCCGGCGGACGTCCGATCACGAGCCAGCCCAGTGCCGCGCGAGCGCGTGGCGGGAAAATGGCACCTTTGCGGGCCGTATGCGCCCGAAGCCGGGCCGAATCCGGGCCGAGGCCGGGCCGAAGCCAGCCCGAAGCCGGCCCGCAGCCGGGCCCGGATCGCGGCCTGGACCCCGCAAGGGAAACCGCCTCCCTCCGGGGTCAGGCTCCCGGCGACGCGGCGCCGATCAACTGCTCGTGGAGCATCGCCTCGCAATCCGCGCGGCCGATCGCGATCACCTTGTCGTCCTCGCGCAGCGTCGTGTCCGCCCGAAGTGGCATGGCCACCCCGTCGCGGATGACGGCGAACAGGGCACAACCCTCGGGCATCTGCAGCTCGCCCGTGGAGCGGCCGATGGCCGGCGATCCGGCCTCCAGGTGGGCCTCGATCAGCTCCAGGTCGCTCTCGCCGAGGCCGGCCAGGTGCAGCAGCTCGTGCATCGGGATGTCCTGCTCGATGGAGCCCAGGATCATCCGAGTCGGGCTGATGAGCTCGTCCACGCCAAGATGCTTGAAGAGCTCCTCGTTCTTGGGATTGTTCACGCGGGCGATCGTCCGCGGCACGTCGAAATGGTGCTTGGCCATCTGGCAGATGACCAGGTTGTCCTCATCGTCCCCGGTGACTGCAGCCACGATGTCGGCCCGGTTGGCGCCCGCCTGGGCCAGGTACCTCCCCTCGCAGCCGTCGTGCGGAATCACGATGGAGCCGATTTCGTCGGCGATCTGATCGGCTCGCCCGTGATCCTTCTCCATCAGGACCACTTCGTGGCCCGACTGGATGAGCTCCTTGGTCAGGTAGTAGCCAACCTTGCCGCCGCCCACGACGAGCACGAACATTCCCTATGCCTCCCCTGCCGGCCCGGAATCGACCGGCGCTTGACCGCCCTCGCCGGCCGCCCCTGGACGACCACTGTCGCCCTGCTCGGGCGTCGGGTTGCTGCCCGGTTCCATCGGCTGGCCGGCGCGTGCCGCCCGGTCACGTCCTGTCGCGTGATGCTCGCCGCCGATATGGTGGCCGGTGGCCGCTACGACGCCTCGAGGGCCGCTCGTCGGCAGCCCGGCGTAGGCAAGCACGGCATTGGCCATCAGATCGGTGCGGCAGATCGTGGCCAGGCCAAGATCCGAATAAGCCTGCGCTCGAACGGGATCATTGATCTTGGCGACCACCCGGTGTGCCGCGAGCGCTTCGACCGCGAGTTGCGCCGACATTACGTTCCGGTTGTCGCCCTCCGTCAGAGCCAGGAAGAGGTCGGCTCCCTCGGCGCCGGCCCGCCGGAGCGTGTCCTCGTCCGTGCCGTCTCCGCGCACCGCGCTGCCGCCAAATGAGCCCGGCAGCCGCTCGAACGCCGATGTCGAACGGTCCATCACGATCACTTCGTGGCCGGCCCCGTCGAACCCCTCGGCGAGGACCGAGCCGACTCGACCACAGCCGACGATGACGACCTTCATTGCTGCTCCTCGACGATAGGCTCGCGCACGACCCACACGGCGCAGGGCGCGTTCTTCAGGACGTATGGAACGGTGCGCCCGATGGCGAAATCGCCGCCGAAACGCGTCTTGTAGGACAGGCCGATCAGGAGCAGGTCCGCCCTGCGCTCGCTGGCTTCGTCGACGAGGGCCGCGGCGACGTCGCGGGCCTGGAGGAGAACCGGCTCGATCTTGTAGTGCACCTGCTCGGCGACTGCCTCCGCCTCGTCGAGAACCCGCTGCGCCTCGTCGGAACGGCCGGCGACATCGGCGTCGAGGGGCAGGGTCCAGTCGATCTCCACCACGTGAACGGCCACCAGCTCGGCTCGCGAGGGGCGCGCCAGCTCGGCCGCGAGCCGGACGATGCGCTCGTCGGCGGGCCCGCCATTCAGGGCGATGACCGCGCGCCGAAACGGCGGTTGTTCGGGGTTGGACAACGGATCAGCTCCGGTCGGGCGTGCGCGCTCGGTGAGTCGTGCGCGCTGCGTGAGTATGGGGCGGGACGTCCGCGAGTTCGTTCAGTGGGTCGACATCCATCGGGCGATTTCAGGAGCCGGACGATACCACCGCCGGCCAACGGGCCTCAGGCGCCAGGGGGAGGTGGCGCGCTCTCGGGTGACAGGGTGGAGTCCAGGGTTGATGGATCCTCTCGCCGATAGGGGACGTTGACGACGACGGTATGAGGACGTCCCAGGAGGGCCGTTCGCAGACGGCGCGCCGACTGGTTGTAGAGGATGCGCTCCCACCAGCTCCGCGCCACGTATTCCGGGACGATCACGAAGGTGATCGGGGCCTCCTTGTCGGGCGGCCAGGCCCGGTCGAGCACGTCGAGGTACGCGAGCAATGGGCCGACCAGGGCTCGGTAGGGCGACTCGACCACGACCAGCGGCACGCCGGGCACCTGCTGCTCCCACCGGGCGCGAATCCTGGCCGCCTCGTCGGGCTCCTCCGAGATGAAGACAGCCCTGACGTCGTCACCGATCGAGCGGCCAACGTTGACGGCCTGGATCACGGCGCGGTTGATACCCGGGATGGGAATCACGACACGCTCCTCACGGTGGGGCAGCGGCACGACCAGACCGGGGCGCACGGCGAGCTCCCGGGCCGAGGCCTGGTACTGGCGACTGATGAACAGCATCAGAGCGACCAGGGTGGGAATGAGCAGGACGACCAGATATGCGCCATCGACGAACTTGACGCTGGCCACGACGATCAGCACCACGAACGTCAGCACGGCGCCGATCGCGTTGATCGCTGCGCGCCATCGCCAGCCGCGCTCCCGAACCGCCCGCCAGTGCTTGACCATTCCGATCTGGGAGAGAGTGAAGCACACGAAGACACCAACCGAGTAGAGGGGAATCAGCGCGTGCGTATCGCCCCCGAAGGCGTACAGGATCCCGAACGCGATCGCAGCGAGCAGGACGATTCCATAGGAATACGCGAGCCGGTCTCCCCGGAAGCCGAACTGGCGGGGCATGAACCCGTCCTGGGCGAGGATCGCGGCGAGGCGCGGGAACGCGTTGAAG
>Ga0066706_10000180_pt1 | contig 16278 bp, 13 predicted proteins | sample GraSoiAngelo_155_FD_67274 | JGI IMG/M metagenome (GOLD analysis project Ga0066706, IMG submission 67274) | Grasslands soil microbial communities from the Angelo Coastal Reserve, California, USA - 14_1009_13_30cm | ecosystem: Environmental > Terrestrial > Soil > Grasslands | place: USA...
CCGCGGGAGCGGTGTGAGGCGGCGCTCGAGCTTGGCGCCGGGATCCAGGCGCAGCGCGGCGCGCAGGGCCGCGAGCCCGCCGGGCCGGTCCGGATCGAGCGCGCGCAGGAGGGTCGGCGAGGGCGCTCCGGGCGCGGCCGCCGCCTTCCGCGATCGCTGCCGCGCGCGCCCCTTCTTCACTCCCGCGAGCGCCGGCAGCTCGATCCCGTGCCTCGCGCACGCCGCCTCGATCGAGGGCGTCCCCACGCCCCCCTCCTCGCTCTGATCCATCGCCCGCATCCGGTCCGCGACCAGCGCGTAGCGCGCGTGCCCGGGTGGCAGCGTCTCGATGGCCCGGGCGAGGAGCCGTCCCAGAAGCCGCCGCGCCCGCTCGATGGCTTCCTCTCCGGGTACGCTCTTCAACGCGCGCACCAGCTCGCGCACGAACGCGTCGTAGAAAAATCCGGTGAACACCCGGGAGAAGGAGTGCGGCTCCGCCGCGAGCTCGGTGTCGCCGGCGCCCGGCGGAAGCGTGGTCGGATCCACGTAGCGGAACGTATTCCGCGCGTCGCGCAACCGGGTGGGATCGCTGATCGCGCCCGGACCATAGTTGTCGTAGATCGCGCGCCCCAGCGCCTCGGCCAGCCTCGAGACCTGGTTGCTCTTCTCCCAGGATCCATCCGCCTCGGCCAGGACCGCGTGGCGCACCGCGGGATCCGTCAACGTCACCAGAAGCGCCGAGCAATCCGCGAAGGCCTCGTGGAACGAGGCGGTCTCGAGGTCCGGCGTGGACCAGAATCCCGGCTGGTACACGTCCAGGATGGCGTGGCCGGCCTCGTGCGCCACGACGTCCAGGCTCTCGGCCGCGTACACGTACCGCTTCGTCTTCTTGTCGACGTCGTAGAAGAACTGGAGGCTCTTCCGGTCGTAGAAGGCGTTGAGGTCCTTTCCGGCGCGGAGCTTCACGAGGAGCGGGCGGCCCTCGTGCCAGCGCGCGAAGTCGCGCTCGAAGAGGTCCTCCCAGACTCGAATGGTCCGCGTCAGAGCCACCTCCCCCTGCCAATACTGGAACGCGAGCGTGCCGGGATCGTACGGGGCCGGAGCGTAGCGCCGTCCCTCGATCGTGAACGAGGGCTCGCTCGGATCCGGCTCGACCGGGGTGACGGACTCCAGCCCGACCGGAGCGTCGGGATCGTTGGGGTAGAAGCGGATCGTGGGCGGCTCGGCGCGCCCCTTCCTGGAACGTCCCCCGGAAGCCTTCACGCGGCTCACTTCCTTCGCCTCCGGAAAAGGGCGAGCGCCTGGTCCACGGGCAGCGTGTTCACCACGTCCTCCTTCGTGAGCCAGGCCTTTCTCGCCATACCCAGCCCATAGCGGAGATCGGCGTAGCCCGTATCCTGATGCGCGTCCGGATTCACGGCGAACCGGATCCCGCGCGCCTTGGCCTGGATGACTTCCCGCCAGTCCAGATCGAGCCGGTGCGGGTTCGAGTTGATCTCCACGACCACGCCCTCCTCGGCGGCTACGTGGAACACCTCCTCGAGCGCGACCTTGTATCCCTCCCGCTCGAGGAGCATCCGGCCGGTGGGATGGGCGAGGATCGAGACGTGGCGATTCTCGAGCGCCGTCGTCATTCGCTTCGTCATCTCCTTCTCGCCCATCGTGAAATTGGTGTGCACCGAGACGATGACGAAGTCCAGCTTCTCGAGGACGCGGTCGGGATAGTCGAGCGAGCCGTCCGGAAGGATGTCCACCTCGGAGCCTTTGAGAATCCGGAGCTTCTTCGATTTCTCATTCCAGGCATCGATCTCCTTCCACTGCCGCCGGAGGTCCTCTTCGCTGAGGCCGCGGGCGTAGCGTGCGGAGGCGCTGTGGTCGGAGATTCCAAGATACTTCGCACCCCACGCGATCGCGGCCTCCGCCATCTGCGCAAGCGACGAGCGTCCGTCGCTGTAGGTCGTGTGGCAGTGCAGGATCCCGAGCATGTCCTTCATCGTGACGAGCTTCGGGAGCGTTCCCGCCTCGGCCGCCTCGATCTCGCCGCGGTTCTCGCGCAGCTCGGGCTCGATGTAGGAGAGTCCGAGCACCTTGAAAAGATCGGCTTCATTCTCGATCTCTGCATGCTTTTTCCCCGAAAGCTCGTACTCGTTCAGGCTCATGCCCCGGTCCAGCGCCCTCTGGCGCACCCGCACGTTGTGCGCGACGCTTCCGGTGAAGTAGTGGAGCGCGAAGGGAAACTGCGCGGGCGTGACGAGCCTCAGGTCCACGGCGAGCCCGTTCGGGAGGCGGATCGAGGTCTTGGTGTCGCCGCTGCCGGTGAGCCCGGCGCCGGGGATCAGGCTCAGGAACACCTTCGTCACCTTCTCGGGCTTCTTCGTCGCGACGAGAAGGTCCACGTCCTTCACGGTCTCGAGCCAGCGCCGGAGGCTCCCGCCCACCTCGGCCGCCTCGACCGGCGCTTCCTGCTTCAGCGCCAGGAGGAGCCCTTCCGCGAGGGCGCGGGTCTCATGGGAGAGAAACCGCCCCGATCCCTTCTCGAGGAGTGCGATGCCTTCGAGGATCTTCCGCTCCGATTGCTCCCCGAATCCCTTGAGCGCCCGGATCTTTCCCCCCTCCGCGGCCGCCTTGAGCCCCTCGAGTGTCGTGATCTGGAGCGTCTCGCCGAGCAGGCGCACGCGCTTCGCGCCCAGGCCCGGAACGCGGATCATCTCGAGCCACCCGGCAGGCGTCGAGGCCACGAGCGTCTGGTGGAACTCCATGCGCCCGGTGGTCCAGAGCTCCGTGATGCGGAGCGCGATGCTGTCGCCGATGCCGCGCACCTCGGTCAGGGTGCCCGCCTCGATGATCTCGCCCAGGTCCGAGGTCAGGCTGTCGAGCGCGCGGGCGGCGTTCTCGTAGGCGCGCACCTTGAAGGGATTCTCGCCCTTCAGCTCGAGGAGACCCGCGATCTCATCGAGAATGCGGGCGACGTCGCGCACGTCCACGTGGGACTCCGTTCAGGATCGAATTTCGACCGGAGAGGGCTAGGGAAGCTCGGCCAGGGGTCTTCGACCAGAAAATCCTTCGTCGGTCGGATGCCAGTGCATGACGCGCGGCTCCCCGATGCGCCAGCACAGGCAGACCACCCGGTCGCGTGCCATGGTGTAGAAGTCGACGAGCCCCAGGTCGAGATCGCGGAGGACGCATCCATTCGAGGCGACCTCTTGCAGCGCGGCGCGGAACTCCTCGAGGAGGCGCGCGCACCGCGCCTCGTTCTCGCGCAGGCTCCGGACGTCCTGGTTCCGGCTCGTGGCGCCCGAGGACTCGATGGCGCCCAGCACCTTCATTTCCCTCTGGAGCGCCCCGATCTCCCGGGCCATCGTGGTGAGCGATCCCATCGCCTGCGTGAGGTAGGGAATCAGCCGGTTCGCTTCTTCCACGGAGAAGATCTTGTTCCGGATTCGTTCCATTCGGCCCTCGCGAGGTTCGTCGATCCCGTGCGTGCCTTCGGCCCCACGTTATCAGAGCCTCCCGAGCCCTTGCAACCCGCCCGGGAATCTGCAACGCTCCCAGATACATGCCCCGCGAACGTTCGATGTCCCGGCGCGATTTCCTGCGCCAGGGCGCTCTTCTGACCACCGCGCTGGCGGCGGGCCTTCCGGAAGCTCTTTCGCTCCTCCACCCACGAGCCGCCGAAGGCGCGATCATGGGGATCGGCCAGGAGCTTCGCGACGTCCTGAACGAGGAGACCGTGAACCGGATCCTCCAGGAGGCGCTGGCGCGCGGGGGCGATGCCGCCGACCTTTTCGCGGAGCAGCGGTTCCGCACCTCCATCGTGCTCGATTCCGGGAAGATCGACTCGGTGACCTACGGCTATCCCCGCGGCGGCGGCGTGCGGGTCGTGCTCCGGAACCAGACCGGCTACGCCTTCTCCGACGAGCTGACCTACAACTCCCTCCTCGACGCGGCGCGGGTCGCCTCCAGCGTCGTGGAGACCCAGAGCCGCGCCAATCCCATCGACGTGACGCGACGAACGCTCCTGCCCCCCTTCACCCTCGTGAATCCCGAGCCGCTGATGCCCGAGGCCGGAAAGCTCGACATCCTGAGGCGCATGGACGCGGCCGCCCGCGCGGCCGATCCGCGGATCGTCTCGGTCCGGATCGAATACATGGACGACGTGCGCGACGTCCTGATCGGCACCTCCGAGGGCATCTACGTCATCGATCGCCAGTACCTGACCAGCATCGCGTGCACGCCCATCGCCCAGGCCGGCGGAAAGCGGGGAAGCGGGCTCGCGACGCTGGGGGGACGAATCGACGCCGATTATTTCGCGCAGGTGAGCCCTGAGGACGCGGCGCAGCGGGCGGCGCTCCAGGCGGTGCGGCTCATGGAAGCGGGCCCGGCGCCCGCGGGTCCGATGCCCGTGGTCGTGGCGCCCGGATGGGGTGGAGTGCTCATCCACGAATCGCTGGGGCACGCGCTCGAAGCGGACGGAATCCGCCGCGGGACCTCGCTCCTTGCGGGGCTTCAGGGCACACGGGTGGCCTCGCCGCTCGTGCGCGTGGTGGATGACGCGCGCTGGCCGAACGGCCGGGGCTCCTATGCCATGGACGACGAGGGAGCGCCGGGGCAGCGCACCGTCGCGGTGGAGGGCGGAATCCTGCAGTCCTACCTCGTGGACAAGCAGAACGGCCGGCTCCTCACGCAGAAATCCACCGGGAACGGCAGACGGATGTCCTACCGGAACTGGCCCATCCCGCGCATGACGAACACCTATATCGACAAAGGCACGAGCGATCCTGCCTCGCTCCTCAACGGCATCACGAAGGGCCTCTACGCGGCGGAGCTGGGCGGAGGCTCCGTCGAGACGACGAGCGGGAATTTCAACTTCGCGGTGCGCGAGGGCTACTGGATCGAGAACGGCAAGCTGACGCGCCCCGTGCGGGGCGCCGTCCTCGTGGGGAATTCGCTCGAGACGATGCAGCGGATCGAGGGTATCGGGAACGATCTCAAGGTGGAGACGACGCGCGGCACCTGTGGAAAGGACGGTCAACAGGTGCCGGTCGGCGTGGGTCAGCCCACGGTCCGGTTCTCCTCGATCACGGTCGGAGGACCCTCGATCTAGCATGCCGAGACAGCCCGCGTACGATCTCGCCGACAAAGTACGGGTCCAGGCCGAGCGCTCCGGCGCCCAGGAGGTCGAGACCTATCTCGAAACGAACACGACGATCGAGGTGCGCATCCGGCAGGGGCAGCTCGAGCTCCTGAGCCAGTCGGCGATCCAGGGGCTCGGGCTGCGCATGTTCCGCGACCGGCGCATGGGGTTCTTCTACACCACCGACCTCCGCGAGACCGTGCTGACCGAGCTGGTCAACCGGACGCTGGCCCTCACCAATGAGGCGACGCCCCGGGAGGAGAACAAGCTGCCGGAATACCTCGCTTCCTCGCAATCGGATCTCGAAATTTACGACCCCGCCGTGGTCCAGTTGCGTCCGGAAGATCTCGTGAAGATGGCGCGCGCCGCCGAGGACAGCGCCTTCGCGAAAAATGAGAGGATCCAGACCACGAGGGACGTTCGCTGCGGCGCCTCGCTGTACGAGGTGTTCTTCTCGAACACCTTCATCGCGCGGCAGACGTTTCGCGCGACCTCGGTGTGGCTCGCCGCGACTCCCATCGCAACCGAGGGAGCGCAGAAGCGCGAGGGCACCTACGTCGACCGGAAGCGATTCCTCTCGGACCTCGCGAGGCCGGAGCAGATCGGAGAGCGCGCGGCGGAGCGCGCGCTGGCCCGCCTGGGGGCGGCTGCCGTCGCCTCGGGGCGCGTGCCGGTGGTCTTCTCGGCCGAAGCCGCGGCGATCTTTCTCCAGGGACTGTTTCCCGCGCTGAGCGCGCTCAACGTGATCGAGCAGCGCTCCTTCCTCGCGGGGAAGATCGGCCAGCCGGTCGCGGGCCCGTCCGTCACGATCATCGACGACGGCACGATGCGCCGCGGGCTGGGCACGAGGTATTTCGATGGCGAGGGGGTCCAGACCCACCGCACCGTGCTCGTGGAACGGGGAATCCTGCGTCAGTACGTACATTCCGCGGCGACGGCGCGACGGATGAACGTTCCGGCCACCGGGAACGGAATCCGCTCGTACGACTCCCTACCCACGATCGGCCCCACGAACTTCTACATCGACGCCTTCTCCAAGACGCGCCCCCTGATCGAGGACGTGGCTCAGGGCCTCTACGTCAATGGTCTCGCGGGCTTCGGCATGGACACGGTCTCGGGGGAGTACTCGCAGCAGGTGGACGGCCACTGGATCGAGAAGGGCGTGCTCGCGAAGCCGGTGGAGGGGGTGACGGTGGCCGGAAGGCTGGATGAGATGCTGCTGGGGATCGACGCGGTGGGGAGGGACCTCGACTTCCGCAACAACATCGCGTCCCCCACGATTCGCTTCAAGGAGCTGACGGTCGGCGGCGCAGCGTAGGTCTTGAATGCGGGCAGCACCGGTTGGGGGAGACACCGCTCCCCCAGCCACCGCTCACAGCCTAGGGCCTAGGCGGGCGTCTCCGAAGCCTTGGGTTGCGTATCGCCCTCTTCCTTCGGCGCTGCGTAGAGCTCTCCCACCGTGAACTTCTTCGGCGCCTTCACGTAGATGTAGGCCGTGTTCGCCGCCGCGGCCCCCTCGCTGCAGGCCGTGATCAGGAGCTTGTATTTCCCCGGATAGGTCGCGATGTCCCCGCAGCTCAGCACGCCCTTGATGTTCGTGTTCATGATGTTGTCGACCTTGATCTGGTTTCCCTCGAGATCCAGCCCCCACGAGCGGATGATCTTCGTGTCCATGAGGAATCCAATGTTGATCGAGACCAGGTCGATGGGAAGCTCCTGAGTCTCCTCGGTTTTCTTGTTCTTCACGACGACCATCTGAACCTTGCCGTCCCCCCGGATCTCCACCGTTTCGGTCTCGAGCATGGGCTTGATCTTGGATTCCTTGATCTCCTCGACGTAGGTATCCATACCCTGCCACTTGTCGAGCATGTGGATCAAGGTCACGTCGGCCACGTCCTTCACCGAGAGCGCCGATTCCAGGGCCGAGTCCCCCCCTCCGATGACGAGGATCCGCTTTCCTTTGCTCGCCTCCACGTCGGGCATCCCGTAGAAGAGCCCCTTGCCCTTGAGCTCCACCTCGCCCGGCTTGTTGATCTTCCGCGGCTCGAAGGCGCCACCGCCGGTCGCGACGATCACGCTCCGCGCCTCGTATTCCGCCTTGGTGGAGGTCACGCGGATCAGGTTCTGCTCCTCGTCGCGCCGGATCATCGTCACGTGCTCGCGCTCGTGGATCTGCGCGCCCATGTGATTCGCCTGATCGACGAAGTTCTTTCCGAGGTCCTCGCCCATGACGTAGGTATAGGACGGGTAGTCGTGGACCGGTTTCTTGGGGTAGAGGGAAGCGAGCTGACCGCCCGCCACCGCGGTATCGAGAAGGAGCGTTGACATGCGGCGCATGCGGGTGAAGAGCGCCGCGGAAAGGCCCGCCGGGCCGGCGCCGATGATGAGGGTGTCCCAGATCACGTTCGCTTCATTCTCTCCCAGTCCCACACGAGCTTCCGAGGGCACGGGAGCATAACACAGCGCGCCGCTTCCTCGCAGGCGAGGGCGCGTGCTAGCCTTCGCTTGTGACGCTCCGGCTTCTCGAGCCCGATCTGGAGGGTACGATCGCCTTCCTGGGGGGCATCTACAGCAACCACGTTGCGCTCCGCGCGGCGGCCGAGGACGCGCGCCGCCGTGGAGCCAAGCGCCTCTTCTGCCTCGGTGATCTCGGCGGGTTCGGCCCGAATCCGGGAAAGGTCCTTCCCCTTCTCGACGAGTTCGGGGTGAGGACTCTGGCGGGGAACTACGACGTGTCTCTCGCCGAGAAGCGTCCCGATTGCGGATGCGGGTACACCCATCCTTCCGACAATCACTTCGCGCAGCTCTCGTACGACTACACCCACCGCCGCACGACCGACCCGGAGCGCGCGCGGCTCGGGAAGCTCCCGGGATCGATCCGGTTCACGCGCGGCGGACGGAGGTTCCTCCTTTGCCACGGCTCTCCGCGGAAGATCAACGAGTTCCTCTGGGAGTCGGGATGCTCCGACGCCTTTCTGACGAGGCTCCTTCGGGAGGCCGAGGCGGACACGGTCCTCTGCACCCACACCGGAATCCACTGGGCGCGCCGGGTCCCCGGCGGGGGGCTCGTGGTGAACGCGGGTGCGATAGGCAGGCCCGCCAATGACGGCGCACCGCGAATCTGGTACGCGCTCTTCGAAGCCGGCGAGGAAGAGCCCCGGTTCGTCCCCGTGACCTACGATCACGAGTCCCTGGCCCGTGAGATGGAGGAGGAGTCCCTGCCCGCCGAGTTCGTGGAAACCATCCGGACCGGATGGTGGACGACCTGCCTCGAGATCCTGCCCGCGAAGGAGCGCGCGAGGGGAAAGTATTGAGAGGAGCGCCGGGGCCACCCAATCCCCCGACGGAGACGTCTTGCCCGGCCGCGTGATCGGCGAATACGTCCGCGCCGTCCAGAGCTCCGGCCGGAACGCTCGCCTCTACCTGTATGGGCTCTTCCTGTGCGGCCTCGGCCAGTCGATCTTTTCCCTCCTCTTCAACCTCTACCTCCGCGAGCTGGGGGTGAGCGACGCCGGGATCGGGCAAATCCTCTCCAAGATCTCGCTGGGCGCCGCGGTGGCAGCGCTCCCCGTGGCGTTCCTGTTTCGCCGGGTCTCCTCCCGCGCGATCCTCGTCACCGCGGGCGCGCTCACCGCGTTCACCTATCTCCTGCTTGGAAGCCTCGTGGCCCCGGAGCTCCTGCTCCTCGCGGCGTTCGTCTCGGGCATGGTCGTGACCACGTTCCGTCTCTCGATCGCTCCGGTGGTGATGCGCGAGGTTCCCCCGCCGCTCCGTCCGTATCTCTTCAGCGCCGCCTTCACGGTGCTCTTCCTGGCCGCGATCGCGGGCTCGGCGCTGGGGGGCGCCATGCCGCACCTCTTCAGCGCGATCCGCGAGACCCCGCGGCTCACGCTTCGCTGGTCGCTCTGGGCGGCCTGCGCGATCACCCTGCTCGCCTCGATTCCTTTCTATCGCATGGGCGGGTGGACCCAGGCAGCGGAGGAGGAGCGGACGCCTTCCCTGTGGGAGCAAGTCCGAGAATTGACCGAGGTGGACTGGGTGCTCCAGCTCAAGCTCGCGCTCCCGGCCACACTGATCGGACTCGGGGCGGGGCTCATCATCCCGTTCCTGAATCTCTACTTTCGCGACCGCTTCGGCCTCACGGCCGGAGCCATCGGCATTCTCTACGCGATCATGCAGGCGTCCATGGTGCTGGGAAACCTTTTCGGTCCCGCGGTGTCACGCCGCCTCGGGCTGGTCCGGGGCGTGGTCCTGACCCAGCTCCTCTCGGTCCCCTTCATGGTGCTCCTGGCGCTCTCGAGCTCCTTTCCCGTCGTCGTGGCGGCGTTCTTGTTCCGGGCCGGTCTCATGAACATGAACCAGCCGCTCACGACCCATTTCGCGATGGAAGTGGTGCCCGAGCGCGAGCACGCGATCACGAACAGCCTCCTTTCCCTCACCTGGTTCGTGGCCTGGAGCGTGAGCGCCGACATCGGCGGCGCCCTGATCGAGCGCCGCGGATACACGGAGCCGCTGCTCCTCGCGGCGCTCCTCTACGTCGTCGCCTCCATCCTGTATGGTGCGTTCTTCCATCGAGTTCCGGAGGGCAGGGTGCCCCGGTCCGAGGTGGAGATCCCCGACGCCTGACCCCCTTTCCCTATGGCTCAAGGTTCCTTTGGGAAGTGCCGATACCTCTATTCATCTGCGTCGGCACATCTGCATCTAGGGAGGACTGCGTCGCGTCTCGTCGCCACGCCGTCCAGGGGATGGGCGGAAGAAATCGCGTCGTTCCAATAAGGGGGAACCAGCAATGAATCGGACTCGGTTTGCCACGATGCTGTTCACGTTCGCTCTGGTCACCGCGTTCGCCGCGGCTGCCTCGGCAATGCCGAGTGTGGGAACGCTGGAGATCTCGGGCGGCTACGCCAAGTCCTCGCTCAATGCGGCGGCTCCGTTCTCGACCGATTCACCCAAGGGCGGCATGACGTTCGGCGGTGGCTATTTCCGCAGCATCGCCCCGAAGACGTCGTGGGGCATGGAAGTTTCCTACGACAATCTCGGTTCCATGAACTGGAACGACGGTACGGACGACCACACGACCTCGATCCACATGCTGCGCGTGTCGCCGGAGCTCCGGATGAACTTCGGTGCGCCGGTCGGCCCGAGCTTCTGCGCTCAGGCGGGTGCCGGTTACTACAGCGTGTCCCTGAAGGATGAGGACACGACGGCCTCGACGAACCTGACGGCCAGCGATGGCAAGTTCGGTTTCAACCTGGGTGCGGGCGTGGGATTCCCGGTGGGCCCGAAGACGAAGCTCAACCTGATGGGCAACTACCACACGGTTTCCACTCCGGGGAACAGCACCAACTACATGAACATCCGCGCTGGTCTGGGCCTCAGCCTGTAATCAGCCGGTAGGAACAAGAAGCAAAGCGGGGGGATGCCGCAAGGCGTCCCCCCGACTCGTTTCCGCCCGCCCGCCCGGCTTCACCCGCCTGCCGCTCGGGCCCACCGGCGCCCGGGCTCACCCGCCGCCCGGGTTCGTCATCCCCTCGGGCGAGAACACCTTCTTGATCTGCTCCTCGGTGAGGAGCTTCTTTTCCCGGACCAGCTCCACCACGGTCTTTCCCGTCTTCACCGATTCCTTCGCGATCTCCGCGGCCGCGAGATAGCCGATGTAGGGATTGAGCGCGGTGGCGAGCGCGGTGGAGCGCTCGAAGTACCTTCGGCAGACCTCCTCGTTGGCCGTGATCCCGTCGATGCACTTCTCGCGCAGCACCCGGAGCGCGGGGGCGAGGATGGCGAGCCCCTTCGTCAAGTCGTGGGCGATCACCGGCATCATGACGTTGAGCTCCAGCTGGCCCGCCTGGGAGGCGTAGGCCACGGTCGTGTCGTAGCCGATCACCTGGCAGCAGACCATGTTCGTCATCTCGAGCATGACCGGGTTTACCTTGCCGGGCATGATCGAGGAGCCCGGCTGCACCGCCGGGAGCAGGATCTCGTAGAGGCCCGTCGTCGGGCCGCTCGCCAGGAGCCGGAGGTCGTTCGCGATGCGGTTGAGGTCGAGGGCGAAGCCCCGGAGATCCGAGGAGACCCGCACGAACGGCGCCATGCTCTGCATCGCCTCGAAGAGATTCCTGGCCGGCGTGAACGGGATGCCCGTGATCTGCGCCAGGTGTTTCACGGCGCGCGCGCGGTATTCCGGATGCGCGTTGATCCCCGTGCCCACCGCGTTTCCGCCCAGCCCGAGCGCCAAGAGCCCCTCGCGGCTCCTCGACAGGGAATCCGCCCAGCCCAGGACACAGCTCTCGTAGCCCGAGAATTCCTGCCCGAGGGTGATGGGCACGGCATCTTGGAGATGCGTCCGCCCGGATTTGAGCACGTGGGAGAACGCCTGGGCGCGTCCCCCCAGCGAGCGGGCCAGCGCCTTCATCTCTTCCAGCACCGGTCCGATCAGGACGTGGCTCGCGAGGCGCATGGCGGTCGGGATCACGTCGTTCGTGGACTGCGCCATGTTCACGTGATCGTTCGGGCTCACCAGGGCCTGGTCCCCGCGCTTCCCTCCCAGGAGCTCGCACGCCCGGTTCGCGATCACCTCGTTCACGTTCATGTGGAAGGAGGTCCCGGCGCCCGCCTGGTACGCGTCCACGACGAAGTCGCGGTCGTGCTTGCCCGCCAGGACCTCCTCGGCGGCCTGCACGATGGCCTCACCTTTCTTCCGGTCCAGAGCCCCGACGTCCATGTTGGCGCGGGCGGCGGCGATCTTGATGCGCGCCACGGCGCGCAGCATCTCGACGTGGAGGCGCTCGCCCGAGATCGGAAAGTTCACCACGGCGCGCGCGGTCTGGACCCCGTAGTAGGCGTCTGCGGGCACCTCGAGCGATCCCAGGGAATCGCGCTCGATGCGCGTCTTGGGCTGCGAGGTCACGTCAGGCATGGAGCCTCCTCCACGACGGGCCGGTCCCACACGCTCGCGAACGCGTCCCGGATCCGCGCCAGCACTTCGGCCCGCGCGGGCGCCTCGCCCAGGAGCGCGCGCATCGAGGTGACGCCCAGGTTCCGGATGCCGCAGGGATGGATCCAGTCGAAGTGCCCGAGATCGGGGTCCACGTTCAGGGCGAATCCATGGAAGGTGACCCAGCGTCGGACCGCGACCCCGATCGCCGCCACCTTGCGATCACCCACCCACACGCCGGTGTAAGGGTGCCGGCGGCTTCCCGGGAGCCCGTAGCCCGCGAGCGTGCGGATCACCACCTCTTCGAGGTCTCTCAGGTAGCGATGGAGATCGCGCCCGTAGGGAAGGTCCGCCAGGGCCAGGATGGGATACGCGACGATCTGGCCCGGGCCGTGGTAGGTGAGGTCGCCGCCGCGCTCCACCGGGACCACCTCGACGCCCCGCGCGCGAAGGAGCGCCTTCGGGACCCGGAGACTCTCCTCCTGTCCGCCGCGTCCCGCGGTGAGCACCGGCTCGTGCTCGGCGAAATAGATCGCGTCGCCGCACGCGCCCGCGGCCCTCGTGGCGACGGCGCGGCGCTGGAGCTCGAGCGCCTCCCGATAGGAAATCCGTCCCAGGTCGTGCGCCGCGATCGGGGGGTTCATGCCTGCCTCAGATGGAATCGAGGAGCCAGCTCTCGGGGTCTTCCAGGAGCTCCTTCACGCGGTGGAGGAACTGGACTGCGGGGGTGCCGTCCACCAGCCGGTGATCGAAGCTCACGACGAGCGTCATCATGTTCCGGATCATGATCCGGTGGTCGCGCACGACCGGACGCTCCTGGATGAGATGGACCCCCAGCACGCCCACCTCGGGGTAGTTGATGATCGGCGTGGAGGCGGTCGCCCCGAACATGCCCGCGTTCGTGATGGTGAAGGTGCCCCCCTGGATGTCGTTCAGCTGGAGCTTGTCCGAGCGGGCGCGGTTGCCCAGGTCCTCGACCTCGTGCGCCAGTTGCAAGAGTGTCTTCCGGTCGGCGTCGTGCACGACCGGCACGATCAGCCCCTGCTCGCGATGCACCGCGATGCCGATGTTGTAGTACTTCTTGTAGTGGATCTCGCCGCTCTCCGACATGGAGGCGTTCAGGACGGGGAATTCTTTCAGCGCCCGGACCACCGCCTTGAGGATGAAGGGCATGTAGGTCAGGTTCACGCCGTAGGTCGATTTCACCCGCTCCTTCATCCGCGCGCGAAGCTCCACGAGCCTCGTCATGTCCACTTCGTCCCAGGTCGAGCAGTGCGCCGCCATGTGGCGCGAGCGGAGCATGTTCTCGGCGATCTTCTTCCGGACGTTGGTGGCCTGGACGACCTCTTCTTCGCGCGTTCCCGGCGCCGTGAAGGAGGGAGCGGGGATGGGCTTCGTGGGCTGGGGCGCGCCCGCCTGCGGGGAGGAGGGGGCACGTCCGGGCTGCATCCCCGGAGCGGCCGCGGGCGCCTGCGTTCCGGCGGCAGCCGCGACCCTGCTTCCCTCGATGTGGTTCAGGACGTCCTCGCGCGTCACGCGCCCGCCCAGTCCGCTGCCCCGGATGCCCGAGACGTCGAGGTTGTGCTCCTTGAGGAGCTTTCGGACCGCGGGGGAGACGCGCTGATCTTCCCCGAAGGGCGCTTCCGCGACGGCGGCGCCCGCGCGCGCGGGCTCGGGCTGACGCGAAGGAGCGCCTCCCGAAGGGGGCGCCTGCGGGCGCTGCTGCGGAGACTGCTGGGTAGGGGACGCCGGTGCGCCACCGCCCGCCGGGAGGGACTCCCCCTGCTGGAGAATCACCCCCAGCTGCTGGCCCACCTGGGCGACCGTTCCCTCCGGCACGGTGATTTTCCCGAGCGTGCCCGCGGCCGGCGCGGGGAGCTCGATATTGATCTTGTCGGTGATGATCTCGACGACCGGCTCGTCCTTGGCGATGGGATCGCCTTCCTTCTTGAGCCACTTGCCGACCGTCCCCTCGACCACGCTTTCGCCCAGCTGCGGCACTACGATCGTGACCGGCATCCCTTCCTCCGCCAGAGGCCCGGCGCGACCGGGCTAGTACGCTACGGTTTCGCGAATCGCCTGGGCGATCCGGTTCGCGTCGGGTAGATAGGCTTCCGCGAGCGTGGGCGCGAACGGCTCCTGCGGCGCGTCCGGCGGGGACACACGCCGGACGGGAGCGTCGAGGAAGGAGAAGCCCTCCTCGGCGATCATCGCGCCGATCTCGGCGCCGACGCCCATCGTCTTGCTGCTCTCGTAGACCACGACCGCGCGCGCCGTCTTCTCCACGGAGCGGAGAATCGTCTCCTTGTCGTAGGGAAGGAGCGTGCGCAGGTCGATCACCTCCACGTCGATGCCCTCCGCCGCGAGCTTCTCGGCGGCATCGAGCGACCGGTGCAGCATGAGCGCGTAGGAGATCACGGTGACGTGTTTTCCCTCGCGCACCACCGCCGCCTTGCCGAGCGGCACGGTGTAGTCGTGCGTCGGGACCGGCCCCTTGATGGTCCTGTATAAGCGCTTGTGCTCGTAGTAGAGCACCGGGTTCTGGCCGCGGAAGGCGGCCTTCAGGAGACCCTTGGCGTCGTAGGGGGTCGCGGGGGTCACGACGACGAGCCCGGGGCAGTGCATGAACCAGGCTTGGTTCGCCTGCGAGTGGAAGAGCCCTCCTCCCACCGCGCCGCCGTAGCAGCAGCGAATCACCATCGGGCACGTGAACATCCCGCCCGATCGGTAGCGCATCTTCGCCGCGTGCTCCACGATGGCGTCCATCGCGAGCGTGATGAAATCGTCGAACTGGATCTCGGGCGAGGGGATCAGTCCCGCGATCGAGGCGCCCACGGCGCCCTGGATCAGGAAGTTCTCGGAGATCGGGCTGTCGATGACCCGCATCGGCCCGAACTTCTCGTACAGGCCCTTCGTCGCCTTGAACACGCCACCGTAGGCGGCGATGTCCTCGCCGATGAGGAAGATGCGCTCGTCGCGCTCCATCTCCTCGCGGAGGCCCTCGGTAATGGCTTCGATGTAGGTCATCGTCTTCACGTCCGAGGCAATCGCCCCTTTCGTCTCTTGCGCCACGTCCATCTTCATCGCTGCGGAATCTCCCCTGGTGTTTCGAGCCCCCGGCTCCTCAGCCGCTTCGCGCGCCGTGCCTCCGCCGCGCGGGCCTCGCGTTTCTCCTCTTCCGTCTCGCACAGGAGCGGCGGCACATCCGTCGGTTGGCCGGCCTTGTCGACCGCCACGAACGTCAGGTATGCCGTGCTCGTCTGCCGCCGCTCTCCGGACAGCAGATCTTCACTTTGCACGTCGACGCGGATCTCCATCGAGCTCCGTCCGACGTAGGTCATGCGGGCCGCGATCACCGCCAGCTGCCCGACCCGGATCGGTCCGAGGAAGCTGACCTCGTCCATGGACGCGGTCACCGCCTCCGTGCGGCTGTGGCGATGCGCCACGATGGCCGCCGCCAAGTCGATCCAGTGCAGCACGCGTCCCCCGAGAACGTTCCCCATGGTGTTGGCGTCGTTCGGCAGAACGAGCTCCACCATCTCCACCTGGGTCTCCCGCGGACTCTTGCCCCGGCGCTCGCTAGAGGGGGGCGTAGACGTCCTCCAGGATCTCGTGCGGCTCGGGATGCGGGCTCTTCTCCGCGAACTCGATCGCTTCCTCGAGCTCGCGCTCGATGCGCTGGATCGTCGCCAGCTTGTACGACTCGTCGATCACCCCGCGCTCCATGAGAATCTTCTCGAACCTCGGAACCGGGTCGCGCTTCTTCCAGTACTCCAGCTCCTCCTGCGTGCGGTAGTTCGCGGGATCGATCTCGGAGTGGCCGTACCACCGGTACGTCTTCATCTCGATCAGGGTCGGACCGTCCCCTTTGCGGGCGCGGCGGATCGCCTCCTGGGAGGTCTCGTAGGTCGCGAAGAGATCGTTCCCGTCGATCGTGACTCCGGGGAATCCGTAAGCCTTCGCGCGCTCGGAGACGTCCTCCACGGGCACCCCCAGCGCGGCGGGCACCGATTCGGCCCAGAGATTGTTCTGCACCACGAACACGCAGTTCAGCCTGTGGATGCCCGCGAAGTTCAGGGCCTCGTGCCACACGCCGTTCGACGTGGCGCCTTCGCCCACGAAGCAGACCGCCACGTTGTCCTTCTTCTGGATCTTGTATGCGAGCGCGCAGCCGGTCGCGATCACGGTCTGGGCGGCGATGGTCGAGGCGGGGGTGATGATCCCGAGCGGC
>Ga0066706_10000184_pt1 | contig 16197 bp, 11 predicted proteins | sample GraSoiAngelo_155_FD_67274 | JGI IMG/M metagenome (GOLD analysis project Ga0066706, IMG submission 67274) | Grasslands soil microbial communities from the Angelo Coastal Reserve, California, USA - 14_1009_13_30cm | ecosystem: Environmental > Terrestrial > Soil > Grasslands | place: USA...
ACGGCGCTCGAGGCCCTGGCGCTCGGCGGCTCGGAGCGCGTGCTGGACGTCTATTCGGGCACCGGAACGTTCACGCTCCCGCTCGCGAAGCGCGCGGCCGAGGCGATCGGAATCGAATCTTCGGCGATCGCCGTCCGCGACGCCGAGAGGAACGCGGCGAGAAATGAAATCCGGAACGCGCGGTTCTGGACCGGAGAGGCCCTGGAGGTGATGCGCGAGCGACTGCACGTGGGCTCGCCAGGGGCCGGAGATGCTGACGCGAGCGTCAGCCCCTCCTTCGACGCCGTGCTCGTGGACCCGCCGCGCGCGGGCCTTCACCCCGGCGTGATCCGGAGTCTCGTGGAGCTGGGAGCCCCCAAGCTCGTCTACATCTCCTGCAACCCGAGCACGCTGGGGCGCGACCTGGGGCTCCTCTGCGAGCGGCGCTACGCGACCGAGTGGATCCAGCCCGTGGACATGTTCCCGCACACCCCCCACATCGAGTGCGTGGCGGCGCTCCGTAGGATCGCGTGAGGGGCGGGATGCGGCCGGAAGGCGTGCGGGCGCGCGCCCGCGCGCAGGTTCGCGCCCAGGAGCTGGCCGCGAGCGCGCCAGCCCCCGTGAGCACGAGCGACGTGTTCGAGACGGTGCTGGGGAACGGGCTCAAGGTGCTGATCCAGGAAGTGCGCGTCGCGCCCGTCGTGTCCTTCATGGTCTGGTACAAGGTGGGCTCGAGGAACGAGAGCACGGGCCAGACCGGAATCTCGCACCTCCTCGAGCACATGATGTTCAAGGGGACGCCGCGATACGGGAAGGGCGAGATCGCGAGGCTCCTGCAGCGGAACGGAGCTTCGTTCAACGCGGGCACCTCCCTCGACTACACGAACTATTACGAGGTCCTGGCCGCCGACCGGCTGGAGCTGGCGATGGAGATCGAGTCCGACCGCATGGCCCACGCGCTCATTCCAGAGGAGGAGCACCGGCTGGAGATGACGGTCGTGCGCTCGGAGCTGGAGCGGAACGAGGACAACCCCCACCGGGCGCTCTATCAGGAGATGTTCGCGCAGGCCTTCCAGGCACACCCCTACCACTGGCCGACCATCGGGTGGCGAAACGACGTCGAGGCCATCCGCACCGAGCAGATCCGGCACCACTACAAGACCCACTACATGCCGAACAACGCGGTGGCCGTCGTGGTGGGAGACCTGGACCGCGAGCGGACCCTCGCGATGGTGGAGGAACACTTCGGCCGCATCGCGCCGGGCCCCCTTCCGCCGCCGGTCGTCACCGTGGAGCCCCCTCAGCTGGGGGAGCGCCGCTTCAAGATCCGGAAGCCCGGAGATACGCGCTACCTCATGGTGGCGTACCGCATCCCCGAGCTCGTCCATCCGGACAACTATGCGCTGGACGTTCTGGGGATCATCCTGGGTAACGGGAAGACCTCGAGGCTGTACCAATCCCTCGTGGAGGGGAAGCTTGCGACGGAGGCGGAAGCCCAGAACGAAACGGCGCGCGATCCCTTCCTCTTCGTCGCTCAGGCCACCGCGGCTCCGGGGATCCAGCTCGAGGATCTCGAGGAGTCCTTGCTCGGTCAGGCGGACCGCCTGAAATCGGAGCCTCCTTCTCCTCTGGAGCTGGGCCGCGCGAAGAAGCAGATCCAGGCCTCCTTCATCTATTCGAGGGACTCCATCCGGAGCCTGGCGCAGCAATTGGGGTACTACGAGGCCGTGGGGTCCTACCGATACCTCGACACCTATCTGGAACGGATCGCCGGCGTGAGCCCGGAGGACGTTTCCCGGGTGGCGCGCGCCTACCTGGGAGAGGACACGCGCACGGTCGGCCACTATGAACCGATTCCCGAATAGCGAACCCGGCGCCGCTCTGGCACGGCCCTCCTCCGGCGCCGCCACGGCAACGCCCTCGTCGCGGACCGCGCGCCCCGTGCGGGTCGAGCTCAAGAACGGTCTCGTCGTCATCTTCCAGGAGAACCACGCCAATCCCACCGTGGCGATCCAGGGGCTCGTGAAAGCGGGGGCGATCTCCGATCCCCCGCCGAAGACGGGCCTTTCGAGATTCGTCTCGGCGATGCTCGACCGGGGCACGACGAAACGCACGACGTTCCAGCAGGCCGAAGCCCTGGAGAGCCTGGGGGCCAGCCTCCATTTCGACGCCGGGATCGAGACGATCGCGATCTCCGCGAACATGCTCTCCGAAGATACGGGAACGGTCCTCGAGGTCCTGGCAGACGCGCTCCGCAATCCCTCCTTCACGCCCGATCAGATCGAGAAGGCGCGGGACGAGATGATCGTGCGCGTGAAGGTCTCGAACGAGAACACCGCGTACGTGGCGGCGAAAACCGCGAACGAGCTGCTCTATCCCCCCGATCATCCCTACCACTGGCCGCCCATCGGGACCGAGCCCTCGCTCCGGGCCATCGCCCGGAAGGATCTCGAGGCGTTCCACGCGTCGCACTACGGTCCCGGCACGGTCGTGCTGGTCCTCGTGGGAGACGTCGATCCGGAGGCCACCCTGGAGCCGGTGAAGCGCGCGTTTTCGGACTGGAGGAAGCCCGACATCACTCCCCCCTTCTCCGTGCCCCGCGCGGCGCCGGTGGACGGGCCGAAACGCCTCGTCGTTTCGATGAAAGGAAAATCCCAGGTGGACGTGGTGTGCGCTCTTCCCGGGATCGGGAGGACCGATCCGGAATACTACGCGGCGATGCTCATGAATTACGTGCTGGGCGGGGGCTCGCTCTCGAGCCGCCTCATGGACCAGCTGCGCGACAAGATGGGCCTCGTGTACGGAGTCTATTCGAACCTGAACGCGGGCATCGGGGCGGGGCCGATCCATGTCCGCGCGGGGACGAATCCTGCAAACGCTGAGCGCACCGCGGACGCGATGCTCTCGGAGATCGAGCGGATGCACGAGGAGGGCCCGACCGAAGTGGAGCTGGAGGAGGCGGTGAGCTATCTCACCGGAGTCTTCCCGGTGCGCCTGGAGACGAACGCTGGCGTCGCCTCGCAGCTTCTGGGGGCGGAGCTCTACGGATTGGGCATGGACTACATCTCGCGCTATCCCGAGATCGTGCGCGGGGTCCGGGTCGAGGACGTGCGCGCGGCGTCACGGAAGCACCTCGATCTCAAGGCGCACGTCCTGGCGATGGCGGGAAGCTACCCCAGGGGAGGCGCGTGATCGCTTTCCCGCCTCGGCCCCGGTACCCGCGTCTCGCGCTCTTGGTCCTGGCATGGATCGTCCTCGGCGGCACGTGGGGGCCCGGGACGGCGCAAGCCAAGCGCGTCTTCGTGCCGCGCCAATACAAGTCCTTGCAGGCCGCCATCGACGCCGCTCATGCGGGCGATACGGTCTGGGTCGCGGCGGGCACCTACTACGGGCCCTTCGTCCTCAAGAAGCGCCTGGTCCTTTTCGGCGACGGCGGTCCGGACTCGACGATCCTCGACGGCCGGGGCCGCGAGCGCGTGCTCCACGTGGAAGGAGTCGGGCGCGCATCCATCCTCGGATTCAGCATCCAGAACGGAAAGGCCCCCGGCGGCAGCGGGATCTATTGCCTGCGCGACACGGCGCTCATGATCGCGAGCTGCAAGATACGGAACAACTGGGAGGCCGGGGTCGCGTCCTGGCAATGCAGCCCGCTCCAGATCTCCGACTCCGAGATCTCCGAAAACAAGGGGAGCGGCGTGACGGCGAGCGATTCGCACGTCCAGCTCGTACATGTGAATCTGCGCGGCAACGAGAGCTCGTCCGGGGGCGGAGTGTCGCTCGTCTCGGCGGAGCTGCTCGCGCGCGATTGCCTCTTCGAGGGAAATCGGGCCGGCGACGGCACCGGCGGCGGAGTCTACGGCGAGGGCTCCCAGATCCGGACCATGAACTGCACGTTTCGCGGGAACAGCGCCGCGGCGGGCGGCGGTGGGATCGCCGGCAGGGACAGCTCGGACGTCCGGATCCGGGGCACGTTCTTCGCCGCGAACCATTCCTCGACCGGGGGCGCCTTGCTCACGGACCGCTCCTCGCTCGAGGTCACTTCTTCGATCTTCACCAAGAATCGGTCCACGACGGCGGGTTCCGCGCTCCAGATCGTGGGCCGGCGCGTCGCCGGGGTGAACCCGCTGGTCTACAGCAATACCTTCTATCGAAACGGGGTCACGGCTCCCGACGGCGCCGCCGTCTTCGCCATCGAAGTGGCCCCCGAGATCGTCCGCAACATCTTCGTCGTGGACAGTACCGAGAAAAATCAGGCGGTGCTCGATATGCGAGCGGTGCCCAAATACGACTGCAATCTCGTGTATGCGCTCGACGGATCGGCCAGGCTCCCGGCCGCGAACACCATCCTCGCGAGCCCGTCCTTCTGCGACGCGGAGAACGAAAACTTCCGCGTCCGCGATCTGAGCCCCGCGCTCGTCGCTCCTTGCGGACCGATCGGCGCGCTGGGGAAAGGGTGCACTTCCTTCCGGGTCCTCCCCAGCCACTGACCGGCGCCCACGCATGGCTCCTTCTGCCGGGAACTTTAGGGGGCTTCGGGCGGTAGTGCTTCCTGAGGCTTTGGTGGCCGCGTAACTGTTTGTCCCGCAAGGAGGTCATGAATGAAGGTGTTCAGGATGATGCCGATCGGCCCAGCTCTTTTCACGCTGTGCCTGGGCCTCTCATCGGTCGCCCCCTCCCCCGCCCGCGCGGATGACGAGAGCTCGGGGAAGAGTGAACGGAATCTCATCCGCATCGCGCAGGAGGACCAGGACTCCGATCGAGACAGCGATCGCGTGTCCAGGTCCTCCGGCTATCTGGGGGTCCAGGTGCAGCGGCTGAGCGCATCGCTTCGCCGCGCGAAGGGGATTCCCGAGTCGACCGAAGGCACGCTCGTGAACAACGTCGAGGACCAGAGTCCCGCCGACGACGGCGGCATCAAGCGGGGAGATGTGATTCTCGAAGTGAATCGGGAGGCCACGCCGAATCCGACCGACCTCGTCCGGATCGTGCATGACCTCGAGCCCGGCCGCAAAGTTCCGGTGCAGATCTGGCGCGAAGGCGTCACCCGCACCCTGAACCTCAAGGTAGGCACGCGTCCGGCGGGAGCGGACGCTCCGCCCCGGATGCCCGGTATGGACGCACCCGGGATGCCCGGCCAGGGGCCGGACATGCGCGGCATGCCCGAGGGGCGCGACATGCCGGATATGCGGGACATGCCGGATCGTGCGCGGATGCAGGTCTTCCGGCGCAACTCGGAGGACCTCCAGCGGCAGCTCCGCGACATCCACGAGATGCTTTCCAAGCTGCGCGACGTGGATCTTGCCCGCCTGGAGCGGGAGATCCAGGAGCTTCGCTCCGAGCTACAGCGTGGCGGCGCGCTGGAGCGTCGGGACCGCGATGGCCAAGACCGCGACCGAGGCGATCGCGACCGCGACCAGAACAACCGCGAGAAGGATCGCGGAAATCAGGATCGCAGCAACGACAGCGACTAGCTCCTGAGTAGACGCAGTCCGGCGGGTGGGTGTTTCCATTGCGCGGTTCTAGCCCATCGAGAACCGTTCAAGCCCACCCGCCCCTCCCTATTCGCAGGACGACCAATCAAAAAGACTGGACCGTCGCGGCTCCCGTGGGTAGCATGCGGGCGCTCGGCGTCTCCAAGCTGCGCCGCGTATGCTTTTTGCTACATATCGGAGTGCCCAGTCCGATAAGCCTGGGAGAGGCATCCCCGTCTCTCCTTCGCGCAAGTCTCAGTGCCCCACACGGATGAGGGCTGGGAAAACTATGGCTTATCGAAGATCGATCGCTCCCATAGCATATGGCCTTCTTGTAACCCTGGCGCTTTCGGTGCACGTTCCGGAAGCCTTCGGACAGCAATCTGCACGGTCGGGCATCTCCGAGCCGACCGGCACCTCCGAGCCGACGAAGCTCGCGTCCGCTTCCAGCTCTCGCGCCAGGAGCAGACAGACCCGGCCACGCCGCCGGCATCGCCGGACGCGGAGACTCCGCCGGCAGGCCACCTTCTCCCTGCCCCAGGTCACCCCCTACGGGATCCCCCGCCTCCACGCGAAGGCGGCGCTCGTGGTGGACGCCACCAGCAACAAGATCCTGTTCCAGAAAAACCCGGAGCAGCTCTACCCCATCGCGAGCCTCACGAAGCTCATGACCGCCCTCGTCTACTTCCAGACGAATCCGCAATTCGATTCGGTGGTCGAGATCGCGCCCGAAGACGTGCGGCATTCCAGCAGGTCGCACATCCGCCCGCGCGAGGACATCACCGTGCGGGACCTCCTCCACGCCTCGCTCATGGCCTCGGACAACGTCGCCACGAAAGCGCTCGTCCGGTCGTGCGGCTTGCCGCGCGAGGAGTTCGTGAGGAGGATGAACGCGCTCGCGGATTCCTTGAGCTTGACCGGGACCCACTTCGTCGAGCCCACCGGGCTGGACGAGCAGAACGTGGCGACCGCCCAGGCCATCGCGACACTTCTCCGGATCGCGGCCAGCAATCCGGTCGTCGGCTCGATCATGCAGAAGCAGACCTATACCTTTGCTTCGAACCGGAAGCTCCACCGGCTCGTGAACACCAACCGGCTGCTCAAGAGCAAGTGGCGCATCACGGGAGGGAAGACGGGGTTCATCAGCGAATCGGGCTACTGCTTCGCGACGATGGTCGAGACCCCGTCAGGCACGGAAGTGACCGCGGTCCTGCTCGGCGCTCCCAGCAATCGTCTCCGCTTCGCGGAGGCGAGAAGGATGCTCGACTGGACCTTCCGCTTCGGTCTGCCGCAGGCTGCTGCGGCGAATGGCGGCGAATAGCGCGTGCGGGCCCCCGGCACGATCGCCGGTTTCAGACCCTTCGGGCTCAACGCCGCCCTCGTATTCGCTTCTCTCTTCCCCGCCCTTTCCCTGCTTCCCGCGCCGGTCGCGGCCGATGAGCCTCCACCCATCGCCGGAGCCTTCGTGTTTCCGGTCGGGGACGAGCTCGATTTCAAGAAGCCCGCACCCGGCGAGCCGAACGGCTTCCACGTAACCGATCCCTATCTCAAAGTCCGGAAGGGGCGAAAGCACGGGAGGCAGCGCGTCCATTACGGCGTGGATCTCTCCGGGAGCGCGGGCGGGCTCACGGTGCGCGCGATCGCGGCCGGCGTGGTGGACGTGAGCGATGCCAATGCGCTGATCAAGGTCCGGAGCCCCCAGAGGGTCAAGCTGCCCACGGTGGTGGACGGAAAGCGCATCTACGCATGGGGGGTCCGGTACCGGTCGGCGTGGAAGTGGCGCACGGGATGGGGGAACCGCGTCGTGATCCGGCACACGCTGCCCGACGGACAGGTGGTCTATTCCCTCTACGCCCATCTCATGTCGCGATCGGTTCTGGTCCATGTGGGAGACCACGTCTCGGCGGGACAGCCCATCGCCAAGGTCGGGAGGACCGGGCACGCCACGGCGCCCCATCTCCATCTCGAGATCCGAACCACGCGGATCGACGAGTCCACCGAGATCTCCGACCCCGACGATTCCGAATCCAGCGACGAGGGAGAGGTGGCGGAGCGGCCCGAGACCGAGCTGCCGCACACGGTGGACCCGCTCGCCTTCCTGGTGGACCACGTGCTCAAGTTCGAGGACCTGGAGCCCGGAAGCTGGCAGACCCGCTACGCGCTGGCCGCCGTGAAGGACGGCCTCATGAGCTGCGACCGGGGGCGCTTCGATCCGAACGAGGACGTGACGCGCGCCGACTTCTATGCGGCGCTCGTGACCTCCTTCCACCTGGCGACTCCCTTCACCAAAAACCAGTTCGAGTCGCAGCTGGACGCCCTGATCGATACGGGGATCCTGGACAGCTCCGCGCGGCATCAGGATGCACGGGATCCCATCGACCGCGCGGACGCGCTGGAGCTGGTGCTGCGATGCCTCGACCGCGGCGCGGCCCGGGCCCTCAGCATGAGCCGCATCACCGGCGATCAGCTCGCCCGCGACTTCAACATGGAGTTCGCGGGGCGGGACGCGGCGAACGAGGCGGAGCAGGAATCGCGCAGGCTCGCGGCCGCGGAGACCGTGGAGCTCCGGCGGGACGCGGCGGCCCGGGACGAGCGCCGCGCGAAAGCCGCCCGTGAGCGCGGGGCTCCTCCGCCCCGGAAACGGTCGAAGGTCGAAGCCGTCAAGCCCGTGCCGATGCTCGACCCCGGATTCGACTCGCTCGCGCAATCGAAAGAGAAGCTCTCGCGCGCCGAGGTGTGCCTTCTGATCGCGTCCGCCCTCCGCATCGGCTCCGCCAACCTCTCGGCCCTGGAGCGCGCGGCCACGCGCGCCGCGAAGACGGGCTAGCCTTCCCGGGGCGGCGCTGGCATTGTCGGCGCCGTGGCCACGTCTACCCCTTCCCTTCGCCCCACCCTCGTACGCGGCGAGGGCGTCCACGTCTGGGACGCCGAGGGCCGGCGCTATCTCGACGCGATCTCGGGATCCTTCGCGGTCCAGCTGGGCTACGGCCGCGCGGATCTCGCGCGCGCGCTGACGGAAGCCGCTTCCCGTCTCGCGTACGCGCGCCCCTCGCGGTTCGAGAGCGAGGAGTCCGAGGCCTACGCGGAAGAGATCCTCCTCGCCGCGGGCCCGCCCTACACGCGAGCGATCTTCACCACCTCCGGAAGCGAAGCCGTGGACGCCGCGCTGAAGGCGGCGTACCGGTATCAGAGCGCGCGGGGACATCCCGGGCGAACGGGGGTGGCGCATCTGCGCGGGCACTTCCACGGCGCGACCCTCGGAGCCTTGCGCGTGACCGACGTTCGCGCCCGCCGCGCCCCCTACGAGCTGCTGCTCGGAGGGGCGCCTCCCCCGATCGATCCGGAAGCGGGGCCGCTCGAGGAGGCGATGGGGAACTCGGGAGCGCTCCTCGCGGAGACGATCCCCGCGGCAGGGCTGGGCGCGCCCGTGCCCCGGCCGGGATTTCTCGCGGAGATCCGCCAGGCATGCGACGCGCGGGACGCGCTCTGGATTGCCGACGAGGTGCTGACCGGGTTCGGCCGCGTGGGCTCGCTCTTCGCCTGGAAACGGCTGACGGAGCGCGGAGAGGATCGGGGAGCGAGACCCGACATCATCGCCTTCGGCAAAGGCGCCGGCGGCGGGTACGCCCCGATCGGAGGAGTCCTCTTCGCTGAGCGCGTCGCCTCGGTTCTCGATTCGGCGCCGGGTGGCGCCTTCTCCCACGCCCAGACCTACGGAGGGCACGCGATCGCCTGCGCCGTGGGAAGGCACGTGCTCGCCGTGATGCGCGAGGAGAACATCGAATCGCGGGTGCGCGAGAAGGAGAAGGCACTTCGCGAAGCCCTGAGCGCCCTCTCCGCCCATCCTCACGTGCTCGACGTCCGGGGTCTCGGCTTCCTCTGGGGGGTTCTGCTGCGGAAGGACCGGCGCACAGGAGAGCCCTTCCCGCGCGAGCTCCGGATCGCCGAGCGCGTGGAAGCGGCATGCCGCGATCGGGGGCTCCTGGTGTTCTCGGGCTCAGGCTCCCACGACGGGAATCTCGGCGATCATCTCCTGGTCGGACCGCCCCTCGTGTCGGACACCCACCACTTCCCCCAGATCGCGATCGGGATCAGGGAGTCTTTGGACGCGGTGATGCGCGATACGTCACCACCTGGACCTTCTCGAGGGTGACCATTCCGTCCACCACCATCTCATCCAGGAGCGGCAGGCGCTGGACCCCGCCCTGGACCGCATACCTTACAATCGTGCCTATGAATCCGAATCCGCCGATCAGAAGCCAGCGCAGCATGGCGGGACCGTGCCACCGCCCCGACCCGACTGGCAAGCGCTTTCGGGTGAACCCGGAGGGCACGCCCCGGGTGATCCTGCTTCTGGCCGGCGCGGCACTCCTCCTTTGCTGCGCCTCGCTCCTCGGGTGCGCCGCTGAATCGGAGCTGAAGCGGCTCGATCCCTCCCTGAACGAGATCGAGCTTCGCCAGGGGAAGATCGCGGTCCTGGGCGTCGTGAAATATCAGGAGCCCGACCAGGTCCGTCCGCCGCTCATTGCCACGCTGGAACGGACCCTTCACGAGGAGCGCCCGGACCTTGGGATCATTCCGGCCGACAGCGTCCAGCACCTGCTCGGCGGGGAGCGCTACCGCAAGCTCCTCCTCGGCTACGAATATCAGGGCAGCCTCGACGGCCAGGCGCTTGGCGAGATCTCGGACTCCCTCCGCGGCGCCGCGCGGTTTCTCCTCCTCGCGCGGGTCGAGAAGGATCACACGAGAAGCTCGGCGCGCGGAGTGGCCGAGAGCGACACGGGGGCGGCGCGGGTCGGCTACGCCATGGGAATCACGGGGCGGGACGCGCGGGTAGCCGTCCATCTCTACGATCTCTCGAAACGGACGCTGGCCGCGCTCGCGCGGCTCGACGGATCGAGCGAGAACTCGAGGCCGGTGCTGTCGCCCGCCGGTGCGGCCAGGGGTCCCGGCGCGACGGTGGAGGTTGGAAGCGCCGTGCCTCCGGAGGACAGCGGGTATCCGCCTCCCCCCGAGCTGGCGCAGGCGGTCGAGGAGGCGTTTCGAAATTTCGCGCGGACGCTGCCGGGAGCACCCTTGCCCGCGGGCGCCCCTCCTTCACCCGGCGCGCGCCGCTGATCTCGCGCGGGGCGCTCGCCCCTCGTACCGCCGCGGCGCTCGCCTGCCCTAGTCCGCGCTGACTTTCTTCAGCTCGGCCACCAGCACCCCCGCCAGGATCGCGGCACTCCCCGCGACCTCCAGCAGGGACATGTGCGCGCCGAAGAACCACATCGCGAAGATCGAGGCGAACACCGGCTCCAGGGAATAGATCACGCCGGCGCGCACCGGGTTCGTCTTTCCCAGCGCCCAGGTCTGGAGCACGAGGATGAGCGCGCTTGCGACGACGCCGAGATAGAGGAGCGTTCCCCAGGCCTCGGCGGGGACCGAGAGCTTCCCGCGCGCGCCGATGAAGAGCCATCCCACCGCGCCCGAGACCAGGGCCTGCATCGCCGAGACCGCGTAGGGATCGCTTCGCCGGGCGGCCACGCTGGTGTACACGACCTGGCACGCGAAGAGGACCGCGCAGGCCAGGGTCCAGACGTCCCCCGCGCGCAGGCTCAGCCCCGCGTCCGCGTAGAAGATCAGGAGTCCCGCGAACACCAGCGCCACGCCCAGTGTCTCCCCGATCTGCACCCGCGAGCGCAATACCAGGAAGGAAACGAACGGCATGAAGACGACCGCGGTTCCCGTCAGGAACGCGGATCGGGGCACGCTGGTGGTCGTGAGCCCGATGGCCTGCGTGAGGTAGCCCGCGACGAGAAGGAGACCCGTCCGGACTCCGTCCCATACCTCGACGCGGCTCATGCGCGCGAGCCGGCGCCCGTAGAGGGCCACGAGCACGACGGCCGCGATGGAGAACCGGATCGCCACGATCGTGTAGGCATCGACGAGGTGGAGCGTGACGCTGAGGAGCGGGAACGTCGTTCCCCAGATCGCGGTGATGAGGAGAAGCGTGCCCTCGGCGACCCGGCTCGAATCGCCGCCGCGCATCAGCGGCGCGGCCGTCGCGTGGGGCGGGCGGTGAGGGCCTTGATCGAGAAGGAGAGGCTTTCCAGCTCCACCGCGAGGTTCACGTTTCGAAGCGCCACTTGAGGAGGCACGAAGAGCTTCCGGTGGGCGAAGTTCAGGATTCCGCGCATCCCCGCCATCACCATGCGGTCGGCCACGGCTTGCGCCGCGCGCGCGGGAACCGCGATGACCCCGATCTCGAGCCCCAGCCGCTCGGTCTCCTCTTGCAGCGCGTCCACGTGGAGGATGTGGAGATCGCGCCACTTCTGGTCGATCCGCTCGGGGCTCACGTCGAACACCGCGGCGAAATCGAATCCCTGGCGACGGAATTCCTTGTACGAGAAGAGCGCCGAGCCGATGTTCCCCGCGCCCACCAGGGCGACCTTCCACCGGCGGTTCAGGCCCAGGATGAGACGGATCTCTTTCTTGAGGCGCGCGACGAGGTACCCCAGGCCGCGCTTGCCGAAATTGCCGAAGTAGGAAAGGTCCTTCCGGACCTGTGCGGAGGTGACGCCGCTCAGGTGGGCCAGGCCCTGCGAGGAGATGGTGCGGACCCCTTCCAGCTCCAGCTCTTCCAGGACCCGGTAATAATCGGAGAGGCGGCGGACCGTCGAGGTCGAGATCCGAGGGTCCAGCTACTCCTCCTCGCCCTCGTCCTTCTCCTCGACCCTGGCGACGTCGATCAGCTGGTCGCCCTCTTCCAGGTTGATGAGCCGGACGCCCTGGGTGTTCCGGCCGATCTCGGAGATCTCCGAGACCTTGGTGCGGATCACGATCCCGCCGCGGGTGATGAGCATCACCTGATCGGTCGGGACGACTTCGAGGGCCGCGACCACGCGTCCGTTCCGCTCGGTGGCCTGGATCGAGATGATCCCCTTGCCTCCGCGTCCCGTGATCCGGTACTCGGAGATGGGAGAGCGCTTGCCGTATCCGTTCTCGGTCGCGACCAGGAGCGAGGCCTCGCGCTTCACGGCGATCATGCCGACCACCGCGTCATCCTCCTCGAGCGTCACGCCGCGCACGCCGTAGGCCGTGCGTCCCATGGGACGGACATCCCCCTCGTTGAACCGGATCGCCTTGCCGTTCCGCTTCTGGAGGACGATCTCCTGGGTCCCGTCGGTGAGCACCGCGTCGATCAGGGCGTCGTTCTCGTCCACCCCGATCGCGACGATGCCCCCGCGGCGCGGATTGGAATAGGCGGAGAGCGGCGTCTTCTTGGCGGTGCCGTTCTTCGTCACCATCATGATGAAGTGCGTGTCGTCGAATTCCTTCACGGGAAGCACGGCCGCGACGCGCTCCTGCTGCGACATCTCGACCATGTTCACGATCGCCTTCCCCTTCGCGGTACGGCCCCCCTGCGGCACCTCGTGGACCTTGAGCCAGTAGACGCGGCCGCGGTCCGTGAAGACGAGAATGTAGCTGTGGGTCGAGGCGATGAAGAGGTGCTCGATGAAGTCCTCTTCGCGCGTGCCCGCGCCCGTGACCCCCCGTCCCCCGCGCCGCTGGCTGCGGTAGGTCGTGACCGGGAGCCGCTTGATGTAGCCCGCGTGGGAGATCGTGATCACCATGTCCTCCTCGGCGATCAGATCCTCCGCCTCGAACTCGCCCGAGCCCGCCACGATCTCCGTGCGGCGCTCGTCGCCGAAGCGCTCCTTCACGCCCACGAGCTCGTCCTTGATGATCGCGAGCACCTTGGCCGGCGAGGCCAGGATGGCCTTCAGGCTCTCGATGAGCTGGATCACTTCCAGATATTCGTCCTCGACCTTCTTCCGCTCGAGGCCGGTGAGCCGCGAGAGGCGCATCTCGAGGATGGCGTTCGCCTGGATCTCGCTCAGGCCGAAGCGGCCCATGAGCCCGGTGCGGGCGGCCTCGGTATCGGCGGCCGCGCGGATCAGCTTCACGATCTCGTCGATGTGATCGAGGGCGATCTTCAGCCCCTCGAGGATGTGGGCGCGCTTCTCCGCCTCCGCCAGGTCGAACTTCGTGCGCCGCACCACCACGTCCTGCCGGTGCGCGATGTAGTGCTCGATCATCTCCTTCAGCGTGAGCGTGAGCGGGCGGTTCCCGACGAGCGCCAGCATGTTCGCGCCGAAGGTGGTCTGCATCTGGGTGTGCTTGAAGAGCTGGTTCAGGACCACCTTGGGCTGGGCGTCGCGCTTCAGCTCGATCACGATGCGCATCCCGTCGCGGTCCGATTCGTCGCGGAGGTCGGAGATCCCGTCCAGGGGTCCGTCCTTCACGAGATCGGCGATCTTCTCGAGCAGCGCGGCCTTGCTGACCATGTAGGGGATCTCGGTGACGATGATCGCCTCGCGGTCCTTCCGGATCTCCTCGACGTCGGTTTTCGAGCGCACGGTGATGTGGCCGCGACCCGTGCGGTAGCAATCCAGGATGCCCTGGCGTCCGTAGATGATCCCGCCGGTCGGAAAGTCGGGCCCGGTCACGATGTTCAGGAGCTCGTCGATCTCGCAGTCCGGGTGGTCGACGACGTGATGGATGGCGTCGACGATCTCGCGCAGGTTGTGGGGCGGAACGTTCGTCGCCATGCCCACCGCGATTCCCGAGGAGCCGTTCACGAGGAGGTTCGGCACGCCCGCCGGGAGCACCACCGGCTCTTCCCGCGACTCGTCGTAGTTGGGACGCATGTCGACGGTGTTCTTGTCGATGTCGCGGAGCATCTCCTCCGCGAATTCGGTGAGCCGGGCCTCGGTGTACCGCTCCGCCGCGGGGGCGTCCCCGTCCACGGATCCGAAGTTCCCCTGCCCGTCCACGAGGGGGTAGCGCATCGAGAAGGTCTGCGCCATGCGCACCATCGTCTCGTACACCGCCGCGGTGCCGTGCGGGTGATAGTTGCCCGTCACGTCGCCCGTGATCTTGGCGGATTTCCGGAAGGGGCGGTCGTGGAGGAGGTTCAGCTCCCGCATGGCCACCAGGACGCGCCGGTGGACCGGCTTCAGGCCGTCCCGGACGTCGGGCAGGGCGCGCGAGACGATGACCGACATCGAATAGTCGATGTAGGAGTTCCGCATCTCGTCTTCGACGTAGATCGGAACGACTTTCTCACGCGTGGCCATCGGTCAAATCTCCTTGCGATGCGATCGGGATCTCATCCGCCTAGATATCCAGGTTCCGGACGCTGTCGGCATACTCCTCGATGAACTTCCGGCGCGGCTCCACCTGGTCCCCCATGAGCACCGTGAACATCTGCTCCGCTTCCACCAGGTCCTCGAGCTTTACTTGTAAAACGGAGCGCTTCTCGGGATCCATGGTGGTGCTCCAGAGCTGGTCGGGGTTCATCTCGCCGAGCCCCTTGTACCGCTGGAGCGTGATGCCCTTCTTTCCTCCCAGCTCCTCGAACGCCTTGTCTCGCTCCGCGTCGTCGTAGGCGTAGTGGATCGACTTCCCCTTCTGCACGCGGTAGAGCGGCGGCATCGCGATGTAGATGTAGCCGCGCTCGATCAGGGGCTTCATGTGCCGGAAGAAGAACGTGAGGAGGAGCGTGCGGATATGGGCTCCGTCCACGTCCGCGTCGGTCATGATGATGATGCGGTGATAGCGGGCCTTGTCGGCGTTGAAGTCCTCGTCGATCCCGGTGCCGAGCGCCGTGATGATGGTCCGGATTTCCTCGTTCGAGAGCATCTTGTCCAGCGACGCCTTCTCCACGTTCAGGATCTTGCCCTTGAGCGGCAGGATCGCCTGGTACTTGCGATCGCGTCCCATCTTGGCGGAGCCGCCGGCGGAGTCCCCCTCGACCAGGTAGATCTCGCATTCCTTGGGGTCGGTGGACTGGCAGTCCGCCAGCTTCCCGGGGAGCGATCCCGAATCGAGGATCCCCTTCCGGCGCGCCAGGTCGCGCGCCTTGCGGGCCGCCTCGCGCGCGCGGGCGGTCGAGACGCATTTCTCGACGATCTTCCGCGCCACCTGGGGATTTTCCTCGAAGTAGTTCCGGAGGCCCTCCCCCACGACCGACTCCACGATCCCCTTCGCCTCGGTGTTCCCGAGCTTGGACTTGGTCTGGCCCTCGAACTGAGGGTCGGGCAGCTTCACGCTCACGACCGCGGTCAGCCCCTCGCGGACGTCGTCCCCGCCGAGGGAGATCTCCTTGAGCGATTTCAGGAGCCCTTCCCGCTCGGCGTAGTTGTTGATGGTGCGCGTCAGCGCCGCGCGAAATCCGATGAGGTGCGTCCCGCCCTCGACCGTGTTGATGTTGTTCACGAAGGAGAAGACGTTCTCCACGTAGCCGTCGTTGTACTGGACGGCGAGCTCGACCGTGACCCGGTCCCGCTCCCTCGTGTGATAGATCGGGGACGGATGGAGCACGGTCTTGTTCTCGTTCAGGTACTTCACGAAGTGGGAGATACCCCCTTCGTACTGGAAGTCGTGCTTCTTCCCCGTGCGCTCGTCGAGAAAGGTGATCCGGATGCCTTTGTTCAGAAACGCGAGCTCGCGGAGCCGCTGGGAAAGCGTGTCGAAGCTGTAGTCGACCGTCTCGAAGATCGTGGGGTCGGGCTTCCAGACCACGGTGGTGCCGGTCTCCGCCGTCTCCCCCCGGGTTTCGAGATCCCCCTTCACCTCGCCGTGCTCGTAACGCTGGTGGTAGCGCTTCCCGCCGCGGCGCACCTCGACCTCGAGCCATTCCGAGAGCGCGTTCACGACCGAGACGCCGACGCCGTGGAGACCGCCCGAGACCTTGTAGGAG
>Ga0066706_10000192_pt1 | contig 16032 bp, 17 predicted proteins | sample GraSoiAngelo_155_FD_67274 | JGI IMG/M metagenome (GOLD analysis project Ga0066706, IMG submission 67274) | Grasslands soil microbial communities from the Angelo Coastal Reserve, California, USA - 14_1009_13_30cm | ecosystem: Environmental > Terrestrial > Soil > Grasslands | place: USA...
CGCAGCGATTCCAGCGCAGGCGGCTGGAGAGTCGGACGGCTCAGCTGGTCGAGCGGTGTTCGTGCAGGCCAACGATCCCACCGCAAACTCCATTGCCGCGTATCGCCGCAACGCGGACGGCTCGTTGACATTTGCCGCGAGCTACGCAACCGGCGGCCAGGGCGGCCGCGAGACGGGTGCGGGGTCCGATCCCCTCGCTTCGCAGGGGTCGCTCAGGCTCGTCTCTGAAGGCCGGCTGCTGCTGGCGGTAAACGCCGGCAGCAACACCATCTCGGTGTTCCACGTCAGCGGCGACAGGCTCGAGCTGACGCAGGTTCTCTCTTCCGGCGGCCCGTTTCCGACCGCGTTCGCGGTTCACGACGACCTGGTCTACGTCCTCGACGCCGGAGGCCAGGGCTTTGTCTCGGGCTACCGGATCGCCGGCGGCCGCCTGCACCCGATCGAGGGCTCGACCCGCACCCTCTTGCTGGCCAATGAACCGGTGCCATTTTTCCTCAGCTCGCCCGCTGAGGCGGGCTTCACCCCGGATGGCGATCACCTGATCGTCACGACCAAGACGCACAACACGGTTGATGTCTTCTCGGCCGGTCCGGATGGCCGGCTGTCGGCGGCGCCGGTCAAGAATGCGGAGGCGCCTGTGCCCTTCGCATTCGTCTTCGACCACGCCGGTCGCATGGTCCTGAACTTCGCAGGCACGAGCTCGCTGGAGACGTTCACCGTCAACTCGGACAACACGATCACCCCGGTGAGCGCTCCGGTCTCCGACACCCAGGCAGCGCTCTGCTGGGTCACCTCGGCCCGCGGCTACCAGTACACCTCCAACACGGGCAGTGGTTCCGTGAGCGAGTTCCACGTCAACGCCGACGGCAGCGTGGTCCTCGTCACGGCGGTCGCGGCGTCCGGCATTTCGGGCGCGATCGACTCGGCTGCAAGCGGACGGTTCCTGTACGTCCAGAGCGGCCCGTCGAGCACCGTCTACGTTTTCAGCATCGGCGCGGGCGGTTCGCTTACGCCGGTCCAGGTCGCGATCGTCCCGGGCGGAGCCGGCCAGGAAGGCATCGCGGCGAGCTGATCCATCTCCTTTCCCGAGAAGGGCCGCCAGCGTGGTGGCCCTTTTTTCGCTCAGCTCTTAGCGGTCGTCAGGTCGGGTCAGCCAGGCCCTCACGTCGTCGATGACCGGCCCGGCGAAGATGATCGCCAGCAACGGCGTCCCCAGCAGGTTGATCACCTGCCAAAGCTCGAGGTGCACACTCGACCCGCCGGACGCAGCATGAATGCCGGCGAAGGAGCCGCCGGCCGCGATCAGCAGAGGCAGCTCAGCCCGCCGCCTTCCCGAGATCCAGGTGGTTGGTTATCGGCATTCTTCGATCCTCCCGTGGTTTGGTCCTTCACTAGTGCAACGTCGCGCCGCGGGTCCATACCGGCGAGCCGCGCCTTGACATTTCTATGCAGTGGCGCGCTTTTTCGGAAGCTTGAAGCGCATGCCGGCGCGCTCGACGACCACCGGCTCACCGCGCCATCCCTTCCAGGCCGCCGCGATCAACACCGACGCGACGCCCGCGAATGGAACGGCAAAAAGTGCGCCGACGACTCCGCCGAGGTCTGCGCCTATGACGATTGCCAGCAGCGCGGCCACCGGATGCAAGCCAACCGCTCCGCCGGTGATTCGCGGCGCGAGCACGTTGTTCTCGATCACCTGCATCACGACGAAAAAGATGATCACGTAGACCACGAGCGGAAACGGCTGCGTGAGGCTGATCGCCACGGCAGGAAGTGAGGCGAGGATGGGGCCGACCATGGGAATCAGCTCGAAGAGAAAGGCGAGGATGCCGATGAGCACCGGATAGCGCACGCCGAGCGCCCAGGAGCCGAGCCCTGCGGAGAGCCCGATGATCGCCGCCATCACGAGCTGGCCGCGGATGTATGCCCCGACCACCTGGCTGACGGTGTCCTGGACGAAGCGTGCTTTGTCGCGCTGCTTTTCTGGGACCAAACGCAGCGCCACGTCCACCATTCGCCCGCCATCGACCATGAACCAGAACCCGAGCACCAGGACCAGCATCGTGTCGATCACGCCGCCCGCCACCGCCTCCGCCACACTGACCGCGCTGTTGAGGGTCGACTGCGCGATGCCCCGCAGCGAGCCGGACAGGTCGATCCCGGCCAGCGGCTGGTAGCCGCTCAACTGGTCCAGGTAACCCGGCAGCCGCACGGCCAGGGCCTCGCTCTGCTGGATCGTCGGCGGAGCGATGAGCAGGATGCCGGCCGCGAGCACGCCGAGTGCAAGGGCATAGATGAGCAGCGCGGCCAGGGCGCGCGGCAGCACTCTTTGAGCCCACGCGAGAGGCGGTTCGAGCGCGTAGGCCAGGACCAGCGCCAGGAGGACCACGACCACGATGTGCAGGACCCGGCCCACCACCTGGCTCGCGACCCAGAAAAAAGCGATCAGCGACAGTCCGACCAGGCACTGATCGCGAAGCCTGCCCCAGTTCAAGGCGCTCATCCCCTAAAGGGATAACGCGGAGCCTCTTCCTTATCAGTGCGTGACGGCCGGGGGCGCTAATCTGCCTGGGTGGCGGGGAAGTTCACCGGCTGGAAGGGAGATTTCAAAGGTTTTTTTCTCGGCCTTCGAGTCAGCAACAACAAGGCTTACTTCGAAGCGCACCGCCGCCAGTATGAAGACGACGTCAAAGCTCCCATGCTGGCGCTGCTCGCCGACCTCGAGGCTGAGTTCGGTCCGACGCGTCGGGTGTCACGGCCCAACCGCGACATCCGCTTCTCGGCCGACAAATCGCCCTATAAGCTCAACCTGTATGCCGACGTCGAGCGCGGCGGGTACGTCGCGCTGGACGCCGAAGGACTGGTCGCGGCCGGCGGCCGCTACATGGTCGACGACGTGCAGCTGAAGCGGCTGCGGGAGGCGATCGCTGCGGACCGATCGGGCCAGGCGCTGGAGTCGATCGTCGCGGGACTGCGCAAGAAGCGTTACGAGGTGGAGGGCCAGGAGCTCAAGCGCGTGCCGCCGCCTTACCCCCAGGACCATCCTCGAGCCGACTTGCTCCGGCACAAGCGGCTGATCTACTGGAAGCGCTGGCCGCTGGAGCCGTGGATCGCGACCGCAAAGGCGCGGGAGCGGGTTGCCCAGGTGTGGCGCGACGGGGCGGACCTGAACGCGTGGTGCGCAAGATACCTGGATAAATAAGTCACCTCCCCATTCATGGGGAGGTGCCGGCAGGGGCGACTAGCGTTGCATCTCCGCGAGCAGTCGCGCCGCCTCGCGTGCGTTGGTCGTGCCGTAATTCGAGAAACAGTTGTTGTAGACGACATGCGTTTGCCGCGTCGTCTTCGCCACACTCGCGATCTTCGGTGTCCAATCGGCCAGCTCGTCCTCGTCGTAGAGATACCGAAATCGTTCGGAAGGCGGGATGTCCTTTTTCTCCCAGTTCTCCGCATTGCGGCCGTGGAACCGGAAAACGGCGAGCTCATCGCTCGTCGGCACCACGACCGGCGGGACCGAGCTCTTGAAGCCCTGCGGCTCATCGACCGCGACGTAGGGGATCTTGTTGTCCTGGAGGAACCGCACCGTGCGCTCTGCGTTCTTCTCGTTGAACCAGCTGCCGTGCCGGAATTCCACCGCAATCGGCAGCTCGAGACGCCGGCGCGTCTCGAGGATCAGCTCGCGCGCTTCGTTGGAGGGGAACACCCACTTTGGAAATTGGACGAATACCGCGCCGAGCTTGCCCGCCTCGATCAGCGGCTGCAGCGCATCACGGAACTGCTGATAGACGGCGTCCAGCAGCTCGCCGGGCACGTCCTTGCGGTAGATGCGCTTCTTGTCTTTCAGCTCCGAGGGGAGCTCCTCCCTGATCGCCTTGGGCAGGCGAACGATCTCGGTCGGCTGGCCGGTCATCAGCGCGTGCGCCTTGATGTCGAAAACGAAGTCCTTCGGGGTGCGCTCCACCCAGGCCTCTGCGGTGCGCTTGTTCGGGAGCGCGTAATAGGTCGAGTCGACCTCGACCATCGAAAACTGACTCGCGTAGAAGCGCAGGCGTTCCTCGGCGCTGTCGGCCCCCTTCGGATAGAAGACGCCGGGTGCGGTCATCGTCGGATCGGTCCAGCTTGCGGTCCCGAACCGAACCTCGCCGTGTCCAATCTTGGTCGGCGAGCGCGCCGCCTCGCCGGCCTCTTCGGAGCGCCGCCGTGCGACCTCTATGCCAGAGTCATGCGGATCGGTCTTGGGCATCCCCGATCAGGCTATGCCAACCACTCGGTGTCGAACGCGGGCGCAAGGTGAACGTCGATCTGACGCAGCCGGCCCGGGCCGGGGTTGACGAATCCGTGGGGCTGACCGGCCTCCACAACCGCCATCTCGCCGGCTTCGACGGTGCGCTTCGATTCGCCATCGTCGAAGGTCGAAATCCCTTCGAGGACGATCAGGATCTCGACATACGGGTGCCGGTGCAGGCGCGGCCCCTCGCCAGGGCCTGCGTCGACGAAGAGCACGCACGCGCCGACTCCGCCGTGGTGCTCGCCGACGAAGTCCCGCGAGATGACGTCGCGGGGCAGCTCCTCAGAACGGAAAAAGCGGATCGCCACGGCTTCGATGTCAGGTGACGCTGGTGACCAGCCGCGCCTGCTGCATCAGGTGTCGCGGTGCAAGGAACTCCCGGATGACGCGGAGCCTCGCCTCGCGGCCGAGCGCACCTGCTTTCTCGCGGTCCTGCAGCAGACCGACCACCGCGGAGCCGAAAGCTTCCAGGTCTTTGGGGTCGTCGATCAAGATTCCGCTCTTTTGGTCCTCGACCTGGTCCTCGATGCCGCCGACCCTGCCCGCCACCACGGGGCGCGCCTTCCACATTGCCTCGGCAACGGTCAGGCCGAATCCCTCAGCGAGGCTCTTCTGAACGACCACGTCAGCGCGGCGCTGGAGCGCGTTGACGATGGCGGCGTTCTCCTCGATGTCATGCATCGGCAATTGGGCGACGACGAGTCGATCGCGGACCTCCGGACGCAGTCGGTCGCGCATGGCCTGCAGATCGGAAAGGACCTGAGGTTGCTCCGGGTCGTCGTCGACGGAGTCGACGGCCGGACCCGCCAGCACCAGCCACGCATCGGTTTTCGGCGCGATGTGCCGCGCAAAGGCCTCCGCCACGCCGATCGGGTCTTTGAGCCGGTCCCAGCGCGAGACCTGGACGACCAGGCGTGCATCGGCCGGAGGCGCCCCGCTGGTCGTTGCTCTGTGCATCACGCGCCCTTTGCTGCCGTCCTGTCGCAAGAACGTCGGCTCACCGTCCGTTCCGCGCAGGGCACCGCCCGCGACCAGGATTCGCGCCACCTCATCGGGAGCGAGGTCCCGGTTTTTGGTCGTGAACGGATCGATGCACGGGGCGATGATGTGGATGCGCGAACCATCCGGTCCATCCCACACGTATGCTCGGCGCGAGAAGACGAAAGCCGAGGCGCCGTTCATGTACGGGGTAAGAAACTTCCACGCGTTGCGCACCATCTCGTTCGGCTGATCCACGCCGACATGCGAGCGCCAGATGACGGCGATGCCGTGAGAGCTCAGAGGGGCCACCAGGCCTGCGGTTTGCGGATCGTGGAGCAGCACAACGTCGTCCTGCTTGATCTGCTCGAGCAGGCCCGCGGCGTTGCGCTCCATGACCTGCTCGTACTGGCGTAGCTCGGCAGCCGTGATTTCTGAGCCGGCCGGCGCGACGCCGTGCAGCAGCATATGGATCTTTTTGGTGATGGCAAAGAACTCTGGAGAACCTTCGATCACCAGCCACCGCTCGTCGATGCCCGCACCGCGGTCGTATGGAATCAGGGCGGCCAGAAGTTCCGCCACCCCGCCGCCCCGCGATGTCGAGTTGACGTTCCAGAGGGTTCGTCCGCGCATCTGGTCCGCAAACTCGCGCATGGAGAGCTCGAAAGGGCCCCACCCTTCGGGGCCCATGAGCTCCCGGTAGCGGTCGATCGGCGCCGAACCTACGTCGACCGACTCAAGGCTTGCCTTGGTCAAGGCCATACCTGTGTAAACGCACGCGCCGCGTTGACTTGACGGTGAATCTCGCCGGCCGAGCTACGCGACCCTCTCGACCAGCTCGCCGGCGATCATCCGCTTCGAGACGATGTCCAGGATTTCCGTGGCGAGGGCCTCGGCTTCGTCCGATGGCATGCCAATCGGCGAACGTCCTTCGAAGACGAGGTGGACCGGTCCCAGATCCGTGCGATTCGAGATGGCGCGGACCACGCCGCCCAACTGGGGTCTCGGCTGACGTTCATCCTGCAGTGTGACGGCGACGATCACGGCGCGAGCGCCGACGATCGGGATTCCGAACCCGAGCCTCCGGCTGCGATCGAGCTCAACGATGCTTCCGCGGTGCCGCGTGAACCACTCGTAGACCTGCAACATTCCGCCGGGACCTTCAGCCTCGATTCGTATCGTGCTCATCTCGTCACCAAATCTATGAACCATGCTTCCTCGGCGATACGTACTGAGGAACCGAACCTGCCTGGCCTTTATTCGTGGCGGTGCAACGTGATGAGGCGGTCGAGGAACACACTCTGCGCCGGCAGGATCTTGCGCCGTGCCTCGGTGAGGCCAAACCACACGGCCCGGTCGACCTCCGGAAAATCCTGCATCCGGCCCGACTTCGGCGGCCACTCCACGGCGAATGTGGCGCTGTTCACCCCTGAGACGTCGAGATCGCCGCGAGCCGCCCACGCGTGCACGACCTTTCCGCCCGCCTGGCGCACCGAGCCGAGCGGAGTCAGCTCAACCTCAGGCGCCGGCTGGCCGAGCTCTTCCGCGAACTCCCGCCGCGCGACGTCCTCGCGCGTCTCGCCCGGCTCGACCTCGCCCTTCGGAATCGACCAGGCGCCCTCGTCGCGGCGCTTCCAGAACGGTCCACCCGGGTGCACGAGCAGGACCTCCGGCTCGCCGTCGACGAACCGATAAAGCAACAGCCCGGCGGATTCCTTGCTCAGCGGAACTTGCGACTCTCCCAGTCCAGGGGCAGGCCGGCCTCGAGATGCGACATCGCCTCATCCACCGTCTCGATGAGGTCGGCTCTCGGATCGTTCTGGATTGCGGCTCGGGTCTTCAGCTTCTTGCGTTCACGCAGGCCAGCTGTCATGCAACCTCCTGGATCTCAGCCGTCTTTTGGCCCGCGGTGCCGGCCGCACCTCCCGGCATGAAGGCCAATGCCAGCAACATAGCGATTGCGGGATCGCTGCCGAAACCAGAAGGGCTCCAACAAGCAAACGAGTCAAACCGTGTCGGCGGCTGGGACGAGGGCACTTCACGCCGGATGCCGGCACAGTCATCCTTGAGTCGTCGCTACCCGGACCAGAGGAGGACCACCGATGGCGTACGAGGGAAACAAGAAAGCCTGGGACCGATTCGAGTCAGACATCCAGGGGCTCGCCGGTGAGCTGAAGCGCCACTACCGCAGCGCGGGCGACGAGAGGAACCCGGCCGAGCTGAACCGCTCGCTAGACCAGCTCCGTCAGGCCGCTGACGCGGTGTTCAGGTCGCTCGAGACGGCAACCCGCGATCCGGAGGTGCGTACCAAGACGAAGGAGACCGCGCGCTCGTTTGGCATGGCGATCGCCGAGACGTTTCGCGACCTCAGCGATGAGATCGAGAAAGCGGTGCGCAAGCCGAACGATAAGAAATAGAGCTAGGCCTTTGGCGTGGCCGTCAGTGACTGCCTGAGGGCCAGCACACGCGCGACGTCGGCCGGCGAGACGATGCCGACCAGCTCGCCCCTGTCAAAAACCAAAACGCGTTGCTCGAGCCCGGCGCCAATGCGCTGGATGAGGGCCGACAGATCTTCACGGGGATTGGTCACCGGAACATCCGCTATCGGTCGAGCCACATCGATGAGGTGCTTCGTGGCGCGATCCGGCGCGGGCAGACGCACCAGGTCTGAGAGGCGGACCACGCCGGTCAGCTTCCCCGAAGGTTCATGGATTGGATATGTGGTGAAGCTGTGGTTCGGCGCCACCGACTCGAGGAACTGCTCGACGGTGACCCAGTCGGGCAGCGTGACGACCGGCGATCGCATGGCCGCCGAGACCGGGACTGAACGCAGCAAAGCCCGGATGTTCGAGCCGGCTTCTTCTGAGGCGGCCGCCGAAAGAAGGAACCAGCCGATGAACGCAATCCACAGCCCATTCGCGACCTGGCCGAAGAAAAGCTCGAGCACGCCGGCCGCGATCATGAGGTAGGCGAATACCCTGCCCACCCGGACCGCGTTGTGGACCCCGCGCCGCCGGCTGCCGGATCGCCACCACAGCAACGAGCTCAACAGCCTGCCGCCGTCCAGAGGAAATGCTGGCACTAGGTTGAACAGGCCCAGTGCCACGTTGACGAACGTGAGCCAGACGAAGAGGTCCGAGACCAGCGCGTTGCCCTGGGTTGCGTACGCGATGCCGAAAGCGAGGGCAGCGACCACAAAGCTCGTCAACGGGCCAACTCCCGCGATCAACGCCTCCGAACGCGCGCTGGCCGGCTCGCCTTCGAGCCTCGACACGCCGCCGAAGAGCCACAGGGTGATGCCCTCGACCTTGACGCCGTGGCTTCGCGCGACCAGCGCGTGCGAGAACTCGTGGGCAAGCAGGCAGACGTAAAAGAGAATGGCGCCGACACCCGCAGTTAGCCAGTAAACGAGAGGGCTCTGGCCGGGAACGTCCGTCGGAAGCACCGCGGTGGCTACCGTCCAGGTCACCAGGGCGAAGATGAAGATCAGGCTCCAGTTGGCGCCGATCTCGATTCCAAACAACCGCCCGAGCCGGATGCTGGGGGTCACGTGAAGCGAGTCTACAGTTAGCGAATGCGACCCGCGACCCGCCCTCGCGAGAGCTCGTCACGCGTCCACACGGACCGGCCCGCCGTGCTTTTCGATCTGGACGGGACCCTCATCGACAGCGTCTATCAGCACGTCACTGCGTGGAAGGAAGCGCTCGAGGCGGCGGGCATTCCGCTCTCGATCTGGCGCATCCACCGCCGCATCGGAATGAGTGGCGGGCTGTTCCTGCGCGCGCTCGTGCGCGAGACGGGACGGGAGCTGAGCGCGGCCGAAGCCGATCGCCTGCGCGCCCTTCACGAAGAGGGATACCGCCGCCGGATCTCGGAGGTCAGACCGCTCCCCGGCGCCGAGGCGTTGCTCAAGCTCCTCACCGACGCGGGGGTGCCCTGGGCGATCGCCACCAGCAGCAGCGAGGCCACGGCCAAGACGTCGCTGAGATTGCTCGAGATTCCTCCCGGGGTCCCCATCATCACCCGCGACCACGTGCAGTACGCGAAACCGAACCCCGACCTGTTTCTCGCCGCGGCGGAGGCGCTTAGCCGGCCGATCAGCGAGAGCTTTGTCGTCGGCGACAGCGTCTGGGACCTGTTGGCCGCGCAGCGAGCCAACGCGCTCGGCATCGGCGTGCTTTCCGGAGGCTATGGGCGCGAGGAGCTGGAGACCGCGGGCGCATATCGCGTGTATGACGATCCTCGGGACCTTCTCGAGCACATCGACGAGCTGGGCATCAGGGCACACGTTTAGCCACTCGACGGCCTGGAACCACAACCTCCATCTCCATTCGATAACCCTGCTCTGGCGCAAACCCTGAACGTGCCTCGCCTCGTGATACGTTGATGACGGCTGTGCGGGTCCAGCAGGACCCGAATTTTCGGGGGGTGCGGAAAATGCGAATAGTCAGGTTCGTCGCTGCGCCTGGTCTTGCGGCCGTCGTGGCCGCGGCCGTGGGTCTCTCACCGGGGGTTCTGGCGGCCAACCCGCCCGGCTACGCCGTCTCCAACGTCGGCGCGTACGGCGGCGAACCGTCGATCGTGTCGGATAACGCGGGCCGGCTTTACGACACGACGCCCAGCGGCGGCACGATCACATACACGTCGGTAGACCACGGCTCGACCTGGCAACAGGTCACGACAGCCGATCCGAGCAGCGGCGATGACTGCCTCGCGACCGACCAGCAGAACGCGGTCTACCTCTGCAACCTCGCCGGCAGCCAGGGCGGCGCTGCCCCGCTGCAGGCGGACGTCTGGAAGTCGGTCGACCACGGCAGCTCGTGGGCTCATGGCGCAGGCGCCATCCCGCAATGCGGCACCAGCTGCAGCCCATTCGGCGTGGACCGAGACTGGGTCGCCGCTTCCATCCTGCCGCCGCATACATTGACCTCGGAGGCCGAGGTCGTCTTGATGTACCACGACTTCTACGGCCCGAGCCAGATCTGGGTGAACATCTCGCATGACGGCGGCGCGACGTTTGGTGCGCCGCAGGAGGTGTTGGCCAGCCCTGCCGTGACTCCTGGAGCGGTGACCGGCACGCTCGTCGCCCAGGGTTATACGTTCTGCAACACGGTCCCGGCCGGCGTTGGGATCGCGCCTCCAGGCACGCCGCACGCCGGGCGGATCTTCGTCGCCTGGATCGCCGCCGACCTCGCTCAGAACGCGACCGGGTGCAACGTCACGATGCTGCAGTCATTCCACACGATGTGGATCTCCTACTCCGATGACGGCGGGACGACCTGGACGCCGCAGCAGGCATTTGACGCGGGTTTCGGACATGACTCATCGACTCCCTTCGTCGGCTTCACGCTCGACAAGGTCGGCAACCCCTACTTTGGATTCACGATCAACCTGAGCTCGAATCCCGCCACGTGCTCGGCGGAATCGACGGCCGGCACCGTTCAGTCAGACCGCTCCTGTGAGTACGACATGTACGTGGTCTGGTCGAGCAACGGCGGCCTGACATGGGACGGTGGTGGGGGCCTCGTCCCGGGCAGCGCGGCGACGGCCTACCGCGTCAACCCGGTAAGCGAGACAGGCACCCACTTCTTCCCCGCCATTGCAGCGGGCGATCCCGGCAAAGTCGACGTCGCGTACCTGCGCACAACTGAGATTTTGCCCACGGATCCATTCGGCAAGGCAGACCCTGGCGGATGTGCGGGCCCCGGGCCAGCGAATGGAAATCCGACCACGTACCCGCCCACATGCAGCTGGAACCTCTACGCCGCGCAGTCGGTGAATCTGGGCATGGGCACATCGAGAGCGACATGGTCGATCACCCAGATCACCACCACGCCGATGCACGTCGGAGACATCTGCAACCTCGGGATTTTCTGCGTCGCGCCGAGCTCCAATCGCAACCTTCTCGACTTCATAACCGAGGACCTCGATCCGAACGGATGCGCGCACATCGCGTACGCGGACGACAACACGGTGAACATGCTCCGGGCGGCCAACCAGACGTCCGGCGCCTGCATCCTGACCAAGAAGAAGTAGTTACCGGCGGGGGAGCCGGTTGGCGGCTCCCCCACCCGGGGAACAATCGCTACATGAAATTCCGCATCGCTGACGTCAGACGTGCCGAATTGCAACATGTGAAACGCACGCCTGGCGTCGGACGTGCGGAATCCAAGCTGATCGCGGCGTGCGCCGCGCTTCCTGAAGCATGACCTGGCAGATTCGCGAGTACACCGTCAAGCCCGGCGAGATGAAGGAGTGGATCGAAGAGTGGAAATCCAAGATCGTCCCGCTGCGTCTGCGCCACGGATTCCAGGTCCTCGGCTCGTGGACCGTGGACGGGACCGAGCAGTTCGTATGGATCGTCGGCTACGACGGACCCAAGTCATGGCAGGAGGCCGATGCGGACTACTACCAGTCGCCGGAGCGGAAAGCGATCGAACCTGATCCCGCGCGCCATCTCGCTCACGTCAGCGCGCGCTTGATGTCGTCCGTCTAGGCTCCCTGCGCCAGGTTGAGCGAGACCTCGATCGTTACCGCGGGCTGCACGTTCGTGAATCCAATGCTCGGCGGTGAGATCCCGAAATCGGTCATGTTGGTCGCGATCGTGCCTGCGATTTCCGCGGTCGCCCCGGTGACGCGCAGCTGCAGGCTTGCCGTGACGTCTTTGGTCACGCCGTGGATCGTGAGCTGCCCAGGCACGGTCACATTCACGGCCTGGCCGGTCTCGACGCCTGCGGGAAGGGCCACCGGCTGAGCGACGAACACCGCCGTCGGAAATGAGTTGACCCCCAGCGACCCCTGCACGATGCGGTCGCGATTCGTGACGTTGTAGCCCGCGACCTGGTCGACGCTCGCGAGGTTGCCGAGCTGCACCGTCACGGTCGCCGACGTCAGCTGGTAGGTCGTGCCCGACTTCGTGATTGAAACCTGACCCGTCACCCCGCTCGTGCGCGCCACCGCCTCATGAGTCGAGCTCTGCCCGACGAACTGCTCCTTCACGCGATAGCCGGCGAGCGACCCGGTCGTGATCGTCCAAGCACCCGTGCCGGCGGTCGATGGGGTGGAGGTGGCCGCGGCCGAAGCGCTCGGCGACGCCAGGGCGAGGGTTGGTGGGGCGGTCCGGAGACCGGAGAAGTAATACAGGTACGCGCCACCGCCGCCGAGCACGGCCAGCGCCGCGACGGCGACGATCGGGATCCAGAATTTTCGTGGCATGCCCCGAATCGTCTGTCAGCCGCCTTGCCACGTACTGTGAGAAAGCTGGGAAGAAGCTGAGAGCCGCGCCTCGAGCTAGGGCTGTTCTTCCTCGCTGATCACGGGGTCCCGGGAAAGCTCATCCTCGTCACTGTCCGCGAACAGGTCGCGGACCTCGGCCCCGCTCGACTCGAAGTCGCCGATGTCTTCGGTGGAGTCCTCCTCGACGAGCTCGCCGGCGCCGCGCGACTCCTCGAGCAGCTGGTCATACGCGCGCTGCGCGAGGTCGGCGGACGCGTACTCGTAGAACTCGGTGCCGGCGGGAATCTCAGCGCCCTCGGTGTCGTCGGTGCCGTGGCGGAGGATGTAGCTGCGGCCGGTGTCAGGATCGTTCAGCAACGACAGAAAGCGTTCGCCACTCAGCTGGGCGCGACGCTCGGCCTGGCCATCGTTCTCGAGCTCGAGAAGCCGGCTCATGACCTGCTCTTCGCTTCTTTCCTGCATGTCTCCAGACTAGAACGCGGGGAGGCGGCGATCGACTCTAGACTAGCCCGATCGACGTGGAGAGAATCTCGCAATCGCGGCCTGCAGGCACCCTTATCGAAACGCCCGATATCACGCAAGACGAGTTGCAGCTCGCGGTGCGCAATCACTCGATGCCGCTTGAAGCCCTCCGGTACGCGATCACGCCACCGGGCCTGCACTACCTGTTGATCCATTTCGACATCCCGGCCGTCGACGCCGCCACGTATGAGCTCGCCGTGGGGGGCCACCTCGAAAAGCCGCTTCACCTGTCTCTCGAAGATCTGAAGTCGAGGCCCGCAACCACGCTCGCGGTCACGCTCGAATGCGCCGGGAACGGGCGTGCCCGGCTTTCGCCGCGACCACTGAGCCAGCCGTGGCTCGGAGAGGCCGTGGGCACGGCGGAGTGGACCGGAACCTCGCTTGCGCCGCTGCTCCACGAGGCCGGCTTGAAGGAAGGCGCCGCCGAGGTTGTGTTCACCGGGCTGGACCGCGGCGTGCAAGGCGGGATCGATCAGTTTTACGAGCGAAGCCTTTCGCTCGAGGATGCGATGCGGGATGAGGTGCTGCTCGTCTACGCCATCAACGGACTGCCGCTGCCGCCGCAGCACGGTTTTCCGCTCCGCCTGATCGTGCCCGGCTGGTACGGGATGACCCACGTGAAGTGGCTGCGCTCGGTCACCGTGACCGATCGTGCCTTTGACGGGTACCAGCAGGCCGCGGCCTATCACTACCGCACGGTGGAGGGAGACCTGGGCGTGCCCGTGACCCGCATGCTTCCGCGCGCACTGATGGTCCCACCAGGCGTGCCCGACTTCATGTCACGCACTCGCTTTGTCCCACCGTCGATCCATCCGGTGGAGGGACGCGCGTGGTCAGGCCGCGCGCCGATCGCGAGCGTCGACTTCAGCTCCGACGGCGGCCGGTCATGGTCGGCGGCGGACATCGAAGAGGCATTGTCGCCCTACGCGTGGCGGCGCTGGACGACGCTCTGGGATGCCACGAAGCCGGGTGAATACGAGCTGTGTGTCCGCGCCACCGACGCCGCCGGCAACATCCAGCCTCTGGAGCAAAGCTGGAACCTCGAGGGCGTGCAGAACAACGCCGTGCAGCGCGTGCGCGTCGTCGTGGGCGAGCCTGACGTCGAGCAGATCGCCGCCGACACACGCTAGCCCCGATCCTCCTTGCCTTAGCCTGATCTCAGTGGCCCCACAAACGGAATCCCACGACGCCGTCGCCCGCCTGCTCCAGGCTTGGCACGGCGAGGTGGAGGCGCGGGCGATGTACACCATCCTCGCCAACCGGATGGGCGACTCGCGCCGGGCCGAGATCATCCGCGCCATCGCCGACGCTGAAGCCTCGCATCGCGAGCGGATCGAAAAGCGACTGCGGGAGCTCGGCCAGCGGGTGCCCGATCCATCGTCTGTAAAGCTGTCGCCGCTGCAGCGGTTGCAGGCGCGGCTGGCTCCGGTCGAGATGGTGATCCAGAGGATGGAGGCCGCGGAGGAGCTTGAGATCACCGACCGCTACAAGCGGACGACTGGAGATCCCGACACCGACTCCGTGCTCGAGCAGATCCGCATTGAGGAGCAGGGACACTCGCGCTCCCTCGAGTCGATGGAGGTCGCGCATCGTGCGACCGACCCGGCGCCGTCGAGCGTGCAGAGCCGGCTCAACCGAATCCTGGGCCGGGAATCGTGGCACCGCACAGGTGCGGGCTGGATCTCAGGCGCGATCTATGGCGCCAACGACGGGCTCGCCGCCGTGTTCGGCATCGTCGCGGGGGTATCGGGCGCGACCGGAGGATCCAGCTTCGTGCTGACGGCGGGCCTCTTTGGAGCCATCGCCTCGGGACTCTCGATGGCCACCGGCGCATATCTCGCCGAGCGCTCCGAAGGCGAGGTCGCGGACGCAAACGTGGAACGGGAGCGGCAGGAGATCGTCGAACACCCCGACGAGGAGAAGGAGGAGGTTTCCCTCTTCTACCAGCTCAAGGGGCTCGACAAGGAGACGGCCGACCGTCTGGCCGACCAGTTGGCGCAAAACCCGACCGCGCTGCTCAAGCTGCACGCTCCGGAGGAGCTGGGCGCCGCAGAAGGGACTGGGCGTCCGGTCCAGGCGGCCATTGCCGCGGGGATCAGCACCTTTGTCGGGGCAATGGTGCCGGTGATGCCGTTCTTCTGGCTTCGCGGCGGGACCGGCGTGATCACTGCCGCGGTCGTTTCGCTGCTCGCACACTTCCTGGTCGGCGCCTCCAAGGCGCTCTTCACATTGCGGACCTGGTGGTCGGCCGGACTCGAGATGACGCTGGCCGGAGTGATCGTCGGAGGGATCACCTACGGGCTGGGATTGGTGCTCAGGGTCGGCAGCTGAGCTTTGGAGTAGGGCTCAGGAGCGCGCCGCCTCGAAGGTCCACACTTTCGAGGAAACGTCTGCGATCAGCTGCCAGCCCGCAGTGCCTCCGATCCCGTCCGTCATGACCGTCAGCACGTAGGCTCCGTTCGGTCCGGAGATCACAAGCGCCGCGTCGTTCTCGACCTGGTCGATCGTCCCCGTCTTGTGCACGACCACGCTCCGAGCGCTCACGCCCGAGGGGATTCCAGCCTCGGTCGCGGTGCCGGTGATCATCGGGTAAAGCCACGCCTGCGCGGCCGCACCGCCCAACGCGCCCTTCGCCTCCGCAGCCCACAGCAACGCGAGGTCGGTTGCCGATGTGGTGTTGGCGGTGAAGAACACCGATTCCGTGGCGCCCACCGATGCGGCCCATGAGTTGAGAGCGTCAGCGCCGCCGAGATCCCGAACGAGCATGTGGCCGGCGGTGTTGTCGGAGTAGAGACCCGCTCGTTCGGCCAGCTGGGTGCGCGTGAAGCACGCGCCATCTGCGTAGTCGTCGAACCAGCCTGCCTCGTAATCGGCATCCTCGTAGCACACGAGACCGTCAGGGCTCGTCTTGCCGGCCGCGATGTTCTGCGCCTCCATCATCAGCGCCGCCAGCTTGTATGTGCTCGCGGCGGTGAACACCTCGCTGCCGTTGTAAGACCAGACCAGCG
>Ga0066706_10000193_pt1 | contig 16015 bp, 9 predicted proteins | sample GraSoiAngelo_155_FD_67274 | JGI IMG/M metagenome (GOLD analysis project Ga0066706, IMG submission 67274) | Grasslands soil microbial communities from the Angelo Coastal Reserve, California, USA - 14_1009_13_30cm | ecosystem: Environmental > Terrestrial > Soil > Grasslands | place: USA...
CTGACGCTCTCGATCTCGTCCTTCGTGCCCAAGCCGTGGACGCCGTTCCAGTGGGTCGGGTTCGACGGCGCCGCGTCGCTCGGGGCCAAGCTCGAGACCATCAAGCGCGGCGTGCGGCGCCTGCACAACGTGCGCGTGCTGCACGAGAACCCGCGCGAGGCGGCGCTGCAGGCGCTGCTGGCGCGCGGCGACCGGCGGGTCGCGGATTTCCTGGAGCTGGCGGCCTCGTACGAAGGCGACTGGCGGCGCGCGCTCCGCGAGTGGGATGGCGACGCCGACTTCTACGCGACCCGCGAGCGCTCCACCGACGAGCGGCTGCCGTGGGATCACTTCGACGTCGGCGTCAAGAAGGCCGGTCTCCTGCGCGAGTGGGAGCGGACGCGGGCCGAGGACGCCATGGCGGCCGGAGCGGTCGCGGCGGCCGCGACCGGAGCGGGTCGATGAGAGTCGAGGACACGTTCGCGCGCCCGCTCCGGAATCTCCGGATCTCGGTGACCGACCGATGCAACTTGCGTTGCGCCTACTGCATGCCGGAAGAGGAGTACGTCTGGCTGCCGCGGGAGCAGATCCTCCACTTCGAGGAGATGGGCGCGCTCGTCGACGTCTTCATGGACCTGGGTGTCGACAAGATCCGACTCACCGGCGGCGAGCCGCTCCTGCGCCGCGATCTGCCGGAGCTCGTGCGGCTGCTGGTCGCCAAGCCGCGACTCCGCGATCTGGCCATGACGACCAACGGTGTCTTGCTCGCCGAGCAGGCCCGCGCGCTGAAGAGCGCCGGGCTCCATCGGGTCACGGTGAGCCTCGACACGCTCCGTCCCGACCGGTTCACGATGCTCACGCGTCGCACTCATCACGCCCAGGTTCTCGACGGCATCGCCGCGCTGGGGCTCGTGGGATTCGGCGGGACGAAGCTCGACACGGTCGTGATGCGCTCCGTGAACGACGACGAGCTGGCCGACCTGATCGAGTACGGCCGGAGCGTCTCGGCCGAGGTGCGCTTCATCGAGTACATGGACGTGGGCGGTGCGACGCGCTGGTCGATGGACAGGGTCGTGAGCCGCGCCGAGATGCTCGAAGTGCTGGGCCGGCGCTACGGGACGATCGAGCCCATCGTCGAGACGAGCAGCGCACCGGCCGACCGCTACCGCCTCGCCGACGGCACCGTCTTCGGGATCATCTCCTCGACGACGGCGCCGTTCTGCGCGAGCTGTGATCGGAGCCGGCTGACCGCAGACGGCATGTGGTATCTCTGTCTCTACGCGCAGCGGGGCATCGATCTCCGCGGCCCGCTCCGCGGCGGGGCGACGGCGGACGATCTGAAGGCGCTGATCGCCTCCGCCTGGACACGGCGCGCCGATCGGGGCGCCGAGGAGCGGCTGAAGCTGCGTGAACGGACGCCGCTCGTGCAGATCGGCCGGCTCCGCGAAGATCCGCACCTGGAGATGCACACCCGGGGCGGTTAGCCCGGCCGAGGCGCGGCGACAAACAGGGGAGGGCAGACGGTGAGCTTGCCCGACACGCCGAAGACCGACGTTCAGGAGCACGGCGCCAACCAGCAGGTCTCCGATCGGCGCCTCTTCATGCAGCTGCACGTGTTCGGCGGCTGCCTCGACGCGAAGGCGCCGCTAAGGGCCCTCGAGTCGAGCCGCGTCGAGGCCGTCCTGTACCAGGACGCCAACGATCCGCGCGGGATCGCGGTGCTGGCGATGAGCGAGGACCCGACCTTCTTCGTGAGCAGCCTGCGCGAGCTGCTGAACGCCGAGCCCTTCGCCGCGCTGGCCCCGAAGCCCGAGCTCACCATGTTCGGCCGGACCTACGCGTCGGGCTTCGAAGCGGACCTGGACGAGTGGCTGTTGCGCCGCCCGCGCCGCACGGCGCTGAACCCGGCGTGGCCGTGGGCCATCTGGTACCCGCTGCGCCGCACCGGCGGTTTCAGCCGGCTCACGCCCCAGGAGCAGGGCGCGATCATCCGGGAGCACAGCGTCCTGGGCCGCGCCTACGGCGACGCCGATCTCGCCCACGACGTCCGCCTGGCCTGTCACGGCCTCGATCTCCATGACAACGACTTCGTCATCGGCCTCGTCGGCCGCGAGCTCCATCCGCTGTCCCACCTGGTGCAGGCCATGCGGAAGACGATGCAGACCTCGCAGTATCTCCAGACGCTCGGCCCGTTCTTCGTCGGCCACGCGCTCTGGCAGAGCCCACACCGCTGACGCCGGCGTCTGGCCGCGTGATGCTCGCGAGGAGCCCCCGAGCCCGGAGTCGGTCGCTGTTTCTGACCCTCGTGATCGTCGTGGTCGGCGGCTGCGCCGGCGCCAACCTCACGCCCGAGCAGGAATGGGTGATGGCGAAGTTCGCGGACTGCAAGACGCGCACGAACGCGATCAACGTGAATCTCGACCGCGTGGCGCCCAACGGATCCTGGCACGCGTCCATGGCGCAAACCCAAACCGAGTACAACCGTCTCGTGGCGTGCATGAACAGCGAGGACGACTCGGCGCCTTTGTATCGCCGGCTGGCCGACGGGGGGAACTCCCGGGCCATGGCGGCGCTCGGTTGGATGTACGAGCGCGGGAGCGGCGGGCTGGCCCAGGACGACGCCGAAGCGGTGAAGTGGTACCGGAAGGGGGCCGACGCCGGCAACGCCGGCGCCATGACGAATCTGGCCGTCATGTACTCGCGCGGGCGCGGGGGGCTGTCCCAGGACGACGCCGAGGCGGCAACGTGGTATCGCCGCGGCGCCGACGGCGGGAGCCTGCGGGCCATGGCCGGTCTGGGCACGATGTACGAGACCGGGCGCGGCGGGATCGAGAAGAACGAGTCCGAGGCGTTGCGATGGTACCGGAAAAGCGCGGAAGGCGGGGACAGCTACGCGATGTACCTTCTCGGCCGCGCATACGAGCGCGGCACCGGCGTCGCTGTGGATCGCGTCGAAGCCGTCCAGTGGTATCGAAAGGCCGCCGCCGGCGGTAGTGAGTCGGCCGCGCAACGCCTGAAGGCGCTCGGGAAGTAGTCGGGGTCGGCGCGCGCCGGTCACTCGACTCGGCGACGCCCTCCGTGGGAGGATGGCGCCCGCGCGATGCGTCGAACCGAGACGGCCGAGGCCCGCGAAGCGAAACGGCGAGCGCTCGCGGTCCCGCTCGCCGCCCTGGTGGCGGCGCTGTTCCTCCCCCCGGTATTCACCGGTCTGTCGCTGGCCGGCCAGCGGGCGCTCATCGTCACGGTGATCACGATCGTGCTGTGGACCGGCGAGATCCTCGAGCCCGGCGTCGCCGCCCTGATCGGGGTGACGCTGCTGGCGCTGAGCGGTGCGACCAGGAGCCTGCGCGACGCGCTCCAGGGCTTCGCCAACCCCGTGCCCTTCTTCCTGGTCGGCGTGTTGACGATGGGCGTGGCGGTCGTACGCAGCGGGCTGGCGGAGCGCCTCGCCCGCACGATCCTCGAGCGGGCGCGCGGGCGCAGCCTGACGGTCTACCTCCAGTTGGTGTTCTCGTTCCCCGTCCTGACGTTCATCCTGCCCTCGGCGACCACGCGCTCCGGCATCCTCATCCACATCTACGACGAGCTGTTCACCCTCGGCGGCGTGCCGCGCGGCGCCGACGTCGCCAAGGCCGTCATGCTGGCGCTGTCCTCGACGAATCGCCTCGCGTCCACGACGCTGCTGACCGGCGGCATCACGCCGGTCATGAGCGCGGCCATCATCGGGGGCATGTCGTGGAGCGGCTGGTTCACGCTGATGTCCGTGCCGTACTACGCAATCTTGTTGATGGGCAGCGTGCTCACGTACACGCTCTATCGCCGGGGCTTCGGCCGTGGGCTGCCGGTGCCCGAGCGGGCGCAGCGGCAGCCCATCTCCGGCGTGGAGTGGCGAACGATCGCGATCATCCTGGGCGCGTCCGTCCTCTGGCTCACCGACGGCTTCCACCACCTGGACCCCGCGTTGCCCGCCCTGCTGGCTTTCGTCGCGCTGCTGACGCCGCGCCTGGGACCGCTCGTCTGGTCCGATCTCGACCGCGGCGTCGGCTGGGCGAACTTCTTCGTCATCGCGGCGTCGATCTCGCTGGCCCACGCCCTGGTCGCCAGCGGCGCCGCGCCGTGGCTCGGCCGGGTGCTGGTCGGCGGCCTGCCGATCCTCGGCGACAGCGCGCTCGCGGTCGTGGTGCTCCTGATGCTCGGCGCGACGGCGCTGCGCGTGCTGGTGCCGAACATCTCTGGATTCCTGGCGCTCGCCCTGCCCATCGCGATGTCAGTCGGTCGGGAGACCGGACTGAATCCGGTCGTCTGCGCGCTGGTGGTGATGATCACCGGCGACGCGGTCGTCTACTACCCGGCGCAGAGCTCCTCGGCGCTCGTCATCTACGAGCGCGGACACGTGTCGGCCGGAGAGATGCTGCGGTTCGGCCTCTGGATGACCCTGGTCGGCTGGATCGCGATCCTGCTCGTCGCGTTGCCCTGGTGGTCCTTGGTCGGCGAGCCGCTGCGCTAGGCGCGCCGCAGGCCTGCAGGCACCTCAAACAGGCCCAGATGCGAGGCGGCGCCCGAAGGCCGCACGCGAGCGTACTTCGAGTACGTGAGCGTGCGGTCGAGGGCGCCAACGAAGCAGATGGGCCTGTTTCAGCAGCCTGCTACGCGAGAGGGGCGGGGAGGTCCGACTTGCCCATCAGATACTGATCCACACCGCGCGCGGCCGAGCGCCCCTCGGCGATCGCCCAGACGATCAGCGACTGACCGCGCTGCATGTCGCCGCACGCGAACACGCCCGGCACCGACGTCATCCAGCTCGCGTCGCGCCACACGTTGCCGCGCTCGGTCAGCTTGACGCCGAGGTCGCTCAGCATCCCCGGACGCTCGGCGCCGAGGAATCCCATCGCCAGCAGCACGAGGTCGACCTCGAGCGTGAACTCGCTGCCGGCGATCGCCTTGAAATCGATCCGGCCGCCCTCGCGCACCATGTCGACCTTCACGGCCTGGAGCTGCCTCACGCGGCCCTCGGCGTCGCCGGTGAACCGCTGGGTCGAGACCGCGTACACGCGGTCGCCGCCCTCTTCGTGGGCGCCGGACACGCGGAAGATGTTCGGCCACTGGGGCCACGGGTTGTCCGGCGCGCGCTCGTCCGGCGGCCGCGGCAACAGCTCGAACTGGTGGACCGACACGGCGCCCTGGCGGTGGACGGTGCCCAGGCAGTCGGCGCCGGTGTCACCGCCACCGATGATCACGACGCGCTTGTCCCGCGCCGTGATGAAGTTCTCGTCGGGGATCGGGTCGCCCTCGCAACGCCGGTTCTGGAGCTTGAGATACTCCATCGCGAAGTGGATGCCCCGCAGCTCGCGCCCGGGCACCTGCAGATCGCGCGGCCAGCAGGCGCCGCCGGCCAGGACGAGCGCGTCGAACTCCCGCCGGAGCTCGGCGACGCGGACGTTGACCCCGACGTGACTGTTCGGCCGGAAGGCGACCCCGTCCTTCTCCATGAGCTGCAGCCGGCGGTCGAGGAAGCGCTTCTCCATCTTGAACTCGGGAATGCCGTAGCGCAGCAGGCCGCCGATTCGATCGTCCCGCTCGAAGACCGTCACCGCGTGGCCGACCCGGTTGAGCTGCTCGGCGGCGGCGAGGCCGGCCGGACCCGAGCCGATCACGGCGACGCGCTTCCCGGTCCTGGCGATGCGGGACTGTGGTCCGATCCAGCCTTCGTCGAACCCATGCTCGACGATCGCCAGCTCGACGCCCTTGATCGTCACCGCGTCGTCGTTGATGCCCAGCACGCACGATCCCTCGCACGGCGCCGGACAGAGCCGTCCGGTCCACTCCGGGAAGTTGTTCGTGGCGTGCAGGCGGTCGAGCGCCTCGCGCCAGCGGTCCTTGTAGACCAGGTCGTTCCAGTCCGGGATGATGTTGCCGAGCGGGCAGCCCTGGTGGCAGAAGGGGATCCCACAATCCATGCAGCGCGCGGCCTGCTTCCGCAGCTCTTCGTCCGGGTAGGGGAGGTAGACCTCTTTCCAGTCGCGGAGCCGCTCGGCCACCGGGCGCGCCGGCGGCTTCTTCCGCTTGATCTCGAGGAAGCCGGTGACCTTACCCACCGCCGGTCCCGACCAGCTCGGCGAACGTCGGCGCCCGTCCTTCCGCCTGCGCCCGCGCCTCGGCCGCCAGCACGCGCTTGTAGTCGCAGGGCATGATCTTGACGAACCGGGCCTGCGCTCCCATCCAGTCCCGCAAGATCCCGCTCGCGTAGGTCGAGCCCGTGTACTCGATGTGGCGCCGGATCAGGTCGCGCACCAGGCCGATCTCCTCGGCCTGGACAAGCGGCTCGACGTCCACCATCCCGAGGTTGCACCGGCGCTTGAAGTCGCCGTCGACGTCGAGCACGTAGGCGATGCCGCCCGACATGCCGGCGGCGAAGTTACGCCCGCTCGGCCCCAGCACGACGACCCGACCGCCCGTCATGTACTCGCACGCGTGGTCGCCCACGCCCTCGACGACCGCGTGCACGCCGCTGTTGCGTACGCAGAACCGCTCGCCGGCGACGCCCCGCACGTACGCTTCGCCGCCGGTGGCGCCGTAGAGCGCGACGTTGCCGATCACGATGTTCTCTTCCGCCACGAAGGTCGATGCGCGGGGCGGATAGACGACGAGCTTGCCGCCCGAGAGCCCCTTGCCCCAGTAGTCGTTGGCGTCGCCCTCGAGCGTGAAGCTGATGCCCCGCGGCACGAACGCGCCGAACGACTGGCCCGCGGAGCCGGTGAAGTGGACGCGGATCGTGTCGTCAGCCAGCCCGCGGCTGCCCCACCGCTTGGTGACGTGGTAGCCGAGCATCGTGCCGACCGTGCGGTTGACGTTGCGGATCGGCAGCCGAAGCTCGACCGCCTCGCCGTGCTCGATGGCCGCGCGGCACGCCGGGATCAGGGTCGTGGCATCCAGGGACTGGTCGAGCGAGTGCTCCTGGGGCCGCACGCGCCGGCGGGCCACCTCGGGCGGCATCTGCGGCTGATAGAGGATCGACGCGATGTCGAGCCCGCGGGCCTTCCAGTGGTCGAGCGCCTGCTTGAAATCGAGCCGGTCCACGCGCCCGATCATCTCGTCCATCGTCCGGAAGCCGAGCGCGGCCATGTGCTCGCGGACCTCCTCGGCCAGGAACCGGAAGAAGTTCACGACGGACTCGGGGCGCCCACCGAAGCGCTTGCGCAGCTCCGGGTCCTGGGTGGCGATGCCGACCGGGCAGGTGTTGAGGTGGCAGACGCGCATCATGATGCAGCCCAGCACCACCAGCGGCGCCGTGGAGAACCCGTACTCCTCGCCGCCGAGCAGCGCGGCGATGACCACGTCGCGCCCGGTTTTCATCTGGCCGTCGACCTGGACGACGATCCGGTCTCGCAGCTTGTTCATCACTAACACTTGCTGCGTCTCGGCGAGCCCGAGCTCCCAGGGCACGCCGCCGTGCTTGATCGAGGTGAGCGGCGAGGCGCCGGTGCCGCCATCGTGGCCGGAGATCAGGACCACGTCCGAGAAGGCCTTGGCCACCCCTGCCGCGACGGTGCCGACGCCGATCTCGGCGACGAGCTTCACGTGCACGCGCGCCTCGGGGTTGGCGTTCTTCAGGTCGTGGATGAGCTGCTTGATGTCCTCGATCGAGTAGATGTCGTGGTGCGGTGGTGGCGAGATGAGCTGGACGCCCGGGGTCGCGAAGCGGACCTTGGCGATCCAGGGATAGACCTTGCCGCCGGGGAGCTGGCCGCCCTCGCCGGGCTTGGCGCCCTGCGCCATCTTGATTTGTAGATCCGTCGCGTTCACCAGGTACTCGCTGGTCACGCCGAAGCGGCCGGAGGCCACTTGCTTGACCGCGCTGCGTCGCAAGTCGCCGTTCGGATCGGGCGTGTACCGCGCCGGATCCTCGCCACCCTCGCCGGTGTTGGAGCGGCCGCCGATCCGGTTCATCGCGATGGCCAGGGTCTCGTGGGCCTCCTGGCTGATCGACCCGTACGACATCGCGCCAGTGGCGAAGCGCTTGAGGATCGACTCGACCGGCTCGACCTCGGCAATCGGCAGGGGCGTCGCGGCCGGCTTCAGTGCGATCAAGCCGCGGAGCGTCGCCAGCCGGCGGCTCTGGTCGTCGCAGAGCCGCGTGTAGTCCTTGAAGAGGGCATAGCTCCCCACGCGGGTCGAGTGCTGGAGTCGCGCGATCATGTCGGGGTTGACCATGTGGTGCTCGCCGTCGCGCCGCCACTGGTACTCGCCGCCCCAGTCGAGCTCGGGCGAGCCGGCCGGCCGCGTCGGGAACGCGTGCTCGTGCCGCTGCCGCACCTCCTCGGCCACCACGTCGACGCCGATGCCCCCGACGCGCGAGACGGTCCCGGTGAAGTAGCGGTGGACGAAATCGCCGTTGAGGCCGACGGCCTCGAAGATCTGAGCGCCGCAGTAGCTCTGCAGCGTCGAGATCCCCATCTTGGCCATGACCTTGAGGATCCCCTTGTTGAGCGCCTTGATGTAGTTCGTCACCGCCTTCTTGTGGTCGGTGTCGGTGAGCAGCCCCTCGCGGATCATGTCGTCGAGGGTCTCGAACGCCACCCACGGATTGAGCGCGCCGGCGCCGTAACCGATCAGCAGGCACATGTGGTGCACTTCGCGCGCATCGCCCGTCTCGACGACGAGACCGCACCGCACGCGCTCGCCGCGACGGACCAGATGGTGGTGCACTGCGGCGGTGGCGAGCAGGCTCGGGACCGCCGCCTTCTCGTGGCTGGCGCCCCGGTCCGACAGAATGATCACGTTGTGCCCGTCCGCGATCGCCCGGCTCGCGCGGCGTTGCAGATCCTCGACGGCGCGCTCGAGCCCGGGGGCGCCCTCGGCCACCGGATAGAGCATCGGAAGCGTGAGGGCCTTGAAGCCGCGCTCGGCGACGTGCGCGAGCTTGGCCAGCTCCTCGTTCGACAGGATCGGATCCTTGAGCACGATCTGACGGCAGGACTCGGGCTCGGGCTTCAATAGGTTCCGCTCGGGCCCGACCGTCGACTCCATCGAGGTCACCAGCTCTTCGCGGATCTGATCGAGCGGCGGGTTGGTGACCTGCGCGAACAGCTGCTTGAAGTAGTCGTAGAGCGGCCGCGGCCGGTTCGAGAGCACGGCCAGCGCCGTGTCGGTCCCCATCGAGCCGATCGCCTCCTCGCCGTTCTTGGCCATCGGGGCGAGGAGGATGCGGAGGTCCTCGTGGGTGTAACCGAAGGCGATCTGCCGGGTGACCACCGTTTCGTGGTCGGGCTCGGGCAGGGAGTGCGCCGGCAGCTCCTCGAGGCGGACGAGGTTCTCGCGGAGCCAGTCGGCGTACGGGTGCTCGGCGGCCAACTCCGCCTTGATCTCCTCGTCGTCGACGATGCGGCCCCGGGCGGTGTCGACCAGGAAGATGCGGCCCGGATGCAGGCGCTCCTTCAGCAGCACGTTCTCGGGCGGGACGTCGAGCACGCCGACCTCGGAGGCCATGATCACGAGTCCGTCCCGAGTGACGTAATAGCGCGAGGGCCGCAGCCCGTTCCGGTCGAGGACGGCGCCGATGACGGTGCCGTCGGTGAACGCGATCGACGCCGGCCCGTCCCACGGCTCCATCAGCGAGGAGTGGTACTCGTAGAAGGCGCGGCGCTCGGCGCTCATCGACTCGTGGTTCTGCCACGGCTCCGGAATCATCATGAGGATCGCGTGCGGCAGCGAGCGCCCGGTCATCACCAGGAACTCGAGCACGTTGTCGAAGGTCGCCGAGTCCGAGAGCCCGTCGCGCGTCACCGGCAGGACCTTCGCGAGGTCCGCGCCCAGCGCGTCGGACCGGCACAGCGCCTCGCGGGCCTTCATCCAGTTGATGTTGCCGCGCAGGGTGTTGATCTCCCCGTTGTGGGCGATGTACCGGTACGGGTGGGCGAGCGGCCACGACGGGAACGTGTTGGTGCTGAACCGCTGGTGGACGAGGGCCAGCGCCGACTCGAGGTCGGGATCCGTGAGGTCCGGATACATCGTCGCGATCTGGTCGGCGCTGAGCATGCCCTTGTAGATGAGCGTGTTCGAGGACAGGCTCGGCAGATAGGCGTGCTTGTTCTCCGGGATGTCGAGGGCCGCCACCGCCTTCTCGAAGAGCTTCCGGATCACGTAGAGCTTCCGCTCGAAGCGAGTGTGGTCACGCACGGCGGGCCCCCGGCCGACGAAGATCTGCTTGATCACCGGCTCGACCGACCGCGCCGAATCGCCGAGGAGATGGTCGTCGGTCGGCACGTCGCGCCAGCCGAGCATGAGCTGGCCCTCTTCCTCGACGATCGTGTGCAGCAGGACCTGCACCTTCTCGCGCTGCTGGGCATCGCGCGGCAGGAACACCAGGCCGCACCCGTACTCGGTGGGACCGGGAAGGGCGATCTGCAGGCGAGTGCACTCCCGCCGCAGGAACTTGTCGGGCATTTGCAGCAGGATGCCGGCGCCGTCGCCGGTGTTCGCCTCGCAGCCGCAGGCGCCACGGTGCAGGAGGTTGATCAGCACCTGCAGGGCCTGGCTCACGATCGTGTGCGAGCGCCGGCCCTCGATGTCGACGACGAATCCGACTCCGCAGGAGTCGTGCTCGAAGCGCGGGTCGTACAGACCCTGGGCGGCCGGCGGGCCCGGCTGAGCGGCGGTTCGGCGTTGAACTTCCGTCATTGCGACTCCCCTTTGTGAACGGTTGCACGATACTACTGGCATTCCCATTATTAGTCATCCCCAAAAAGTCGGATAGTAAGTATCAGAGCGGCTTATAATCGGCCCGTGCACCTCGAGACGCTCCGCCTCTATTGCGACGTCGTGCGGCTACGATCCTTCTCGCGGGGCGCCGAGCAGAACTTCGTCTCCCAGTCGGCGGCGAGTCAGGCCATCCAGCAGCTCGAGGGCGAACTAGGCGTCTCGCTGGTCGATCGCACCCAGCGCCCGTTCGTCGTCTCACCCGAGGGCCGGGCCTTCTACGACGCCTGCCGCAGCCTGCTCGAGTCGTGGGAAAAGGCGAAGGCGGGAATCGCCGCGGTCAAGGCCAGGGTCGACGGCACGGTCCGGGTGGCGGCCATCTACTCCGTCGGCCTGCACGACGTGAGTCGCCACATGCAACGGTTCATGTCGCTCTATCCCGACGCACGAGTCCAGCTCGAGTGCCTGCATCCCCACAAGGTCGTCGAAGCGGTGCGGGACGGGGAGGCCGACGTCGGGATCATGTCGTATCCACCGGCCGACCGCGCGCTCTCGATCGTGCCGCTGCGGTCCGAGCCGATGGCGTTCGTGTGTCACCCGAACCATCGTCTGGCGCGGCGGCGCGTCGTGGCGCCGGCCGACCTCGGCGGTGAGACGTTCATCGCGTTCGACGCCGGCCTGACCATTCGCAAGGCGATCGACAAGGCGCTCCGCCAGCACAACGTCCGGGTGAACACCGTGATGGAGTTCGACAACATCGAGACGATCAAACAGGCGATCATCATCGCGGCGGGCGTCTCGATCCTGCCCCGGCACACCGTCCAGAACGAGGCGTCGATCCGCACGCTGGCCGTCGTGCCGCTGGGCATTCCGCACCTGGTGCGTCCGGTCGGGCTGATCCACCGTCGCGGAAAGCCGCTCACACCGACGGTCGAGCGGTTCATCCAATTGCTTCGGGATGTTAACGAGGAGCCCGCGCAGACCGCCGCTCGCTCGTGAGCGCGATGGGTCGTTGCCGGGCCACGAGGGGCGAGTTACGATCGGCTTGGAAGGGGACACCTCATGGCTGGTGAGTTCGAGGACGAGTACTCCGCGCGTCTCGACGACGATCTGCGGGCAACCCGCGGCGCCCTGCTCGACGACACGATCGCGGTCCTGACCCCCGCCGAGCCCATCTGCCTCGCCGAGACGGCGACCGTCCACGAGGCTATTCAGAGCATGCTGTCGCGCCGGCAGGCAGGGGTGTTGATCACCGATGGCGGCGGGCGGCTCACCGGCATCTTCACCGAGCGCGACGTGCTGACCCGCGTCGTGGGTAAGAATCTCGAGGCGCGCCGCACGCCACTCAGCGACGTGATGACGCGCTCCCCCCAGGCGCTGACGGCACGCGATCGCGTGGCGTACGCCGTGCACTGCATGAGCGTCGCGGGCTACCGGACGATCCCGCTGGTCGACCCGGACGGCCGTCCGATCGGCGTCGTCACCGTGAACGACGTCATCTGCTGGCTGGCCGCCCTATTCCCGGAAGAGGTCCTGAACCTCCGCCCGGGTGACGCGCTCAAGCACCCCCAGGACGTCGACGCCGGCTAATGGCCCTCAGAATTGGCGATGCGATGCGGTGCGGTGGACTGACCGCCGGGAGGAATCTTGCCCGCCCCGCCAGCCTTCGCTAAAATAGCCCTGGTCTGCCGACGTTCGACTTGACGGCCGTCGGTGGTGTCCTCTGGAACCAATTTTCCCGCATCGGGCTCGCGGGATATGACTGCGTAAGCTGAGCGAGGAGACACGACAGGCATGGGCCGGATAGCGACTCCCGCCACAGGCGTCGAGAAGTCGCGAATAGCGCTCGACCGCGCCGTGATCCGGTTCGCCGGGGATTCCGGCGACGGCATGCAGCTGACCGGGGAGCAATTCACGACCGAGTCGGCGTGGGCGGGTAACGACCTCGCCACGCTGCCGAACTTCCCCGCGGAGATCCGCGCACCGGCCGGCACGCTGTTCGGTGTCTCGAGCTTCCAGCTGCAGTTCGGTAGCCAGCGCGTCTACACCCCCGGCGATCGCCTGGACTGTCTGGTCGCGATGAACCCGGCCGCGCTGAAGGTGCATCTGCGGGACCTCAAGACCGGTGGGTTGCTGATCGTCAACACGCAAGCGTTCGACAAGCGCAACCTGGACAAGGCCGGCTACACCGCGAACCCGCTCGACGATCCCACGCTCGCCGAGCGCTATCGGCTGCACAAGGTCGACATGACGGGCCTCACCCACGAGGCCATCAAGGACCTGGCGCTCAACACGAAGGAGAAGGACCGGACCAAGAACTTCTTCGCGCTGGGCCTGGTCTCCTGGATCTACACGCGGCCGCTCGAACCCACGCTGGCGTGGATCGAGAAGCGGTTCGCCAAGAACAAGGACATCGCGGAGGCCAACACTCGCGTGCTCAAGGCCGGCCACGCCTTCGGCGAGACCGCGGAGATCTTCTCCGAGCACTACGCGGTCGAGCCCGCCGAGATGGCGCCGGGACTCTACCGGGCCATGACCGGCAACCGAGCGCTTGCCTGGGGCATCCTGGCGGCCGCGCAGCGCTCGAGGGTTCCGGTCGTCTACGGCGCCTATCCGATCACGCCGGCCAGCGACATCCTGCACGAGCTGGCCATGCACAAGCGCTTCCGGGTGAGGACGATCCAGGCCGAGGACGAGATCGCGGCGGTCACCGCGGCGATCGGCGCCTCGTTCGGCGGAGCCATCGGCGTCACGGCATCGAGCGGCCCCGGCATCGCGCTCAAGGGTGAGGGCATCGGCCTCGCCGTGACGGCGGAGCTCCCGCTCGTCGTCCTGAACATCCAGCGGGCCGGCCCATCGACGGGCATGCCCACCAAGACCGAGCAAGCCGACCTCATGCAGGCGCTCTACGGCCGCAACAGCGAGGCCCCGGTGATCGTGCTCGCCCCGGCCACGCCCGGCGATTGCTTCTACATCGCGTACGAGGCCGTGCGGATCGCCGCCAAGTACATGGTCCCGGTGATCGTGCTGAGCGACGGCTTCCTGGCCAACGGCTCGGAGCCTTGGCTGATCCCGGATGCGTCCACGCTGCCGCCGATCGACATCCAGTTCCGGACGGAGCGGGAAGGATTCTTCCCGTACCTGCGCGACCCGGCCACGCTGGCGCGGCCCTGGGTGAAGCCCGGCACGCCCGGTCTCGAGCACCGCATCGGCGGGATCGAGAAGCAGGACGTCACCGGCAACATCTCCTATGACCCGGAGAACCACGACCACATGGTCCGCACGCGGGCCGAGAAGGTTCGGCGTGCGGCACAGGAGATCCCCCCGACGTCGATCCACGGCCCGGCCACGGGCGACCTTCTGGTCGTCGGCTGGGGCGGCACGTACGGCGCGATCACCGCGGCGGTCGAGCGGGCTCAGGCGGAAGGGAAGTCAGTCGCCTCGGTCCATCTGCGCCATCTGAACCCGCTTCCGCCGGACCTCGGCCACATTCTGCGCGAGTACCGCAAGGTGCTGGTGCCGGAGATCAACAGCGGGCAGCTCGTGCGGGTGTTGCGCGCCGAGTACCTGGTCGACGCGGTCGGCTTCAACCGGGTACGCGGCCTGCCGCTGCCCACCGAGGAAATCCACGAAGCCATCAACCAGCTTCTCGGGAGCAAGTGATGAGTCCGAGCGAAGCCGGAGCCAAGGAAGCGCCGAAGTACACGAAGAAGGATTTCGAGTCGGACCAGGACGTTCGCTGGTGCCCGGGCTGCGGCGACTATGCGATCCTCTCCGCCGTCCAGAAGACGATGCCCGACCTCGGGATCCCCAAGGAGGACATCGTGTTCATCTCCGGGATCGGCTGCTCGAGCCGCTTCCCGTACTACATGAACACGTATGGCTTCCACACGATCCACGGCCGCGCGCCGGCGATCGCGACCGGGCTCCGCGTGGCGCGCCCCGATCTGAAGATCTTCGTGGTCACCGGCGACGGCGACGGGCTGTCGATCGGCGGCAACCACATGCTCCACGTCCTGCGCCGTAACGTGAACCTGACGATCCTCCTGTTCAACAACCGGATCTACGGACTCACCAAGGGGCAGTACTCGCCGACGAGCGAGCTCGGCAAGGTGACGAAGTCGACGCCGGTCGGCTCGGCGGACCGGCCGGTCAACCCGCTCTCGTTCGCGCTCGGCTGCGGCGCGACCTTCGTGGCGCGCACCGTCGACCGCAACATCCCGCACATGGACGAGATGCTGAAGCGGGCGGCCAAGCACAAGGGCACCGGCTTCGTCGAGATCCTCCAGAACTGCAACGTCTACAACGACCTGGCCTGGAACGTCATCTACGACCGGGAGTCGAAGGTCCAGCACGAGCTCCGGCTCGAGCACGGCAAGCCCTTGCTGTTCGGACCGCCGGACGACCGGCGCGCCCTGATCATGGAAGGCGTCACCCCCAAGGTGGTCCGAGCCAAGGACGTCCAGGAGAGCGCGCTCTGGGTCCACGACGAGACGAACGTGAACGCCGCCAAGCTCCTGGCGGACCTCTTCGCGCCCGACTTCCCGGTGCCCATCGGCGTGCTCTCAGCGGTCGACGCTCCGGTCTACGAGGACCTCATCCTCGAGCAGGAGCAGAAGGCCATCTCGGAGCGCGGCCCCGGCGACATCGCCAAGCTGCTGACCTCGGGAGACACCTGGAAGATCTCGTAGCTCGCCGCGCGGGGCACGTCGCCACATGCCCCTGAGCCGCACCCTTCTCGCGGACCTCGAGCGAATCGTCGGCGCCGGTGGTCTCGTGCGCTCCTACGAGGGCCGGCTGGTCTACGAGTCGGACATGCACACGTTCTACAAGGGCGCGCCCGACGTGGTGGCCCTTCCGACCCGTACCGACCAGGTCGTCGCGATCGTTCGACTCTGCCGCGCCGAGCGCGTACCGATCGTTCCCCGCGGCTCCGGTACGGGGCTGATCGGCGGGGCCATGGCGCCTCAGGGCGGCGTGATGATCGGCCTGAACCGGATGGACAAAATTCTAGAAATCGACCTGCCGAACCGCTGCGCCACAGTCCAGCCGGGCCTGATCAACCTCTTCCTGACACGGGCGGTCGCAAACCGCGGATATTTCTTCGCTCCTGATCCCTCGAGCCAGATGGTCTCCTCCATCGGAGGCAACGTCTCCACCAACGCCGGTGGACCCCACTGCCTGAAGTACGGCATCACCACCAACCACGTGCTCGGGCTCGAGCTCGTGACGGGCACCGGTGAGGCCGTACGCCTGGGCGGCAAGGTGGTCGATCGCCCGGGGTACGACCTGACGGGAATCGCCGTCGGCTCGGAAGGCACGTTCGGCATCGTGACCGCCG
>Ga0066706_10000194_pt1 | contig 16006 bp, 19 predicted proteins | sample GraSoiAngelo_155_FD_67274 | JGI IMG/M metagenome (GOLD analysis project Ga0066706, IMG submission 67274) | Grasslands soil microbial communities from the Angelo Coastal Reserve, California, USA - 14_1009_13_30cm | ecosystem: Environmental > Terrestrial > Soil > Grasslands | place: USA...
CCATCAGTACGTCCGCGGCCGGGGCGGGACAAAATCCGGATACCCCCGATCCTTCTTTGACAAGATGGGCTGATCGAGCGGCCACTGGATCCCAAAGGTGGGATCGTTCCAGCGGACACCGCGCGCATGTCCCGGTGAGTACACCTGCGACATCTGGTAGGACACTTCGGTCATATCCGCGAGTGTCTGGTACCCATGCGCCACGCCTTCCGGTACGTATAAGCGCGTGTGGTTCTCGGCCGTCAGCACCACGGCCACATGCTCCATAAAGGTCGCAGAGCCCGGGCGAAGATCCAGGATCACATCGTGGATCGCGCCGCTCGTGCACTGAACGATCTTCGCCTCTTCGTACGGCGGCAGTTGGTAATGCATCCCGCGCACCGTGCCCTTGCGTTTGTTGAAGGCGATGCTGCACTGGGCCAGCCGCGGGTTCAGCCCCCGCTGCTCCATTTCCCGCCGGCACCACGTGCGCGCAAAGAAGCCGCGCTCATCTTCCAGCCGTTCCACATCGATTAAAAACGCCCCGGGGATCCGGGTCTCGCTAAAGATCACTCGTACACCTTCACGTCGGGGATGGGCACGAGGAACTTCCCGCCCCAATCCCGGATGGAGGACATCTGCTCCATGATTTCGTCTTTGAGATTCCACGGCAGAATGAGCAGGTAATCCGGCTTCGTCTCCTGGATTTTTTCGGGTGGATAGACCGGGACATGCGTGCCCGGCAGGAAACGGCCGTGCTTGTGCGGACTTTTGTCCACCGTGTACGCGACCAGGTCGCTCCGAATGCCGCAACAATTAAGAAGCGTGTTGCCCTTGGCGGGCGCGCCGTAGCCGACGACCGTTTTCCCGAGCCGCTTCGCCGCGATCAGGAATTCCACGAGATTGTGCTTGGTGTCGTTCACCTGCTCGGCAAACGCCAGATAGCGGTCCAGCGAGGTCAAGCCCGCGGCCGCTTCCTGGGCCGCGAGATCGGCGACGCGGGAACCGATCGGTTTCGTGTCGTCCTCGGTGTGGCGGGCATAGATCCGCAGCGACCCGCCGTGCGTCGGGAGTTCCTCAACGTCGAAAATCGTCAACCCGTGCGCGGCGAAAATCCTGGTCACCGTGACGAACGAAAAATACGAGAAATGCTCGTGGTAGACCGTGTCGAACTGGTGCTCCTCCATGAGACGGAGGAGATGAGGAAATTCCATCGTGATCACGCCGTGCGGCTTCAGCAGCAGCTTCATCCCGCTCACAAAATCGTTCACGTCCGGCACATGCGCCAGCACGTTGTTGCCGAGCAACAGGTCGGCCTGCCGTCCGTCCGCCGCGAGGTCACGCCCCGCCTGCAGGCCGAAAAACCTTACGAGCGTGGGGATGCCTTTTTCGATGGCCGCCTGCGCGACATTCGCCGCCGGCTCGATCCCGAGCACCGGGATGCCTTTCTGCACGAAATACTGCAGCAGGTAGCCGTCGTTGCTCGCGAGCTCCACGACCCGCGTGTCGGCATTCAGGCCAAAGCGCTCCGTGACCAGATCGGTGTATGCGCGCGCATGCCGGAGCCACGCCTCGGAATACGAGGAGAAGTAGGCGTAGTCCGAGAAGATATGGTCCGGGCTTTCGAACTCTTCGAGCTGCACCAGGAGACAGCCCTCGCACACGTAGGCGCGGAGCGGATAAAATGGCTCCATCTGATTCAGTTGCGCGGCGGTCAAATACGTGTTCGCCAGGGGCGACATCCCGAGATCCACGAAGGTCCATCGAAGCGGCAGGCCGCAAAATCGGCAGGCGCCTTGCTTTCGCTCGGTTTCTTCGGCAGCCGACTTGTGAACCGCAGCGTCCAATACCTTCGTCACGCGTGTGTCTTCGCTTTCATGCGGCGTTCCGCCGCTCTATCGGTGGGGTGGCCTGTCTCCAAAAGAAATCCTGGTCGATCTGCGCGGTCTTGATCAGATACTGCAGTTGCTTGAGGCGCGTGAACGACCGGAATTCAAACATCTCGCGCGACATCTGGATGCGCTCGAACAGTTCGAACAATTGCTGCGCGCCGATATGGGCATCCCGGCGGCACGCAAAGCCCGGCAGTCTCGTATTGATCTTCTCGAAGGACACGCGGTAGCTGCGCTGGTCGCCGTCCGATTTCCCCAAGGTCAGCTCGCAATTCGGAAACGCCTGCGCCACAATCTGCGCGATCTCCCGCACCTGATAATTCTGCTTCGTGTCGCCCACGTTGAAGATTTCGTTATGGATCGCCTCGCGCGGCGCTTCGAGCGCGCAGGCGATGGCGTGGCAGATGTCGAGCACATGCACGAGCGGCCGCCAGGGCGTGCCATCGCTGGTCATGGCGATCTTGTTCGTGGTCCATGCCAGCCCGCCGAGATTGTTCAGCACGAGATCGAACCGCATCCGGGGCGAGGGACCGTAGGCCGTGGCATTCCGCAAAAATGTCGGCGAGAATCTGTCTTCCGCCATCTGGGCGACATCGCGCTCGACCATCACTTTGCATTTCGCGTAGGCAGTCTGGGGGTTCGTCTCGGATGTCTCGGTCCGGTAGTCATCCGAGCCCACCCCGTACACGCTGCACGACGACGTATACACAAACCGCTCGATGCCCACTTGCTTGCAGGCGCGGGCAAGCTGCACGGTGCCCTGATGGTTGATCTTGTACGTGATCTCGGGACTATGCTGGCCTAATGGATCGTTCGAGAGCTCCGCAAGATGCACGACCGCATCGAACCCCAAGAGGTCCTCCATCGTGACATGCCGGATGTCCTTATTAATGCAGCGCGGAGTGGTGCGCACCCGGCTGTTGTACAGTGCGCTGTCGCGGTAAAAGCCGGTGTCCAATCCGACCACCTCATGGCCGCGGTCCATCAACAGAGGCCCAAGCAGCGATCCAATATAACCGTCCGTGCCGGTGACGAGTATGTTCATAGATACCCTATCGCCCCAAATGGGACTGCTCGGGAATCCGTTCGACGATCGTCTGCCCGACCGGGATCGATGCCGTCGCCGCGGGGGACGGCGCATTACACACATGCAACGACCGGCGATCGACCACCATGTGAAAATCATCCATCAGCCGGCCGTCGTCCATGAGGGCTTGCGCACGCACGCCGGCATGGCATGGCACGAGATCCTCGGCCCGGACCTCCGGGACCAATTTCTGAAGGCTCCGCACAAAGACCGCCTTGCTCAGCGAGCGGACCATCTCTTTGGCGCCTTCCGCCGCATTCGCCGCCGCGACGCGCCAAAACGCCGGATAAAGAAAAAGGTCGAGACAGTCGCGAAGATTCACGTCGCTTTTGAGGTACCCCTCGCGCTTGAGGCTGAGCACCGCGTTGGGGCCGGCGTGCACGCTGCCGTCGATCATGCGCGTGAAATGCACGCCCAAAAACGGAAACCTAGGATTTGGCACGGGATAGATCAAATGCTTCACCAATGACCGCTTCTCGGGCGTGAGCGTGTAGTACTCGCCGCGGACCGGCATGATGCGCATGCCAGTGTGCACGTGCATCAACCGCGCAATGCGGTCGCTGTGCAGCCCGGCGCAATTGATGAGAAAGCGGGTGTGATGGCTGTCGGTCGATGTCTCGACGGTCAGGGTATGGCTGTCCCCGCCGATCGCTTCGACCTTGCTGCTCAGCCGCACCTCCCCGCCTTGGGCAGCCACGACGTCAGCAAAGGCATCGGCCACGCGCGCATAGTCGACAATGCCGGTCGCCGGCACCCGGATGCCGGCAAGCCCGCGGACGTGAGGCTCGATCTCTCTCAATTCTCCGGCAGTGATCTTCGTGATCACCAAGCCATTCGCCAGCCCGCGCTGGTAGAGATTCTCCAGAAGCGGTAATTCCCGGGCGTCGGTGGCGACGATGACTTTGCCGCAGACGTCATAGGGGATGCCGTGCCCGCGGCAGAATTCCAGAATGGCGCGGTTGCCGTCCTGGCAGAACTTGGCCTTGTAGCTTCCGGGCGTGTAATAAATGCCCGAATGAATCACGCCGCTGTTGCGGCCGGTCTGATGCGCCGCCAGCCGCGCTTCTTTTTCAAGCAACAGGACGTGCGCCTTGGGATAGCGGCGCCCAAGAGCCATCGCGGCGGACAGCCCCACGATGCCGCCCCCAATCACCGTGAAGTCGTACGTCGACACGCCTGCTCCTTCGGCCGCGATGCCCGCCGGATTCCCGGGCGCACCGCGCTCCTCACTTCCACACCTTCCAGGGGGCTTTTCCCGAGATCCAGAGCTCTTCGAGAAAATTCTTTTCTTTGAGCGTATCCATGCAGGACCAGAATCCGGGATGTCGATATCCCACGAGCTGACCTTCCCTCGCGAGACGCTCGATCGGCGCCCGCTCCCAGATCGTCTCATCGCCCTCGATGTAGTCGAGAACCTTCCGATTCAGCACGAAAAAGCCGCCGTTGATCCACCCTTCCGCCAACTCAGGCTTTTCATAAAACGCGGTGACCTCATCGCCGTCGAAGGAGAGCCGTCCGAAGCGCGCCGGCGAACGGACGGTGGTGACAGTCGCGAGCTTGCCTTTCCCCTGGTGGGTTTTCAGCAGGACTGAAATATCGATGTCCGCCAGCCCGTCGCCGTACGTGAACATGAAAGTCTCATCGTCTGCGAGCCACGATTCGAGTCGCTTGAGCCGCCCGCCGGTCTGCGTTGCCAGCCCGGTATCCACGATATGGATCTTCCACTTCGCGTGATTGCCCCTGTGGATCGTCGTCGTGCCGGACTCGAGGTCCACCGAGATGTCGTTGTTGATGGCGTAGTAGTTCAGGAAGTATTCCTTGATGACCTCGCCCTTGTAGCCGACCGCCAGCACGAACTCGTTGACGCCGTGGGCCGCATACAATTTCATGATGTGCCAGAGGATCGGCTTGCCGCCGATTTCGACCATCGGCTTCGGACGGAGGACCGTTTCCTCTGACAGTCGTGAACCCAGCCCACCGGCGAGAATAACGGCTTTCATCGTGATTCCTCGTTCAGTCGGGAGAACCCCCGGCGGGCAATGACGCCGCCCGGTTCCGCAGCCACAAATAGTTTTGGACCGCCTTGAGCCTTCGGACGGTGCGATCCGTCAGCACGCTTTTGACCATGAGCCTCAGCACGCACCACGTTTCGAGGTGCGCCGGAAACCTGTGATACATGGCGAGGATGTACCGCCTCGCTCCGGCTCGATCCCCCGGTGCAAGGAACTGCTGCTCCACGAGATAGGCAAAGAGCGCGGTCATGCGGCGGCGCGCCGACGTCTCCATGCGCCGGCGCTGCTGTGCGTCCGGCACCGCGCGTTGAGCCTGTTCAAGAATCAGCGTGTTCGCGAGGAAATGATCTCGCTGGCCCTCAGGATTGTCGGCCAGTGCGCCGTTCACCATCGTCGTAAATCGGCCGGTGCCCCATGCCGAATGCATGCGGTACTTGATCAGCGGCATCGCGAGGTACATCACGTCGTAGTGGAGCGCGATGCGCATCCAATATTCATAGGCGCCGGAGTACGGGAGCCGCTCGCTGAAGCCCCCGAGTCTCGCGTAGCATTCCTTTCGGATCATGACAGACGGCGCCGGCACGTCGTGGCCCGTCTCGAGGTTCCGGGTCACAAAATCATGCCCGCGTTCCAGAGCATCGTGTTGTTTGATTTTCCCAAAGTACGGATTAAACCCCCGGTCGTTTCCATATACATCCATGGTGTGGCACGGCGTGTATACAAAACCGGCCCGCGGATGCTCGTCCAGCGCGCGGGCCTTCAGACGTAAATTGTCCGGAAGCATCACATCATCGTCATGGAAGAGAGTGACGTAGGCGCCTTTGGCTTGTTCCAGGCAATGATTGAAGTTGTTGATGACCCCGATATTGCTGCTGTGGCGGATGTACCGGATCCGGTCGTCGTGGAACGAGTTCACGACCGCGGAGGTATCGTCGGTGGAGGCATTGTCCGCGACGATCAATTCGAAATCCTGAAACGTTTGGGCCAGGACGCTTGCGATCGAATTTTTGAGAAAAGCCGAGCGCTTATACGTCGGGATGCACACACTCACCGTCGGCGGCTTACTCATGCTCCGAATCCGTGTGGGTTCACTGCAGCATCACATACGTCCACGATGGCCGAGAGACAGGTAAATTCCTAGCCATCCATGTCCCGGAACTATTGCCACGGAGTGACTTCCTAAACAACTCATCTCAAGATGGATTCCTCAATCTTTTGGGGCACTTGGGCTGGTACCACTTTACCTAATGATTTCAACGAAGACTCCGGTGCGCGTCTTCGTGCCGGTCTTCTGCATCACATGTTTGATGTGCTCTTTCACGGTTTGCTCGGTAATGCTCATGGCCGTGGCAATTTGCTTATTTGTCCAGCCCTTGAGGATATGCCCGATGACGTCCGCTTCCCGGTCTGTCAGACGGAAGAGCTTTTTCGCCTGCTCGATGACACCGTCTTCCCGGCGGCCGATATCTTCCAAGGTGATAAGGATGTGCGCGGGGGACAAGTGGGTGGAATGGGGCACGCCAAGACCGGACACCAGCATGGGTCTGCCATTCTGGTTGACGACGCGCCGGACACGGAACTGCTCCCAATCCTTCGGTTCGGTACGGACTTTCAATTGCTCGGAGACTTCCCCGCAGACGTCCTGAATGGCGTCCGGAAGCCTTGGTCCCTTCTGTCCGCCGGTGCCGTCCCCGGACATCTCCAGACACCTCCGCCATGCCCAAGGGTCCCGGTACACCAGGTCCATGGGAGTTCGGAACACCAGAAGACCAGGGCCGCTTCGCTTCGCGGCAAGAGATGCTGCATGATGCGCGGAATGATCGATCACCGTATTGTCCAGCACATTCCCTCCGATCCAACCCTTGTGCAGGGCTACTAAAACCTACGGACGTACCTACAAGGGTTATGCCAGCCGCAAAGGACTTGATTTTCCGAGCTTCCAGAGAGCATCTACTGCCGAGCTGTCAGGATTTCCGGCAGTTTTGTGGGGGAAAGTGCGGATGTGGCCTGGGTCTGCTTTGCGATGGGAAGGACTGCACCGAACGACCGATGCGGCCTCTTCTCTATTGCTTGACGAAGCCGCGAGACGCCATACATCTCTCCAGTGCGCTTTGGGACGCATAGACACGGTACGCTACCTGCTGGCACTCATCGAGATGCCGTTGCCCTTCTTCCATCGTCATCCCAGGCGGACGTTTGTACAGCGTTGGTCCACCGCATGCCGCTAGAATCGTACACAGGGCTAGGACAACCAACGGCCGATACTCGTTAGGACCGACCGTGCGCTGTCGTGTCGTAGCCAGAGGCTCTCCAACTTCCTCGAGTACTTGAGTATCCATGGGACGAAGCCTTAAGCGATACCGCAAGGTCGTCAACGAACACCAGCAAGACGGTGTCCGCGCCCGATTAGCTCTGCGATTGCGATATGATAGAATCGCAGCTCGTGGCCCCGTAGCTCAGTTGGATAGAGCAGCGGTTTCCTAAACCGTTTGTCGTGAGTTCAATTCTCGCCGGGGCCACCAAGAATCCCTCACATGTCCTCAGAGGTTGCGGCGATGGAGAAAATCTGCGGCCGATGCGGAAGCCTTTTCAGCTGCCACGCCGGTGAGCACTGCTGGTGCGCAGATTTGCGGGTAGATGTCTCGGCGTTGACCGTGATCGGATCCCAGTACACCGATTGTCTCTGCCCCGACTGTCTGCAACAGGTTGCGGAAGCCCATCGTTCAGGACCGGACGAAGACCCTAGCGGGTCGACAGCCGGAAGATACCAATGACGAGCAGGATGATGGCCAACAGCCCCACCATTGGCAAGATTCCGAGCAACAGCAGCAGATCCATGAGCCACTCCCTATTGGACGGTTAAGGAGCGTCTTCCACTGGATTTCCCTCGCCCGGAGCTGGGGAGGGGCTGTCCTGCAGACCGTGGCGATCAGAAACTCCGGAGGAGACTTCCCCTTAACCGTGATGCCATTATCACGCGGGGAGAATGGCGCGCCTATTCTACAGAAGGGTTTCTTCGTAACGCTCTAAAGAGGGGACAAAAGAGTGCTATAATCCGCGGCATAGGCGAAATGACACCGAGAAATCATGGAACGGCTCGAGATTGAACTGCTGGCGCGTTGGCCGTGCCCCTGCGGGATCGACATGCCCTCCACATGCCGGGTATGCCAAGGGTTTGGTTACATCGAACGGTGGATCCCCCACCGCCTCATGCGTGAATGCAGCACGGCCTGGGTGATCTATGGAAAGCGAAGACACCGCTGTTGGGAGTTTCGGACTAATTAGATCGCCCTCATCCAGACACTCCATGGCCTGCTGAGTTTGCCCTGAAACTCCTCGCAGGCTGACTACTGATCTTCCCACCTACCGGTTCTCTCCCGGTCACCTGTTTGACCCCACCTAGCGGAATTCTCACAGCGCTTCTGTAGGGTTAGCCTGGAGAGACAAATAAGGCCATAATTGACGTTAATGGGAGAACGCGGGTATGGACCGACGCAAAATGAGTGAGGTGCCGTCACTGACGCAGCGCGAGCAGGAGATTCTGCAACTGATTTGGAATGGCCTCAAGAATCGGGAGATCGGTGATCGTCTCCATATCAGCGTGAAGACGGTAGAGGCGCATCGGGCAAATATGATGAAAAAATTCCGCGTCTCGAATACCGCGCAACTTTTGAAAACCGCCTTCGAGGGCCACCTGATTCATTTGCGACGACTCTCCAGCTGATCACCGCTTCCAGCAACCGAAGGCTGTCTCGAATTAGACGGCCTTCGGGCATCATCGTTCCTCAATAGGCCGATACGTGACTTGCACCGGTCGATCGTCAATCTGTGCTTCCGATTGCCCCCACTGATAGACAAATTTGTGCGTGGCCTGATCCTCCGGGATCTGGACTTGCACCATCCATTTCGGTGAGGTCATCGTCACGGTCTGCCCTTCGCGCTTGATATGAATCGGACAGTTCGTAGAAGCAAGATCATCGCCCTGTTGTTGCGAAGATGAGACCTCTCCCAGAATGAAGCATGGCGTCTCGGTGTTTTGCACCGCCAACCAGGTTGAGAGCACGATGGCATCAAACATACCGTCACCCCGCCTCGGTTTTGTCTGTGTGCGTACCAAAGCAGCGATCGATCAACAATAGACAAATAGGCGCGGGTCACGTGAAAAATGTCGGAGGCGAGGAAGCTTAATTTTCTTTACTGTACAGTTCCGGATATTGTTCGCGTGGGTGATAGTCCGCCATGCACTCCGGGCAGATGCCGAAGGACACCTGAGCCTCCGAATGCCCTTCCAGATATTCATCCACCCGGTTCCAGTACCCTTTGGTGTCTCGGATTTTTTTGCAGGACGCGCACACCGGCAGGAGTCCGCGCAACGTCCTCACCTGCTGGAGCGCAGCGCGCAGTTCCGCAATCAGCCGATGCTGCTCCTCCTCGGCCTGCCTTCGGAGCAGCGCCAGGACGGCGACGATCCAGACAAGGCCAACGGCGATCAGGCGATTGGCGATCACCATCCAGGTCACGCCGCCCGCCGGAGACAACCAGATATCCAAGATGATGAATGCCGTGCTGGCAGTGGCAGCCACCAGCGTGACGAGTCTGCGGCCGGCCCACAATGTGATAAAGACCGGCATGACATAGGCGGTACCGACGGCCACCCCCAAAGGCGTGAACAGGTCCGCCACCAGGATCCCGAGGGACAATACGAACAGTCCAACCAGGAAACGGGAGTCAACCTTTTTCGGCACGGTCCGCATAGGGCGCGTATTATAACGATGGCGCTCCGGCAACTCTAATATTTTTCCCGCGCCCCGAGCAAGCCCCTCTCCCTCCTTTTGAGGGTCGTTCAACGGGACTCTTTTTACGGGCGGTGCGTCTATGAACACCTTAGCATCCCTCCTTAGGTGCATTGAACTAGCCGCCCTGCTATGGCCTTCTTGAATCCTTGACTTCAGGAGGGACTCATGGCTTTCAATCGAAATCTTCTGGCGACGGCGGCTGCGATTGTCCTGTTAGTGTTATCCGCACCGTCTGACCAGGCTGGAGCGGTGCCCCCAGAGACGGGGGTCTGGAGCGTCGGCGCGTCCGCCGGCGTCATCGGCGACACGCCTGAGGACACGGCTTTCGCGCTCAACCTGCAGGCAGACAACTTCCTCAATCAGGACTTTTCACTCGGCCCGCTGCTTCAATTAGGCGTGACGAGCGGGATGATACAGCTCGGTCTGTCAGGCCAAGCTAAGTACTGGATGGATCTTCACATCCCCAATCGCGACGCCAAACTCGTGCTCCAAGGAGGGCTCGGCTTCCTGCATTCGAAAGGCGATACCTCGTGGCTGTTGCCGTTTGGCATCGGTGTGGATTACCCGGTCGATCGAAAGATGAGCCTCATGGCCACATTCCTTCTGAACTTTACCGGCGTGGATGCGGGATTGGGAAACGGGACGCATCTGATGCCGAGCATCACGGTCGGCGTACGATTTTGAAAATCGGGCGAAATGGCAGGGATACGGCTGGCCATCCCCCTTCGGCTCATTACCGTCCGGCGGGAGCACCGCCTCCAGGCGCTCCACCCGGGCTTGTCGGCGCTGCTCCGCTCCCCGTTGGAGCTGTGCTCGTTGGAGCCGTATTGGGGTTACCTGGAGAGGTTCCCGCAGACCCCGGTTCTGAACGGTCCCGATCGCATCCTGCCAACAACGTCCCCAGGCCAAGCATCAGTCCCAGCATCATGAACATCACCTGTTTCTTCATTGTCTGCCCTCCTTACCTGTAAGGTTCTCAGGAAAGTATAGAATCGCAACGGGGGAATCCGTTCCCCATTCGTGGGTGGCGAGACTACCTCTCCCGCGACCATCGTCAGTGGCTGTACGGATCGTTAGTCGTAAAACCGCCCTTTGACGTGTCGCAGCTCATGACCACAGGTCCGGAATGCTTCAGGCGTGTCTTTGTCAGGGCACTACAGTTCGTTTTTGACGGGGTCGAAGAAACCATTGGCCTGGGAAGGTATCCTCGGTGGCGCGCTTCGGAATTGATCGTATCGAGGTCCGCGTAAACGACCGTGACCTGCAAGGTATGCCGCATGCCGTCTCAAGATAAAAAATCCCCTCAATTTCATTATTTTTCCTTATGGAATCGTTCCGCCGCTGCCGATTGTCAGAATTTCCGTCGTCCCCGGCAGGGAAATGACCCTATGCTATAATGCGCGACCGAAATCGCGGGAGACCTGAAAGTATGTTGAAGGCCATTTTTTTCGACTTTGACGGCGTGCTCGCCGATACCGAACCGCTGCATTTCGAGATGTTCAAACAGGTGCTGAAAGACGAAGGGGTCACGCTCAGTCGTCATGACTACTATGAAAAATACGTAGGTTTAGATGATCGAGGATGCTTCGAGGCCGTTCTTTCGGAGCACGGCCGTCCGGCAGCCCCGGCGGTCATCGGCCGCATGGTGGAACGAAAATCCTCGCTCCTGCTCCGGCAGCTCCAGGCCGCCCGCGTCGTCTATCCCGGGATCGTCGAGTTCGTCATTGCCGCCTCGCGGTCCTACCGGCTCGCCATCGTCTCCGGAGCCCTTCGGCACGAAATCGAATGCATCCTCGACGCAGCAGGCCTGCGAAAAGCGTTCGAACAGATTACCGCCGCGCAAGACGTTCGCCGAGGGAAGCCCAATCCCGAAGGCTACCTGCATGGGCTGCAGCAGCTCAATCGGCGTACGGCGATTGCCGCCTCAGACTGTCTCGTCATCGAGGACACCGTCGCGGGCATTCAGGCAGCCCACGCCGCGGGCATGCGTTGCCTCGCGATCGCCAACACATTTCCCGCCGAGCAGCTGTCTGCGGCTGACGCCGTCACGCCGACGCTCAAGGAGTATGATCTGACGGCGCTCGCCCACCGTTTATGGACCTGACGATGCGGATTTGTTCCCTGCTCCCCAGCGCGACCGAGATCGTCGCAGGGCTCGGCCTCGCGGACGAGCTTGTCGCCATCAGCCATGAATGCGATCATCCACCCAATATCGGGACAAAGCCGGTGGTGGTGCGAAGCGTCATCGAGACGGACAGACCCAGCCGGGAGATCGACGCGCAAGTGCGCGCCTCCGTCGCGGAGCGACGTGGCCTGTACCGTCTGGACGATGCGCTCCTGCGAACGCTCGACCCGACGCTCGTCATCACGCAGGATCTGTGCGATGTCTGCGCCGTGACGCCGACCGAGGTGCAGCGGGCCATGGCCGGCCTGACGCCCGCACCCCGCCTTTTGTCTTTGAACCCCTCGCGGCTCGACGATGTCTTTGAGGACATCGGGCGCATCGGCTCGGCGACGCACCGGGAGGAGCGCGCCACGCAATGGGTGAAGGCATTGAAGAGCCGTGTGCAGCAGATCTGCCGTACCGTCGCCGGCGCGCCCGTGCGGCGGGTCGCCTGTCTCGAATGGCTGGACCCGCTCTACAGCGCCGGACACTGGGTCCCTGAGCTCGTGGCCTTGGCCGGCGGCGAAGATCTTCTCGGAAAGCCTGGCGAAAAATCATCGGTCGTCTCCTGGGAGCAGGTTCGAGCGACCGCTCCTGAAGTGATTGTCCTGATGCCGTGCGGACTGTCCGTGGAGCGCACGCTGTTGGAACTCGACCGGTTGACATCGCGATCCGGATGGGCGGCCTTGCCGGCTGTCATGCAGGAAGAAGTCTATGCCGTGGACGGCCCCGCGTATTTCAATCGGCCGGGGCCTCGATTGGTCGACGGCCTCGAATTGCTGGCCGCGCTGTTCCATCCGCGTCTGTTCCCGTCCCGCCCGCCGGGCGCCCGCCGCATCGGGTCCATGGCCGTATGATCGCCGGCCACGAAGGTCGATACGGCTCACCGCGATGACCGATCATGAAGCCCAGGAGTACTGTGCGAAGATCACGAAGTCCAGCGGCAGCAATTTCTACTATTCCTTTTACTTTCTTTCGAGCGAACGGCGAGAGGCGATGTATGCGGTCTATGCCTTTTGCAAGGAAGTCGATGCATCGGTAGATGATGCGCCGCCGGGGTCCGCACCGACCGAGGCTCTGGCGCGCTGGCGTGCCGGCGTCTCATCCATCTATCATCCGGAAGCGTCGACAGCCCATGCGCTCGACATATCGCCGATCATTCAATGTCTCGCTCATCACGTCCGCCGGCTCGACATCCCCGAGCAGTATTTTTTGGACGTCATCGCGGGCGTCGAAATGGACGTGACGGTCACCCGGTATGGCACGTTCCAGGATCTCTACACCTACTGTTACCGCGTCGCCTCGGTCGTCGGACTGATCTGCCTGAGAATTTTCGGGGCACGCCCCGATCTCTCGACGGACTATGCCGAGAATCTCGGGGTGGCATTTCAGTTGACGAACATCCTGCGCGATCTCAAAACAGACGGCGCAAGAGGCCGCGTGTACCTGCCGCAGGAGGATCTCGCGCGCTTCGGAGTGACCGAGCGGGACCTCCTAAACGGGGCGTACACGCCTGCGTTCATCAAACTCATGAAATTTGAATGCCGTCGAGCCCAGGACTACTATGCGGATGCCTTGGCGCATCGTCCTGAGAGCCAGCGGGAAGCCTTGCTCCCCGCGGAGATTATGCGCGGCATCTATCAGGACATTCTCGCGCGCATCGAAACCTCCGGGTACCGGACGCTCGACCGGCGCATCACCGTGTCTCCGGCCCGTCGGCTGGCGATCGCGTTGCGCACGTGGCTGCAGTACCGGCTGAAGCTTCGCGGAGCCTAAACCGGGTACAATACCCGCGAGAGGAACGCATGGCGAAAGAGGCCTCAGGGTGAAAATTGCGCACGCACAGACACATTCTTGTGCCGCTGCTCTGCGGCAGCCCGGCGGCATTCTGCTGGTGTCCTGCTATGAACTCGGCCACCAGCCGATCGGGCTCGCTCAACCGGTGGGATTCCTCGAGAACACCGGGTACGGCCCGGTCACTCTCGACATCGCCGTCGAGGACATCGACCCGGCGAAAGTCACGACCGCATCATTTGTCGGCATCTCAGTGCCCATGCACACAGCGCTGCGCCTCGGGGTGCGGCTTGCCGAATTGGTTCGTCGGATACATCCGACGGCGCATATCTGCTTCTATGGCCTCTACGCCTCCATCAACGCCGCGTACCTTCTTCGAGACGCGGCGCTGGCGGATAGCGTGATCGGCGGCGAGTACGAGGTGCCGCTCATGCATCTGATTGGGGCGCTGGATCGCGGAGAGCCGAATGTTCACGAACTCGCCGGCGTCAGTTGCCTGCGGCCTGACGGCGACATCCATCTCGCAGAGCCGTATTTGGAGCGGGCTCCGAACCCCTTTCCAATCGCCAGCCGCGGGCAGCTTCCCTCAGTGGACAAATACGCGAGGCTCGATCACGAAGGCACACGGCATCTCGCCGGCTATGTGGAGGCCAGCAGGGGCTGCCTCCACCGTTGTCTCCATTGCCCGATCGTGCCTGTCTATGAGGGCCGGTTCTTTCTGGTCCCGGAACATGCCGTGCTGGAAGACATCCGGCGGCAGGTGAACGCCGGCGCGAAACATCTGACGTTCGGCGATCCGGATTTTCTGAACGGCCCCGGCCATTCGCTCAAAATCGTGCGCGCCATGCACGAGGAATTCCCTCAGGTGACCTACGACTTCACGGCCAAAATCGAGCATCTCCTCAAGCATCAGGCCCTGCTTCCGTCATTGGCCGAAATGGGCTGCCTCTTCATCATCTCCGCGGTGGAGTCTTTCAGCGATGCCGTCCTGGCGAATCTGGAGAAGGGTCACACGCGTGCGGACGTCCTGACCACCCTGAACATCGTTCGTCCCGCCGGCATCACGCTGCGCCCTTCGCTCGTGCCGTTTACGCCGTGGAGCACGATCGAAGACTATCTCGAGATGTTCCACCTCATGCAACAGCATGACCTGATCGATGCCACCGATCCAGTGCAATACAGCATCCGGCTGCTGATTCCACCCGGGTCCGCACTGCTTCGACGCCCGGATGTTCGTGCGTTGATCGGGCCTCTGGATCAAGCTGCATTCCAGTACCCGTGGAAGCATTCCGATCCCCGTATGGATGCCTTGCACAAAGTCGTGAGTGCCGCCGTTGAAGAGGCGGCAAAGACCGATCAGGACCATATTGTCACGTTTGACCGCTTACGGGTGCTGGCTTATGATATGGCCGGTCGCACACCGCCCCCCGCCTCCCCGCGCGGTCCAAGCCGACGGTTGCCCCGGCTCACTGAGGCATGGTTTTGTTGCGCCGAACCGACTGAAGGTCAGGGTCGTCCCCTTCGGGTGAAGGAACAGATGTGAGATCAATGAGCGATGCAGGTTCAATCGCGTCGTTAGGCACTCGATCGAACAATACAGAAGGAGAGTATGCATGTACCTGACGAGAGGAGGAACACTGCTACAAAACCTGCTGGGTCTCGAACTACCTCCGGTCGCGATCGCGTTCCGGGACTCGCCCCCCCCAAACATCGCTCGTGTCGAGTCCCCGCAACCCGCTGGATGCGGGTACTGGCGACTGGCGGCCGCGGGCAACGTGTTCTACACCGAGGCCTCGGACCACTATACCTGTCCTGTCGGCGCGCACACCCATGGAGTGGAACTTCCTGCACACGTGGCCGAGGAGCTGAACGCGGTTATCCAGACGATGATCGGCATCCAATACATCACACTGGAGGACATTCCAAAGATTCCGCGGCGCCATGAACCCTTTCGCGTGGCTCTGTATGCGCCATTGGCCGCCGCGCCGTTCGAACCGGACCTCGTCTTGGTTCGCGGCACCGTCAAGCAACTCATGCTGCTTGCAGAGGCCGCCCAGGCGGCCGGCGTGGCCGCCGATGGAGCCACCATGGGCAGACCCACATGCGCGGTGCTGCCCCAGACACTGCAGTCGGGTCATGCCGCGACAAGCTTCGGATGCATCGGGAACAGGATCTATACCGGCCTCAAAGACGATGAAGGATATTATTGCCTCCCAGGAGCGAAGGTCGCGGTGGTGGTGCAGAAGCTGTCTGTGATAGCCGAGGCGAACCGGCACTTGGAG
>Ga0066706_10000197_pt1 | contig 15964 bp, 9 predicted proteins | sample GraSoiAngelo_155_FD_67274 | JGI IMG/M metagenome (GOLD analysis project Ga0066706, IMG submission 67274) | Grasslands soil microbial communities from the Angelo Coastal Reserve, California, USA - 14_1009_13_30cm | ecosystem: Environmental > Terrestrial > Soil > Grasslands | place: USA...
GCGCTGACCGATCTGGAGACTATCAACACGGGAAACGGCAATTTGATGTTCCGGATTCCTTTGGTGTCGCTCCCGTCGGGACGAGGCGGAGCTCCCGGTCCGGCGATCAGTGTCTACTACAACAGCAAGCTTTGGGACACTTTTGCCTGGATCGATCGGACCGGTCCTACCCCCAGGGAGGTGAACGAGATCGTGCAAAGCCCGGACGGCGGCTGGCGTTACGCTCTTAGCTACGAATTGCGCCTGGACAACCGTTTGTTCCATGACCAGAGCGGCCCTGTCAACTGCTCGGACCCCGGTAGCGACAACATCTTGAAGCTGAAGATGAGTTTCCCCGACGGCAGCGTGCGCGAGTTTCGGCCGCGGGGTTTCTCGGATTTCTTCGCGGACGGTTACTTCAACATTTCGCCCGACGGGTTTGGCGTATGTGGCGGCAGCCTGACCTCCCCGATGACTTATTACAGCACCGACGGCAGCTACCAGAAGCTGGTCATCGAGCACGATACGGATAATGTGTGGAGCAACAATCCGTGGACGCTGTATCTTAATGACGGCCGGCGGATCACCGGAGGAAATGCGCCGCAGCGCATTTACGACCGGAACGCCAACTTTGTCGAATTTCGCAACATCACGTACAACACACACCCCGCGACCCAAATCATCGATCAACTGGGACGTTCCGTGATTGTCGAATATGGCTCCGCGCCCGGGCAAGACTCGGTTTACGGTTGGGGCACCGGCAACGAACAGCTGATATGGAACGTTCACTGGACGACTGCGTCCGTAAGCAAGTTCTATTTCGCGTATGATGCGGTCAGCCGGACTCTCACCCGGCCGCTGAGCGTGATCAGCGAGATTTCTCTCCCCCCGCAAGCGGGGTCCTTAGCTTACGCCTTCGAATACAATCCGGCCGCGGCGAATCCGGGATGGGGTGAATTGAGTCTCTTGAGGCTTCCATCGGGAGCTCGAGCCACATATCAGTATCGCGCTGATGGCGCTGACTCGATTCATTGGAGAAGAGTCATCGATAATGCGCCAACGCGCAAGGATCTGACCTACTTGCGTGAGTATGACGGTGTTTCCGCTCCGACGACCGAAACCTGGCTGTATTCCGGTGACAGCGGTGACGAGGAATTTACCATTTCCACCCCGGACGGAGGCGTGCTGCGCGACCACATTAGCAGGTCAGGAACTTATTGGTCCCGCGGTATGGTCTATAAGACCGAGCACCCTGACGGAAGGTTGGTCGAACGGCTTTGGAACCGCAACCCGCCTCCTGGGGTTGGCCCCAACCTTCCGGCAAACCCCTACGTCAAGACCGAGTTTACGTCGGTGAGGGACTCCCTGGGAAATCTGGCCAAGACCGCGATCAAAGATTTCAATTACGACAAGAATGGCAATCTGACCCGCCTGGCCGAGTACGACTGGGTGCAGTACAGCAGTGTGCCGCGCGACACGCTGGGGCGCCCCATGGGAATTCCCCCGGGAACGCAGCTCCGGAAGCTTACACTCAACACGTACTACAATCCTGCGCCGGACTCTTCATCGACGGTGGACCATGTCAACGCGTACTATAACCCCAGCTCCCCGTCTCTGCGCAGCGCCATCGAGTCGAGCGAAGTCAGCAATGAGCTCGGTCAAACTCTCTCGCGCACCGAGTCCTTCTACGACAACCCGTCGGCGACGGGGAACCTGACTCAAGAGAGAAGATGGGATGACACGAAAGGGCCGCTGACGCGTCCGTTAGGCTCGACCAATTCGATCGCGGTCTCTCATCAGTACAGCGCTTCGGGAAACCGCGTTCTGACTACGGATGCTCGTGGCATCCAGACTCAGTTCATCTACGGCGCGATCAATGGGTTTTCGGATCTGTATGTCACGCAGACCAAGACGGCGTACCGGACCGCCGTCCAGCGCACTACGAATTTGCAACATGACTTTTGTACGGGCTTAGTCAGCTTGCAGACAGACGCCGACAACAACGTCACCACACGAACCAGCTATGACGTGTTTGGGCGTCCCACCCTGATTCAGGAGGCTTACCTGACCGCTTTGGAGCGGCGCACTTCGACGGAGTACTCCGACACGGAGCGTCGCGTGATCGTGCGGCGCGACTTGAATACCACCGGGGATGGCCGGCTGACGACCGTGGAGCACTACGATCCACTGGGCCGGATTCGGCTAAGGCAGCAGCTGGAAAATCCAACGCTGGAAAGCGCCTACGATGAGACGGCGGGGATCAAGGTGCAGACGCGTTACGCCTTCGCCGCTCCCAACCGGCTCGAGCTCGTTTCCAATCCGTATCGGGCGGGGAGTTCGATGGGATCTGGCGACGAGTCGACGATGGGCTGGACGCGGACAACGCTCGATGGCGGGGGACGGATCGTGGAGGTACAGACCTTCGCAGGCGGGGGGTTGCCCCCTCCCTGGGGCGCAAACGCGATCAGCACGGGCACGGTGAGAACTTCTTACGACGCCAATGCCACGATAGTGACGGACCAGGCAGGCAAGAGCCGGCGGAGCGTGAGTGACGCCCTGGGGCGCCTCACCGGTGTCACAGAAGACCCGGCGGGGCAGGCGCACCTGACCGCCTACCAGTATGACGCGCTTGATAACCTGACGATGGTGCAACAAGCGGGACAGACCCGCAGCTTCAGTTACGATTCGCTCAGCCGCTTGGCTAGCGCGATCAATCCCGAAAGCGGAAGCGTAGGCTACGACTATGACGGAAATGGCAACCTGAAGCACAAGACCGTCGTTCGGGGAACGATAACCTACAACTACGACGAGCTGAACCGCGTCATTAGCCGGAGTTACACGGACGGCACGCCGCTGGTGACCCTTGTCTACGATGCGCCGGCAGTGACAAACTCGAAGGGGCGTTTGACTTCGGTGAGCTCGACGGTCTCCAGTTACGGCTATGACGAGTACGATGCGCTCGGCCGCGTCAAGCGCAGTTCTCAAGTGACCGATGGAAGGCAGTATCTCTTCGGCTATGCCTACAACCTGGCCGGTGGGATGACGTCACAGACCTATCCCTCGGGAAGAATCATCACGACAGGTTACGATATGGCGGGAAGAATCAGCAGCGTCACGGGCCAAAAGGCGGGAGAAGCCGGCAAGGCCTACGCCTCTTCGCTCGCCTACGCCTCGCACGGGCCAGTCAGATCGGTCCGGTTGGGAAACGGTCTGTGGGAGCACACGAATTTCAACAATCGGCTGCAGCCGATACAGATCGGCCTGGGAGCCACCAGCACGAGCACCAGCCTGTTAAGCCTGGATTATTCCTACGGCGCGACAAACAACAATGGGAACGTGCTCAGTCAGACGATCACGGCAACGGGCTTCAGCAAGCAGCAAAGCTACTCGTATGATGCTCTGAACCGATTGCAGCAGGCTGATGAGATCGGATCCTGGTCGCAGACGTATGGCTATGACCGGTACGGGAACCGGTGGGTAAATCCCGGATCCTACGTGCGTGATCCGACGCTGACGCCGCAATCGCAGTCCGCATTCGATGCCAATTACAACAGGCTGCTTGGCTGTCAGTACGATCCGGCCGGAAATCTGACGCAAGATGGGACCGGCAACACGTACACCTACGACCTGGAGAACAGGCAAAAGAGCCACAACGGGACCACGACCTACCACTATGACGGCGAAGGGCGCCGGATCAAGAAAGTCGAGGCTCTGGGCGCGACGGTTTTCATCTATAACGCGGCGGGACAGTTGGTGCACGAGCACAGTGATCTTCCGCCGTCAGAAACCTCGGGCACAGGCTACCTGACTACCGATCATCTGGGGAGCACGAGAGTCATTACCGATGACGCCGGCGCGGTCAAGAAACGGTATGACTACCTGCCCTTCGGCGAGGAAATTCCGGCTAGTGTCGGTGGCCGTTCCTCGGTTCCCGGTTACCCCGCCGCCGATTCAACGCGCCAGCGATTCACCGGCAAAGAAAGGGATCACGAGTCCGGACTGGACTACTTGGGCGCCAGGTACTTGTCGGGGGCACAGGGGCGGTTTACGAGCCCTGATCGAGGAGGATTCCATCAGGGGCATGTCCTGAATCCACAGAAGTGGAACCAGTATGCCTGCGTCCTGAACGACCCGCTGAACCTGGTCGATCCCGGCGGCATGGAAGAGAGGCGCTTGCTGAGCAAGGTGCTTAACCTCTACGCGGACGCGAGCCGCGTGATCAGCATCCGAGTTGGAGTGGGCCCCGGCCTGAAGGGAAGGGTGACAATCCTGGGAGTAGGCTTCGAAGGCGGTGTTGTGGGAATGGCTAATCTGAAGGTGTTTCCCCTCAATCCCGCGTTGATCTCCTTGGGGATCTCCGGCGAGGCTGGAATCAGAGGCAAGGTTGGGCCTCTCGCAGTCAAGGCGCAGGCTAAGGAAGAGGTCACGCTTATCAAGGACGGAACGGTCAGCGTCGGGCTGGACAACAAGTCTGGTGTGGGCGGGGAGAACCCCGTCACCAAAACGAAGGCTAACACCGGTTCCGGCGATCTCACGGCCATAGGTGTTAGCACACCTGTGTGGGCCATAGGACCTGTCCCGATCTCTGCCGAGGCCGACATCAATATAAATTCCGAGAAGCTGGTTTCCGCCATTGGGGAGATTCCAGGCGCAATCCAGGAAATAAGGGACACAGCCAAGGAACTGATCGAGAAGATGATTCCGCGGATCCCCACGAGAAAACCCGCTGAGGAGCGTCAACCATGACTCGACCTTCCCATCTCCGTCTCTGGCTTGCTTTGGCCTCCGTTCTGCTGATTGCCTTGAACCTGCTCGCGGTCGCTGGTGTGGACCTGAGTTTGGCGCGCATCGCCGAGCTTGGACCCGCGGCGTGGGTCACGCTGACTGTGTTGTCGGTGATTGCAGGTTGGTCCGTGCTGTACTGCTGGCGGGTTTTTTACAAGGCGTGGTGGTTTGACAAGAGAAGACCGTTCGGCGAACGATTCTTCTGGGCCATTGCGCTTCTCAGTATTCCCTACGGCCTGATGTTGTACTACTTCGTGGTTTACCGAAGGCGACTTGAGCCGCAGGATGAGATTCGTTGAGAGAGCCGGGAAAACGCTTCGTGATTCTTCGCGTCTTCGTGTCTTCGCGGTGGATTGGGCCCGGCCTTTACCACGAAGACGCGAAGACGCAAAGAATTTGTCATTGATCATTTTTCATTGGTCATTGGTCATTTCTGAAGACAGTCGGCCTGCCAGGGCACGGCGCATCGACTGAAGCAGAGCCTGCGCCTGTGTCAGATCGCTTTCAGCGTGATGGGAGCCGAAACGAACCCGATTATAAATCTCGGTGAGTCGCTTAAGGAGGGCAGCAACGGCCGAGGAGCCGAGACTATCGGCGAATTCCAACGGGGTCTGGCCCAAATTGCGGGTCAGACCGTGTGCCCGTAAGAGGTCGAGGGCCTCCTGGTAGAAGGTCGTTGCGACGTAGACGCTGTCGTGCCTCGATAGGGCGCGGCGGAACATCCACCAGAGCCTCGTGCGGAGGGAACCGCTTTTTCTGAACAGGAGGAGGCCAACCGCGAGCCCCGAAGCGAGCGTCAGGACCAGACTCCAGGCGTGAGCTGCAAGCCATCGCCGGAGATCCAATCTGTCAAACTGTGCTTGTCTCTTTGCACTCCAGCTTCCCAGCAGGCTCCGGATCTGACTCTGCCATTGCAACACCTGCGTTCGGGCGCTGTTTATGAGGCGATATTGCTTGAAAAAATCGTAGTTGACCACTTGTTCCGTCCACCAGAGGTCCGCGGCGTCCAAGAGATCTGCAAACACCTTCACCCATGCGGATCGGCTTCGGTCGGGATCGGGCGGAGTGGGATCAAATTCGACCCATTCGTAAGGAGGGAAGTAGGCCTCCACCCAGCTGTGGGCGTCATATTGGCGGACAGTCCAGGCTTTGCCCAGAGGGTTATATTCGCCCGAGCGGAAGCCGTTGACCAGGCGCGCGGGGATTCCCAATTGCCTGAGCATGATCGTCATTGCTGAAGCAAAGTATTCGCAGTGCCCCTTCCGCACGTCAAAAAGGAACATTGCGATCGGATCCGAACTGTGAGGAGTGCCTTTCAGTTCGAGGCTGTATCCGTAGTGGGTCTTGAGATACTTTTCCAGGGCCACAGCCTTTCCGTAGGGATGAGGAATGGATTGGGTTACTTCCCTTGCAAGATTCGCGATCCTGGGATCGAGATCCTTTACTTGAAGATATATCTTCCTGATGGCTTCGGGCGGCGTTGGTAAGGCGATCGGTATGCGCGTAGGATCCGGCTGGGCGATGTCTGACACAACGGCATAGCGGAGCTTGCTGTACGCCTGTCGAGGGGTGTAGAAGCTGTTAGAGTAATCCCGCTCAAGATAACCGATGTCGCCGGAGATGGCCAGCGCCTTATGGCACGTGAAGACTACGTCGGTCGAAAGCGCCTCCAGGTAGTAGGTTTGATAGAATTCGACACCTCGCCGGAAGCCTTCCAATTTGAACCATCTTCCCTGCGGGTACAACCTGTCCCTCGCGACGCGACTTCGGCTCCAGGACCGCCCGTCGTAGTGATCCAGGGCGACGCCGCGCCACTTCAAATTGCCCGGGGGCATCGCAGTGGGGTCGTCGAGTTTCACGCGCATCACCACGGCCGGGGACTCCTTGATGTTTCCGATTTCCCCCAGTTCGACGGTCTCCGAAAACCCGCTCACCATTCGCGTTTGACCGCTCGGTCTGTTGTAGAATCCAAGGGAAACGCGGGGGAGTAGAAAGAACAACGGGACAGCGAGCGCGAGAATGGCGACTGTCATGCCCATGCTGATCCAGGACACCGAGCCGGCGGGAAAGCGGTAAAACAGCTCGAACCCGCTGCCGAGGGCGGTCTCGGAAGCCACAGACGGCCTGATTCTTCCCTGCTTTTGAAATTGCGCGTGGCTGCGTTTCATCTCGAACAGTATCAACGCGCACACACCCGAAAAAAGGAACACAAACAGCGAGAAAGCGAAAGTGATGTCTATCGTGAGGGTCGAAGCGGCAAGAAGCTCGGCAAAACTGATGAGATAAAGATACACATAGTCCCGGTCTGTCGCTCGGGTCAAAAGTTTGACGGAAGCTACGAAGAGAATGAGGTGGACCGTCGTGAGTACAAAGGAACGAGACAGCCTCAGGTAATCGAGTACATAGATCGGGAGATACAGTATCGCGACCGAGTTCAGGAGCCATGGGGGCAGCCTCTGGCGCAGCCTCTCGGTGTCCGCAAACCAGCTGAAGACAAGCGCGGCCGTGAAAAAAACCAGCGAGAAGATGTCCAGGGCGCCTGTGGCCGCGATAGCCAGAAAACCCGACGTGATCAGGCAATAGGAAGCGAGCTTGAAATAACGCGCGAAGCTCATAGCTCGTCGAAGTAAACCACGTGGGAAGAACGCCAGATAGAGGACGGGAAGCTGGCCCGCGGCTTCGAACTGATGATGATCTTGAAGATCTTGTCCGAAAGGATTTGTTGCAGGTCGTAAGGTTCCAGCATTCCTGAGAGCTCCCCGCGCAAATCGGAAGATGTGGTGGCAGAAGGAAGCTCGCACTGGACAACGGCCAGGGATTTCAAAATGCGGTACAAGTGGGCCGTTCCCATTCCCTTCGGGATATACTCATTGGGAGTCAGCAATTCCAGTTCCGCTCCCTCCTCGCAGAAGTGGGCGGCCAGACTTGCCCCCAGGGAGACGGCCTTTTCAAATTCAGAAAGGTAATCCGGTTTCCGGGGCGGGTGGATAACAGTATCCAGGATCAGGCAGAACTTGCTTTCCTCCTGTCGCGCAAAGTCGCGTGCCATGAGCTCCCCTGTCTTGGCGGTTGCTTTCCAGTCTACGATGCGGGCGCTCTCGCCGTCCTGATATCTGCGGATCGCGTAAAGGCTCTCCCCCTGGCCCAAGTGCCGGCCTTCCAGGATCCCGGGAAGAAATGGAAGGAGATGGTAGTAGGATGAAATCTCGCGGATCGACGGGTACACCACTACTTCTCCTTCCGCTGTGATTCGCTCTCCGCGACGAAAGAAACCGAAGGGGAAGCGCGTGGAGATATGGAATCCTTCCAGGCGATACTGTCCCCTCCTTGGAAACGATTGAGCGACGAGCTCCGATCTTACTTCCCCGGGAAGGACCACGGGAAAGTAGGCAGGCTGCCTCAGAACAGAGCGGCTGGCGAAGGAGTCCTCTTCCTGCGGGCTGGAACCGCGCGCGGCGAACTTCTGGAAGGTCGAGGAGATCAGACCGGCCCCGAGCCGGTCTTTCTGTGCGACAGAAATGGAGAAAGAAGGGAAGAGCCGCTTCTGGTTTCGGAGAGACACCTTCAGTGAAACGCGCTCCCCTTCAAACACATTCTCCGGAACCTGCACCGACACTCCCACCGAGCGCAAAGAAGCGCGGGATACAATCCCCGAGGTAATCACGGCCGACAGAAGGGCCGCCAGGATCAGGAAGAGCAAATTGTTGCCCGTGTTGATGGCCGTCAGCGAAAGGAGAAAGATTGCCAGGATATACAATCCCCCTTCCCGCGTGATGCTGAAGGAAAAGGGTATCAGCCAACGACTCAGATTTGCCCTGCGGGCAAGACGGGGTACGATCGTCAAGGAGATAATCGCGGCCAGGACAAGAGACAGAACAGCCAGGGTTAGGCCCGTCGAGGTGTCTCCGCGGCGCATTGCGCTCTCGGAGGCCAGGGCCAAAAACAGCGCCAGGCTGAGAAGCCCCACGGCGGCGCAGAATTCGCGAACAGCCCGCCTGTCCCACAGGGGAACCCGGGAATCAGAGTGGGACTTCGATGTTGCGAAGAATCTCTGCAAGAATGGCCTCCGCTTCGTCACTGCGCTTGTGAGGGGAGGAGTATTTCGAGCTTACGATCACCCGGTGCGCCAGCACGGGGAGAACCAGTCGCTTGATGTCGTCAGGTATGCAGTAGTCACGACCCTCGTAATAAGCCAATGCCTGCGCGGCGCGCCGCAGCGCGATGGAGCCTCTCGGGCTCACACCGATCGGCAGAAACTCAGAGTGCCGCGTCGCTTCCACGATTGCCATAATGTAGTCCAGCAGCGAATCGTCGACCCGGATCTGGGTCACGGCCATTTGCGCTTCAAGGACGTCTTCCATCCGCAGAACGGTTTCCATGCGCTCCACACTGGGCCGATGATTCTGAGAGCGCAGGATTTCCTTCTCTGCCTCCCCCTCGGGATATCCCATGCGAATGCGGAGCAAAAAACGATCGAGCTGCGATTCGGGAAGAGGGTAGGTGCCGTGGTGCTCGATGGGGTTCTGCGTGGCGATCACCATGAAAGGACGAGGTAGAGGATGCGTGTGATTATCCACGCTCACGTTACCTTCGCTCATCGCTTCCAGGAGCGCGCTCTGCGTTTTCGGAGTAGTACGGTTGATCTCATCCGCCAGCACGACGTTGGCGAAAATCGGTCCGCGGCGGAATTCGAAGGAGTGGCTCGCCTGGCTGAAAATGGACACTCCCAATATGTCGGACGGCAGCAGATCGCTGGTGAACTGGATCCGGCGAAATGTGCAGTCAAAACCCCGGGACAGCGCGTGGGCGAGAGTGGTCTTCCCGACGCCCGGCACATCTTCAATCAGCAGATGACCGTCGGCCAGGAGGCAGACCAATGCGAGTCGAACCGCTTGCGGTTTGCCCAGCACGACAGCTTCGATTGCCTGCTGCAATTGGCGAATTTTGAGTTCCACTTCGACAGTTTTAGACATCGCTTAGTTATCGACAACCTGGGGAAAGTTCATGAAAAATTCTAGCATGCCTCCTGCGGCTTACCCTACAGAAACTCTCGCAGTATCCCCTCGGAAGGTGTGATTAGTAGAAAGGATGCTGACCGAAAGCGCTTCGTGATTCTTCGCGTCTTCGTGTCTTCGCGGTGAATTGGGGGCGGCCTTTACACGAAGGCGCGAAGACACGAAGAATCGCCAAGTTTTTGGTTACGGCTATGCCGCGCCAGGTTCATCTGTACTACTAACCCGAAAATCCTTTGCTGGCAGGAAAGGATTTTTCTTCCCGAAATCTTCGCGCTCTTCGCGGCTTCGCGGTGAATCCTGGGCTGGACTTTCACCGCGAAGGCGCGAAGCACGCGAAGAAAACGCGAAGGACTTTAGTTTGGCTGCGGCTGGGCTGCACTGTGTTCATCTGTGGTTTCCGCTTGTGCGATCCGTGGCGGGAGCGTCCGGATCAGAAGAGATTTCGCTGTCTAGTGGGAGGTGTAATCTTGAAATGCTCAAAAGCGAGCCGGGTTGCGATCCGCCCGCGCGGTGTTCTGTCGAGGAAGCCGATCTGCATGAGATACGGCTCATAAATATCCTCGATTGCATCCACCTCCTCGTTGATGGCAGCCGACAGGGCGCCGACACCTACCGGCCCTCCGTTGTACTTTTCCAATATGGTAAGCATCAGTTTCCGGTCGATTTCGTCAAAGCCGTAGACGTCGACGTCCATCATGGCAAGGGCGTCCATGGCGACCTGGCGGGTGATCTGCCCTTCCGCCTTGACCTCGGCGTAGTCTCGAACACGCCGGAGCAGACGATTTGCGATCCGCGGCGTCCCCCGGCTCCGGGACGCCAGCTCCTGGGAGCCTTCTTTGTCTATGACGACGCCCAGAATATCGGCGGACTGCTGGACGATGACCGCCAGCTCACCGGGAGTATAGAAGTCCAGCCGGTGAATTATGCCGAAACGGGCCCGGAGCGGGGCCGTGAGAAGCCCGGCTCGTGTCGTCGCGCCGATCAGGGTAAAACGCGGCAGGGGCATCTTGATGCTCCGCGCGGCAGGGCCCTCTCCGATGATTATGTCGATATTGAAGTCCTCCATCGCCGGATAGAGGATCTCCTCAATTGCAGCCGGCAGGCGGTGGATCTCGTCGATAAAGAGAACGTCGTTGGCTTTTAGATTAGTGAGGATTGCGACCAGATCGCCGCGTTTTTCGATGATCGGCCCGCTCGTGGACCGAATGCTTACACTGAGCTCATTGGCAATGATCGTCGCCAGAGTGGTCTTTCCCAGTCCGGGCGGGCCGTAAAGCAACACGTGGTCCATGGCCTCGCGACGATTGCTGGCCGCGCGGATGCTGATCTCGATGTTTTCCTTGACCTTGTTCTGGCCGATGTACTGGCGCAGATTCTTCGGGCGCAGACTGAGCTCGAAAGACTGCTCCTCGGCACGAGGCACGGGACTCAGGAGCGTGTTGTGGCTGGCAGGTGGAGGTTTGACCATTGCGATTTGGATTAGCCCGCAAGCCTGCGCAAAGTGTGTCTCAAAAGATCCTCGAAAGTGCGCTCGCATTCGGCCGAGGCGACCACGCGTGAGAGCGCCTTTTCAGCCGCCGCTCTCGGATAACCCAGATTCACCAGCGCAGACAGAATGTCGTCCTCGAGTCCGTCCGTCCTGCTCGCCCCCTGGGCCTGCTGTGCCCGTTCCGCCAGTAAAAACGGGGTAACCTGGTTCTTGAGCTCCAACACGACGCGCTCGGCGGTCTTGCGACCCACCCCCGGGATCGTGGTCAGCCGGGCTAGATCGCCTTCCGCGATCGCCTGAGCCAACTCTTCCACTCGGGCTCCGGACAATATGCCAATGGCGACTTTCGGTCCGATTCCGCTGATGGATACGAGCTTGAGAAAGAAGTCCTTCTCTCGCTGGGAACAGAACCCGTAGAGTATCAGCGCATCCTCGCGCACGTGCGTGTGGATTTTGAGGGCGACCTGGCTCCCCTCGCCCGGAAGATCGTAGAAGCTCGTCAGTGGGATATGAACCTCGTAGCCGACTCCCTGCACATCCAGCAAAATCAAGTTTGGCTTCTTGGACAGAAGCTGACCTTTCAGATACCCAATCATGCGGGTTCAACGACAGGCTAACAGGATGATCGAAGACAGGATAACAGGAGCCTGTAATCCCGTTATCGTGCCGCCCAATTTACCACGAAGACACGAAGACGCGAAGAATCACGAAGAGGTTTTCCCTCAATTAGCTCAAACGCAACCAAAAGCTCTGCCATTCTTTGGGTCTTCGCGTCTTGGTGGTAAAAGCTGCATTGGTGGTCTTCTGCCTTCTGCCTGCTGCCTTCTGCTTTCGAATAGGCATCGAAGTGCCCCTGGAATTGTGCTATATAACGCTCGCTCTCGGCCAACGAAAGAAAGAGGCAGCGGGCCGATTTATCACCGCTAACCGCTGACCCAGATTCGTGGCCTGTGGGCGGCGGTCAGTGGAAGCGAGCATGCACTCGGAACCCGGGATCAGGGAACAAATCGTCGAGATCGGCAGACGTCTCTACGCAAACAAGTTTATTGCCGCGCGAGACGGAAACATCAGCGCTCGCCTGGGTGAATTCCTTTACTTCACTCCGACGGGGATGTGCAAAGGCTTCCTGAAAACAGAGGACATCGTCAAAACGGACCTGGGCGGAAAGAAAGTTGAAGGCATAAGAAACCCTTCCTCCGAGGCGTTGATGCATCTGGAGATCTACCGTCTTCGGCCGGATGTTTACGCGGTCGTGCACGCTCATCCGCCGCACGCGACGGGATACGCTGTGGCCGGGATGGCTCTGGATAAGGCGCTCTTGCCCGAGGTGATTCTCACTATGGGACGCATCCCCCTGGCTGAGTACAGCACCCCAACTACAGAGGAGGTGGCTCGAGCCATCCGTGATCTTGTCCCGTATCACGATGCCCTCCTTCTCAGCAATCATGGGGCGGTGGCTTACGGCGAGGACTTGGAGTCTGCCTATTTCAAGATGGAAACGCTCGAGCACTTCGCGCTCATCAGTATCGTGGCGAAGATCCTGGGACGCGAACGCGTTCTTTCCGAAGATGCCGTGAAACGTCTCTACGCGACGCAGGGTCGAAGCGAGTATCAAGGGGGCACATCAGAGACGAGGACGCTCCGGACTTCGGGCTGCCCGATACCGGCCGAGGCTCTGGAGTCTCCATCGGAGGAGACCCTGACCCTGACGAAGAGCGAGTTGTTCCAGGTCATCGATGAGATCGTAAGCCGTGTGCGACGGCAGTCGTGACGCACGGCGCCGTCCCTGTCAACCCAGCCGCAACCCAAACGGATCTCACCACCAGAGACGCTGAGAGGGCAGAGAAAGAAAAATGACCAATGAAAAATGACAAATCGCAGTTCGTTTTCCGGACTTCTATTTGTCATTTTTCATGTGCCATTTCTCATTTGACCGAAAATCCTTGCCAGCTTGCGAGGGATTTTCGGCTTAGCAGCAATAGCGAGTGATCCCAGTCATTCACGGGCGAGACGCCCGTGCCACGATGACTGCGTGTCATGGCCGTCCCGGCCATGAGAGAAAACTTGACGGATTTGTGAATGTTGTCTCCAGCAGGTGGACCTAGTACGGGGAGATCGGCTCCGTGTCAATCCGTCGAATCCGTGAACATCCGTGTCCCATAAGAAGTCGTGGAGGGACTGTGAAAAATTGTATTTCAAACCGATGACATCCAAATGGCAGTGATCGTTTTCGTGAAATTCGTGGAATTCGTGGTCGGTTTTATTGGCCACGAATTCCACGAATTAACACGAATTTATTCTCCACAGCTTCTGAGGAGTTCACAGCGTGAAGTGACTTCCACTAAATTGCACCCTTCGTCATTTGACAGATTGTCTGGCCGCAGTCACTATGTAGTTTCCTTGCGAGCCCCCAAGGAGACTTGACAATGATGCTTCGTGTGTTTGTGACCTTGAAACCCAGCGTCCTCGATCCGCAGGGGATGACCATCCAGAAAACCCTTGCCGGCCTGGGCTACTCTCAGGTGGAGGAGGTCCGCCAGGGCAAGTACTTCGAGATCCGGTGGGCCGGTGATTTAAGTGCCAGGGAAGAGCGAGACAAGGTGGAGACGATCGTGGCGCGCGTGCTTTCCAATCCCGTGATCGAAGGCTACCGGATCGAGTGGCCGCAGGAGATTCCCGCATGAAGACTGGCGTCGTGGTGTTTCCCGGATCGAACTGCGACCATGATACCTACCATGTCTTGAAGCATGTTCTCGGCACGGATGCCCGTTTTATTTGGCACGGAGATGCCCATCTGCACGACTGCGACGTCATAGTGCTTCCCGGGGGCTTTTCTTACGGGGACTATCTCCGGACGGGAGCTATCGCCCGGTTCTCCCCCGTGATGCAGGCGGTAAAGGAGTTCGCTCGCCGCGGTGGCTTCGTGCTGGGGATCTGCAACGGATTTCAGATCCTGCAAGAGGCAGGCTTGCTTCCCGGCGCCATGCTTCGCAATCGGGGGCTCAAGTTCATCTGCCGCCCGGTGGATCTCAGAGCCGAGCGCACCGACTTGGCCTTCACCCGCGCCTACGAGCCTGGGCAAGTGCTTCGCATGCCCATAGCTCACAATGAAGGGAGCTTCTATGTCTCTCCCGAAGAGCTGAACCATCTGGAGCGCAACGGCCGCGTGGTGCTGCGTTACAGCTCGCCGTCCGGGGAGGTATGCGATGCTGCCAATCCCAACGGGTCTTTGAACAACATCGCGGCGCTGATCAACGAAGAGGGAAACGTGATGGGGATGATGCCGCATCCCGAGCGGGCCTCCGAGCTCTGCCTGGGATCCGAGGACGGCAAGGGAATCTTCGTGTCCCTCCTGAAAGCCGTGGAATCCAAGAATCCAAGAATTCAAGAATCCAAGAATGGGCCACGAGGCCTTTCATTCTTGAATTCTTGAATTCTTGGATTCTTGGATTCTTTGAAGTCCTAAATCCAAATGATCCCGACTGACATTTCGCCAGAGACGATTTCCCAGCACGGGCTCACGCCCGAGGAATACCAGCGTATCTGCGAGATCCTGGGCCGCCAGCCGACCTTTACGGAGCTCGGCATATTCTCCGTGATGTGGTCCGAGCACTGCAGCTACAAAAGCTCCAAGATCCATCTTCGCCGCTTGCCTCATCAAGGCCCCTGTGTCGTGCAGGGGCCGGGTGAGAACGCCGGGGTCGTCGATATCGGGGACGGTCTGGTGGCGGTATTCAAGATCGAGTCGCACAATCATCCCTCTTTCATTGAACCGTATCAGGGAGCCGCCACCGGCGTCGGGGGAATCATTCGCGATATTTTCACAATGGGGGCGCGCCCCATTGCCCTTATGGATGCGCTCCACTTCGGCTTCATCGATGACCCGAAGAATCGCATGATTCTTGAGGGTGTGGTTGCGGGTGTGGGAGGGTACGGCAACTGCATAGGTATTCCCACGGTGGGCGGGCAGACGGTCTTTTCACGACATTATGCCAATAACCCTCTGGTCAACGTTTTTTGCCTGGGAATAGCGCGGCGCGACCAAATTTTTTACGGCCGGGCCACGGGAGTCGGCAATCCGGTGATTTACGTGGGAGCCAGGACGGGCCGGGACGGTATACACGGCGCCACGATGGCCAGCGAGGAATTCGACGAACGATCGGAGGAAAAGAGGCCCACCGTCCAGGTGGGCGATCCCTTCCTCGAGAAGCTTCTGCTTGAAGCTTGCTTGGAGGCCATGCACTCCGGCCTGGTTGTGGGCATACAGGACATGGGCGCGGCGGGACTGACGTGTTCCACCTGCGAGATGGGGAGCCGCGCGGGAACAGGCGTGGAGATCGAGCTCGATCGGGTGCCGCAGCGTGAAGCCGGCATGACGGCTTACGAGATCATGCTGTCGGAATCGCAGGAGCGGATGCTGCTGGTCACCCGGGAGGAAAACGAACCAAAGGTCCTGGAAATTTTCACTCGTTGGGGTTTGGACGCAGCCACGATCGGACGGGTCACCGGCGACGGAATGCTGCGCGTCCTGCAGAGTGGAACGATAGTAGCCGAGGTCCCGAACCGGCCGCTTGCAGACGGCGCGCCTGTGTACAACCGGCCCATGAAGCGCCCCGCATATCTGGACGAGGCGCGCGCGTTTGGCGCCGACCTGGTGGCGCCGCCCCGCGATTGGGAACAGGCGGTCATACGCATG
>Ga0066706_10000198_pt1 | contig 15947 bp, 15 predicted proteins | sample GraSoiAngelo_155_FD_67274 | JGI IMG/M metagenome (GOLD analysis project Ga0066706, IMG submission 67274) | Grasslands soil microbial communities from the Angelo Coastal Reserve, California, USA - 14_1009_13_30cm | ecosystem: Environmental > Terrestrial > Soil > Grasslands | place: USA...
GGATCGCGCTCCGCGCCGGCAGTCTGCTCCAGATATTCGGCGCTGAGGGTCATCGACGCGCGATGCGCTGCGGAATCGCGCACGATCACGATGCCGTTGTCGTACGGCACGTTCAGCCACTTGTGCGCGTCGGTCGCCCACGAATCGGCGAGCTCCGCGCCATCGAGCAGCGGCCGGCGATCGCGGCTGGCGCGTCCCCACAATCCGAACGCGCCATCGATGTGCAGCCATGCGCTCCGATCGCGCGTGATTTCACCGAGTTCGCGGAGCGGATCGACCGAACCGGTATTCACATTGCCTGCTTGCGCGCAGACGATGGTCGGTCCGCTCAAATCGCTCAACGTCCGGCGCAAAGCGTCCGCGCGAATTCTCCCCTGTTCGTCCGTGTCGACGATGTGCAGCGTGCGTGTGCCGAATCCTAGGAGCCGGAGCGATGAGTAGATGGTGATGTGCGCTTCGGCACCAATGACCATGTTGACCGCCGGCGCGCCGATCATGCCCTGCTCCTCGACGTTGTATCCGGCGCGGCGCAACACGGCATCACGTGCCGCGGCGAGCGCAGTGAAGTTGGCCATCTGGCCGCCGGTCACGAATCCGACGCTCGCCGTTCGCGGCAAGTCGAAAAGATCGAGGAGCCATTCGCGCGCGACCTCTTCGATCACCGACACAGCCGGCGAGGTCACGAAGATGCCGCTGTTCTGATCCCACGCGCTGGTGATCCAGTCGGCGGCGAGCGCAATGGGAAGTGAGCCTCCGATCACGAATCCGAAATAGCGCGGCCCGGCACTTCCGACGACGCCGCGCTCCGACGCGCTGGCGAGGACGTCGAGCACGCGCGCACCATCTTCGCCATCCTGCGTGAGCGGCTGCCGAAAAGTCGACAGCAGCTCTTCGCGAGTGGCACGCGCGCCGACGTGTCGCTCGGGGAGGGCGCGCAGAAACTGGAGCGCGTGATCATGCGCTCGGCGGAGGAGTTTCTCATCAACGAACTGCTGCATACTCGCTCCATGTACACGATCAGCACGGACAAGTCGAGACTCGACGTCGAGATGATCTACCGCTATCTGAGCGAGGAATCGTACTGGGCGAAGCACATCCCGCGCGACCTCGTGGAGCGTTCGATCGAGAACTCGATCTGTTTCGGCGTATTCGAAGGCGATCGTCAGATCGGATTCGCGCGCGCAGTCACCGATTCCGCCACGTTTGCGTATGTGGGCGATGTCTTCGTTCTGCCGTCGCATCGCGGCCGCGGCGCGTCAAAACAATTAATGCAGGCAATCCGCGATCATCCCGAACTTCAGCGCCTCCGGCGATGGCACCTGCTCACGCGAGACGCACACGCGCTTTATGAGCAATTCGGGTTCCGCAAGCTCGAGAAGCCGGAGCGGCACATGGAGATTGCGATGGCCAATCCCTACGGATGATTGGATACTTGCGCCGGCATGTATGTGACTTCCAAAGACGGCACGTCGATCATCTTCGATCGCATCGGTCAGGGCTTTCCTCTGATTCTGGTTGACGGCGCGCTCTGCTATCGAGGCGTGGGACCGAGTGGGCCGCTCGCGCGAGCGCTAATGCAGCACTTCACTGTGTTTACTTACGACCGTCGCGGTCGAGGCGAGAGTGGTGACACAGCACCTTATGCGGTTGAGCGTGAGGTCGAAGATATCGAGGCGCTCGTTAACGAAGCGGGTGGATCAGCGTTCGTCTGGGGGATGTCCTCGGGTGCCGTTCTTGCGCTGGAGGCGGCGAATCGGCTTCGGGGCATCAAGAAGCTTGCATTGTATGAGGCGCCGCTCATCGTGGACATCAGCCGTGCCACAACAGAAAACGATTGGCTCCGAATCAATGAGGCGGCCGCGTCGGGTCGCCGAAGCGATGCAGTCAAGTTCTTTCTGAAGTCCGTTGGGGTTCCCGCGTTTGTCGTCGCTGTGATGCGATGGCTTCCGATGTGGTCGAAGCTCACCGCCATTGCTCACACACTTCCATACGACGGCGCGATCGTTCAAGACAGCCAGATGGGCAAGCCGCTGCCGGCCGGCCGCTGGTCTTCTGTCACGGTACCGACGCTCGCAATGGCCGGTACGAAAAGTCCCGCGTGGATGCAGATCGGGATGCAGTCGCTCACGAAAATTCTGGCGAACGCGGAGTACCGCGCGCTGGCAGGGCAAACACATGATGTGAAGGCGAAGGCGCTCGCTCCACCGTTGGTCGAGTTCTTCGCAGGCTGATAAGAAATCATCCCATCGCAGAGGCGAGGATTTCGCGCGTAAGGCCGACCGAGGAAAGCGTGGCCACCACAGTCGGTTCGGACATCAGCGCAAGCAAAACATGAATCGGCGCGACGCTTTTGCTTCCCGCTGCAGCGCATAGCTCTTCGATTGAAGCCAGGGCGCTGCGTGCGGCCGCGGACGGGGCAATGGCTCAAAGCTAGCGATGTGGTTTCGAGAGCCGAAGGTCAGACCCCGCTGAGCCAATTCTGCTTCCGCCAGCCGCAAGCAGTGGGAAAACGATGGTGCGAGCCAGCAGCCTTGAGTGTACCGACAGAACACGAGTCGCTTTGACGGACAGACAACGCTGAACAGCCGGCGCTACCGACGCATGACAACGAGGTATCCAATCGTTACCGCCGGCACCGCTGCGACGATGATGAGAATTGCACCGAAAATTCTGGCGACGATGCTGCGTTCCATTCCGAGTGCAGCACCCAGAGCGAAAACGCCGACCCAGCCGATGAGAAACATATATCCCGGGATTGGATTGTCATAAGTGACGCCAGCGTGCACAGTATGGCAAAAGCAAGTCGAGAGCGCCGACGGCGATTGCTGCTACCGAGCACGCCGCGGCCACATCGTCTCCAAAGCCGCCTACGATCACCTGGTTATCGCGCGACCGGCGTCCGGTCGCAGAAGCCGCTGTTCTAATTCTTCATCGCTTCATCGAGCCGGCTGTAGAAACGTTCCGTGTCGCCGCCGTAGCCGGCGATGGGATCGCTCGTCCGATTCGACGTGAGGATGACGATCCAGGGGTAGCCGCCCACGTGATTGTCACTCGCGAGCGAACGTTCCGCGCTGCTTTTTTCAGGATTGACGCGTACCTTCAACAGTGTCGAGCCGTAGCGGCGCTGGAACGTGCTCGTCGACAAAACGTCGCGGTCCAGGAGTGTGCAGTAGCCGCACCAGTCGGCGTGAAAGTAGAGCATCACTGGCTTGCCGCTGCTGCGATGCTCGGCGATCGCCGCTTCGTAGCCGCTCGCCCCATCGTACCAGGCGCTGTACGCCGCCAGCTTAGGCGCGAGCAGGTGCCACCCGAACCAGACGCCGAGGGTCGCGACGGCGAGTTTGATGAGCGTAGAAGAAGCACTGGCAGGTGGCTTCGTTCCGGGCGTGACCATCGGAGTGCGCCGCGGGGGCACGAATCGCGGCGCTGCTTTCGTCAGGATGACGCCGCACGCCGGGCACTCAGCCGAGCCGGGGATGACGCTGGTATCACACTTCGGACATTGCATGATCAATCTACATATACCGCAGCGTCGCCCAGAAAGTTGGCGCGGGACTGCTCGACATACGGCGCTTCCCGCTCGTGCGCAGGCAAATCCGCTGTCCGAGTCGCGCGACCATCGCCGAGTGCAGCCACGAAGTCATTTGACGGCGACGTCCCGCAAAAAACTCCGCGCGCGGCTGCTGGACGTAATGGGCGACTTTTCCTGCCGCTCGAGGCCGCGCAGCTCGTTATGCGTGCTCTCGCCGTACGTGACGAGAAGGATGCTCGCGAATTCGGCCTCGAGCAGCAACGCGCGTTTCTGCAGCACATGGCATACAAAATACGCGGCAATCGAAAACCTCGAGATTTCCACTCAGTTTTCATGACGTTATCGTCCGCCTAACGGAACCGTCACTCAGCGGCGCGGTCCGCGGCACGTCATGGTAACGCACTCGCGACGTCCCAACGCAGCGGGCCGCGTCCACTGCAGTGGCAAGTTAGCCGACCGATGGCGAGACGCGCCGCGTGGCACGGATAGCCAGAGCAAGATGAACGCTACGACGGGGGGAAGCGTGATGTTTCCGAAACAAAATGTGCGCGGTGCGAACGAGGACACGACCGGAACGTCTTCGCCGGCGAGCCAAACAAGAATCGCCGATGAAGCGGGAGCTGCACCAACGCCGATTCCAGTCACACCGCCACCCGCCCGCCGTCGACGTTGATCATGGCTCCGTTCACGTAGCTGGCCCTGCCGGAGGCGAGGAAGACGATCGTCTCGGCGATCTCTTCGGGGCGGGCTGCGCGACCAAGCGGAATGGTCGAGACGATGGCCGCGAACCCGTCGCCCATCGCCTCGGTACCGGGAGTGGTGGTCGGGCCGGGTGCGACGGCGTTGACGCGCACGCCCTTTGGGCTGTACTCGGCGGCCCACGCCTTTGTCAGCAGCGCCAACGCGGCCTTCGAGGCGCCGTAAGCGGAGAGCCCCGCCATCCCGAACTCGGCGACCATCGTGGTGACGTTGATGATCGCGCCACCGCCGCGCGCGACCATCTTCGGCGCGATCGCCGCGGTCAGCAGAAACGGCGCCTTGACGTTGACGCCGAACGCCTCGTCAAAGTTCGCCTCGGAAAGCTCGTGGGTTGCCCCGAAAGGAAAGACGCCGGCGTTGTTGACGAGAATGTCCACCTCGGCAGCGCGCTCGGCGAGTGCGCGCACATCGTCGGCCGACTCGAGATCGGCGCGCACAAACTCCGCCGCGCCACCGCGCGCCTTGATCGCGGCGACCACCTCTGCGCCACGTGCCTCGTTCCGGCCGCTGATCAGGACGCACGCTCCTTCGCGCGCGAGCGCTTCCGCCGTTGCGCGACCGATTCCCGAGGTGCCACCGGTGACCAGAGCTCGCTGTCCGCTCAATTCCTTCATTCGTTCCTCCTCTTTGGATGCTTGGATGGATTAGGTCCGTGTCACGATCTCACTCAGCACGTCGAGCGCTTCGTGAGCCGCCGAGAACCCCGCATAACCCGCGATCTGGAGCAGTGCCTCACGCAGTTCGTCCACGGTCCATCCGAGGTGTAGCGCACCGGGATGTCACGCCGAGTTGGCCAAAGCTGTTCCGCAGACTGTGTCAGGTATGCTGGCGCGCGTTGTTTGTCGGCCTAACGTCCCGGCGGTTCAGCCGCGCGGACCGCGACGCGAAATGGTAGCGCACTTGGAGAACAGTAACGCAGCGGTCCGCGTCGGCTGCAGGCGCAAGTTAGACGACGTTAGGTGCGTTGAGCTGATATGCGGCGGCGTCACATTCGAAGGTACTGTCACGGAGGTAGAAGAGGAAGTGCCTGGTTGGATGGCTCGACGGAGCGGAGAGGATGACCCAATCTTTTACGGACGCTTCGAGTAAATCACCTTTCACTTCATAGAATTCGCCCCATTCGGGAGCGATGCGGCTAAACCGACATTGACCGAGATACCAGCCTTCGTCATTCGGACGTCCCAGCCGGTATCGCCAGCACCCTTCAAATACCAATCGCCCACGCCACGGCTCGTGAAAAAACCCAGCGAGGTCGAACTCGAGCACTACCGTCGATCCGTTCACACTTACGCGCTCGTCAGGAGCGTTGGGATCCGCGTTCCAGTCAGAATTGAGTCGTGTGAACTGTGTCGTCACAGCGTCGTCTAACGTCCCTGCGTTTCAGATGAGATGAGAAGGCCAACCTCCCGACGCAGTCGCATCAAAATGCGCTGCAACGATCAACGTGCTCGAGGCACAAGAAAGGAGATTGGCCATGGCGAAGTCTATCAGCAGAAAAAGAACGCAGCGAAGTGAAACGTTGGGGACGTGGTGGGATCGTGTGAGCACCATCGGAATCGATCTGAGCGACCGCTCGAGTCAGTGCTGCGCCATCGATGATGAGGCGGCGATCGTCGCTGAGTTTCGTCTGGGCACCGACGCCGCGAGCTTCGAGAAGACCTTTGGCGGTGTCGGACGAAAAACGATTGCCATCGAGACCGGTGCGCACTCGCCGTGGGTGAGCCGGTTACTCGAATCGCTTGGCCATGAAGTGATCGTGGCGAACTCTCGAAAGCTGCGATTCATCTACGAAAACCGGCGCAAAGACGACCGCGTGGATGCCCGATCACTCGCGCGAGTGGCACGGATGGATCGACAGCTGCTCGAGGAGATCCGCCATCGCAGCGAGCACTCGCAAGTCGATCTCGAGCTGCTTCGAGCCCGTGACGTGCTGGTAACGACGCGAACGCGTCTGGCGAATCACATACGCGGTGTGGTGAAGTCGTTTGGCAAGCGTCTTCCGACATGCGGCCCCGCTGCGTTGCCTCGCAAGGCGACAGCAGCGATGCCGACGATGCTCGAGGCAGCGCTGAGGCCGCTGCTCGATGTGATCGAAAGCCTCTCTCGTCAGATCGGCGAGTACGATCGCGCCATCGAACATCTCGCAACAGTCGAGCACCCGGACGTTGCGACGCTCCGCCAGGTATCAGGCGTGGGCGCCCTCACCGGACTGGCTTTCATGCTCACCGTCGATGATCCGCATCGATTCCGGCACAGCCGCAGCATCGGAGCCTGGCTCGGCCTCGTGCCGGCAAAAGACGACTCAGGAGAACGCCGGCCGCAGATGCCCATCAGCAAAGAGGGAGACCATTACTGCCGCCGACTGTTAGTCGGATCCGCACAATACATTCTCGGGCCATTCGGTCCCGATTGCGATCTACGCCGACACGGGCTGGCAATTGCCGCTCGCGGAGGGAAAAACAGCAAGAAGCGAGCGGTGGTCGCTGTTGCTCGCAAACTCGCCGTGCTGTTGCACCGCCTCTGGGTGACTCGCGGCATGTACGAGCCTCTCTACAACACTCTTCGCCGCCAGATTGCCGCGTAGCGAAACAACGAGAACGAAAAACGAGCAGCAAAGGAGAAAAACAGCAACGATTCCGTTCCTGTCGATGCCCTGTCCGGCCGACTGCGACGCGCCGCTTGGAGCGCGGCGATTTCACCGCAACAATCTGCCGCGAAAACCGGGTTTCAGATTGCAGCGGCCGCTCAGGGACGGACCTCAGCATGCACCGAGCCCACGACTGAGCTCATGAAGAGTGCGAATGGAAGCCTGGTCACGACGGAAGACGAATCCGAGATAAGAAAAACAACTGCAGTGCGAAGCCGCTGCCGCGGCTTGACTTCAACCGGCCTTCTCATGGAAGCGGCGCGGTGCCTCCGCGCGCCGAAGCCAGGGCGCGAGAATTTTACGCTGAACGAGGCGCGGAAGCGCCGGAGCCAGCGAACGGCACCGCGTCCGCTGCAAAAGCTAGTTAGACCGCACCGAGGTCGCGACCTTTTTGTGCCGTGTTTGAACGCAGCACCCACTCGCGCTGGGTTAACGGAGTGATGCAGAAGTGAAGCTTTCCGCGCGATGATTCGGAGCTCTTCAAAAATGCTTGGTGGTCCTTCTCGATCGTCTCGAGAGCAAAATTGAGAGAACGGTTGACGTAATCGGACCAATTCTCATTCGACTCGGGCTCGACCGAGACGGTACCTTGAATTGTGGAGTGAGTCTTCTTTCCGTCGCGGAGGAGTAGCCAATCTTCCCAGCCGAGGACGCCGATTTCCTTGGTGCGAAAGTAATATAGCGCGCCCATCGCTTCTTCGAACGGAAGAACGATCTCTCTATCACTGATCGACGCCAGCCGCAGTTCTGGCCTAAGCAAGGTCAAGTCTGTTTCGGCAGCTGACATTGTGTCGGTCTAACGGACCCGCGCTTCAGCGGCGTGGCCCGCGAGGCGGAATGGTAACGCACTCGGGACTCAGCAACGCAGCGGGCCACGTCCGCTGCAAGCACAAGTTAGGCGACGGTTGAAACTCCTTCGCTCCAGCGATCCACGAGGCCCAGCAAGACGGTCACCGCTGGGTCGCCACGCGGGTTTCCCACAGCCCATGCTACGAACAGCGGCCCGATCCAGGCAAGAATACGAAGCTCTGCAAGGGTCGAGGCATTCATGCTGCTGAGCAACACGACTACGCTTGGCGATTCTTTGGCACCGGTGGATAACTCGGCTAGGTTACGAGCGACTTCGATCGAATAATAAGTTGCTGCTGCGCTGATGCCGATTCCTGCCGTCAAGAGAATCCATCGGAGCCATCGCCATGTCGCAGCACGGCGTCGAAGCGCCTTTATCGCCGCAACTTGTGAATCGGTCATATGGAGCCCTTTCGTCGCCCAACTTAGTATTGAGCCCCGCCCGCCCCTACCTCCAATACTACACGCCGACGAATAACGGGCGAAAGGCTCGCGAGCGAAACGGTCGTAACACGCCATGCGGAAAGAGCTTGCGGCGGGTGGGCGGTGATCACGGCTGCTTATCCGTCGCCCCGCGACGGCAAAACATCCTCCGCCGCGCCGAGCGCGTCCAGTGGACTTCGCAGCCCTGATGCCCCCAAACCGAGAACGTGCGTGTAGATCATCGGATCATTCGCTGAGCCGCGACCGGCCGCCACTTGCCAGCATAGCTGAGAGCGGCTCTCGGGAGAAACGAGGGGGCCAGCATACGGCCGCTCGTCGGCTGCTGCGAAAAGTTAGGCCGCTCATCTCTCCACAGGCTGTTCGTACATGACTTCCTGAAGAGAAAACCCGAAAAGGTCGACCGAGCCCTCACCGCAGAGTGAAAAGCCGCTGCGCTCGTAAAAGCTTCGTGCTCGCTTGTTCTGCTTGGCGACGGAAACTGTGATTCTGGAGACTCGATTGTTGCGCGCCGAGTCAAACACAGCCCGCAGGAGTGCTGCTCCGACGCCATGCCGCTGATTCGGCGGCAGAACGTAGATGCGCGCGAGGTCCGCGGAACCGTCCGGCAACTGATTGAGTTGTGCAAAACCAAGTAATTCGCGTGATGTCTCGGCGACGACGAAGATCGAGGTAGCCGACTGTATAGAGGCTATCAAGGCGTTCGTCGAATACCAGTGCTCGAGGGCCCGCCGCTGGGCTTCGATGGAGATAACGTCCTGGTAAACATCCGACCAGCTGTCGCGAGCGACCGACTGAATTGCCGGTGCATCAGCGGGACGCGCAGGGCGTATGCGAATCTCATTCATGACTGGTTCAAGACGGCCTAGCTATGCTCGCCAGCAGAATATCAGCAGGTCACCCTGCGTCACCGCCGCATATGCTGTCGCCTAGCGTGCGGCGCAGCGCGCCGCATAGCGTGGCACGTAGCGGCTTACGACCCCGCGCCCACGCTCCGCGCTGCGAGAAGACTGGAGAGCGCGGTCTTCATCGCTTCAAGCTTCACCGGTTTGCGCAGCAGCTCATCGGCCTCGAGCTTGTTGGTCTCCGCGGCGATCGGCACCTCGTTCGTGTAGATTCCGGTCAAGAGGATCACTTTCACGTCCGCCGTCTCCTCATTCGACTTGATCAAATGACAGAGCTCGCGGCCGTCCATCTTCGGCATCGACGCATCGGCGATCACGATGTCCGGTCTCTCGGCCTTCGCCAGGCGCAATCCCTCGAGTCCGTCGGAAGCGGTCCGCACCTCGAAGCCGCTCTTGTCGAGGTTGTCCCGCCACAGGGTGCGAAGCGCGGGATCGTGATGTACGAATAGAATGCGAGGCTTCTTGTCATTAGCGGGAAGCGGTACATCGCCGGGCGACGTGATTCGCCGCAGCGCCTCCTGCGCCTGCTCCGCGAACTCGAGCACTTCGGCCCTCGCGCGCTGCTCCTCCTGGGGCGCCGGCGGTTCGATGGCAAACGACTCCTGCAGTGCAGTCATCGGCTGAGTTGGCGCGTTGCGCAGTTGCTCTTCAGCTTCACGAAAGCGGGTCTGCAGCGACTCGCGCGCTTGCCGCTCGGCATCGAGCTTCTGTTGCAGCGCACTCATCTTGATGTTGAGGTTGCGCACTTCCGCTCGCGCCGCTTCGCGCTCCTCGATCGACTTGCCGATATCGGCCTCGTGATCCGAAGCGATATGGGTGACGATCGTCTGCAGCTTCTCGCTCCACTCCGCTTCGATTTTCTCTCGCAGCGCACTTTCGTTGACGCCGGGGAACGGTTCTTCGGCCTTCGATTTGAGCGTCGCGTTTTCCTCCTCCAGGCGCGCGATGCGCTGCGTCAGCTCATCGTCGCGTTGGAGCAGTCCGAGACGGCCGTCGCGCGCGGAGTCGAGCTGACGTTGCAAATCCTGCAAGCGCAGATTCAACGATCGCACTTCGGCACGCGCCTCTTCACGATTGGCGATGGCCTCGCCGATATCGTTTTCATGATCGGCAGCGAGCTCGGTGACGATCTTCTGCAGCTTCGCGCTCCACTCGTCGTCGAGTTGCTTCAAGCGCGCCGCCGCTTTTTCGCGTTCGCTCTGGATCTCGTGGCGCAATGACCGCGTTTCCGCGCGTGCCTCTTCGCGCGCGGCGATTGCGTCGCCGAGGTCGTTTTCGTGATCGGCGGCGAGCTCGCTGGCGATTTTCTGGAGCTTCGCGCTCCATTGTTTTTCGAGATTTTCGAGCTGCGATTTCAACGACGTGTTTTCTTCGGCAACGCGCGAGCGCGCTGCCGCCGTCTCGCGCGACAACCTTTGCTCGCGCTCGAGCTGCGCCAGAAGCTCTTCCAGTCGATTGGCCACCGCGCGAGCTTCAGCCTGCATTTCGTCGCGCTCCGATTTCGACTCGGCGATGACACGCTGCAGCTCCGCCTGGAATCGTTGCCGCTCTTCATCGAGCTGGCGCGTGAGCGCGTCGTTCCCGTGAACCAGTTGCTGCGAGCTCTTGCGGGTGAGATCGAGCTCCTTCTGTGTGTCTCGATGTGCCGACTTCGCCGCATCGAGCTCCTTCTGTGTGTCTCGATGTGCCGACTTCGCCGCATCGAGCTCCTTCTGTGTGTCTCGATGTGCCGACTTCGCCGCATCGAGCTCCTGCTGCGACGACGCCACTTTGCCCCGCAGCTCGTCACTTGCGGCGCGGCTTCGCTGGATCTCCTCGAGCGCGCGGGCTGCCGCGCGCTGGACATTTTCGCTCTCCGCTTCGTACTTCTCGATCTCTGAGGCGTGAGCTTTCGTAAGGGCCGCGACCTTCGACTCGTGCTCGCTGCGCAAATCGTCAATTGATCGTTGGGCCTCGACGATGTCGGCAGGAATTGGTGGCGCCGTTTGCACAGGAACAGGGCCTTTTCGGGGCCGCAGCGACTCGAAGATTGCGACCCCAACGATGAGAGCGGCAATGTAACGGCGGACCGGATCGACGGTCGGAAGGGCGATGGTCAGCGCGGCGGCGAGCCCGGCGACCAAGATCAGCAGTGCGATCGCCCGCGCGATGGCGACCATCAGCCGCCGCATCATGCGCGGGCGCTGCGATCCCTCATCAGCCATTGGAGTGTCATGGTAGTGTAGCTGATTCGGCGGAATCTTTCGCGGCCTGAGGCGTTAAAACCAGCGCGTGACCCAGAGAACAACTCGCGAGATTCGCATCGGCAACATCCATATCGGTGGCAGCAATCCCGTCGCCGTACAGTCGATGACCGCCACGCGAACGCAGGATATCGACGCAACCATCCGCCAGGTGGAGCTGCTCGAAGCGGCGGGCGCGGACATCATCCGCATCGCTGTGGACACCGCGAAGGACGTCGCCGCGCTCGCCGAGGTGCGTAAAGCGCGGCCGAACGCGAATCTGGTCATCGATCTTCAGGAGAATTACCGGCTTGCGGAAAAGGTCGCGCCATTCGTGCAGAAGCTGCGGTACAACCCGGGCCACCTGCATCACATCGAGCGCGACAAGCCGATTCGCGAAAAGGTGCAACACCTGGTGGAGGTCGCGCGCGAACATGGCTGCGCGATGCGCATCGGAGTCAATTGCGGATCTGTCGATCCGGCGAAGCTCGATCGCTATCCGAAGAATGATTCGATCACGCCGATGGTCGAATCGGCCGCCGAACATTGCGTCATGCTCGATGATCTCGGATTCGATCAGTATTGCGTATCGCTGAAGGATTCCGATCCGAACAAGGTCATCGACGCGAATATCCGATTCTCCGAAATTCGCCCCGACGTTCCGCTGCACCTCGGCGTCACCGAGGCGGGCATGCCGCCGGATGGCGTGATCAAGACGCGCATCGCGTTCGAACAGCTCATCACGCGCGGCATCGGCGACACCATCCGCGTTTCGCTGACGCTTCCTTTCGAGCGCAAAGGCGACGAGGTGACCGCCGGCCGGCAGATTCTCGACGACATCGCCAATGGCCGTTTCCGCTCCGTGCCTCGCTTCGAGCAGACCGGGTTGAACATCATTAGTTGTCCTTCATGCTCGCGCGTGGAGAACGAGGCGTTCATCGACCTTGCTCAGAACGTCAAGACGATGACCGAGTACGCGAAGGAGCACGACATCACCATCGCCGTGATGGGTTGTCGCGTCAACGGTCCCGGCGAAACGGACGACGCCGACCTCGGCATGTGGTGCGCGCCGAGTTTTGTGAATTTGAAGCGCGGTCCGCACACCCTCGGCCAGTTCACTTACGACGAGATTCTCGGCCGTCTGCGGCTCGAGTTGGATAAGCTCATCGAGGGTAGGGCACGGCAGCGCCGTGCCGAACCCGCGGGTTCGGTCGAGCGCAGCTCGACCCTACACAAGGACGAATGAAACGAGTTCCGTATCTGCTCATCGCCCTCGGGATCATGGCCCTCGACACATGGTCGAAGTGGCTGATCGCCGCTCGCATCGACGTCCATGATTCCGTGACGCTGATTCCGAATCTCTTCCAGCTCGTCCACGTGCGCAACACCGGCGCGGCGTTCGGCATCGGCGCAAATGCGGAATCGCACATCGTTCCGCTGATGCTGAATATCGGCGCGATCGGCGTGTTTTTCGTCGTCGTCGCCTACGCATTCCGCACCGCGGTGACCGATCGCGTCCTGCAAGTCGGCCTGCACCTGATCCTCGGGGGTGCCATCGGAAATCTGATCGATCGCTTTCGCCTCGGCTACGTCGTCGATTTCCTCGACGTCTACGTCAACTGGGGCGGACAGCCGCACCACTGGCCGGCGTTCAACGTCGCCGATTCGGCGATCTGCATCGGCATCGGCCTGCTGTTCTTCGATATGCGCAAGAAGCCGGAAGAGCGGGCGAACGCGTCGGTAGCCGCGTAAGATGTCGTTGTGAAGAAAAAGCGGCAAAAAACGCCTAAGGCAAAAGGCATCACGCGAATTGATGACCCTGGGCGGCACGGCGTCGGCTGGTACGCGCGCGTCGTCTTTCGCGGAAAGACGTCGTCGAAATATTTCGCTGACGGCGCACACGGCGGAACGCGAGGAGCGTTTCTCAAAGCGCTCACGTGGCGCAATGAAACGGAAAAGAAAGTCGGCAAGCCGCGCACCGATCGAACGTTCGCGGCGCCCGGCGAGCGGAGTCCCACCGGGATTCTCGGTGTTTATCAGCAAAAACACAGTTACGTTGTCGCGTGGACGCCGACGCCGGGCATGCTGCGGCGCGAGTTCGTCTCCATCGACCGCTACGGCCGCGAGGGGGCACTGCAAAGGGCGATCGCGCTGCGCCGCAAACGCGAACGCGAGCTGTACGGCCGCGCGGTCAGTGACGCTTCAGCGTTACGACGACGCGTGCCGGCGACTGCGCGAACAAAGCGCCCGACGCGGCGTCGACAAGCAGAGCTCCGGAAAAGACCACGCCGGCGACGGCTGCAGGTGACACGGAAGCGCTCCCGGACGCGGAGACGTTGACTACGCCACCCGACGCCGTGCCGTTGCTCGCTGAAAAATCGACATTGCTGTTCGCGACGATTCCGCCCACCAGGAGTCCGGCAGCGACATCAGTCAGTGCCGCCGGCGCGAGCACGCGATGAAAATCGACACGCGTGCCGACCCAGCCGCTCTTCACGATCAACACGCTGCAATGCGAATCTCCGCGGCGCAGCATCAGCGTCAGCGGCGTCGTGCCGATATGAGTTTCGCCGCGCCCGCAATCGAGCGTCACGTTTGCGCCTGATGGTTCCGACGTGATGGAAACCGGCTGCAGGTCGTGATGAATGACAGTCGCACACCGTGTGAGCGCGACAATGGCGAACAGGGCGGCGGCCAGTCGGCTCACGCGGAGATCTCCCGCACGCTGCTATCGACGATCAGCTTCGGCTCGGTGAGCTCCTGCACTTTCTGCGGCGTCACACCCGGCGCGACTTCCATCAGCTTCAGCCCTTGCGGTGTGACGTCGATAACCGCGTAGTCGGTGATGATGCGGTCAACGACTCTCACGCCGGTCAGCGGCAGCGCGCACTTTTTCAGAATTTTCTTCTCGCCTTTCTTCGTGACGTGTTCCATCGTCACGATGACCCGTTTTGCGCCGGCGACAAGATCCATCGCCCCGCCCATTCCTTTCACCATCGCGCCGGGAACCATCCAGTTCGCGATGTCGCCCCCCTCGGAAACCTGCATGGCACCGAGAATCGAGAGATCGATCTTGCCGCCCCGGATCATGCCGAATGAATCCGCCGACGAAAAGAATGACGCGCCCTTCAGCACCGTCACGGTCTGCTTGCCGGCGTTGATCAAATCGGCATCGACTTCGTCTTCTGTCGGAAAAGGGCCAAGGCCGAGGATGCCGTTTTCAGATTGAAGGACGACTTCGATTCCTTGCGGAATGCAGTTCGCCACGAGAGTGGGCATGCCGATGCCGAGGTTGACGTAGTAACCGTCGCGGAGCTCTTGTGCCGCGCGCTGCACGATTTGTTCGCGTGTCAGAGGCATGGCGGAAACTTATCATAGTGAAATGACTCGCTGGCGAATCGCCGTGGCGGCAATCGGATTTGTTTGCATCGCCGCAGGCGCATTTCAACCGTTTTACTGGCGGATGTTCATGCGCCCATTTTTGCCAGACTTGATCGAGCTTCCGTTTCGTCAGGAGCCGGGGTTGCGCCGATTCATGAACGCCGTGCGCGAACGAACATTGGACAGCGATCGCATCGCCATCGTGATTCCTGCGCCAGGCTGGGAACGCGGATATCAATACGGGTTCACGCGCGCGACGTATCTGCTCGCCCCGCGGACAACGATCCCGTTGATGGCCGCAAATGACACGCCGCTGCCAGCGAATGTGGCGCTCGCCGATTACGTCGCGTGCTGGCATGCCGCGCCGGCAATTCCGCATTTCGCAATGATCTGGCGCAGCGAGGATGGCGTTCTGCTGCGCCGCACGCGATGACACTCCTCGCGCTGATCGTCGTGTTCGCAGTGGGATTTCCTGCCGCGCGACGCGCCGATGGCGACGCACCTCTCCTCCGCTGCCTCGGGGAGTCTTTCCTCCTGGGCATTGGAATCTGCGCGATGACGCTCTTCGCATTGTCGATCATTGGAGTGCGATGGACGCTGCTCCGCGCTCTGATCGCAGTATTGATCGTGATGATCGCGGTGACTCGTCGCGCTCCGCTGCGTCTTCGCGTGGAACGTCTTCAGGTGATCGATCTGCTCACGCTGGCGACGATCGTCGGCTACGCCCTCTTCGCCACCGTCGCGCCGCCTGCGGAGATCGACTTCATCGCCGACTGGGGACTGAAAGCAAGGACGTTCGCCGCGCACGGCGGCATCAATTGGAGTTTTCTGCAGAATGCCTGGTATCGCTGGGACCATCCCGATTATCCGCCGCTGCTGCCGCTGACGTTCGATTGGATCACTCTTTTCAGCGGTGATTGGTCTCCGCAGTCGCTCGGGATGTTGTATCCCGCAATTGGACTGGCGCTGCTGGCGATCATTCGATCGCTGTTCGCCGATGAATTCGCGTCGCCGTTTCTCGCATCGCTGGCGACGCTGGCCATCGCGCCGCTGGCATTGTCGCCGTGGATTGGAATCGCAGAAGCGCCCATCGTCGCTTTCGGAACCGCGGCGGTCTTGTTAGGCCGCAGAGGTCTGATGATTCCTGCCGCGCTGATGCTCGGCTTCGCGACGATGACCAAGAACGAAGGCCTGGCGATGCTCGTCGCATT
>Ga0066706_10000202_pt1 | contig 15881 bp, 17 predicted proteins | sample GraSoiAngelo_155_FD_67274 | JGI IMG/M metagenome (GOLD analysis project Ga0066706, IMG submission 67274) | Grasslands soil microbial communities from the Angelo Coastal Reserve, California, USA - 14_1009_13_30cm | ecosystem: Environmental > Terrestrial > Soil > Grasslands | place: USA...
GTGACGGTGACTGAGGTCAAAGGTTGTGGCGCTCAGCGCGGATACACCGAGAAATACCGCGGCGCGGCCGTGCACATCTCGCTGCGGCCGCGAATCAAGGTCGAGGCGGTGATGAAGTCGGAGATCGTCGGCACGGTGGTGGACAAGCTCGCGGTGGCCGGCCGGACCGGAAACGGCGAGGTCGGCGACGGAAAGATCTTCGTGCTGGGAGTCGAAGACGCGGTCCGCATTCGCACGGGCGAACATGGGCCTGAGACGGTCCAACACGGCGAACGAGCTATGTGGGGACACTAAGAGCAGGACGTCAGGCCGACAAAAAAAAGGCGGCTGGGCATTTCACCCAGCCGCCTAACCCCGCGATCTAATTTCTGACGATGGTCTTGTTCGTTGCCTTTTCGATCCACTCGCGGATGGGGGCGGGGCCGCCGGGGTAACCCACCATGCGGTCGACGAGCTTGCCGGCCAAGAAGAGACCCAGCGTCGGGATGCCCATCACCCCGTAGCGGATCGCGATCTCCTGGTTGGCGTCGACGTCGAGCTTGCCGATCTTGACCTTGCCCGCGAACTCTTCCGCCAGGCGCTCCACGACCGGGGACAGCATGTGGCAGGGCGGACACCACTCGGCGGTGAAGTCCACGACCACAGGCACTGCTGCGTTGAGCACGTCGGCCTCGAAAGTCGGGCCGTCGAAGTGCTGAAGGTTGTTCATGACCATTACAAGGGCGACGGTGGGTTTCCTATTCCCGGGGATAATCGGGCCATGGCAGTGCTCGAGGCGCAGCCGGCGGCGCCGGCCTGGGAGCAGGCCCTGCGCCGGTTCGGCGCGCGCTTCTTCGAAGCCTCCCCTGGGGCGGTGACGTGGATCCTGCTCAGTGCGCCCGCGTGGATTCCGATCGTGTTCAAGCTGCCCGGGGCGATCGTCGTCGCCTGGGCGGTCCTCATCTTCGACGCCTACTGGGTGGTGCGCGCCGTCACGGTCGTGATCGGCGTCTACAGCAGCCTCTTCCGGATGAGGCGGGACATGAAACGAGACTGGCTCGAGCTGTGCCGCCAGGACCAGGCGGCCGAGAGACTGGACCCCCTTCAGTTCCTGCACCTCTGCGTGGTGCCGACCTACACCGAGCCATACCACGTCCTCGAGCGCACGGTGCAGGCGATCGTGGATGCCAACTACCCCGACGAGCTAAAGCTGGTCGGCATCATCACCCGCGAGACGGACAAGCCGGGGTGGGAGAACGTGGCCCGCCTGAAGGAGAAGTTCGGTCACCGGCTGCGCGGTTTCTATCACATCAAAGACCCGCTCGAGCCGGGCATCGTCATCGGCAAGTCGGCGGCCATGAACTGGGGCGGCCGCTGGATGGTGCGAGTCCTCACGGAGGAGGGCTTTGACCTCAGCAAGGTACTCATCACCGACCTCGACTCCGACTATCGCGTGCACCCCCAGTACTTCGGCTGGATCAGCTGGCATCACGCGCGCGAGCCTCTGCGCGACTACGTGATCTGGCAGCCCGTGCCGCTGTTCCATAACAACATCTGGCAGGTGCCCATGGCCGTGCGCATCATGTCCGCGAGCACGTCGCAGTGGCAGATGTTCCTGCACTCTCAGCCCCACCGGCTGGTCGCGTTCTCGAGCTACACGTGCAGCCTCGACTTCGTCCAGAAGGTCGGTTACTGGGACAAGGACGTGATCCCGGAGGACTCCCGGTTCTACTGGAAAGCGTTTTTTACCTTTGGCAAGCGCTTCTCGGTCAAGTCGGTGTGGCTGCCCATCTACGGCGACTCGCCGAACTCACGCGACTACGCCTCCACCCACATGAGCCAGTACAACCAGATCAAACGGTGGGCGTGGGGGATCACCGACGTGCCCTACGTGCTGGCTCGGTTCTTCAAGCACCCGGAGATTCCGCTCTGGCTGCGCTTCCGGCGATTCATGAACCTGTTTCTCAATCACCTCAACTGGATCTTCCTGCCGGTCCTCCTGATGTTCGGAGCCTCTGTGCCGATCTGGGTGAGCGTCGACTTCTCGCTCACCGACATGGGCCAGGCGTTGTGGAACGTTTCGGGAGTGCTGCTTGGGATCACGCTCTCCACGGTCATCTTCTTTCTGTACTTTGAGATCCGGATCCTGCCGCCCAAGCCGGCTGCCTGGCCGCGGTGGAAGAGGGGCGCGATCTACCTCCAGTACTTTCTGTACCCGATCGTGGGATTGGTGCTCAGTGTTCTGCCCGCTTTCGAGGCCCATACACGATTACTGTTTGGGCGGTACCTCGAATACCGGGTGACGGAGAAGGTTTGACCGCGATGGACGAAGACGGCGCGAGGACGATCGCCGGAACCGTGGGCACGCTCTACCACAGCGTCCACGAAAAGCTTCGCGAGCAGGTGCGAGGCCTTGACCACGGCACGCTCAACTGGAGCCCGCTCCCGAAAGCCAACTCGATCGCCGTCCTGATAGTCCACACCCTCGGCTCCGAGCGAGAGATGATCCGGTCCCTGCGGATGATCGCGACCGAGCGGGATCGGGACTCCGAATTCAAAGTCGAGGCGGACCCGGCGGATCTCCTGGCGCTGCTCGACCGGGCGGATCAGGAGCTGGACGAACACCTCGGCGCGCTGACCGTGGCCGACCTCACCGAACTCCGTCCGCGAGGTGACCGGCCCCCACGTCCCGGTCTCGAGTGGCTGCTGGCCAATTACGGCCATGCGCGTGAGCACCTGGCCCAGATCGAGCTGACCAAGCAGCTCTACGACTCGAGGAGTTAGTAGTTTCGACCAGCCCCTCCGGCGCTGCGCGCCACCTCCCCATGAATGGGGAGGACAAGATCAGGCTCCGCAGACCTGCCCGGTGAACCAGGGCAGGCAGAAGTTCGGTCCGGCGAGTGCCCAAAGCTCGAGCAGCGCAATGATCGCGAGGAAGATCACAAAGCCGGCGCCGCTATAGATGTTCCGGCCCGGCACAGGCCACCGCTTCCAACCCAAGCGCTTCGCCGTCCGCGGGCCGGCGATGGCATCGATGAACGGCCACAGCAGGAAGACGATGATGATGCCCGTCGGGATGACGACGGCCATCAACAGCTCGGGGCCGAGCTTGATGAACTGGAAGAGGAAAAGAAAGTACCAGTCCGGTCGCGGGATGGTGACCGCACGCGGGTCGGCCGGCGCCTCGAGCTGAAGGTTTTTCTGCACGAAGGCAGCGAGTAGTCCCAGCGTGATCATCATCACGATGATGATCACGGGGTAGGGCCAGAAATGGTCGGGGAAGAACGGGTGGGTCTCGTCGTCCGGCATGTCGTCGGCCAGGTGGTGGCCGGAATCGCCCATCAGGATGGGGAAGAGGGCAATCCCGACGAGCAGCGGGTAGAGGATGTGATCGGGGCCGATCGGCAGGCGCTTCCACTCGGGTTCGAGGGTATGGCCGCCGTGACCATCGAGCTCGACGATCTCGACCTCTTTCGGCGGGGCGACCGCCGCGCCCGGGCCCTCCCTGCGGACGTCTTTGTCGCTCACAGCGGCTCCGCGATCCCGTGAGCGCGGATGAAGCGAAAGTGCACGTACATCAGGAGAACGATCAAGGCGGGCAGCAGAAACACGTGCGTGGTGAAGAAGATCTGGAGGGTGGGTGGCCCCACCACAGGACCGCCCTGCACAAGCGTCTTGATGAAAGCGCCCAGCTGGGGCGGGGGCGGCAAGCCCATGATCTTGATCGTCACCTCACTGGCGAAGTACGCCTTGGTGTCCCACGGGAGCAGGTAGCCCGTGAGGGCGAACGCAAGGATGAGCAGGAGCATGGTCGCGCCTACGATCCAGTTCAGCTCGCGCGGCGCGCGGTATGACCCCGTCCAGTACACCCTGGCCATGTGGAGCAACACCATGAGGATCAGGATGTTGGCGCCCCAGAAGTGGACGCCGCGAATCAGCCAGCCCAGGTACACGTTGTTCTGGATGAACAGCACGCTCGTATACGCGGGCGCCGGATTTCCCCTTGCGTCGGGCACGTAGTAGATCGCGAGAAGAATCCCGGTCAACAGCTGCAAGACGATGAGGACGAACACCATCCCGCCGAAGCAGTAGTAGAAGGCGTTGGCGAAGTTGGGAACGCGCTGGTACATCGCCTCGTCGATCGCCTTCGTAAACGGATAGCGCTCGTCCAGCCAGTTGACGACCGCAAGCTGGACCTCGCGCGGGTGGGGGATCGCCATCAGAAGCCCAGCACGATGCCGTCGATCTGGATCACGCTCGAAGTATCCCCCTGCTTCCAGGTCAGGTGCGAAAGCGGTACTGGGGCCGGGCCGCGAAGCACGGTGCCGTCGAGGTGGAAGCGCGAGCCGTGGCACGGGCAATCGAAAGTCTTCGCTGCTTCGTTCAAAGCAACCGAGCAGCCGAGGTGTGAGCAGTTGATGGCGAACACGTCGACCTTGTTCCCGTTCTTCACGGCGAAGCCGCCGAAGGCAAGGTCACCCGCCGCGTTGTCGCCTCCGCCGTCGGCCATGATGAAGGCGGTATTGGGGCTGGTGGGGGCATTGAACTTGATCGCCTCGCCATCGCCTAGCTGATCGATTGGCTTGTCCAGCGTGATGTTCACCGGACCCTTCTTCTGGCCCTTCGGCGGGGCCGGCCAGAGGTAGACCAGGATCGGCAGCGCGCCGGCGACCGTCACTGCCCCGAGGATTAGGGCCATCCACCAGCCAAGGAATGTCCGGCGAGTGACTTTCCTCGTGGCCGCAGCGTCTGCCATCCGGGTCAAATGTTAGCGGCCTGGCGCGTTCAGGTAGGAGGGCAGGCCGACCGCCTGGCGGACCTCGACCATCGTCCTCAATGCGACCTCCCGAGCCTTCTCGCTGCCCTCTTCCAGAATCGTGGTGACCTGGTCTGGACTCAGCTCAGCGCGCACCTCCCGGAACGGCTGGAAGAGCTCGATCAAGCGCTCCGCGAGCAGCTTCTTCTTGTCGAAGCAGCCGATCTGGGCTTTCCGGCAAAGCTCCCAGTAGTGCTCCCAGTCGTCGAAGAAGAGCTTGTAGTACGCGCATACGTTGCAGGTCCGCGGATGACCCGGATCGGTCCTGCGAGGGCGCTTGACGTCAGTCACCATGCTCAGCACTTGCTTGCGGATGACCTCCGGGTCATCCGTCACGCCGATTATGTTGCCGACCGTCTTTGACATCCGCTGCTTGCCATCGGTGCCTTTGATCAAATTCGTTTCGGTCATCAGCGCTCTGGGTTCAGGAAAAACCGGCGCGTATGTGCGGTTGAACTTTCGCGTCACCTCCCGCACGAGCTCGAGGTGCGCGAGCTGATCTTTGCCGACAGGCACGCCCACGCCTTTGACCATCAAGATGTCCGCGCCCTGCAGGATGGGGTAAGAGAAGAGGCCCAGATTGACATTGTCCGGGTGCTGCTTCGCCATCTGCTTGAAGGTCGGCACGCGCTGCACCCAGCTCAGCGGGGTGACCATGGAGAGCAGCAGAGTTAGCTCCGCGACCTCGGGCACCTTCGACTGCAGATAGAGGACGCTGCGGGTGGGGTCTATGCCCACTGCGATCAGGTCGGCGGTCAGGTCGAAGACCTTGTCTTCAGCTTTGTGGCCGTCCGGCTCGGTGGTCAGCGCGTGGTAGTCCGCCACGAAGAAAAAGCACTCGTGCTCCTTCTGCAGCTCCACCCAGTTCTTGGCCGCGCCGAGGTAATTGCCCAGGTGGAAACGACCCGTCGGGCGCATCCCGCTGAGAATCCGCATCTTGTCCGCCACGGCGAACGAGTGTACTCATCCTTGGGATTACGATTGGATTCGGTTGCCAGACAACGACTCAGCAGACGGCCCGCCGGCCGCGAGCCTCGGGCTCGGCTCACGGGCGCTTCGCAATTCGACGATCGTGCTCACGGCGAAGGTTATCGCGCGCCTGATCGCCTTGGTGACGGTCCTCTACATGATCCGCCGTCTCGCCCCGGCTCACTACGGGACGTTCACCGTGCTCATCAACCTGACCGCAATCGTGAGCGTGGTCCTGGACCTCGGTTTCAACGTGCTCTTCGTCCGCGAGGGAGCGCGAAACCAGAGCCAGATCCAGCGCTACCTGCGCAACGTGATGTCGCTGCGGCTTCTGATGTCGGTCGTCGCATTCCTGTTGCTGGCCGGGTTGGTGATCCCGCTTGGACTCACCGACCTGCTCGTTCCAGGTTTCGTCCTCATGGTCCTGACGTCGTACGCCACGCTCTTGAGGAACGGCCTTTACGCCGTGCAGCAGCTCGGTTACGAAGCGATTGCCGTGATTCTCGAAAGCGTCGTCCTGCTCGTCCTCGTCGTGTATGGCGGGCGGACGCAGCAGAGCGTCGCCTACTACGTGTGGGCATACGCCGCCCAGTACGCGTTCAGCTGCGCGTATTTCATCGTGGTCCTCGCGATGAAGAAGATCGCGACGGTCGGATGGCGGTTCGAGCTCACGTTCTTGCGCGAGTGGTTCTGGAAGGGACTGCCCTTTGCCCTCACGTTCATCCTCACGATCATCTATTTCCGGATCGATCAACCCCTCGTCTACGCGTTCCACGGCAAGTTCGCCGCGTCCTATTACGGAGCCGCGTACAAGCCGATCGAAGCGCTTCTTTTCGTCCCCATCACGTTCCTTTCGATCGTCTTCCCAGTGCTCTCGGTGTATCACCGCGAGCGCCCGGCCGACATGCTCGACGCATTGAACCGTTTCTACAAAGCGCTCTTGCTGATGGGCTGGCCGGTCAGCGTCGGCATCTTCGTGCTGGCCCATCCGCTCACGCCGGTTCTCCTCGGCAACGATTACGGAGCGTCTGAGCCCGCGTTGCGCGTCCTCGCCCTGGCCCTGGGGATCGCATTCGTCAACAACGCGTTCATCGGAGCGCTGAACGCATCGGACCGGCAGTCGTCCTTCTCGTGGGCGGCCGCGTGGAGCGTCGTCGCCAACGTCGCGCTCAACCTGGCCCTGATCCCTCCCTTCAGCTTCATCGGGGCGAGCTGGGCGACCGTGTTGACCGAGCTCGCGCTCGGCATCGCGGGCTGGATCCTGACCGCTCGATATGTGGGCCGCGTGCGGGTCACGGCGCTCAGCTGGCGGGTCATCCTCGCGGGCCTGGTAATGGGTATTGCGATCTATCCGCTGAGCAACCTCCAGGGCGTGGCGGTTGCGATTCCAATCGCCGTGGGCGCTGGGGTCTACGCGGTCGCCGTGCTCGTGCTGAGGGCGGTCAACGGAGACGAGATCGCCTGGGCCAGGCGTGCGCTCGCGGAGGCGGGATGAGCCCGCAACCCCTGTACCTGAAGCCACGCGGGGCGACGGAGCTCGTCCCGTGGGAGGAGATCGCCGTCGACGCGCCTGAGGTCGGCCCTCAAACGCGACTCGAAGAGGCGCAGTTCGTGGCACTGGACGTCGAGACGACCGGCAACGCTCCGTTCCTCGTCCTGGAGATCGGCGCCGAACGCTTCACCCTGCGCGGCCCGCTCTCCTTTTTCGACACGCTGGTCGACTGCCGGGCGCCGATCAACCCTTACGCGCGCAAGCGCCACCACATCGACCGCTCGATGCTCATCGGAGCGCCGGAGTTCAAGGACGCAAGGCGCGCTTTCCTACGCTTTTCGCAGGGCGCGGTGCTGGTCGAGCACAGCCATGACGCGTTCGACACCTGGCTCGTCGGGCGCGGGCTCGAGAGTCCGCTCGAGCACCCGATCATCGACACGACTGCGCTCGCACGCCTAGTGCTCGATCTCCCGAAAGGCCAGACCCCGGGCCTGGCGCGCCTCGTGGACGAGCTTGGCCTCGATGTGACCCCGGCCCATGCGGCCCTGGACGACGCGCGCGCGACGGCGATGGTGTTTCGCGAGCTCATCAAACGCGCGCAAACGGCCCTGGGTTGGACGACGGTTGGGGAGGTCCTGGCCGCGCTGCCGCGGCCGGTGGTCGACCGGACGCCTAATCGAAAAGGGTCAGCTGCAGGTCGGGCTCAGGATGCTCCAGGCCGGACAGCCCCACCCCGATCAACCTCACCGCCCGCGACTCCACGTGCGACTTCTCCAGCGCCGAGCGCGCGGCGCGGAAGATCGTCTCGACGTCGTCGGTCGGGCTCGTCCGGCTCACCTGGCGGCTCACGAGCCTGAAGTCCGGCAGCTTCAGCTTCACGTAGACGGTCCGCGCGCGAACGCCGTCGGTCTTCAGCCTTTCGGTGACGCGGTCGGTGAGGTCGCGCAGCGCCACCTCGAGCTGGCCGCGGTCGCTCACGTCGTTCTCGAAGGTGGTCTCGGCCGAGATGGTCTTGGCCGGCCGGCTGCCGTCCACGGGCGCCCGGTCGCGTCCCTGGGCCAGTCGCTGCAGCACCGCCCCGTTGGTGCCTATGGCCTGCACGAGTCTCTGGGTCTCGTACGCCGCCAGCGCGCCGACCGTGCGCAGGCCCATGGCGTGGAGCCTGTCCTCCGTCTTGGGGCCGAGGCCGGGAATGACCCCGATCGGCAACGGAGCCAGGAAGTCCGCCTCAGTGCCGGGCAGTACGAGAACCAGGCCGTCCGGCTTGCGGGTGCCGCTCGCCACCTTGGCCACGAGCTTCGAGGTGGCCGCGCCCACCGATGCGGTCAGGCCGACCTCGGTGTGGATCTGGAACTTGATCCGGCGCGCCACCTCCTCCGCGTTCGAGGTTCCATGCCTGGTCCGCGCCGTGACGTCGAGGTAAGCCTCGTCCAGCGCGATGCCTTCGACCAGCTCGGGCGATGTGTAGCGGCGAAAGATCTGATGTACGAGCCGGCTCGCCTCGCGATAGCGAGCGCCGTCCGGCGGGATGACCACCAGCTGCGGGGATAGCTGCAGGGCCTCGTGGAGGGGCATCGCGGAGCGAACTCCGTAGGCGCGCGCTTCGTAGGACGCTCCCATGACAACCGCCCGCCGCGAGCGACCGGCAACCGCGACCGGCGAGCCTCGGAGCTTCGGATCGTCGCGCTGGTGGACGGACGTGTAGAACGCGTCGAGGTCGACGTGAAGGATGGTGCGCGGCCAGTTATCCGGTCTAGGCATCTGCTGTGCAGCGGCCAGTCTGCCACAAGGAGTTGTAGCTGACTCCATCATCAAGCCTAGAATCCGGTGTCGATGAAGGGCGTCATACTCGCCGGCGGCACCGGGAGCCGTCTCCATCCGCTGACTCGCATCACCAACAAGCACCTGCTTCCGATCTACGACCGCCCGATGATCAACTACGCGATCGAATCGTTGGTCAGCGCGGGCGTGAACGAGATCATGCTGGTCACGGGTGGGACCCACGCGGGCGAGTTTCTACGCCTCCTAGGCAACGGGCACGAGTTCGGCATCGAGCGCCTGCTCTATGCCTATCAGGACAAGGCGGGCGGCATCGCCGAAGCCCTCGGCCTGGCCGAGAAGTTCGTCGACGGTGACCGCTGCGTCGTCCTCCTGGCCGACAACATCTTCGAGCGCTCGATCCGGCCGTGCGTCGACGCATTTCGTACGCAGCAGCGCGGGGCCCGGGTCGTGCTGAGCAAGGAGTCGGACCCATCGCACCTGCGCCACCTCGGCGTCGTCCAGTTCGACGGCGACCGCAGAATCAAGCACATCGTCGAAAAGCCTGCAGATCCGCCCAGTGAGTTCGCCGTGACCGGCGTCTACTTTTATGACGAGACGGTGTGGAGCGTGCTGCCCGAGCTGAAGCCGTCCGGGCGCGGAGAGCTGGAGATCACCGACGTCAACAACTGGTACCTGGGCCAGGGCCTCATGGAATATGACGTGCTCGAAGGCTTCTGGGGCGACGCCGGAGAGTCGATCCAGGCCTACTATTCGGTCAACGATTTCGTCCGGTCGCACGCCGCGAGCCACGAGCAATGAGCATCGAGGGCGTGGTGCTGAAAGAGCTCGTCACGCATTCCGACGAGCGGGGATTCTTTCGAGAGGTCGTGCGCGAGACGGACGACTTCTTCGGCCACTTCGGCCAGTGGAGCCACTCGTTGATGTATCCGGGCACTGCCAAGGCCTGGCACATCCACCAGCGGCAGACCGACTGGTGGTACGTGATCGGTGCGCTCAAGGTCGCGCTGTATGACACGCGCGACGGGTCCCCCACGAAAGGCCAGCTGATGGAGTTCCTGATGGGCGACGGCCACGCGTCCTGCCTGAAGATCCCTCCCGGCGTGGCGCACGGCTGCCGCGCATTGGAGCTGTCCCACCTGCTCTACATCACATCGAACGTCTACGCGCCGGACGATGAGGGCCGCATCCCGCACGACGACCCCTCCATCGGATACGACTGGACGGCGGGTCCATCGATCAAGTGACGCGATCGTTGAAGCGCCTGCTTATCGCAGGCGCCGCGGGCTTCATCGGCTCGAACTTCGTCCGCCATCTCCGGCGTAGCAGGCCTGACGTGGAGATCACGGTGCTCGACAAGCTGACGTACGCGGGCAACCTGGCGAACCTTGCCGAGTTCGAGGGTCGGCCCGGTTTTCGTTTCGTCCAAGGCGACATCTGCGACGCCGATCTCGTCAACACGCTGGCCGGCCACGCCGATGCCATCGTCAACTTCGCCGCTGAGACCCATGTCGACAGATCCCTGATGGACCCGTTCGCCTTCATCGAGACCGATGTCCGCGGCACCGCAGTCCTGTGCGAGGCGGCGAGGCGGTACGGCCACGAGGTCTTCCTGCTGGTGAGCACCGACGAGGTGTACGGCGACGTCAGCGACGGGCGCTCGCGCGAGGAGGACCCGCTGCGGCCACGAAGCCCTTACTCGGCGAGCAAGGCCGGCGGCGAGCACATCGCTCAGGCGTACGCCGAGAGTTTCGGACTGCCGCTGCTCGTCACTCGCGGCTCGAACAACTACGGGCCGTACCAGTACCCGGAGAAGTTGATCCCGGTGCTCATCACCAACGCGATCGACGACATGAGGCTACCTCTCTACAACGACGGGTCGGCGGTGCGCGATTACATCTATGTGGACGACCACTGCCGGGCGATCGACCTGGTGCTGCACGAAGCGCCGGTCGGCGGCGTGTACAACGTCGGCACCGGCGCTGAGACCCGAGGGCTGCAGGTTGCGGAGGCCGTGCTCGACATCATGGGCAAGCCACGAAGCCTGATCGAGTTCGTCGCGGACCGGCCAGGACATGACTACCGGTACGCGTTGGACATATCGCGAATTACCGCGCTCGGTTGGGAACCGCAGGTCACGTTTGCCGAGGGGCTGCAGCAGACCGTGCGGTGGTATCAGCAGAATCCGGAGTGGTGGCGCCGGCTCAAGTCGGGCGAGTACTGGGAGTACTACAAGCGCAACTACAGGCCCCTGGTCGGTTAACCGGTCGGCGGCTGCTCCGGGGCGGGCGCCTGGGACACAGGCCTCCAGTTCGCACCGTCCCACCAGAGCGTTCCGTCGCCGGAGCGCTGCGCGGCAGGCGGCGTCTCATGCGCAGCGTCTTTCCACGCCTGGCCGTCCCACCAGTAGTTGCCGTCGGGCGACATCTGAACGCCGCCGGCCGCGTCTGGTGTGGCCATCGGCCCAGCGGCGGCGGGCATCCCGTACGCGGCGGGCATCCCGTACGCGGGCGCCATGGCGGGAGTGCGGCGTCGAAGAGCGAGGAAGGCGATCAAGCCGACGACGACGATCACGAAGGCGACCGCGATGGCGAATGCGGCCACCGGGAAAGAGGCCGCAGGCGAGACGTTCTCCGGCCACTGCGAGGAAGGAATGGTGCTGTCCGGCGCAGCGGCGTACTGGGCCTTGGCCTGAGTGGCAGTGAGGGTCGCGACATCGTCCTTGTCCGACACGAAGAGCACGCCGAACACGTCATTGCCTTTGACAAAGGCAAAGAGGTCTTCCACCACGTTGTTCGACGTGTCGACGAAGTGAGCGCCGTAGTACGGGTCGATGCCGCTCACCGTGTTCGCGTGCTTGTATGCCGCGTCGGACTTGTCACCAGCCTCCAGGCCGGTCAATGCTTTCCGGGCCCCCTGTCCACCGTTGAAAGCCATCACCGCTTCGATCAGCGCGTGGCCGGACTTAACCTGCGCCCAGGTCTTGCCATAACCCGCCACGAAGCCGTCGTGATTCAACGCGTTTTCGGTGTCAGTGGCGCCGCTGCCGCTTCCGTTCAAGGTCGCCCAGTCATGCGCCGTGAACGCGCCGTTGAGGGCGCTCGTGGTCAGCACGTTGAAGTCCGTGCCGGGCGGTTTCGCCAGGACGGTGTCGAGGGACGGATTGGGGCTCGGGGCTGCCGCGGCGGTCATCGGTGCAAGCGCGAACGCGGCGATCGCGATGGCGGCGAGCGGGTATTGCAGGCGATTCACGCGGCACATCTTATCGATTAGTAACCACCCTTCCGACGATTCCGCGCCAGTACCAATGGAGGTACCGCGGAAGCCACTCCACGAGCTTGAAGCGGCTCTGTCCGGCCGTCCGATCCCGCCACGTCGTCGGCACCTCCGCCACCCGGAGGCCGAGCCGGTAGGCCTTGACCGTCAGCTCGAGACCGAGCTCGAAGCCACCCTTTGACTCAATGGTCACCTGGTTCAACAGGCGTTTGGAGTAAAGCCGGAAGTTGCTGGTCGCGTCGTGGATGGGCAACCCGCCCAGCCAGTGCAGCGACAGCCCGGCCGTGCGCGACATGGACCGCTTGATGAGCGGGCCGCCGACCTGGCGGCCGCCACGCATGTAGCGCGACCCGGCGACGACATCGGCGCCGTCCTTGGCCAGCCGGTACATCGGATCGATGTCGGCCGGGTCGTCGGAGCCGTCGCCCATCGTGATCAGGACGTACGGAGCCCGCGCGGCGCGCAGGCCCGACTTCATCGCGTTGAGCGCGCCGCGGCCGAGGGTGTTCTTGTGCAGGCGCAGCTCGGGCAGCTCCGCCTGAAGGCGTTTGACCACGGGTACCGTCGTGTCCTCGTCGAAGTCATGCACGACGAGGACCTCGAGCGGCCTGACGTGGCTCTGCTCGACGACACCGCGAAGGGTGGGCGCGACATTCTCGCCCTCGTTGTAGACCGGGATCACCACCGAGAGGGCCGGCGTCTCGTCGCTCAAATCCGTCCGGCGTCGATCTCTTCGCGGATCCATGGAATCACCTCGTCGAGCACGTCCTCGAGCGGAGTCGCGGCCTCAAAGCCCAGCACACGCCGCGCCTTGCTCACATCCGGTACGCGCATCTGAACGTCATGCTCGTAGGGCGGATCGGAGACGAGACGAAGCGGCTTGTCCGGCCCATGGACTTTGTGCCAGACGACCTCCGCCAGCTCGCGGACGCTGGTCGAGCGCGCGGTCGAGAGATTGAAGTCTTCATTCAGCGCCTGCTCCGACTCCATGGCGAGCCGGATACCTCGCGCCAGGTCAGCGCCGTACGTGTAGTGCCGGACCTGGCTCCCGTCGCCAAGGATGTGCAGCGGATCCTGGCGCTTGATGACCTTCTGGACGAGGTCGGGCACGACGTGGCTCATCGCGAGCTTGACGTTGCCACTCATCACATCCGTGTCCCGAAGCGCCCTCCGCTCGCCGATGCCAACGCAGTTGAAGGGACGGACGATCGTGTAGGGCAGCCCGTACTGCTCGTGCGCGCCTCCGGCGAAATACTCGGTGGCAAGCTTCTGGAAGCCGTAGGTCGAGCGGGGAGGCGGGCTCGTCAGCTGCGCACCTTCCGGAGTGGGAAAGACCGAGGCCGCCTCGAAAACCATGCTGCTCGACAGCACCGTGATCTTCTGCAGCCGACCCAGCCGGAACGCAGTGAGCGCCGCGTCGAAGGTGGCGGCGCAGATGCGTTCGTTCTCTGCCAGCAGGTCGTAAGCGAACTCGTGGAAATAGGAGATGCCGCCGATCATCGCGGCGCCCGCGACCACCTGATCGCAGTCGACGGCGAGCTCGGTGAGAAGCTCCGCATCTTTGGCGTCACCCTCGACGAGGCGGTACCGAGGATCGTTTTCGAAAGCCCGTCTGACCGGGCCGTACTTGCTGAAGTTGTCCACTCCGACCACCTCGTGCCCGGCGTCGAGCAGCTCGGCGACGAGATACCCGCAGATGAAACCGGCCGCGCCGGTGACGAGAACTTTCATGCGTTGTCCGTTCCTTACACGAAAAGGAGAGCAGCGCCGACAGGCGCGATGAGAGGGAACGTCGCGTTCCCTCTCATAAACGGATCGGTCCGATGGAGCCCCAGATGTCGACGACGTCACGACCGTCGAGCTCGATTCCGCGATAAGCGCGGTGGGGCGCGCCAACCACCAGGACATCGGACTCGCGGAGCACCTTGTCGAGGGGCTCGAAGGTCTCGTCGACGATGTATGGGTCGGTGCACAGGACCCTCGCGCCCTTGAACTGGGCCAGCTTGCGCAGCTTGTAGCTCAGCGATGCCCGCGGATCGTCGGACTCGCCTTTGAACGCCATGCCCAGGATGCCGAGCGTTCGGCCGAGCAACGGCCGCCGCGAGTTGAGTGTGTCGACGATGTAGCCGGGGAGACCCTCGTTGACCTGCATCGCCGCCTGGCCCATCGGGAAGTGGTCGGCGGTGAAAGCGGACAGCTGCATCGTGTCCTTCAGCAGGCACGGGCCCGCGGCAAATCCGGGCCCGGGAAGGTCGGCCGCGCGCGGGTAGTCCTGCCGGATCGCGTTGAGAACCCGGTTGTAGTCGAGGCCGGAGCGGTTGACGATCTGGAAAAACTGGTTCGCGATGGCGAACTTCATGTACCGCCACGTGTTCGTCAGCAGCTTTGCGAGCTCGGCCTCGAGAGGCGTGGTCTGGATGACTGACGCCACGCCCAATTTCTCGAACAGCACGCGCGCTCTGGCGAACGCCTCGTCAGACGTGACGCCGACCAGCTGCGGCAGCGTGCGCAGCTCTTCGAGCGCGTGACCCTCGGCGATCCGCTCTGGACAGAAGGCGACGTGGGCTTCGATGCCGGCCGCCCGCAAGCGCCTCTCGACCGTCTCGCTCGTCCCCGGGTAGACAGTGGAGCGCAAGATGACCAGCGAGCCGTTCTGCAGGTGCGGTGTCAGCTCGTCCAGGACCCGGTCGAAGATCCGCACCGACGGGTTCATAAACTCGTCGATCGGGGTGCCGATGACGAGGATCACGGTGCGCGTCCGGCTCAGCATCGCGGCGTCGCACGACAGCTCGAGCCGGCCCGTCGGCAGCAGCTTACGGAGCAGCTCCTCGGCGCCGGTTTCTCGGAACGGCACGTGGCCGCTCCTGACCTGCTCGATCTTGAGCTCGTCGATGTCGTTGACGCCGACGTGGTAACCGCAATCCGCCAGGGACAGCGCGAGGGGCAGGCCGACGTGGCCACAGCCGCCCACGATCACGAGGTCGAGGTCCTTCATTGCGGGCAAATTATGATCTCCAGTCTCATGAACACATCTCGGACGGGCGCGGGTCGCCCTTCCGTGCTGCTGGACATGCGGCCTCTGCAGGGCCCGAGCGCCGGCCGGGGGGTGGGCGCTTATGCCCGGGGCCTCCTCAAGGGCCTGATCGCGGCAGGTTTCGACTCCCGACTGACCTTGCTGCTCGACGTGGCATTCGACGCCCCCGCCCTTCCGGTCGGTGCCTACAGGCTGGCCGGCTGCCGGCGCCGGAGCCACGGCCAGCTCGCGGCCTACGAAGACGCGGTCGTCCTGAACCGCGACATCCAGCGGATCGGCCCGGACATCTATCACGCGATCGACTTTCATCTGCCGGGCCGAAGCCCATGCCCGATGGTCGTGACGCTGCACGACCTGATCCCGTGGGCGTGGCGAGGACGCGGCATGCAAGGTGAGCGGTTCAGGTACGGGCTCTTCCGCCGGCTGCTCCCGCGCGCCGACGCTGTGATCGCGGTTTCCAGCGCAACCGCCGACGACGCAGCCCGCCTTCGACTCGCAGCGCGGCCACGGCTTCGCGTCATCCCGGAGGCGGCCGA
>Ga0066706_10000210_pt1 | contig 15789 bp, 11 predicted proteins | sample GraSoiAngelo_155_FD_67274 | JGI IMG/M metagenome (GOLD analysis project Ga0066706, IMG submission 67274) | Grasslands soil microbial communities from the Angelo Coastal Reserve, California, USA - 14_1009_13_30cm | ecosystem: Environmental > Terrestrial > Soil > Grasslands | place: USA...
TCTCGGGCCGGCGAGCCGTGGCTGTCCCAGTAAAAGGAGTCGCCGTGCGTGCGCACCTCCTCTTCTTTGACGCCCATGCGATCGCGCGCGCCTGGCGAGTCCTGCTCCACCACGTGCGTGCGGAAGTTGAAGAACTGTTTCAGCGTGAGCAGGTGCGAGTAAGCCTTCTGGCCCCACTGGCCGAAGCCGATCAGCACGAAGTCCTTCTGCAGGTGGCGCTCCTCCTCGGCGAGGGCGTGAAGCCGCGCGTTCTTGATCGCGACCGCAGCCTGCACCGCCAGCGACTGCGCGCGCGCGACCTCCTCTGGTGTGAATCGCCTGTTCCGGTTGCGCTCGACGAGGATGGCTGCGCCGATCGCCTGCTCGTCGGCGATGAGAGGCAGCGCCACCAGTGATCGCACGCCGAAGGTCTTGACGTATGCCGGGTCGACCTGAGCGTTTGCGGACGCGTCCTCGATGACGACGGGCTGGCCGCGATCGACGACGTCGAAGAGGAACGACGCCTCGCTGCGCTCACCGTGCTGGCGGCGCCACAGGTCCTCCAGGTCCGAAGCCGCCGCGCCAAACCAACCCTCGCGATCCTCTTCGTAGAGGGCGATCTGGCACAGGGCGACGTCGACGAGGCGGGCCAGGTTGTGCGCGACAAGGGTCAGCGTCTGGTCAAGGTCGATCGAGCTGGCGATGGCCTTGCTCACGTCGGCGACCAGCTCGAGCTGGTCCGCGTGCCGCTGCGCCTCCTCGTACAGCCGGGCGGTCTCCACCGCCACGGCGAGCTGCCCCGCCGCGGCGCGCAGCGCCTCCACCTGGCCCCAATCGGGCCGGCGCTGGTCGGAGCGGTGATAGCCGACCTCGAGCACTCCTGTCGCTCGGCGCGTGGCGTCGCTGCCGAAGGGCACGAAGATGCGAACCAGGTCTTTGTGCTTGCCGCGCTCGAAGATCTCGCCGGCGAGGGTGAAGGGCGCCGTCTCGTCGGCCCGGGCGTGCTCTTTCTCGCCCACCAGGCAGGCGAGCACTCGACCCAGCTCCCTCCCGTCGCTGTACACCACCGGCACCTCGGTCCACGTCACCGGCACAGGGATGCCCCCCGATATGACGTCTGAGTGATCGGCGGACGGGTACGGCCCGACGATGACCGTCTGCCATGCCCCCGCCACGTAAACCAGGACGTCGTCCTCGGCCAGGACCCGGTCTTCTTCCAGCGCCCAGCGCGGCACCCTTGTCTGAGGGCCGCGAGCGCCGGCGGAGCGCGATCTTTCGGCCGAGTCGATGGCTTCCGCGGTGGCTGCGCCGGCGGCCATGCGGACCACAGTCGCATCGTCGTGATCCCTCTGGTCCAGCAGGTACACGGTCGCGAAGTTGAAGTCGAACTCGGGGACCTCTGAGTCGGTGAGGTGCCCCACGACCGCGTCGATCACCTCGTGTCGCGAAGCCCCTGGCTTCAGCATCGCCGCCGTCATATCGCCGAGCGCGCTGAGCAGGCGGTTGCTGTTCTCCAGCTCCGCGATCAGGCGCTGCGAGGCCAGCGCCCCTCCGATCAGCTGAGCCCCGGCCTTCAGCATCTCGTCGGTCGCCGGCGCGCGCCTCACAGTGGCGAGCCGATCGCGGCTTAGCACCACCAGGTAGCCGTGGGGCTCGTCCGGCTGGCCGAGCGCGTAGGTCGCGACCGGATGCAGGTCGGCTTCGGCGGTCGCGACACCGACCGTGCTGCCGATTGCGGTCTCCCACGGGGTGGAGGAGTCGTCTCGGTCGACCCGTATGGGAGCCGCGACGCGCAGGTGCGCTGTGACGAGCTCGAGGTGCGACCGCTGGTGCCCGAACTGGTAGATCGCGGCGCCGTCGAGGTTGCTCGCCATCAACAGATCGGCCAGAGCGATCGAGAGAAGCCGGCGCAGCTCCTTGGCGTCGGTCCGAGCGTCGCCGACCGGCGCAGTGAGCAGCGAGGTGAGCCGGGAAAGCCCGTCCAGGGCCGCACGCTCCGCCCCCTCGAGCGCCGTCTGCACCAGCGCGGCCGCGGTGGCGGCCTTGCGCTCCAGCTCCCGCATCCGGCTGTCGTCCGGCGCGCGCTCCTTGTTGCGGTAGTTCAGGTAGATAAGCCCGAGGAGGCGATCGCCCGCGAGCAGCGGCAGGCCGATCGTCGACTGGACCTGGTAGCGCCTGATGAACGTGGAGTCGATCTCGGCCGGCGCGTTGCGGGCGACCAGCCGCCGGCGCATGGCCGTGAGCCACACCGTGGAGCCGTACTGGTGCACCCCCAGCTCGTCCGGCACCTTTCCCTGTCGCTCGTCGGCCAGGTAGCGGTTGAGCTGCTCGTGCATGTCGGTCAGGGAGTCGAGCAAACCCTCCTGCGGCTGGCCGGTCGCGAACGGGGCGTAATAGGTGTGAGTCGACTCTTCGTAAAGGACGATGGAGACGATGTCCGCTGCGGAGGCGTGCTGAAAGTCGGTCACCACGCCGCGCAGCACTGCGGCGAGGCCGGAGTTGCTCTCGACCGGCGGGCGTATCACTACCTTGGGATCATCACACGGATTGGAGGGATTGCGTGCCAGCCCCTCCGGCGCTTCGCGCCACCTCCCCATGGATGGGGAGGAGCTTGGCTCGCGCCACGGCGCCTAGCCAAGAGGCGCTTGGCCGCGGCTGGCGGGCGAACGTCTGCCGATCCACGCCGACCAGCCCGAAGGTCGGTCCGTAGCCGAGCGCCCACTCGAAGTTGTCGAGCAGCGACCAGTACATGTAGCCGCGGACGTCGATGCCGTCCCCCAGGCAGGCAGTCACCTCGCGCAGCGCTCGATCGATATAGGCGATCCGCTTTTCGTCATTGCCGGTCGCGATCCCGCTTTCGGTGACGAGGATGGGGACTCCCGGGCAGCTGCGGTTTGCGCGCCGGATCGCCCCGCCCAACGCCTGGGGGTAGAACTCGTACCCCATCTGGGTCGTTTCGTCGGTTTCGTACAGCTCGCGGGTCGTGTCGCTCCAGTCATGGCCAGGGCTGCGCGCACCTTCGGGCCCATACCTGAAACGGGTGTAGGTCTGCACGCCGATGAAGTCGTCCCGGCTCTCGCGCGCGAGTTCCAAGAACCAATCACTCACCTTCGACTCGATCTCGAGCGAGCTCGTGCCTGGTTGGGCGCCGTCCTCATATTGAAGGTCGGGAAGCGCGAGCGTGACGCCGGTTGGCACGCCCGCCCGCGCCCGGATCGCAGCCGCGCCGCGGCGATGGGCCTCGAGGAGGTTGTCGACCGCGCGCTGGGCGCCATCCCGGTCGTCGGTGTGTCCCGGCGGGTTGATGCCCAGCAGCCACCCGCTCGAGCCCAGCCCCTGCGGCTCGTTGATCGTGCAGGCGTAACCGATCCGGTCGCCAAGCGCCGCCGCCGCCCGGTCGCAGTAGCGCTCGAAGAGCGAGGGAAAGCGGTCGTAGGCGAAACCGCCCAGCTCGTGCAGCCACCGCGGGACGGTGAAATGGTGGAACGTGACGATGGGGACGACGCCGCGCTCATGGCATGCGTCGAGCAACCCCCGGTAGTGGGCGAGCGCGGCGCGCGAGAACTCGCCCTCAGCCGGTTCGATCCGGGCCCACTCGATGCCGAACCGAAACGAGTTCAGGCCGAGATCGGCCAGCATCGCCACGTCCGCGGGCCCGCGGTGGTAGAAGTCGCAGGCGTCGCCCGAAGGCTCGCGGCAAGGCGTGGACTCGATGTGCTCCCACCACCACCAGTCGCTGTTGGTGTTGCCACCCTCGGTCTGGTGGGCCGAGATCGAGGCGCCGAAGAGGAAGCCGTCAGGAAACCGGAGGGTGTCTGTCATTCGGGGGATGTTAGTGCTCCCTGCGCGGCCGAGTTGGCCACATGCCCAAGGCGAAGATTGACAAGCCGCCAGGCGACAACTAGTATCCGGTCGTAGGGTCAGGCGAACGTTCGTCTTACCACGTGTGTCCCTGTCTGAGTAACTCTGTTTGCCGGCGCACTCTCGCCCCGGTCGGTCCGGGAAGAAGGCAACAGGTAGTGGCATTTCTGGCCCAGGCCGGGGTCGGGATAGGGAGGAGAGCACGCATGGCCGAAGTCTTAGGGAGGCGTAGTTCGCGCGGGCTCGCGCTCTGTCTAGGCGCGTTGTTCCTGCTCGCCGCATGCGGAGGCGGAAACGGAGGGGGCGGAGGCGGTGGCGCCTCGTCCACCGACGTGACGGTGTGGACGGCTTGGGGTAGCGCCGAGCTCAAGGCATTCAAAGACGTCCTGGCGCCTTTCGAGGCGACCAGCGGCGTCAAGGTCCACATCACGACCAACCGCGACTCGACCAACCAGATCGCCAACGGCATCTCAGCCGGGACCGACCTGCCTGACATCGCTCCGGGTCCGACTGACCCGGTGCAGGTCAAGGACTGGATCTCCAAGGGCGCGTTGAAGCCCATCGAGACCGCCCTCGGCGACCAGTTCAGCGCCTACATCGCCAACACTTATCCCGCGTTGACCACGAGCAGCGGGGACAACCCGTACATCGGGCTCGTCGGCGGCAAGCACTACGAGATGATGGTCAAGACCCAGGTCAAGGGCCTCATCTGGTACAACAAGAAAGTCTTCACCGGGCAGGCTCCCAAGACGTTCGACGACCTGCTCGCGATCAACCCCTCGCAGTACGGAGCGCAGAAGCTCTTCTGCGCGGGCTTCGAGTCCGGCGCGGCGTCGGGCTGGCCCGCGAGCGACCAGATCGACAACATCATCATGCGGCAATCCGGTGAGACGGTTTACACGAACTGGATCCAGGGCAAGGTGAAGTTCACCTCGGCCGAGATCAAGCTCGGCTACCAGACCTTCCTCAAGGAAGTCTCGGCCGCCAACGTGTACGGCGGCGCCAACACCGCCCTGTCGACGAACTTCGGCAAGGCCGGCGACCCGCTGTTCAAGACCCCCGCGGGCTGCTTGTTCCTCGAGCAGGCGACCTTCATCCCCAGTTTCTTCACGCAGGACTTCCCGAGCCTCAACCTGAAGGCCGGGACCGACTTCGACTTCTTCGCTCACCCGAGCATGGGCAACTCGCAGTACGACGGCAACGTCAACGGCTTCTACGACAACTTCGCGATGTACAACAACACGCCGGCGGCTCGGAAGCTCATGCAGTACATGGCGACCAAGGACGCGCAGCAGATCTGGGTCAACGACGGCGGGACCTTGGGCGCGATCAAGTCCCTGAACTACACCGACCCGGTCTTCAAGAACGCAGCCGCCGTCGCCGGCGGCGCCAAGAACCTCCTCGTGACCGCGGGAGACTTCATGCCCTCAGACATGCAGAAGGCATTCTGGCAGTCGCTGCTCAACGTGACCAACAACCCGGGGAGCCTGAACAGCGAGCTCGCGCATCTCGACCAGGTTCAAGCCGCTGCATACAAAACCAGCTAGGTAGCACTTTCGTGGTCCTCGATCGGCCAGGGCGGGACGCAAACCGCCCTGGCCTCAGGGTCTGCAGAAGGAGGTAGGCAACGGGTGGTGGGTGGCATTTCCGTAGATCAGATCGTCACCGCACTGGTCGCCGTCATCGCTGTGCCGTTGGTCCTGTTCGGGTACATCGTCGTTGGCGAACAGATCATCGAGCGGCTGCCGGAACGAATCCAACTCTGGATCAGACCTTACTTCTGGGCACTGCCGGCGATCGGCTTCGCGGGCCTCTTCATGGTCTATCCGCTGCTCCGGACCGTGGTCATCAGCTTCCGAAACGGTGCCGACACGGATTGGGTGGGACTGGCCAACTACCAGTATTTCTTCACCTTCCCGGATACCCTCACGTCGCTCCGAAACAGCATCCTTTGGCTTGTCTTCTACACATTCTTCGCCGTCTTCCTCGGCCTCGTCGTGGCAATCCTTCTTGACCGGGTTCGCTACGAGACATTGGCGAAGATTGCTATCTTCCTGCCGGTTCCGATCAGCGCAGTCGCGGCCTCGATCATCTGGAAGTTCATGTTCGACTATCAGCCCCCTGGCCAGCCGCAGACCGGAACCCTCAATGCGGTGATTGGTCTGGCGCATCACGATCCCGTGGCCTGGCTGGTCAACTCCACGACCAACAATGGGGCGCTGATCTTCGTGGGCGTATGGACCGCCGTGGGATTCTGCATGGTCATCCTCTCGGCCAGTCTCAAGGCGATCAGCACCGAGGTGCTCGAGGCCGCTCGGATCGATGGGGCGAACGAGTTTCAGATCGTTCGGCTCGTCGTGACGCCACTGTTGTGGCCGACGATAACCGTGGTCGGCACCACCATGATCATCAACGCGCTCAAGACATTCGACCTCGTGTACGTCATGACGAACGGCGCTTACAACACCGACGTGATCGCCACCCAGATGTTCAGCCAGCTGCAGCACAACCACAACAGCCGGGCGGCCGCGGTTGGCGTCGTCCTCTTCATTGCGATCGTGCCACTACTGATCGTCAACATCCGGCGATTCCAGCAGCAAGAGGAGCAGCGATGAGCACAGAACAGGTCACCACTCGTCGCCAGAGCGCCGCTGCGGAGGGCTTGTCGGCACTCTCAAACCTCGGCTATCGCCTGCAGCGGTTGCCCCTGCACTTCATCGTCATCATCTTCTGCGCCATCTGGGTCATCCCGACTGTCGGCATGGTCATCAACTCGTTTCGCGCGCTGTCCGATATGCAGTCAGCCGGATGGTGGACCACTCTGTTTCCGCCCCACGGCTTCACGTTCGCGAGCTATCAGCAGGTTCTGAACATCGAGGGCGTTCAGCCGTCGATCGTCACCAGCATCCTCATCACAATCCCGGCGACTGTCATCCAATTGACGGTCGCAACCATGGGCGCTTACGCGTTCGCCTGGATGAAATTTCCGGGCAAGAACATCTTCTTCATCGTGATTGTGGGCCTGATGGTCGTTCCGATCCAGATGACGCTGGTGCCGCTGCTGTCGTTCTTCAAGGTTCTCCACCTCAACGGCACGATCATGTCGGTCTGGCTTGCCCACACAGGCTTCGGCCTGCCATTTGAGGTCTTCCTGCTTCGGAACTACCTGGGCGGTCTGCCGCGTGAGATCTTCGAGTCTGCTGAGGTCGATGGCGCCGGCCACGCGGTTCGCTTTCTGCGCATCGCTGTCCCGATGACGTTGCCGGCGATCGCGTCCTTGGTGATCTTCGTATTCCTCGGCGTTTGGAACGACCTGCTCGTCGCGCTGACATTCCTTGGCACGAGCCAGTTCCGGCCGTTCACGGTGATGATCGCGCAGCTCACCACGTCGTTCGGTGGTGGGTGGCAGTTCTTGACCGCCGCTGCAGTTCTGCAGATGGCGCTGCCGCTGGCCGTGTTCATCGCGCTCCAGCGCTACTTCGTGAGAGGCGTGACGGCAGGTTCGGTCAAGGGCTGACCGGCCTCTTCCAATAGACTCCGGCGAGTGACGGAAGCGCATCCGCGCGCCCTCCCGCGCGACATCGTGGTCATGACCACCCACGACATCGGCCGTCACCTCCACTGCTATGGCCAGGAGAGCGTCATCAGCCCAAACCTCGATGCGTTCGCGGCGGACGGCGTGAGATTCACTCTGGCGTTCGCCACCGCGCCTCAGTGCAGCCCCAGCCGGGCCAGCCTGGCCAGCGGCATGTACCCCCACAACAACGGGGTCATGGGCCTGACGCACGCAGGCTTCGATTGGGCGCTCGCGGTCCCGCATGCGGCGGCGATCCTTGGGGAGCGCGGCTTCCAGGCCCATCTCTTCGGCGGCCAGCACGTCACGTCGCACCCCGAGGGCCTCGGGTTCGAAGCCATCCATCCGATCGCGGACTTCGAGAAGGTGGTAGCGCAGAAAGGCAAGGATCAGCGCCTCTATCTCGAGATCAACTTCGATGAGACCCACCGTCCGTACCCGCCCGCGGGCGAGACCCCCAGGGGTCTCGTGGTCCCGGGCTACCTGCCTGACGGTCCGGAATCGGTCGAAGAGATGACGGCGGTCGAGCAGACGATCGCGGCGATGGACAGGTCGGTGGGTCGAGTCCTGACGGCGTTGGAAAAGACTGGTCGCGCTGATGACTCGCTCGTGGTGTTCACGACTGACCACGGGCTCGCCATGCCGCGCGCCAAATGCACGCTCTACGACCCGGGCCTCGAGGTGGCGCTGCTGATGCGCTGGCCCGCCGGCGGCATCGGCCCCGGCACGACGAACTCGGAGCTGGTGAGCAACATCGACGTGCTGCCTGCCCTGCTCGACTCATCTGGCGTGCCGGTTCCGGTGGGGGTCCAGGGTCAGTCCCTCTTTGGGCGGGCGCGGGAGCAGGTCTTCGCCGAGAAGACGTTTCACAGCTACTACGACCCGATGCGATGCATCCGCACGGACCGCTACAAATACATCCGCAACTTCGAGACGGCGTTCGCCGTCGAGGTGCCCGCCGACATCCAGGCCGGCCCGATCTTCCGCTCCGACCCCAGCCGGTACTCGCGGGACAGGTCAAGCATCACCGAGCTATACGACCTCGAAACCGACCCGCTTGAGATGACCAACCTGGCGGGGCGGCCCGAGGTTGCGAAAATCGAACGTGAGCTCAGCGGGCGCCTGTGGTCCTGGATGCGGGAAACCAGCGATCCGCTCCTCAACGGGCCGGTGGGATCACCTCGGTACCGCCAGGCGATCGAGCCCTAGCGCCTCCTGGAGTCCGGTACGAAGGCGACCAGGTTGAACACCACGAAAACGACACCCAGCGAGATCCACTGCACGTTCTGGGGAACGTGGAGCCAATCCTCGATGGTGATCACCACGACGATGGCGGGCAGCCAGAGGCATCCGAGGGCAAGGCGCCATGCCCTGTCTCCTCCCCGATACCGAAGAAACGGCGCGAGTGCCGGCCCCGTGCGCTCCTCGACCGGTGGCGCGTCCAGGTCCTCGCCGGCACCCCATCCCGCATGGTGTCCGATGTCGTCGTCCCGAGGCTGATCGTTGATCGAATCCAGTATGCGTCCGGACCGCGTGTTCCTTGACAGGAGGGCGATCGTCTCGATCGGTGGGACGTTCCTGCTCATGGGGCTCGTGGTCGGGGCCTACGGACCGCTGCTGGAGCACCTGACGCGCCGCTTTGCGGTGAGCCTGCCCGTTGCCGGAGCGACCATCAGCGTGCATTTCGCCGGGGCGTTGGTGGGCGTGCTGGTCGCGATGCGGGCGATGCAGAAGACGCCCGCGCGATCGACTGTCATCGCGGCCACCGCGCTCGCCGGCCTGGGATGCCTCGCCGTGTCAGTCGCCCCGACATGGCCTGCCTTCCTCGGCGCGGTCTTCCTGCTCGGGCTTGGTTTCGGGGCCCTTGTCATCGCCCAGAACCAGCTCGTCGCCTACAGCGAGGGGCGGCGCCGGGCGGCGCTGCTGAGCGCGCTGAACAGCGCCTACTCTGCGGGGGCGGTGGGCGGCCCAATCGTGGTCGCGGCTTACGCGGCCGGCCACTTCACGCTGTTGTTCCTGGGCGGGGCGGCGGTCGCCCTGGTGCTCATCCCCGGCCACGCTCGCATCTCGGGGCGACTTCCTGTCGCCACGGGCTCACCGGGTCGCCCCGGCCTCCTGGTGCTCATCTTTGTCTGCGCGTTCGCGCTGTACGTCGGCATCGAGACAGGGACCGGGGGCTGGATGACGTCGCATCTCGAGTCGGTCGGCCTCGCGTCCGCGCAAGCCGCGACACTGACCTCCGGCTTCTTCCTTGCGCTGGTCACCGGTCGTGTGTTGATGACGCTGATGCCCGCCGCGATTCCAGATGGGGCGATCGTCATCGCCGGGTCCGCTGTCGCCACGCTGTCGCTGCTGGCGGCGTCGATCGGAACGCTCGCCCCGTGGGCCTACATCGTGACGGGGCTCGCCATCGCGCCGATCTTTCCGACCGGCATCGTCTGGCTCGCCAAGCTTCGACCTGGCGATTCGAGGGCCACGTCCTGGTTATTCCCCGCCGTCTCGATCGGCGGCATCGCTGGACCGGGCGCGATCGGGTTGGTCATCGCGGGTTTCGGCGTGCGCTGGGCGCCCGCGGTGCTGGCGATGGTCGCGGTCGGAATGTCGGCCGCCTTCTGGCTGGCGAACCGCGCCTCTTCCAATCCCGGATAGTCCGGAGGAACCGAAGATTTAGACTGCGAAAACCCCGGATAGTCCGGACTGTCCGAGGGGGGAAGGCGAACCGTGCGGCTAGACGATGAGCGGCCGGAGCGCGTTGCGCGCGACCAGGAATCCGCGCTGCACGAGCTCGAGGCTGCCCTCGAACTCGCGGTCCTCGTGCTCGATGGACACGACCCAGTCGTAGCCGATCGCGTACAGCGCGCTGATGAACCTGTCCCAGCGGACCTCGCCCAGCCCTGGCATGCGCGGCACCTGCCAGCCGACGCCGAGCGACATCACTCCCTGCTCGTAGAGGCCTTCGCGGTCGATCTCCATGTCCTTGGCGTGCACGTGGAAGATCCGGGTGCTGAAATCACGGACCGCACGCGTGTAGTCGATGAACTGCCAGACCAGGTGCGACGGATCGAGGTTCAGCCCGAAGTTGTCATCCGGGACGATCTCGAACATCCGCCGCCAGATGGCCGGCGAGTAGGCGAGGTTGCGGCCGCCCGGCCACTCGTCGGCGGAGAAGATCATCGGGCAGTTCTCGATCGCGACCTTCACGTCGTGCTCGCGGGCGAAACGGACAATCGGAGGCCAGACGCGCTTGAAGTCCTCGAGGTTGACCTCAACTGACAGATGCTGGTCGCGGCCGACGAACGTGCCGACGATGCCGACCTCGAGGCGCTGTGCGGCTTCGATCACACGGCGCAGGTGATCGTTCGCGATTCCCCTTGCCTCATCGTCGGGATCCAGGTTGTTCGGGTAGTAGGCGAGCGATGAGATCTCGAGGTCGTATTTGCGAAGCAGCTGGCGCACCGCCTTCGGGTCGAAGTCGTCGACGTCGATGTGAGACACGCCGGCGTAGCGCCGTCGCTCGCCGCTGCCCGAGGGCCAGCACGCGATCTCGAGCGCCTCGAACCCGTTCTCGTGGGCCCAGCGCGCGACCTGGTCGAGGCTCAGGTCGGGGAAAGCCGCCGTCAGCAGGCCGAGCTTCATCGTGACCTTGATTTGACCGGTCTTGCCACTTCCACCCATCGCCGCTCGCGCGAGCTGTTCGCGACCGCGTCGCATACCAGCATCTCGTCGTGGCCGTCGGCAAAGGTCGGATAGCCCGAGCCGGGCTTCCCCTCCGCGATGGCGCGATAGACCGCCGCGTACAACGCCTTGAAGGTGTCGGCGTATCCCTCGGCATGGCCCCCAGGCAGGCCGGTGGCGGCGCGTCCCTTTGCGTTGAGAATCGCCGGGTCGCGCAGCAGGAGCTCGTTGGGCCGGCCGCGGTGACCGATCCAAAGGTCATCGGGATGCTCCGAGTCCCATGCCGCCGCGGCGCTCGAACCGTCGATCTCCAATGCGAGCGAGTTCTTGCGGCCGGGGCTGATCTGCGAGACGGTCAACGCGCCGCGCGCCCCATCCTCGTAGCGAAGCAGGATCGTGGCGCTGTCTTCGCTGGTGATCTCCCGCGCCACGCTCTTCGCCGCGCGCTCGGTCGCGAACGTCTCCACCGGTCCCGCCGGCTCGTATCGCGTTTTAATGAACGTCGCCAGGTCGGCCATCACCTCTGTGATCCGCTTGCCCACAAGAAACGTCGTGAGGTCCATCCAGTGCGACCCGATGTCGGCCACCGCGCGCAGGTCGCCGCCCAGCTTCGGGTCGAGGCGCCAGTTCCAGTCTGTATCCAGCAGCAGCCAGTCCTGCAGGTAGCGGCCTGAGACGAGGCGGACCTCGCCCAGCCCGCCCTCCTCGATCAGTCCATGCATGTGCTGGCAGATCGGATAGAAACGGAGGTTGAAGTTGACGGCATGCACGCGCCCGCTCTGCTCCGCGAGCTGCAGCAGGTCAGCCGACTCCGCGGCAGTCATGGCCAGAGGCTTCTCGCAGACGACGTGCTTGCGGGCGCGAAGTGCGGCGCTCGCATGTTGGTGATGCAGGTGATTGGGTGAGGTGACATGAACGACGTCCACGCGCGGATCCGCGAGCATCGCCTCGAAGGTCTCATATGCAGGTGGCAGGCCGAGCTCGAGCGAGCGCGCGGCGGCGCGGTCGTGGCTGGAGCCGACGATGCCGTGCACCTGGACTCCGAGACGCCGCAGCGCCTCGACATGTACAACGCCGATGAAACCGGTGCCGACCACGGCGGCCCCGATCTCGTTAAGAGGCCTCAATCTCCATCGAGGTACCAGTTTCGCTGAGCGTTGCCGGTCCGTGTCGCCGGCTCATCGTTCGCGGTGGACCCTCCACCGCACCAAGCCACAGCGTTCGCGATGACGCGCTGAACCTCGGGCTGGTGATACACGGGAAACTCCTGGTCTCCGGGGCCGAAGTAGAAGACGCGCCCAAGGCCGCGGGTGTAGCAGCACCCGCCGCGGAAGACCTCCCCACCCTCGAACGAGCTGATGAAGATGAGGTCGTCTGGCTGGGGGATGTCGAAGAACTCGCCGTACATCTCCTGGTGGGGGATGACGATCGGCTGGGGCAGGCCCGCCGCGATGGGGTGACCGGGGTTCACCGTCCAGATGACCTCCCGCTCGCCACCGGGGTCGGATCGCCAGCGGAGGTTGCAGGTCGTCCCCATCAGGCGCATGAAGATCTTCGACTTGTGGGCTGAGTGGAGGGCGACCATGCCCATCCCGGCGAGGACACGAGCGTGGACCCGGTCTACGACACCGTCATCGACCTGGTCGTGCGCTGCATGGCCCCACCAGGTCAGGACGTCGGTCTCGGCAAGGATCGCATCGGTGAGCCCATGGTCGGGCTCGGCAAGCGTCGCCACTCGGACGCTGACCTTCCCGCCCAGCTCACGGCGAAGGCCGTCGGCGATGGGCGCGTGCATGCCGTCCGGATAGATGCGTTTGACGGATTCCTCGCGCTGTTCGTGAACGTTCTCGTTCCAGATCGTCACTCGCAGCAATCAGTAAGTCCCATCCTGGCTGCGCTTGCGCAGCTGACGGCCGCCCGACATCAGATCGCGGTGGCCAGGCCGGTGGTTTCCCCGGTGCGGTGGATGGTGACCGGCTCGCGGCGAGCGGCCGATTCGACCGCCGCCTCCATCAACGCGACCGTGCCCAGGTTGTGCCGCCCCGAGGTCTCCGGCTCGCGGCCGGCCCTTATCGCGGCCGCGAATTCGGTCAGCGTCCCCCAGGTTCCCGTTCGCGGCATCGCGGGAAGGGCCACCGTGCGCGCCTCACCGCCCCTCGGCCGCACGACAACGCTGTCCTGGGTCACATCGCTGTCGGCGGCGCTCGTCCACGTCACTTCGCCGTTTTCGAACTCCATCCTCCACTCGCCCGCCCATGGGGTGACGGGCGCGGCGCTGATCCAGCTCCCACGATAGCTGGCCACCACGCCGCCTTCGAAGACGATCGAGGCAACCGCGACCGACGGCCCGCTGAACGAAGTCCACTCGGGATTCCAGGCCTCGCAGTAGACGCGTTGCGGCTCGCGGCTCAGGATGAGGCGGAGCAGGTCGAAATGGTGAATCGACATATCGACGAGCAGCGGCTGCTCCTCGAGGTGGTGCCGGCCGCGGCCGTTCGGGCCCGCCGTCGAGTACCGGCGAAAGTCGATTGAGATCTGGTACAGCTTGCCCAGCGCGGACTCGTGGACCATGGTGGCGATCGCTCGCGGAGCGGGGAAGTAGCGGTAGTTCTGGCTCACCATCAGCACGAGTCCCCGCTCCCTCGCCGCATCGACCAGCTGCTCCGCCAGCGCCAGGCTCGGCGCGAATGGCTTCTCGACCAGCACATGGAGGCCGGCGTCGAGCGCCGCCGTCGTCAGCGGGACGTGAGCCGCCAGCGCCGTGGTGTTGAGCACCGCTTCAGGCTGGGTGGCTGCGATGGCTTCCTTCAGCGATTCGAAGCACAGCTCTGGGGCCACCTTCGCCTCTTCGCGCAGCGCGTCGAGGGCGTATGGATCTTTGTCGACATACGCGACAAGCTCGACTTCTTCGATGTGAGGGATGACCTGTCGGGCCCAGTTCCGGCCGTGCGGACCGAGTCCGAGCTGGAGCAAACGAAGCCGAGCCACGGCCGAGAATAATGAAGGAAATGGGGTGGCCCTTGACCTTCCTTAACCCACTAATCGATTCTCTAATTCGCACGTCTGGCGTCAGACACGCGCATGCCAGGGCGTCGAGACGCACGTCTGGCGTCAGAGATGCGGAAATGGGAGCGCCTGGGGCGGCGCTGCCGCGGCCGGTCTTAGCCGCTCGAAGCGCGAACGATGAGATGTACGGGCAGGATCACCTTGCTCGGCGCCACCGACCCGGTGGCGATCATGTTGAGCAGCAGCCGCATCGCCTCGGCCCCGGTTTCGTAGAAAGGGACGTGGACCGTCGTCAACGGCGGCGCCGTGTACGGCGCCATCTCCATGTCGTCGCAACCGGCCACAGCGCAGTCTGCGGGTACCTGCTTGTGGAGCCGGCGCAGAGCGCTCAGCACGCCGACCGCCATGGTGTCGCTCTGCGCGAAGACCCCGCCGATGTCGGAACGCCGCTCGAACAGGCGCGTGGTCGCGCCGGCTGCGGCGGCGATCTCCCACCGGCCCTCTTCGACCAGCTCGGTTTCGAACCGGAGGCCCGCGTCTTCGAGCGCTGTTCGGTACCCGCGAAGCCGGCTCTCGGTGACGCGCCTGCCCCGCTTGCCGATCACGGTGGCGATGACGCGACGGCCCCTCTCCACCAGGTGGCGGGTAGCGAGCAGGCCGATCAGCTCGTCGTCGGAACCGACCGTCGATACGCCGCCACCCGGCACGTCATACAGGCTCACGACGGGCAGGCTTCGGTCCAGCACATGGGCGAGCGCCTCGTCCTCTTCCATCTGCGGGGCCGCGAGAAGGATGCCGTCGACCCGCCTTTCCATCATCGCGGGGAGCGCATATTCCGTCCCTGACCCCTCCGGCTCGATGCTCGCCATGACCACGCTGTAGCCCTGGCGGCGCGCCTCTTGCTCCGCGCCCACGATGAACCGGCCAATGTTCTGGTCACCGAAGTCGCTCGTGATCACGCCGACGGTCTGCGTCCGCTGCATGACCAGGCTGCGCGCCTGCAGGTTCGGCACGTAGCCCAGGTCGCTCGCCGACTGGAGGATGCGCGCGCGCGTGGCCTGCGACACCGAGCCTCCCCCGTTCAAGACCTTGCTCGTCGTCTGGAAGCTGACCCCCGAGCGTGCCGCCACGTCTTTGACCGAAACGTGCCGCGTCGCCCTACGCGCACTCACGCTCCGGGTATTATGCGCGGGAAAGCGAACGTTCGCCTTGGAGGATTGGAACGGTCATGGGGCCCAGACCTGAGTATCCCCGGCCGGCACTCCGGCGGGCGGAATGGCTCTCCCTGAACGGGGAGTGGGAGTTCGGCGCCGGGCCGAACCCGACCTTCGGCCGCAGCATCGTGGTTCCGTTCTGCGCCGAGTCCGCGCTGTCGGGCATCGGCGAGCTGCCCGGCGACGTGGTCTGGTACAGACGCCGGTTCGATGCACCGGCGGCCGAGTCGGTCGTCCTGCATTTCGGGGCGGTCGATTACCGGGCGACCGTGTGGGTCAACGACAGCGAGGTCGCCCGTCATGAGGGCGGCCACACGCCTTTCAGCGCTGAAATCACGGCGGCCTTGCGCGAGCGCGACAACGTGCTGGTGGTCAGGGCCGAGGACCCGCTCGCCGACCGGTCGATCCCGCGCGGCAAGCAATACTGGAAGCCAGTCCCCGAGTCGATCTTCTACACGCCGACGACCGGCATCTGGCAGA
>Ga0066706_10000211_pt1 | contig 15784 bp, 14 predicted proteins | sample GraSoiAngelo_155_FD_67274 | JGI IMG/M metagenome (GOLD analysis project Ga0066706, IMG submission 67274) | Grasslands soil microbial communities from the Angelo Coastal Reserve, California, USA - 14_1009_13_30cm | ecosystem: Environmental > Terrestrial > Soil > Grasslands | place: USA...
CCGATCACCATCCTGCTGGGTGGCGTGGTGGTCGCCTTCGCCACCGAGTTCGGGGTGCTGTGGCTGGCCCGCTATCGGAGCGAGCGTGGGAACGGCATCGATCCCGCGGACGCCGCGCGGGTTGCCTCGTTAAGGGTCGGGCCCGCCATCGCCGCCTCGGCGCTCGCGCTGGCTGCGGGCTTCGCGGTGCTCGCGCTCAGCTCCGTGCCGACGGTACGCGATTTCGGCATCTGGAGCGCCTTCGACCTGCTGCTGGCGACTGCCGCGGTGCTAGTGCTGCTGCCGCCATTAGCGCGGCGCTGGTACGCCTGAGGTTACGGTGCCGTAGCGGCCGGCCGCGTCGGCAGGGTTAGCGTCAAACCGGAATACCCGATCACAGACGGCAAGTTATCGGTCCGCAAGTAGGGAGCATCGTTCTGGGTGATCTCCAACCTGATCCTGTGTTTCGGGATAAATGTCCAGCCGTTGCCCTGGAGCGCCGTGTCAATCGAAACGAAACCCGGCGCACCGTTGAACCGGTAGGCGCCCCGGGTGACGAGCGTCATGGTTCCGTCCAGCGCGACGTCCCAGAGCCGGGTGTTGATCTCCGCGTCAACGGTGTTGATCTCCGGGTCGACACCGACGATAAATGCCTCCAGGTGGAGGGCTGGTTCGCCGAGCAATGTGAGTCGGTGGGCGACCGGAAAGTCCCAGTCGACGCCAACCGGTATGACGGCGCTGGCGGGAAGAACGACGCACGCGCCATTTCCCTCGTGCGCCGCCGCAACGGCGATGGGATCGGTGAGCGTACCAGCGGGCGCATCACCGGGCACCCAACTGGTCGCCTTGAGGCTGCTTGAGGAGAAGGTGACTCGGCGCGGGGCGAGGTCGGCCCACGCTGGCTTCGTATAGACCGTTCCCGTGCTCGAATCGCAGGTGGTCACCTGCGCCGACGAGTCCAGAGCGGGTGCGGGCCCGCCCACGAGATAGTGGTCGAGGAAGGCATTCGCCTGCGCATTGAGGATGCCCCACACAGCTGCTTTGTTTTGCGCGATTGGATGTCCGACGTCCGCAACGGCCACCTTTACCGGCCAGCCCCGGGCTCGCAGCTTGTTGACCAGGGACACCCCTTCGACTTCCGGGAACAGCGCGTCGGTCCACCCCTGGATGTCGAAAATGGGCACCAGGTCACTGCTTCGATCGATCAGTGCGTCCTGGTAGTAGGGCGACTTCCAATTTTTCAGCTGGTCGAGCGCTTGGGCCAGCACCGGGTCCTGCGCGGGCGCGTACGGCTCCCCCACATTGACCCTGGCAAACCAGCCGGTCAGGTTCGCCGACGGATCGGCGCACGGCTCTGGGCAGTAATAGCCGTTCGGCACGTTGCCACTGAAAAAGAGGTAAGAAACGTAGCTTGCCTTCTCGATCCCGACCGGGCTCAGTCGATCGCCGTCCGGCAGGATGACGCCATCCGATGCGCGGCCGTTGGGAACCAGGGAGTCGATGAGGTCGCTCCAGGGATACTTTGGCACGGCGGCGGCCAGGTGCATCGGCACATGGTTGAGTGGCGAGGTCCAGCTGGTCAACGTTGCCTGGTCGTAGGTCGTGGGATTCGAAGGTTCAGGGACTGTGGCAACCTGGTCGCCCTGCACGGCGAGCAGCAGCGACTGCCCGCCGCCGTACGAACCGCCGGTGACGGCGATCTTCTGTGGGTCAACCACACCCGCATCGGCGAGCAGGCCGGCCAGATACTGCGTGTCACGGATCTCAAAACGCCGGTCCGCTAGATGGGTCCAGCCGGTCGCGCACTGCGCGCCGGTCCCGGGGGTGAACGGGCCCTGCCCGCAGGAGCCGTGAAAGCCGCGGGCCGTGTAGGTCAACACCGCGTAGCCACGCGAGGCGAACGACACGTTGTTGTAGTTGTCCTTGTCCGGGTTGCTGTTGCTCGCACTCGCCGACTCCCACTCGGTCTTTTGATTGGCGTAGCCGTGCAGCATGACGATCAAAGGCCGCGGCGTCACCGGTCCTGGTGGAAGCGTCAGGTCGGCGTCCAACGGCACCCCGTCCCACGATGGCACCTTGCCGGTGCAGAGGATCGGCGCGCTCGGCGACGCCTGACTGCAGCTCATGCCGTCGGGCAATGACGGCTCCGCTCGGGCCGGCACAATGAGGGTGACGGCCAACGCTGGCACCATCCCGAGGACCGCAAGCCTACGCATCCTTCCCTCACGCCCGATGCCGCTAAAAGAACCTAACCCCATGATGGGTGTAGCGCATCTCGTGGAGCAGGCGCAACTGGTCCTATTCGCCCTTCCAGGTTGGCTTGCGTTTCTCGGCAAAGGCGTTGAGGCCCTCTTTCGCGTCCGCGGTTTCGAACAGGCGGAAGATGCCGCCCCTTTCCAATGCGAGGGCACTCTCCAGCGACATCTCCAGTCCCTGCTTCGCCGCCAGCTTGATCTCACCGATCGCCACCGTCGGGCCGCCGGCCATCGTCGCGGCAAAAGCCACCGCTTCTGCGAGCAGCCGGTCTGCGGGAACCAGCCGATCGACGATCCCCAAACCGGAAGCCGCCTTTGGATCGAGGGGTTTGCCGGTCAACAGCAACTCCATCGCCTTCTGCCGGCCGATCAACCGCGGCAGGCGTTGGGTACCACCGTTTCCGGGAAGCAGACCGAGGGTCACCTCGGGGACGCCGAGCCGGTACTCACCTTCGGCGGCAAATCGGAAGTCGGTTGCGAGCGCGATCTCCAGTCCGCCCCCCAGGCAGTGGCCGCCGATAGCGGCGATGAACAGCTTGGGGGTGTGCTCCATCTTGAGCAGCACCTCGTGCATGTGCAGGATGGTCATGGCCCGCGCCTTGGCGGTGACGGTGCGGAACATGCCGATGTCGGCGCCGGCGCTGAAGAACTTGGGGAGGTCGGAGGTCAGGACCGCCGCGCCGATCGACTCGTCGAAGCGGACCTCGTCGATGGCCGCGTTGAGGTCATCGATGAATCCGCGGTCGTAGGAGTTCGCCGGTGGGCGATTCAGATGAATGAGGGCGACGCCGTCGGGTTCCCTACTGACCGACACAACCTTTACCGAGGTGGTCGCTTGCTCCATCGATCCCTCCTTTGTGTACCCTGAAGTCTAGTTCGCTCGCTCGCATAGCTGGAGGCATGGCACGAAATGAGCACCATGGTGATTGATGGCAAGCCGGCAACGGCACGGTCGGGTAAAACCGTAGAAATCCGCGACCCGGCGACGGGAGAACTGGTCGATAACGTCCCCCAGGCCGGCGTCGACGAGACCCGGCAGGCGATCGACGCCGCGCACGTGGCGTTCCGCGGTTGGGCGGATACGCTTCCGCAAAAACGGGCGCAGATCCTGATGAAGGGCGCCGCCCTGGCGCGTCAGCACCTCGATGAAGTCGCGTCGCTGCTGACCCGCGAGCAGGGAAAACCGCTGCGCGACTCGAAGATCGAGGCGGAGCGCTTCGTGGAAAACATCGAGTTCTACGCCACGCTCGCGGCCTCAGGCGCCATCCGCGGCAAACACGTCCAGCTCTCGGTCCCGGGCGCCTTTGGGCTTGTGGTGCGCCGTCCGCTCGGGGTGGTCGGCGCCATCATCCCGTGGAACTTTCCGCTGACGCTGCTGGCCAACAAGATCGCCCCGGCGCTGGCGGTCGGCAACACGGTGGTTGCCAAGCCGGCCAGCACCACGCCGCTGTCCACCATCCGCCTGGTCGAGTTGATGAACGAGGGCGGCCTTCCACCCGGCGTCCTCAACGTCGTGGTCGGACCCGGCGCCGTCGTTGGCCAGGAACTGATCAAGAATCCAAAGGTGCGCAAGATCGGCTTTACCGGCGAAACACAGACCGGCAAGCAGGTGATGGCAGAGGCCGCTTCCGACCTGAAGCATGTCACCCTCGAACTGGGCGGCAGTGACCCGGCCATCGTCTGCGATGACGCCGACCTCGAGATGGCGAGCAAGGCGATTGCCATCGGACGCTTCTTCAACTGCGGCCAGGCGTGCCTGGCGGTGAAGCGCGTCTTCGTCCATGAAGCGGTCGCCGACCAGGTGATCGAGAAGGTGACGGCCCGAGCCAAGCGGCTGAAGGTTGCCCCAGGAACCGATGCCGCTTCGCAAATGGGGCCGATGCATACGGGTGGAGGCCGAGAGACCATCGAAGCCCAGCTGAAGGATGCCGTCGATCGGGGAGCGCGGCTGCTGGCCGGCGGCAACCGGCTGCGAGGTGAACCGTTCGACCGCGGATTTTTCTTTGAGCCGACCGTCATCACCGACGTCCCGCAGGAGGCCCGGGTGTGGCGCGAGGAAACCTTTGGCCCGTTGCTCCCGATCGCGCGGGTCAAGAGCCTGGACGAAGCGATCGAGCGCGCCAACGACTCCGAGTTCGGCCTGGGGTCCTCCGTGTTTACTCGTGACATCAAGAAAGCCCAGCTGACGATCGATCGCCTGGACGTTGGCTATACCTGGATCAACCAGGTCAACCTGGTCGCCTATGACGAACTGCCCTTCGGCGGTACGAAACACAGTGGCTTCGGCAAGGAGCACGGCATCGAGGTACTCGACTTCTATACCGAAGAGAAGAGTGTCGTCATGGGTGGCGTCTAGCGTTAACGAGGTCATCGAGAGCCGGCGGGACGGCGTCCTCACCCTGCGGCTGAACCAGCCGGAGGTCCGCAACGCCCTTGGGCCGGCGATGGTTCGGGCCTTGTATGCGGCGCTGCTGCGGGCTCGGGAGGACGCGTCGGTTGCCGCCGTCATCATCACCGCCACCGGCGACGCCTTCAGCGCCGGCGCCGATCTGCGGGAGTTCCTGGCCGACCGCCCGCCGGTTGAGCACGCACTCGAGCGGCGCCAGCTCGGGGCCCTCTTCCTTTTGATCGAGACGTATCCCAGGACGCTGATCGCGGCCGTCAACGGCGACGCGCTGGGCGCCGGATTGGGGCTGGTGGCGGCCTGCCACCTGGCGGTCGCCGTGAAGACCGCCCGCTTCGGACTGCCCGGGGTTCGGCTGGGCATCATGCCGATGACGATCATGCCGGCGCTCTTTCTGGCGCTCCCCCGCAAGCTCGGAATGGAGCTCATGCTCACTGGACGATGGCTGACCGCCGAGGAGGCGCGCAGCGCCGGCCTTGTCAACCGCACCGTTGAAGCCCGCAGCCTCGAAACGACTGCGCTGTCGCTCGCGAAGGCCGCGAACGGTGCGGCCAGCCTTCCTCGTCTGACACGCCTCTAACAATTTAAGGCGTAGAGGAAGCGCTGCCACGCCTGCCCGCTGCGGCGCAGTTGTGTTTTTCGGTCGGGAACCAAGCAGGGGTCAAGACGACCCCTGCCTGAACGACTCTGCTTTAGCGGCTCATGCGCAGGATGCCGAAGACGGCGCCCTGCGGATCACTCAGGATGGCGAAGCGCCCGCCGGGAAAGTCCTGCGGCGCCATGTTGACTTTGCCGCCGAGCTCGGTTGCTTTCTTTGCGGTCGCATCGGGATCGGCGACCCCGAAGTAGACCAGCCACGCCGACGGGATGTTGGACGGCATATCCTTGCCCATCTCCATGCCGCCGCCGATACTCTCGCCACCAAGCTGCCACTCGGTGTACGGGGGCTGCCCCTCGCCCATAGGGCTCGTCTTGTCGCCCCAGCCGAAGACCTTCTTGTAAAAAGCCTTCGTTTTCTCGACGCCGCGGCCATTCAACTCGGCCCAGGCAAAGCTATTCGGTTGATTCGTCACATCAAAGCCCTTCATCTTCGCCGGTTGCCAGACTGAGATGAACGCTCCGATCGGGTCCTGGAAGACCGCCATCGAGCCCTGCCCCAGAACGTCCATCGGCTCAAGGGCAACGGTCCCGCCGGCGTCGCGCACTTTTTTCGCGGTTGCAGCGGCGTCGTCGGTCCCGATGTAGATCGACCAGGCGGACGGCTGGCCCGGATTCTGGACCGGCCCCAGCGCCGAGACCTGCTTACCGCCAACCTTGAAGATGACGTAGCCGCCGGCCTCCGGTCCCTGGTCCTCCGGCTGCCAGCCGAACAACTTGCTATAGAACGTCTTTCCGGCGGCGGCATCGGTCGTCGACAGATCCGTCCAGGCTGGTTTGCCGGGTGCGAATACAGCGGTTTCTGGCATATGCATTCCTCCTCCTGCCCTCGCGGGCAGAAGACGATATTAGCCGCCGAATCTGGGATTTTCAACCGGCGAATACGGCATGCGGAGTTCGTCTCGAGTTGCTAGGCGGACTGACTTTCCTCGAGGAAGACGCGTCCCGTGTCCGTGATCCGAGCCGGCGAGCTGGTCGCGAAGTAGATCAGCAGCGCGATGCCGGCCACCATCCAGACACCGATGATGATCGGTGCAAGGGATCCAGGCCGAACGCAGTTCGAGTCGGGCGGTTTCGACGGATGGATGCGTGCTTTCCCCTCCTTTAGGCGCGAGCTGGTGTGGCGCCGGGTTTCTTCGACTTCACTTTCGTTCTGGCTGTCGGTTTTGAGGACCGGCCGCCCCACTCCTCCCACGGCGGCACCTTCTCGCCGACCGACCACAGGAAGTAATAGGTGCCGTGGTCGCCAAGGTATCGAAAGCGCTTACGCAGCGTGGCAGCAGCCTCTGGCGCGGGTCCGAGCGACCGGAGGTAGCCTCGGAATTTGTCTGGCGTCTTTCCGATCGCGACTACTTCCTTCGCGTTGAGCACCGTGGCTTCGATCTTTGGCACGTTGCGGATCACCCGTCTATCCCCGGCAAGCCGGTCGACATCCCTGGCACTCATCCGCGCCACCCGTTCCGGCTCGAAATCCCGAAATGCTTGGCGGATCGCGGGCCACTTGGCTTCGACCACCCGCCAGTTCAATCCCGAGGAGAACACGACTCGCGTCATCGATTCCAGATAACCCGACAGCTGGCGCGGCGGTTTTGGTTGCTTGTGGTGGTCCATGCCTCCGTCTCTCCTTGCGTGAATCGGATTCCTATGCCGACGCTTCGCCGCCTTGCTCGTGTGCCAGCGTCGCCTCGGCGTCGGCACGCGAGATGGTCCCCACCAGCCGGCCCTCGAGCGTGGTCACCAGGCTGCTCGTCTCGATGTCGTGGTCACGCATGGACTTCAGGAGCTCCTGGAGCGTGACGCTGGGGCGGAAGGTCTTCGGCCCCGGCCGCATCGCCACCTCGGCGGTCGCGTCAGGATCACTGTCGAGCTCTGACGTGCGCAACAACCCCAGCACCACACGCTCCGAATTGACCACCACGCAGGTGTCGGAGGCGGCGGCCCGCACGCGAGCGCGGACCGCACCGAGGCGCTCGGTCAGGCCGCACGTCGGTACCTCGGCATCAGCGACATCGCCGATCCAGATCTCGTCGACCGCCTTGCCCTCGCGCGGCTCGTTTTCCTCATACCAGGCTTGTTTGCCAGGGACGTAGTCGATGACGCGTTTGAATCCCAATGTCTCGAGCCGCCACGCGGCCCGCGGCGACATGTCTCAGCCGAAGTCATTGCAATAGACGAGGACCGGGCGCGTTCGGTCCAGTTGGTCGGCCGCGTTTTTGTCCAGCTCTTTTAGCGGGACGTTGATCGCCCCGGGCAGGTGGTCGTGCTCGAACTCATCGGGGCCGAGCACGTCGACCAGCTGGGCGCCCTCCTTTAGCAGGCGTTTCACCTCCGGCACGGAGAAGATCTGGGACGGCATTCTCTTAATGTACTCAGCGGGCCCATTGGCCCACCCGTAAAACGGGGGAACTCCTCGACCAGACCGCCGGGGGGCCGACGCAACCCGGAACCGGCCGGCCGAAGCTATACTTACGGGCTGTCAGCGGGGGAGAAACCTCTAACAACAATCTAATAACTGCTTCGTAGACTCTGCGCACCGCTCCTCCGCGTGGGGATGCCGCGCGACCGAGATTGCGACCCGATTAACCAAGGAGGGAAGAATGGAAGTATCGAGCAGGCGATGGTGGCGGCGGCCAGGTATCGCTCTCACCGGGGGAGTCATTGGGAGCCTCTTGCTCGCGGCCTGCGGAGGGACGCCCAGTGGCACGACCTCAGGTCCGTCGATTCTGTCGGCCTACAACCCCGAGAAGGGGACTCAGGGAGGCCAGCTGGTCTATTCGGACTGGGAGTCGGTGGATGATCTGAACGTCCTCTCCACGTCCGCGGCAACAACGCAGGAAGTTGCCTCGGGTCCCATCTGGGCCGCGTTGTGGGTCTTTGACGCGCAGAACAAGGCGATCCCCGACCTGGTGAGTGAGATCCCGACCACGGACAATGGCGATGTCAAGAAGATCGATAGCACGCACATGGACGTGACCATCAAGCTGAAGAAGGGCTTGAAGTTTTCGGACGGATCGCCGCTGACGAGCGCTGACATCAAGTTCGTCGTGGACGCCATCTGCGATCCGGATACAGGTGCCATCGGCACGCTGGGGTACGATCACATCACGTCCCAGGAGACCAAGGACGACCAGACTCTGATCTGGCACTTCGGGCCCAACAAGTCCGGCACCTGCGGGCTCTCCTCGGACCTCACGAGCGGCATCTTCTCGCCGTACCTGATTCTTGGGCCGACGACCGTGGGGATCCCCAAGTCGGTCCTCGGGAACGTTCCCCATAAGAGCTTCGCCACCAACGATTACTTCACCAAGAAGCCGACGGTTACCAGCGGCCCGTACATGGTCCAGGACTTCACGCCTGGCCCGGCGGCCATCGTGACCATGGTCCCCAACCCGAATTACACCGCCGGCCGCACCGGGGCCAAGTTCTTCGGTCACGCTCCCTACCTCAACAAGCTGACCTACAAGATTTATGGCGACAAGTCGTCCCAGGTGGCCGGCGTCAAGTCTGGCGACACCGACCTGGGCCTCGACATGATCGCCAAGGACCTCCCCTCACTACAGGGGCTCAGCAACGGCAAGGCGGTCTACGCCAACGGGCTTCTGGACGAGTTCCTTAACCTCAACCTGGGGAACAACACCACCGGATGCGAAGGGCAGAAGTTCGCGCAGACGTGTGGCAAGCCGCCCCCGTGGAAGGATGACAAGGTCCTGCGCGAGGCCATCGCGCTGGCGGTCGACAAGGACACCATGAACTCTCAGCTGGTAGGAGGAATCGGGAAGACCATGAACGGCCCCTTCCCCTCGGCCCTGACGCCTTATTTCGACACCAGCGCACCGAAGTTCAAGCGGGACATCGCCAAGGCGAATTCGTTGCTCGACTCGGACGGCTGGGTCAAAGGCGCCGATGGCACCCGGAGCAAGAATGGCAAGAAGCTGTCCTGGGTGATCAGCACGACCTCAGGCAACCCGCAGCGGGCGGCCGAGGAAGAGCTCCTCATCAGCAACTGGAAAGAAATCGGCGCGACCGTCAAAACCAGCAACTTCCCAGCGGGTAAGTTCTTCAACGGCTTCAAGGCGGGTGGGATCAACGCCACCGGCCAATTCGACATGTCGCTCTACGCCAACAACTGGTCGCCGGACCCCGACTCGTGGGCGGTCACCGCGCTGAGCGGCCAGATCCCCACTTCGGACAGCCCGACCGGCCAGAATTGGAACCGCGTCAGCGACCCCAAGCTGGACCAGCTGCTGACCGCGGGTGAGAACGAGATCGACATCAGCAAGCGGATCGGCATCTACAAGGACGTCCAGACGGAGTGGCGGGACTTCCTGCCGACGATCGAACTCTACGAGCGGCCCGACGTGTTCGCCGTCAGCAACAGCTTCGGGAACTTTTTCCCGACGGTAAATACGTGCCTCGCCACCTGCAACGCCGACGACTGGTTCCACAAGGGAGCCTCTTAGTCCCGACGCCGAAGAGACAGGGGCGGCCCGGCGGCCGCTCCTGTCTCAGAACTGGCGCCTCCCATCGGACGGTCGCGCACGCAGAGTAGAATTCAGGCGAGATGCTGGGCTTCATTGGGCGCCGCATCCTACAGTCCGTCCCGACCCTGTTCCTTATCTCGGCCCTGCTCTTCTTCGGCATGCAGATGGTCCCCGGGGGACCGGAGCAGGCTTTCGCGTTTCGCTCCGGGATGAGCGAGGCGGCCCGCCAGTCCGTCATCCACCAGTGGGGGCTGGACCAGCCGCTCCACATCCAGTACCTCAAATGGCTGCAGTCGATGTTCACCGGCAACTGGCAATTCTCCTTCTTCATGCACCGGTCGGTGCGCGAGGTAATCTTCCAGCGGCTGCCCGCCACCCTGATCCTCATGGTCACCGCCTACCTTATCGCGCAGATCATCGCACTCCCCGCGGGAATCCTGGCGGCGCTGCGCCGATATTCCTTCTTCGACCAGGGCGTCACCTTCTTCTCATACCTCGGCTATTCCATGCCCACCTTCTGGCTCGGCCTGATGCTGCTCCTGCTCTTCGCCGTTTTCGTCCCGATTCTCCCGGTTGGCGGAATCGTCAACGTCCGTCTTTCCGGCGCCCCGTTCCTGACGCACGATTACAACGTCTGGTTCTTACAGAATCCGATCAGGGGCCTGATCGACCTTGCCAGCCACATCATCCTGCCAGCCACCACCATCGCCATCGTCACCATTGCCGGGGACTCGCGCTTCATGCGCTCGTCGATGCTCGATGCGATCCACCAGGATTACGTCCGGACCGCTCGAGCCAAAGGGTTGAGCGAGCGGGTGGTGGTCCTGAAGCACGCGCTGCGCAACGCACTCCTCCCGGTGGTGACGAACATCGCCATCGAGCTTCCGCTGCTTTTTTCCGGGGCGGTGGTCACGGAGGCCATCTACAGCTGGCCCGGGATGGGGCAGCTGTTCTTCCAGGCGCTCGAGGCCTTCGACTATCCGTTGTTGTTAGGAATCCTGTCCGTGTCGGCGATTCTTATCGTGCTCTTCAACCTGTTGGCCGACGTCGCTTACGCGTACATCGACCCCAGGATCTCTTATGCTTGACACCCGGCAGATCGGCGGCGAATCGTTAGGCGCCGTCGCCCACGCGGGCGAGGACGTCGCCATCAAGCAGTTCAGCTTCCGCGAGCTGACCTACCGGCGGTTCATGAACCACCCCACCGCAAAGTGGGCCGCCCTGACGCTCCTGCTCATCGTCGTCGTCTGCTACGGGGCCCCAATCTGGCACCTGATTTTTCCCAACTTCATCCAGGCCCCAGACCAGTATTCTCTGCTCGATGCCGGCCAGGGGCCATCCCTGCGTCACCTGCTGGGGACTGACTCGTACAACGGCCACGACATCTTCAGCCTGATCCTCTACGGGGGCCGCCTCTCTCTGTTCATCGGCATCGGATCGATGATCATCGCCGCCCTCATTGGTGTCAGCTGGGGGGCGACGGCCGGCTATTTCGGCCACAGCCTGGACGCCGTCCTGATGCGCGTCACCGACGTCTTTCTGACCATCCCGGCGCTGCTGCTGGTACCGCTGGCGGCCAGGGTCTTCGGGGAGGCTTCACCCTGGAAGATCGCGCTGATCTTCGGACTGTTGAGCTGGCCCTCGATATCGCGTATCGTGCGAAGCTCGTTTCTCTCGTTGCGCGAGATGCAGTTCGCGGAGGCGGCCCGCGCACTGGGCGTTCCCACCCGACGGATCATCTTCCGTCATCTCCTTCCAAATGCGGTCGGGCCGATCGTGGTGGCCTTCACCCTGGGCATCGCCAACAATATCGTGCTGGAGGCGTTCGTCAGCTTCCTGGGGTTTGGCATCCAGCCGCCGACCTACTCCTGGGGATCGACGCTGGCCGGCGCGCAGGGCGTGCTGGTGGCGGGTAATTGGTGGTGGATCACGTTCCCCGGCCTGGCGGTCGCGGCGACCGTGCTCTGTATCAACTTCATCGGCGATGGCCTGCGCGACGCTCTCGACCCGAAGATCATTCGCTGACCTGGGTTAGCGGCGCCGAGTAGCTCAGGCGGTCTCGCCGGCGAAATGACAGGCCGCCAGGTGCCCGCGCCGCCATTCCTTGAGGGGCGGCTCCTGCTCGGCGCAGATCCCATTCTGAGTGCCCTTGGCTCTCGCCAGAGGACAGCGAGTCCGGAAGTGGCAGCCCGACGGCGGATTGAACGGGCTGGGCACGTCCCCGGTGAGCTTGATCCGCTCCCGGCGCTTGCCGGGGTCCGTGTTCGGGATGGCGGATAGCAGCGACTGCGTGTAGGGGTGAAGGGGGCTGTCGTAGAGCTGGCTCGATGCGGCGAGCTCGACGATCTTCCCCAGGTACATCACCGCGATTCGGTCGCTGATATACGCGACCACCGCGAGGTTGTGGGCCACGAAGATGTAGGTGAGGTTGAACTCGTTCTTCAGGTCGACAAGCAGGTTCAGAACCTGCGACTGGATCGAGACGTCGAGCGCCGAAACGGGCTCGTCGGCCACGATCAGTTTGGGATGGAGCGCGAGGGCCCGAGCGATGCCGATCCGCTGGCGCTGGCCGCCCGAGAACTCGTGGGGGTAGCGGTTGAGGTACTCCGGCCGAAGCCCAACCTGGAGCAGTACCTCCCGCACCGTGTTCTCCCGCTGCCGGCGGCGGCGGATCCCATGGACCAGCAACCCTTCCCCAATGATGTCGCCCACGGACATGCGTGGGTTCAGTGACCCAATCGGGTCCTGGAAGATCATCTGCATATCGGCACGCACGGCCTTCATCGCGCGGCTCCCGATGTGGGTGATGTCCCTGCCTTCAAACTCGATCGTGCCCTCGGTCGGCTCGATCAGCCGTAGGATCGACCGCCCCAGCGTGGACTTGCCGCAGCCAGACTCCCCGACCAGGCCGAGCGTCTCGCCCTGCGAGACGCCAAGGTCGACGCTGTCGACCGCCTTGATGAACCCGATCGTGCGCTGAAGAAAGCCACGCCGCACCGGAAAGTACTTGCGCAGCCCATGCACCCGCAGCAGCTGTTCCTCCCCGGGGATCACGACCGGGCGCGGGGCCGTCGCCTCCTCGTGGGTCGCGCCAGTCGCCGCCATGGCTGAGGCCTAGCCCTCCATGGTCGACTCGCTCACGTTCACATCCAAAGGCCGCGGGGCGAATGCCTGTCCGGATACCGGCGGCGTCGCCGAAACGGTGCGTCGCCCGCCCTCGCAGAGCCAGCAGCGGGCCTTCTGCCCGTCCAGCTCGAAGAGGGGAGGCGGCTGGACGCACTTGTCAAAGGCATAGTCACAGCGCCGCATGAACCGGCAGCCCGTGGGCCAGTGCAGCGGATTGGGAACCACTCCGCGGATGACGGCGAGCTTCTGGGCCTGCGTCATGCCCAGTCGAGGGATGGACTTCAGCAGCCCCTCGGTGTATGGCATCTGCGGCGAGTTGAAGAGGGTATCGACGCTGGCCTGCTCGACGATCTGTCCCGCATACATGACCGCGACCTCCTTGCACATCTCCGCCACGACACCCAGGTCGTGAGTGATGAGCAGGATCGACATTTTGAGGCGGCTCTGCAGGTCACGCATCAGGTCCAGGATCTGGGCCTGAATCGTCACGTCCAGCGCGGTGGTTGGCTCGTCGGCAATGAGGAGCTTGGGGTTACACGAGAGCGCCATGGCGATCATCACCCGCTGCCGCATGCCGCCTGACATGTTGTGTGGATAGTCGCTGACCCGCCGCTCCGGTGAAGGAATACGGACCAGCTCGAGCATCTCGATGGCACGCGCCCAGGCCTCCTTGGGCGAGACCTCCATGTGGAGCTGGACAGCCTCCGCGATCTGATCACCGACGGTGTAGACCGGATTCAGGGAGGTCATCGGCTCCTGGAAGATCATGGCGATTTCGGAGCCACGGATATGGCGCATCTCCTCGATCTCCAGGTCGGCCAGGTCCTTGTCCTCGAAGAGGATGTGGCCCCCGGCGATCTCGCCGGGGTAATCGAGCAGCCGCATGATGCTGAGCGCGGTCACGCTCTTGCCGCAGCCGGACTCGCCGACCAGGCCCATCGTCTGGCCCTGTCGGATAGCGAAGGAAACCCCGTCGACCGCGCGCACGAAGCCGTCGCGGGTCCGAAAATGGGTCTGGAGGTTCTCGACCCGCAAAATATCAGCCATGCGCGCCTGAGCCTCGCTGGGATGAAGCAGCCAGGTCTACCTCGGGTAGGGCAGCTCCAGCAGCGGCGGGGAAAAGGCCCGGGGTTGACGCCGAAACCAGTGAGCGCACCCTGAGATCCAATCGAGTGTATCAGCCCCGAGTGCGGTCGTCATCCTACCCGCCTCCATCCGATCCTGGCTGCCTGGCAGCCTGGCAGGGTAGGCTGCTCCAATGCTCTGGGGCGGACGCCTTTGGCGTCATCCCGATTTCCTCAAGCTGTGGGGCGGGCAGACCATCAGCCAGATCGGCAGTCAGCTCACCGTTCTGGCCCTGCCCACCGTGGCGATCCTGCAACTGCACCGGGGCGCCTTCGAGGTTGGCATCCTGATCGCGTTGCAGCGCCTCCCGTTCCCGCTGCTGGCCCTGATCGCCGGCGTATGGGTCGACCGGGTGCGCCGCCGCCCGCTCATGATCGCCGCCGATGTCCTGCGGGCGCTGGCCCTGGCCAGTGTCCCGATCGCAGCTTTCTTAAACGCCCTCACACTGCTCCAGCTATACGGTGTGGCCGTGCTGATGGGCGTGGGCACCGTGCTGTTCGACGTCGCCTACCTCGCGTATCTTCCGTCTCTCGTGGGACAGACCGACCTGGTGGAAGGGAACACCAAGCTTGAGATCACGTTCTCCATCGCCGGCCTCGCTGGCCCCGGCATCGGAGGCCTGCTAATCCAGCTGGTCGGTGCGGCGAAGACCCTTTCCGCCGATGCGCTTTCCTTTGTTGTCTCGGTCCTGACCCTTACCTGGATCCGCCGCGGCGAGGCATCCCCCCGCCCCACAAATGATCGACTCGCGACCGATCCGCCCAGCCTGATTGCCGATCTGGGCGAAGGCCTGCAGCTGGTGTTCTCGAATCTCATCCTGCGTAACCAGTTGCTCGCCCTCACGGTGCTCGCGCTGGGCTTTCACCTCGTAGACCCGGTGCTGTTTGTGTGGGCGTATCGCGACCTGCATTTAACGCCGGCGATCCTCGGGCTGACGTTCGTCATGTCGGGCGGGGCGGGGCTGATCGGCGCGATGCTGACTGCAGCTGCGGTTCGTCTCGCCGGCCTGGGGCCCCTGATGGCGGGCTGCATTGCCATCGAAGCGGTTGCCTATCTGCTTCTGCCAACAGCTGCGGTCCTCCAGCCTGTTCTCGTGCTCTTCGGCGTGTTCTTCCTGGTCGGACTATTCGACACGATGTTCAACATCAATCAGGTCAGCCTCCGCCAGGAGATTACTCCGAACCGTCTTCAGGGGCGCATGAACGCGAGCTTCCGTACCATCTTCTGGGGGGCGTGGCCGCTGGCCAACCTGATGGGTGGCATTCTCGGTTCATCGATCGGCCCGATTGCAACCATCCTGATCGGGGGCTCGGTGGCCCTGCTCGCGGCGGTTGTGATCGCGGTCGGTCCCATCGGCCGCCTGCGCCGACATCCTCAGCCGGCGTAGGGAGTGGCGCTCAGCGAGCCCATACCCCAACCCGCGTAAAGCGCAGGGGCACGTCGACCAGGATCAACTCGCTTGCCCCCTCGGCCCGGATCACAAGCTCCGGCTCGTCTAAGATCTTGGCGGCATCGCCCGTCGACAAGTGATCCCCCGCACCGGCGATCGTACCCTCGATTAGGTAGAGATAGCCGGCCCGATTCGATCCAAATCGATGCGTGACTTCGGTACCGGCGGTCAAGGCCGCGACAAAAACAGAAGCGTCCTGGTGGACCGGGATCACGTCGTCGCCCCCAGCGCCGATGACCTTCAGCAGCGTGTCCGTCCGCTGCGACTTTGTGAACTGCCGCTGCTGGACCGATGGGGCCAGGTCCGC
>Ga0066706_10000215_pt1 | contig 15747 bp, 17 predicted proteins | sample GraSoiAngelo_155_FD_67274 | JGI IMG/M metagenome (GOLD analysis project Ga0066706, IMG submission 67274) | Grasslands soil microbial communities from the Angelo Coastal Reserve, California, USA - 14_1009_13_30cm | ecosystem: Environmental > Terrestrial > Soil > Grasslands | place: USA...
CCTCGGATGGTTCCCGGACGAAGACGATCGTCACGACAGCTGGCTTGTCGTGGCGTCCAACGGCGGCGCCGCTCACCACCCCCTCTGGTACGTCAACCTCGCGAAGCACCCTGAGCATGCTTCGATCGCGATCGGTCAGCGCACTTTTCGTGTTCGCGCCGAATCGCTGCGGGGCGACGCACGGGAGCGCGCATGGGATCGCGTCGTCTCGCTGTCGCCCGGGTACGGCGACTACCAGGACAAGACCGATCGCCAGATTCCGATCGTCCGACTCACCGCTCTCGGGGGCTGACGCCGCGGCGATCGCGTCGGCAGCTCCCGCGGCCTACCGCGCGAGGGCGCGCAGCTCCGACCAGCGGTAGCAGCCGCGCTCGTGGTCGTTGCGGATGCCGACCGCCTGCATGAACGATTCGACGATGGTCGGGCCGACGAAGCGGAAGCCACGCGCGCGTAGCTCCTTTGAGAGCTTGTCCTTGTCGGTGAACCGCCAGACGTAGGCGTCGAACGTTCCGAACTCCCTCTGGACCGTGAGGAACGCCCTCGCGTTGGCGACGGCGGCCTCGATCTTCGCCCGGTTGCGGATGATGCCCGTGTCCTTCAGGAGGCGGGTCACGTCGCGGGAACCGAACGACGCGACCTTGGCCGGAGCGAACCTCGCGAAGGCGCGGCGGAACGCCGCCCGCTTGCGAAGGACCGTCTCCCACGAGAGGCCGGCCTGCATGCCCTCGAGCACGAGAAACTCGAAGAGCGGTCGATCGGCGTGCTGCGGCGTTCCCCACTCGCGATCGTGATACGAGCGAAGCGGCTCTCGCGAAGCCCATGCGCAGCGTCGGCGCACGTCCACTACGCCCCTCCCCACTTCTGCAGAAGCGCGGGCAGCTCCGAGAGACGTTCGACCTCGGCGGTCGGCACCGCGATCGACGACGGGAAACCGGACGCGTTCTTGCGCCAGACGCCGCGCATGCCGACCTCGAGCGCTCCGGACACGTCGTCGACCATGCGGTCGCCGATCATCACGCACTCCTCGGGCGTGACGTCGAGCCGCTGCGCGACCTCGTGGAACACGCTGCGATGCGGCTTCGAATGCGGGAGATCCGACGTGTACACGATGACGTCGATGAGGCCGGCGAGCCCATGCGTCGCGAGGTCCGCGTTGTGCCAGTCGGCCGCCCACCACGTGTTCGACAGGAGCCCGAGCCGGTAGCCGCGCTCGCGCAGGAGCGCGAGCGTCGGCATCGCGTCCGGATCGACGGTCGACCATCCCGCGATCGCTTTCGCGTAGCCGTCCATCGCGCCGAGGAGCTCGGCGCCGCTCACGGGGACGCCCAGGCGATCGAAGCCGACCCGGACGAGGCCGGTCGGCGGGCCGCTCCAGTGCTCGGTGTCGACGCGACGCCAGTGCTCGCGCTCGGCCTCGCGCATCGCCATGACGTACGCCTCGCGCGACGGCCAGCGGCGGTCGGCGAACTGGGTGACGAGCTGATCGTACGAGGCTGCCCACTTCTGGTCGGCGCCGGTGTCCCAGTCGGACCAGTGCACGAGCGTCCCGCCGAGATCGAAGATGACGGCTCGGGGCGCGACCACCGCCCTGAACGATACGGACCAGCGAAAGGAGCATCCTGTACGGCGGTGTTCGACATCTCCTGGCTCTTCTGGCTTTTCATCCTTGGCCAGTTCTTCATCCCGCTGTACCAGAAGCAGATGCTCGAGCTGCGCCGCAACCGCAAGTTCACCGATCTCGAACACAAGCGGGGAACCCGTTTCATCTCGATGATCCATCGACAGGAGACGATGAGCTTCCTCGGCTTCCCGATCGCCCGCTACATCGACATCGAAGACTCCGAGCAGGTCCTGCGCGCGATTCGGCTCACGCCGCCCGACCTCGGCATCGATCTCCTTCTGCATACCCCCGGCGGGCTCGTGCTCGCGGCCGAGCAGATCGCGTTCGCGCTGAAACGGCACAAGGGCAAGGTCACCGTCTTCGTGCCTCACTACGCGATGTCCGGGGGCGCGCTCGTCGCCCTCTCCGCGGACGAGATCGTCATGGACGCGAACGCCGTCCTCGGTCCGGTCGATCCGCAGCTCGGCACGCCGCAGGCTTCGTTCTCGGCGGCGTCGATCATGAAGGCCCTCGCGCAGCCAAATCCGAATCGCGAGGACCAGACCCTGATCCTCGGCGACCTCGCCGAGAAGGCGCTCCGCCAGGTGAAAGCGACCGTGAAGATGCTCCTGCTCGAGCACCACAGCGAGCCCGACGCCGAGCGGATCGCGACGAAGCTCGCGACGGGCGAGTGGACGCACGACTACGCGCTCGGCGTCGAGGAGCTGCGCACGCTCGGCATCGACGTGCGCGAGGACATGCCGCGCGAGATCTACGACGTCATGGATCTCTTCCCACAGGCGACGCAGCGGCGTCCGGGAGTCGAGTTCATCCCGGTGCCGTACGGGCCCGCGCCGCAGCTGCCTCCGAAGACCGTCCGCCCGGAGCGTTAGCGGCCGGCGATCGCCTTCCGCACCCGGTCGCGGGTGATCGGCAGCTCCCGGACGCGCGCCCCGCACGCGGCGTAGACCGCGTTCGCGATCGCGGCGGCGATCGGCACCGCGCCGGGCTCGCCGACGCCGGTGGGCGGCGCAGCGGGGTCCCCCTCGACCAGGACGTCGATCGACTCCGGCGCATCGCGGAACGTGGCGATCGGGTAGGCGTCCCACCCGGTGGTCACCACGCGGCCGTCACGGTGGTGCAGCTCCTCGAGGAGCGTCCACGACGCCGACTGCTGGATCCCGCCTTCGACCTGATTGCGCACGCCATCGGGGTTGAGCACCTCGCCCGGATCGACGACACACCAGACGCGAACCAGGCGCACGGCGCCAGCGGGCGAGACCTCGACCTCGGCCACCTGCGCGACGTACGTGTCGTGATAGATCGTGCACGCGATCCCACGGCCGCGACGCTCGCCCGGCCCTTCGCCGAAGCCGCTCCGCTCGGCGACCCGCTCCACGACCCGCCGCAGGCGCGGATCGGCGATGTGGCGGAGGCGGAAGGCAAGCGGGTCCTGCTTCGTCTCGCTCGCGAGCTCGTCCATGAACGATTCGATCGCGAAGACGTTCTCCGACGCCGCGAGCGAGCGGAAGTTCGCCGTGCGCAGTCGCGTCGGCTCGATGCGCAGCACGACGGACGCGCTCGGGATCGCGTAAGGCGGGATCGCGTTCCGGCCGGAGGTCATGCCGAGGACGCGAGGCTCGAGCCCGGCGGCGGTGTGGACGTTCGTGTGCTCCTCGTAGCGCCACGCGAGGATGCGACCGCCGTCGTCGAGTCCCGCGCTCACCTCGAGCACCGCCTCGGGCCGGGACGGCGACCACGCGAACTCCTCCTCGCGCGTCCACTGCAGGAGGACCGGGCGCCGCGCTCCCTTGCTGAGGATCGCGGCCTCGAGCGTCGCGTCGCCCAGGGTGTTGCGACCGTAGGTGCCGCTCGTGATCAGCGGGACGACGCGTACGCTCGCGGTCTCCAGGCCGATCGTCTTCGCGACCTGCTCGCGGATCCCGAACGGGCGATGGGTACCCACGTACACCGTGGCGCCGTCGGCGCGGACGTCGGCGACGGCCGCGCTCGGTCCGATCGGGGCGTTCGCGATCGGTGGCAGGACGTAGGTTCGCTCAACCTGCTTCGCGGCCTTTGCGAGCGCCGCGTCGACGCCGGGATCCTGGCGCATCGGCACCTCGGCGCTCGGGCCTTCGAGCGGCGTGATCTCCCAGTCGATCTCGAGGGCCGCGGCCGCCGCGCGCGCTTGCTCGTCGCGCTCGGCGACGACCCCGACCACGTCACCATCCCGGACGACGGCGACGACGCCCGGGAGCTTGCGCGCGCTCGCGTCGTCGACTGAACGGACCTTCGCGCCGCGCGACGGCGGGCGGGCGATCGCACCGCGGAGCATTCCGTCGAGACGGAGGTCGGCGACGTAGGTCGCCCGTCCGGTGACGATGTCGCGCGCCTCGAGCCGCGGCATCGGCCGACCGCTGTAGCGGCGGCGCGCCGGCGGCATGAGCGGGACCTCGTCGGGGATGGGGCCCGCGAGGGGCGTGCCGTCGACGAGTTCGCCGTAGGCGATGCGCCGGCCTCCGCCGACGACCGCGCCGGCTTCCGTGTCGAGGCGCTCGGCGCCGAGCGCGAGCCTGCGAGCGGCGCGCTCGATGAGCTGACGCCGCGCGAACGCCGCCGCCTTCCGCAGCAGCGGCGCCTCCTGCGCCACCGAGTGACTGCCGAACGTGCCGAAATCGAACGGCGTCTCGGCGGTGTCGCCCAGGACCACGCGCACGTGCTCGATGGGCACGTCGATCTCGTCGGCCACGATCTGCGCGAACGCGGTGCGGATCCCCTGTCCGAAGTCGATCTTGCCGGAGAGGGCGACGACCGTGCCGTCGGGCTCCACGCGGATGCGCTGCGCGAGGTCCTCGCGGCGCTCCTCGCCCCAGCCGCTCAACGAAGCGCCTCCGCCGCCGTGAGCACGGCGCGGATCGCACGGCCGTAGACGCCGCAGCGGCACAGATTGCCGGCGAGCGCGTCGCGCACCTCCGCCTCGTCGGGCTCCGGGTCGCGGTCGAGAAGGGCGGTCGCGGAGATGAGCATGCCGCTCGTGCAGTACCCGCACTGCATCGCGTCGAGGTCGGCGAACGCCTGCTGCACCGGGCTGAGCGTCCCGTCCGTCGCCAGGCCCTCCACGGTCGTGATCTCCATCCGCGCCGCCTGGTCGACGGTGAGCAGGCACGAGGCCACGGCCAGCCCGTCGGCGATCACGTAGCAGGCGCCGCACTGCCCGCGGCCGCAGCCGTAGCGCGTCGCGGTCAAGCCCAGGTCGTCCCGTAGCGCCGAGAGAAGCGAGACGCTCCCCGCGACATCGACCTCGCGCGCGGCGCCGTTCACCGTGAGCGTGCGCTTCACCTCAGGCGAGCTCGGGGAGGCGCACGCGCACGGCGGCGATGAACACCTCACGCGCGATCGCGTCCGACATGTTCGCGATATCGCCGGCGAGGGAGCGGTCGGCCTCGAGCCGCCCTGAGCGCTCGCGCACCACCCGGCGCGCCTCCTCGACGGCCGGCGCCGTCGTCGTCTCGAGGAGGTCGAGGCCCTGCGTTGCGCAGAGCGCCTCGATCGCGAGCACGTCGCGGGTGTTGCGGACGACCTCGGCGAGCTTGTGCGCGGCGTGGACACCCATGCTCACATGGTCCTCCATGCCGGCCGACGTCGGCAGCGACTCGACCGACGCGGGGAACGAGCGCATCCGGTTCTCGGTGACGAGTGCCGCCGCCGTGTACTGCGCGACCATGAAGCCTGAGTTCGTGCCCGGCGATGGCGAGAGGAAAGCCGGCAGCCCGCTCGTGTGGCCGTTCGTCATGCGATCGATCCGCGCCTCGCTGATGTCGGCGAGCTCGGCCACGGCGATCGTCGCGAGGTCGAGGGCGATGGCGACCGGCTGCCCGTGGAAGTTGCCGCCGCTCACGATCCGGTGGTCTTCCGCGAACACGATCGGGTTGTCGGTGATCGCGTTGATCTCGACCTCGAGGACGCGCCGGGTGTAGCCGAGCGCGTCGCGCGTCGCGCCATGCACCTGCGGCATGCAGCGCACCGAGTACGGGTCCTGGACGCGCGGGTCTCCGACGCGGTGCGAGGCGACGTTCGGGCTGCCGGCCATGAGCGCGCGCAGATTGCCGGCGACGGTCTGCTGTCCGGGATGCGGCCGGCTCGCGTGCAGCTCCTCGTCCCACGCGCGGTCGGTCCCGCGCAGGGCCTCGGCGGACATCGCGCCGACGACGTCGGCCGTCGTCGCGAGGACCTCCGCGTCGTGGAGCGCGAGGCACCCGATGGCGGTCATCACCTGCGTGCCGTTGATGAGCGACACGCCCTCCTTCGGAGCGAGCTCGAGGGGCTTGAGGCCCGCGGCACGGAGGGCCTCTCCGCCGGCGCGCCGCTTTGTCCCCTCGATGGTCTCGCCTTCGCCGATAAGCACGAGCGCGGCGTGCGCGAGCGGCGCGAGGTCGCCCGACGCGCCGACGCTGCCGTGCATCGGGATATGCGGATGCACGCGGCGGTTGAGCATGTCGCAGAGGAGATCGATGACGTCCGCTCGCACGCCGGATCGCCCCGCCGCGAGGGTGTTCGCCCGGAGCAGCAGGATCGCGCGCACGACGTCCTCCGCGAGCGCCGGGCCGACGCCGACGGCGTGGCTGCGGACGAGGTTGCGTTGAAGCGCGCGGAGCTCGTCGTGCGGGATCCGCACGGTGGAAAGGTCGCCGAACCCGGTGTTCACGCCGTACACCGGCTCGTCCCCGCCGGCCATCTGCGAGACGACCTTGGCCGCCTGTTGGACCGAGCGCTCCGCGGCGCGGTCGAGACCGACCGCGATGTCCTCGCGCGCGACCGCGACGACGTCGGCGATCGAAAGGTCGTGGCCGGTGAGCCGGAGGGTCGCTATCGCAAGTTCTCGCGGTACCAGCGCCCGAGGTCGGTGTAGTGCTCCGCGGCGCGCACGGTCCAGCGGGCGTCGTCCGGCCGCGTCTCGCGGACGACCTTCGCCGGCACCCCGAGGACGAGCGATCGCGCGGGGGGCGAGAACTTCTCGGGGAGCACCGCGCCCGCGCCGACGATCGTCTCCTCGCCGATGACGTTGCCCCCCACCAGCACCGCGGCCTGCCCGATGAGCACGTTCCGGGCGATGACGCTCGAGTGCACGAGGGCGTTGTGGCCGATCGTCACATCCGGGCCGACAAGCGTGGGCTCGCCCTCGTCCGTGTGGATCGTCGAGTTGTCCTGCACGTTGGAGCGCGCGCCGATCACGATCCGATCCATGTCGCCGCGGAGGACCGTGCCGAACCAGACGGAGGCGCCGCTCTCGACGGTCACGTCGCCGATCAGGACCGCCGTTGGAGCGATGAACGCGTCGGCCGCGACCTTCGGCGTTTTCCCGCGGTAGCCGTAGAGCGGCACGTCAGGAAGAATATGCCGATGAGGACACGCGACCTCCGGGTCACCGGGTACCGCCCGCTCGTCCCGCCGGCGATCATCCTCGAGGAGCTCTCCCTCTCCGAGGACGGCTCGCGCGCGGTCGCGGGATGGCGCGAGGAGGTCGTCGTCATCCTCGACGATGCCGACGATCGGCTCATCGCGATCTTCGGGCCGTGCTCGATCCACGACCCGGTCGCGGCGCTCGACTACGCGCGCCGCCTGCGGGGCATCGGCGACGAGCTCCGCGACGATCTCATGATCGTGATGCGCGCGTATTTCATGAAGCCACGGACGAGCGTCGGATGGAAAGGCCTCGTCTCGGATCCCCACCGCGATGGGACCTTCCGGATCAACGACGGGCTGCGGATGACGCGGCGGCTGCTGCTCGATCTCGTCGAGATCGGCGTCCCCGCGGCGTGTGAGTTCGTCGACCCGATCTCGCCCCAGTACACGAGCGACCTCGTCGCGTGGGCGGCCATCGGCGCGCGTACCACGGAGAGTCAGGTGCACCGCGAGCTGGCGTCAGGCCTTTCGATGCCGGTCGGGTTCAAGAACGGCACCGACGGGAACGTCCAGGTCGCGATCGATGCCGTCCGCGCGGCGACACAGCCGCACAGCTTCATGGGTGTGACCGAGCAGGGCCTCGCCGCGATCGTCGAGACCGGCGGGAATCCGAGCGCGCACGTGGTCCTGCGTGGCGGCACGCCTGGCCCGAACTACGATCGGCCGAGCGTCGCCGGTGCCCTCGATGCGCTCCGCGCGGCGGAGCTGCCGGCGCGGGTCGTCATCGACCTCTCGCACGGCAACAGCGGCCGCGACCACACGAGGCAGCCGCAGGTCGCGCGTGAGGTCGCCGCGCAGATCGCGAGCGGCGAGCGCGGGATCGTCGGGGTGATGGCCGAGAGCTTCATCGAGGACGGACGCCAGGACGCCGATACCGATCCGCTGGTCTACGGGAAGAGCATCACCGACGCGTGCATCGGCTGGGACGCGACGGCGGTCATGCTGCGGTCGCTCGCGGAGTCCGTTCGTGCGCGACGCGCGGTTACGAGCGGGCGATCAGCCGATAGCCGAAACCGCGCGCCGTCTCGATCGACACCTCGCTGATCTCGGCCTGCTCGAGCTTCTTGCGCAGCCGTCCGACGTGGACGTCGACCAGACGCGTGTCGCTCCCCGGCTCGTAGCTCCACACGCCGACGAGAAGATCGTCGCGGGTGAACACGCGGCCGGGCTCGCCCGCGAGCGTGCGCAGGAGCTTGAACTCCGTCGGCGTGAGGGGAAGCTGCCGGTCCCCGGCCACCGCCTGCAGGCTCGCGAGGTCGACGATGAATCGGCCGAAGCGGAGCTGCCGCTCCTTGCCGTGGTCGGTGCGCGTGCGATCGCGGCGGAGGAGCGCCTCGACGCGCGCGGCGAGCTCGTCGTTGTCGAACGGCTTGCCGAGATAGTCGTCGGCGCCGATCCGCAGGCCAACCACGCGATCGGGCGGGTCGTCCTTCGCCGAGAGGAACAGCACTGGTACGTCCGAATTGCGACGGAGCTCCAGGCAGAGACTGATCCCGTCGACGCTCGGCATGAGCACGTCGAGGGTGACGAGGTCGGGGCGCAGCTCGGCGAACGCGGCCATCGCTTGGCGCGCATCGGTGATCGCGTGGACCTCGTGACCGGCCTCGGTCAGCACCGTACCGACCAGGGTCGCGACGTCCCGGTCGTCGTCGACCACCAGGATCCGGCCACCCGTGGCGACCGGCCGCGTGCTGGGCGCGGCCTCCTGATCAAGCATGTGTAACGAAGTTGTGGCAAAAGACGTGCCAGTATTGGTACGGGCCCGCTAGCTCGACCGCCCAGCTAGCTCAGAGCCGCGTTCACGGCGCCGAGCCTTTCGGCGATCCAGGCACCCTTCGCACCGACCTCGTCGGGCCACGGGGTGAAGAAAAGCCGGTCGGTCTCGTCCTCGATCCGCTGCCGGGTTTCCGCGCCCTCGTCGGTCGCGCGGAGCACGCCCGGGGCGATGAGCCCGCGCTCGCGCAGGCGCGCGAGCGATGCGTCGACATCCTCGGCGCGCTGGTGCGGCAGAAGCTCGGCGAGCGCCGTGGGGTCCTCGGCCTCGCGGCGCCACACGCGCGTGAGGACCTCGAGCTCCGGTCCGCCCAGTCGCGAGGCGCGCCACGCGGCGAAGTGGCAGTCGTCGCGCACCTGCCACAGCCCGTAGATGGCCGCGTCGAGCTGGGCGAACGATCCGTCCGGTGGGTCGTCGCCGGCGCGGTACGCGATCGCGAACGGTGTGTGCATCCGCTCGCGAGGCTCGGATGCCTTCACACCGGACTCGAACGCGCGGTCGAGGAGTCGCGCGAGCAACGCCAGCTCGTCTTTCGGGATCGGCGCAAGCGTCGCGTAATGGGCGCGCGCCGCGTCGCGCATCTCGCGCGCGAGCTCGCGTCCTTTTCCGGTGAGGTACCAGCGCCCGCCGCGCTCCTCGGCCAGGCCGGCGCCCCGCGCCGCGGCGGCCATCGGCAGCCAACGCCCGGGGATCGTGCCGTACGCGCTCATGAGGTCGCCGGGCTCCGGGCCACCGCCACGTTCGCCGCGGTAGCCAAGGTTGATCGCCCAGGTGAACGACGGCCGGTCGAGGCCGAGCTCTTCGGCCCTGCGAAGCGCGAACGTCAGCTTCGCTCGCCGTCGCCCGAGAAAGTCAGGCAGGAGCGGCACGATGTCGACGGGGTACGGAGGCCTCACGCGGTCATTGTGCCCTCGGCCTAGCGCGTCGAGCTTTGCTGTTCTCGCTCCGCGTCTTCGACGCAGTAGGGCGTCTCCGGTACGAGCTCGAGGCGCTCGTCCGGAATGGCCGTACCGCAGATGACGCATCGCCCGTACTCGCCGCGGTCGAGACGTCCAAGGGCGTCGTCGATAAGCTCGATCTTCCCCTCGAACATGGTGAGCCGCGCGAGGTCGAGCTCGCGCGCTTCGGTCTCGCTCGCCGCGTCAGCGGGATGCTGGTCGGCGAGGGCGATGTCCCCGCCGCTGTCGCGCTGCGGCACGGCGAGGCGCTCGCGGATCCGGGTGACCGTCCCCTCCAGGTCGGCACGCTCCCGCAGGAGCCGTTCGCGCATCGCCTTCGGGTCCACGGTCGCCTCCATGCGCCAGAATTGAAGGATGCTTCCGACCGACGTCAGCAAGCGGCATTCCGAGCTGCATCTGCTGGACGTCCGCGAGCAAGATGAATGGGACGCCGGGCACATCGACGGCGCCCAGCACATCCCGCTCGGCGAGCTGGCGGCGCGCATGGGCGAGGTCCCGCGCGACCGCACGGTGGTCGCCGTCTGCCGGAGCGGGAGCCGCAGCGACCGGGCGGCCCGCGGCCTCCGCGCGGCCGGATTCGCGGCCGAGAACCTGGACGGCGGGGTCACCGCCTGGAGCCGCGCGGGCCTTCCGCTGGTCGGTCAGACCGGCGGTCCGGGCCGCGTCATCTAGGGTGGCCGCGCCCGCGACTGACTCGCCACCCTACCTGACGAAGGAGTGGCTTGCCGCGCATCTCGGCGAGGAGCGACGCGAGGCCGATCTCCTGAGCGAGGTGCGCGAAGCGATCTTCGGGGCGCAGGACGGCGTGACGAGCATCCTCGTGGTGGTCATCACCGTCGCGACCGCGACGAATCAGCGCTACGCCGTCCTCGTCGCCGGCATCGCCGCCGCGCTCGCCGAGATCCTCTCGATGGCCGCCGGCGAGTACATGAGCTCGAAGAGCCAGCGCGAGATCTTCCTCGCCCAGATCGCCAAGGAGCGACAGGAGGTCGCCGAGCGGCCAGGCGAGTCGGAGGCCGAGGTCGCGTACATGCTCGAGCAGGAGGGGCTCTCCGAACCGGCGGCACGCCGCGTCGCCGCGGAGCTCGCCGGCGCGCCGGGCGTCCTCCTCAAGACGATGGTGGAAAAGGAGCTCGGCCTCACGGTCGAGGAAGGGCACAGCGCCCTCCAAGGGGCGCTCGTTCTCGCGGCGACCTTCGCGATCGCGTCGCTCATCCCCCTCGCGCCCTTCTTCGTCTTCGAGCCTCACGTCGCGCTCTTCGTCGCGATCGCCCTCGCGGCCGTCTCGATGTTCGCCCTCGGCTTCGCGAAGTCACGGCTCACCGGCCGGAACCCCGTCGTCTCGGGTCTCGAGATCGTCGGCCTCGTACTGGCGGCCTCGGTCGGCGGCTGGATCTTCGGCACACTGCTCCCGCACGCGCTCGGTTTCGCCGCGGGGGCGGGCTAACGGCACGGCCCTTGCGGACGCCGGACACATGGACAAAGAGAAGCCGCGCCCCGAAGACTCACCCGAAGAGGCCGAAGCGAAGAGCAAAAGCGTCGAGGAACGCATCCCCACGGTCCTCGATCCCCACGAGACCGGCATGGGCCCGGGCGAAGAGGTGCTCGAGCAGGAGGCCAAGGCGGTCCGACAGCAGCCGCGACGCTGATACGACCGGTGCGCGCTAGAGTGCGCGCGCCTTGCTGATCGAGCAGTTCTTCGACGCGGGGCTCGGACACGCGAGCTACCTGGTCGCCGATCCGGACGCCGGGGTCGCCTTCCTCGTCGACCCCGACCGCCAGATCGATGCGTACCTCGCGGCGGCATCGCGCCTCGGCGTCCTCGTCACCGATTCGTTCGAGACGCATGTCCACAACGACTACGTCTCCGGCTCACGGGCGCTCGCCGAGCTTCGGCCGATCACCGTCCATGCCGGCACGGCCGCGGTTCTGGAGTACCCGCACGCCGCCCAAGGCGACGGCGACGTCGTCGTGGTTGGCGAGCTCGCGGTGCGGTGCCTGGCGACGCCGGGGCACACGCCGGAGCACGTCGCCTACCTCGTGACCGACCGGCGGCGGGCGGACGATCCCCAGTACCTCTTCTCCGGTGGGGCTCTCCTCGTCGGGCAGATCGCGCGCGTCGACCTCCTCGGCCCCGAGCTCGAGGATCAGCTCGCCCGCTCGGCCTACGACACGCTCCGCGACAAGGTGCTTCCGCTCGCCGATTACGTCGCGGTCTTCCCGACGCATGGTGGGGGGAGCGCCTGCGCCGCGGAGGTCGCGGGCTCACGCTGGACGACGCTCGGCTTCGAGCGCCGCCACAACGACGTCGCCCGCGCTGCGGGGCGCGACTATCGCGAGTTCCGCGCGGCCATCGCCGCGGGGCTGCCGGTCGCGCCCGCGTACTACCCGCACGTCCGCGCGATGAACGCGCGCGGCGCGGGGCTCGCGGATCGCCGGTCGCTGCCGTTCCTGCCCGACCCGCGCCAGCCCGGGACGGTGATGGTGGATCCACGGCCACCGCATCTCTTCGGCGCCGGGCACCGGCGTGGCGCGCTCAACGTCGTGGCCAACGACTCGTTCGCCGTCCGGGTTGGCGCGACCGTGGCGTTCGCGACGCCGCTCGTGATCCTCACCGTCGACGCCGAGCAGGCCGAGCGCCTGCGCGCGCAGCTCGCGCTCATCGGCTACGACGATGTACGCGGCTACGCCTCGCCCGATCCTGAAGACGGAGTGGCGCTCCGCATCGAGCAGCTCGATCCACGGACGGCGGCCGCGCGCGCGAGCGGCGGTGCGCTCCTCGTCGACGTGCGCGAAGCATCGGAGTGGCGAGCGGGGCACGCGCCTGGAGCGATCCACATCCCGTACGAGCTCGTGCGCGACCGCGTCAGCGAGCTGGCTCCTGGGCGACCGATCGTGACCTACTGCGCCGGCGGCGTCCGTTCGAGCCTCGCCGCGAGCATCCTCGAAGCGAGCGGGCGGGAGGTCGCGAACCTGCGTGGCGGCTTCGCTGCCTGGCGTGGCGCGGGCCTACCGGTGGCTCAGGATGGTTAGGGGCATACATCCTGCTGCGCCGAAAGCGTGGCGTCCCAGCTCGGGTTACTGTTCCCCGGTACCGCACGCCCGACCAAACAAGCGCTCTCAGAGCAAGATGGTCTAATGCGTATCGCTTTTGTCGCCTCCGCAGTGCCACGCCGCTGCGGGATCGCGACCTTCACCGCCGATTTGATCGCGGCCGTAAAGGCCGCCGATCCCAACGTCCGCGTGGTGCAGGCGGCCATCGACGAGCCCAACGCCGCCCGCGCCTACGGGCCCGAAGTGAAGTGGCGGATCCGCCAAGGCGACCTGGCGAGCTACCGAGCGGTCGGACGGGCGATCCAGGCTTCCTCCGCCGACGTGGTGAACGTCCAGCACGAGTTCGGACTTTATGGCGTCCATCGCGACGGGACCTATGAGGACCACGCGGTTCCGCTCCTCTCAGAGATCTCCAAGCCGGTCATGACGACCCTCCACACGGTGCTGCCGCGGCCGGACCCGTGGATGCGCGAGACGATGCGTCAGGTCGCCGCGCACAGCACGGTCGTCGTGGTCATGGCCGAGACGGCCGCGCGCCTCCTTCGCGAGGTCTATGGCATCGAGAGGCCACCAGTCGTGATCCCGCACGGGATGCCGGCGATCGTCCCCCACGGCCGGCATCGGCTCAAGCGGCAGCTCGGCGTCGAGAAGCGGACGATCGTCTCGACATTCGGGCTCGTCGATCCGCGCAAGGGTCTCGAATACATGATCCACGCCATGCCGAGCATCGTCGCGCGCGATCCGAACGTGCTGTACCTCATCGTCGGGCAGACCCATCCCGAGCTCCAGAAGAAGGAGGGCGAGCGATACCGCAACGAGCTCGTCGCCGAGATCGATCGCCTCAACCTGCGCGACCACGTTCGTTTCGTGAACCAGTACCTCACGCAGCGCGAGATCGTCGATTACCTGCTCGCGACCGACGTCTACGTGACGCCGTATCTCGACCTGAACCAGATCACCAGCGGCACCCTCGCGTACGCCCTCGGCGCCGGAAAAGCCATCGTCTCGACCGGCTACCTCCACGCGGCGGAAGCGCTCGCCGACGGCCGCGGGCTCCTCGTCGAGCCGCGCGATCCCGTGGGTCTCGCGCGCGCCGTGCTCGCCATCCTCGACGATTCGCAGTTCAAGCGGGAGCTCGAGAGCCGGGCCTACGAGTACGGGAAAGAGATGGCCTGGCCGAACGTCGGACGCCGCGTGCTCGAGCTCACGCGCGAGCTTCTCGCGGTGCCCGAGGTCGCCAGGCTCGAGCCCGAAGAGGCCGAATCCACCGAGGTTCCACTCGCGCACGCATGACCGTCCGCATTGATCGCACGGCGGGAATCGGCCGCCGACTCGAACAGAATCCGCTCATCACCGCCCGCGACGTGAAGCCGTCGATGCCGGGGCTCGAGGTCGTCTCGGCCTTCAACGCGGCCACCGCGCAGCTCGACGGCGAGACGATCCTCCTTCTCCGCGTCGCCGAGCGCCCCCGGAGCGACATCGATCCGCCACCTGGCGCGATGACGCTCGACCTCGACGGGCCGCATCCGGTCCTGCGGCCGCTGCCCACGGGGTACACGAAGCACGACGTGATCGGGATGTGCTTCCTCGACACGAGCGCCACCAAGCCGCGGGTCGTCGTCGCCTACATCCCGAAAGATCTGCCGGGGCTCGACCTCCGCGACCCACGCTCGATCCGCTACCGCAACGGGACGGGCGTCCTCGGGGTGATCAACGAGGGCTACACCGACTACCTCGCGCAGATGAGCCACCTGCGCGTCGCGCGGAGCACCGACGGCGTGAAGTTCACCGTGGACGAGACTCCCGCCGTCGCGCCGAACGTCGACGTCGAGGAGTACGGCGTGGAGGACCCGCGGTGCACCTTCCTGAACGGGGTCTTCCAGATCACCTACGTGTCGGTCTCCCGGTGGGGGATAACCACGAGTCTCGCGACCACCGAGGACTTCCGCACGTTCGAGCGGCGCGGCGTCATCTTCCTTCCCGACCACAAGGACGTGGTCATCTTCCCCGAACGGATCGGGGGGAAGTACGTCGCGCTCACCCGGCCGATGCCGCAGTCGTTCAGCCGGATCTTCGGGATCTGGATCGCGTTCTCCGACGATCTCTTCCAGTGGGGCGGCCACGAGACCGTTTGCCTGCCGCGCTGGAACCACTGGGACGAGCTACGGACCGGCGCATCCGCGGTGCCGTTCCGCACGAAGGACGGCTGGCTCGAGCTCTACCACGGGGTCAACCGGACCCACCGCTACGCGATGGGCGCGGTCCTTCTCGACGGGGACGACCCGCGAAGAGTCCTCGCCCGCTCGCCCGTGCCGATCCTGGCGCCGGGGACCGCGTACGAGCGGCTCGGGCTCTTCAACGACACGGTCTTCTCGTGCGGCGTCGTGCACCTCGACGAGGAGCGGATCCGCATGTACTACGGCGCGGCGGACTCGTGCGTCGCGGCCGCGGACTTCACGGTGAACGAGATCCTCGCGAGCCTTCAGGAGTGGCACAATCCTTAGACAGCTCGCGCGTTTGACCCGCCGGGTCCCCGCGGTGGGGCCGCGCGCACTCGCGCTCTCGGTCTACGCGAACGGCGAGGACCGCGCGCTCGTCGCGGCGGATCTCGGGTTCGAGGGTGTCGCCTGCGTGGACGACGCCTCGCGAGCGGTGATCCTGTTCCTCGATCTCGCGCACGAGACCGGTGACGCTCGCCTGCGCGCGTGGGGGAGCGGACTTCTCGACTTCGTCCTCTACATGCAGCGGGAGGACGGGCGGTTCCACAACTTCCTCCACGACTGGGATGGCGCGATCAACGACGAGGGCCCGACCTCCTACCCCGGCGGCGGGTTCTGGCAGGCGCGCGCCGTCCGCGCGCTCGCGAAGGCGCACCTGGCGCTCCGCGACGATCGGGT
>Ga0066706_10000216_pt1 | contig 15732 bp, 14 predicted proteins | sample GraSoiAngelo_155_FD_67274 | JGI IMG/M metagenome (GOLD analysis project Ga0066706, IMG submission 67274) | Grasslands soil microbial communities from the Angelo Coastal Reserve, California, USA - 14_1009_13_30cm | ecosystem: Environmental > Terrestrial > Soil > Grasslands | place: USA...
GTCGTCATCGGTCACGCCCGTTTCTTCGAGGTCGTCGTCGAGCGACCGACCGGTGTAGGTCATGAACACGGCTTCGAGCGTCTCCGGCTGCCCGTGATCGCGGGCGACCATCGCCATGAGCCCCGCCGGAGTTGCTTCGGCCACCATGCGGCCGTCGTTGAGGATCGAGATCCGCCCGCACAGGCGCTCGGCCTCTACGAGGTCGTGCGTGGTCAGAACGATCGTCGCGTTGTGCTCCGTCCGGACCTCCTCGATGAAGATCTGGACGTCGAGCTTCGAGCGCGGGTCGAGGCCCGTCGTCGGCTCGTCGAGCAACAGCAGGATCGGGCTCGTCAGCAGGGCTCGCGCGATCGCGACCTTCTGCTGCATGCCCCGGCTCATCTGCTCGATGGGCCGTCCCATTCGCTTCTGGCCGATCCCCAGGCGAGCCAGGATCTCGACCGCCCGCTGAGCCGCCGCCTTCGCGTCCATCCCGTACAGCCGGGCCGCGAAGGAGAGATTCTCCGACGGGCTCAGCTTCTTGAAGAACGCAGCGTCCACGCTGACCCGGTTGATCAGACGCTTGACGGCCATCTCCTCGCGCACGATGTCGTGCCCGAAGACCTCGACTCGGCCCTCGTCAAGGGTCAGCAGGCCGCTGATCAGCCGGATGAGGGTCGACTTCCCGGACCCGTTGGCGCCGAGAACTCCGTGGATCGCGCCACGCTCGATTCGTAGCGAGACGTCCGAGATGGCCACGACCGGCCGGCGCTTCTTGCCGACGATGAAACGCTTGGTCGCGTGCTCGATGAGCAGGGCCGGCGGCCCCTCGCGCACGGGCTCCGCGCGTGTTCCGGGCTCGGTTGAGACGGGCGCCACCTTGGGTTCGTCCGGCAGTCGGCCGTTCGTCCCGGTCCTATTCGATTCCGGTGTCATGGTCGACGTCACGGTGGTGACTCCAGGTCGTGGTGAGTGGCTGACTGACTGGCCCGGGCAAACAAAGAGACGTGGACCTCCCGAACGGATGGTCCCGCGGCTTCTCCTGCGCTCCACCACGACAGAGCATCAAAAAAGCCGGGGGCCCGATCTGGCCCACGGCTCGTGGTTCGCTGGGTGGCGGCCCTGCCGCCTTCCTGCTAGCTCGAGATGGGCGCAAATCTCCCGCCGTCGTCGGCGCCGAGAGGCGCGACGCTGTGGCGGGTGTAGCGGAGAGATCTCATTCGGAGTCGACCTCCATCAGAGCTGGACAGGGATGGCGCGGACCCCGCGCCGGTGGCGAACTGTACGCGACCGCCGCGGCCGGTGTCAATGCGCAGCCGGCCCCAGGGCCTTGGCATTGGCGAACCCATCAGCGCGGCCCATCGGTGAGGTCGAGCAACCCGGCCGGCGTCCGCTGGAAGCCGCACTCTCGCTCGTAGAAGCCGGCCATCAGCTCTTCGTCCGCGTCGACGTGGAGCCACTCGCCATGGCCTCGGCAGGCGTCGATCGCCTCCTCGACCAGGCGCCGACCGATTCCTTTGCCCTGCCTGCTCGGGGCGACGGTGGTGTCGAGGAGAAAGAAGTGGACGTCGCCGTCCCAGGCCACATTGACGAAGCCCACCAGCTCGCCGCCGTCCCGGGCAGCGACCTACGTGAAGCTATGCGCGAAGACCCGCTCGTAGCCCGGTTTTGGCGAGCCCCAGGCGGCGCGGAACAGGGCGTCCAGCACCTCGGGATGAATGTCGGACCGCCGCTCGTAGCGGACCTGGCTGGGTGTGCTCAGGCCAGGTCCATCCGGACGATCGTTCGCCGGACCGTCGCCGACGGTGACTCGACCGAACGAACTTCACGGAACCCCGCGTCCTGGAACATCGACAGGACGCCCGTGTACGCCTTGGCAGCGGCCACTCGTTCGCCGTCAGGCGCGACGGGGTAGCCCTCGATCGCCGGCGCTCCGTGGTCCGCCGCATAGGCCAGCGCCGCGTCGAGCAGCCGACGTGCAAGGCCGCGCCCGCGGGCCCCCTTCGAGACCACGAAGCAGACGACCGACCAGACGGGCACGTCGTCCAGGCGTGGCCGGACCTTCGAATGCTCGAGGCGGTCGAAATCTTCGCGCGGACCGAGGCCGACCCAACCGACGGCGCGCTCACCTTCCAGCGCGACCAGGCCCGGCGCAGGCTCACGATCGGCGAGGCCCTGGAGCATTCGCTTGTTCTTCGAAGGGGAAGAGGCCGACCAGTCCTTGGATCGCAGACGCCAGTAGACGCACCAGCACCAGCGCGGATCCCCACCCTCATTGAACAAGCGAGCGAGCGCGTCCCAGCTCGTCGGGGAGAGTGGCTCGATGCGCAATTCTCGCTCGGAGTCCTCCATCTGCTGCATCGTAGGCCACGGGAAGGGCCGAACCCGTCAGGTTTCGTAGACTCGCTAACCATGGAGGAGAACGGCCTTTCAGCCGGCTGGTTCGGCTTTCGGGGCACACGTGGCCGGTCCGTCGTCGAGCTGATTGCGTTGGGGACCCTCGACACCGAGCTGGCGGGGCTGCTGTGGCTGCTGCTGGAGGCTCGCCTGCCGGTCGTCGTAGCGGCAGAGCCGTGGCAAGCCGGCAAATCGACCCTGCTGTCGGCCTTGCTCGACTTCCTGCCACCCAGGACGCGACGCGTAGAGCTTCGCGGGTCAAACGAAGACTTCGATTGGCTCCCAGAAGCGGCCGAATTGGGCTGGCGGGATGCTGGCGGGGGGGAGTCGCCGGGCCGGCCTTCGCCCGCGGCTTCGGTCTCCCCCGAGGCCACGTACTTGCTGGCGGCCGAGCTGTCGAATCACCTGCCGATCTACACCTGGGGGGACCAGGCACGCATTGCAATTCGCGCCCTGAGTCTCGGATACGGACTGGGCGCCACGATCCACGCCGACTCCCTCGAAGAGGTGTTCGAGATCCTCGGCGGGCCGCCCGTCGGCCTGAGCGGCGACGAGCTGTCGCGGATCGGCGTGGTCCTGATCCTCCGCGTGTCGCCTTCGAGAGCGAGGCGGGTCGTGGCGGCGCACTACGTTCGCCCCGTGGTGAGGGACGCGCAGGGGCATGTCCAGCGCCTGGGCCCGGCGGTTCTCGCTACCTGGGATCCGGGCTCGGGAACGTTCGAGCACTTCGCCTGGGGAGTGCTTCCGGAGCTCGCCGAGCGGGTGGGACGCAAGGCCGGGGCCTTCAACGCCGAAAGCACGAAGCGTGCCGAGTTCCTGCGTGGATTGCTTGCCGGGGGTGTCACGGGCGTCCCGGAGGTCCGTGCCGCCATCCAGGGCTACCGCCTGTGGGAGGACTCGCAGCTGAGAAACTGACGGCGAGGGTCAGGACCCGGTCGGGGGATTGCATCTGCACATAGAACGGACCCGCCCCAGGAGACCGGCGGCCGTCCGTGGTGACGGGATTCGCGACGCGTTGTCGGGTCGCGTAGAGTGCGGCAATGCTTGGAGCCCGGACGCGAGATCGGACACGGGGCGGGATCCTCGCGCTGGTCGCGTTTGTGCTCGCGCACAACCTGTTATTCCTGCTCAGGTACGGGTCGTCGTACAGCGCCTTCCTCGAGCGAACGGGTCATGGCAGCGCGTGGGCGTCGACCGTCCTCATCGTCGCGGCGCTTGCCACCGGACTCGCGCTCGCCAGCACGGCGCGTCTCGTCGCTCTATCCGCTATTGCGGGCCAGCTCGAGGCGGGTGCCATCAGAGTTCGCTCAGGGCAGGTGCGTGACTACATGGTCCACGTCCGCGGCGCCTTGCTGGCGATCCTCCTTCTCGCGCTGACCCTCTTTGTCGGTTACGAGAACGTCGAACGGGTGGCGGTCGGCCTGCCCGCGCCGGGCCTGGGTGTGCTGAACCTCACCGACGGGGCGACCATTGCCGTGTTCGCGATCGTCCCGCTGCTCACGGCACTCGTGGAAGCGCTGTACCGCTGGCGCCGCGACGTCCTGACCGCGCAGATCTGCGCCGCCCGCGTGCGCTGGCATCGCCGTGCGCGAGCGATCGAGCCTCGCCGGCCGGTCTGGACCGAGCGTCGCCACGTTTCGATCGTCCTTCACCAGTTCTCCGGACGGGCGCCGCCACAGCCTGCCGCCGCCTAGGTCCGCAATCGCGGACCCGGGTCGCTGTTGCTCCGGACGGTCTGTCGTGCGCAGAGCCGTCCGCGCCTCCGTCGGCCGCCGCGCGCGGCCAGCTGTCCACTGGAGGACTGACCCTGTGTCCAGGATACGAATTCTCCGACTCGCCCTTGCCGTGCCCGGGGCAGCCATGCTCACCATCGCCATCGCCGGCGTCACGCAGGCCCACGTCCTGAAAGACTTCGGCAGGTACAGCGTGGCTCTCGGCTGGGTCGTCGAGCCGACGTACGTCGGTCAGGTCAATGCGGTCCAGGTTGTCGTCAAGGACAGATCGGGGACGCCCGTGACCGATATTGCCGACGGGGATCTCAAGGTCGTCGTGAGTATCGGCGGCCAGCAATCGGCCGCCCTGACCCTCGTGAACAAGTTCGACGAGGACACGGGTCTGGGAATCCGCGGCGACTACGAAGCGACGATTACACCCACGATCCCAGGCGACTACACATTCCACCTGACCGGCAAGATCCATGCCCAGGCTGTGGACGAGACGGCAACGTCGAGCGACTCGACATTCAACTCGGCGGTAGAGGCAACCGACATCCAGTTTCCAAACAAGCTGCCGTCACTGACCGAAATCACCACGAGACTCGATCGGATCGACGCACGGCTGACCGCCAGCCCGTCGCTCGGGGCATCAGCCGCGGCTCCGGCACCGAGCCAGGGTGTGGACCTGTCGGCTGCGCTCGCCTCGGCCCAGACGACCGCCTCGCAAGCTCGTGACACCGCTTCAAGCGCCCTCGTCGTTGGACTCCTGGCCGGCTTGTTGGGCGTCGTCCTCGGCGGCGCCGCGCTTCTGCTCGTATTCCGGCGGACCCCACGGACCTGAGAATGATCGCGTCCCCGGCCGCCCGGGCCGCGATTGCCGCGTGCCTGGTATTGGCGGCGCTGGTCAGTCTGGCCGTTCCCGCGGACGCCCATGCCCTGCCGCAGTCGTCGAGTCCAAGGGCCGGCGCCAGCCTTTCGACCCCTCCGTCGAAGGTGACGATCACCTTCGGCGAGCGGCCGGACCCAAAGCTCTCGTCGATCGACGTGCTCGACTCGACCGGGACGTCGGTTGCCGCCGGACCGGCCGGGGCATCGAGCGCCGATCCCTTGACTCTCGAGGTTTCGCTGAAGCCCCTCGCGGGTGGGGTCTACACGGTCGCCTGGCGAACTGTTTCCGCGGTGGACGGTCACCGGGCAGTTGGATCGTTCGCCTTTGGCGTCGGGACTGCACCGTCGCCATCGGGCACGGGTTCGATCGCCGCTGGCGGAAGCAGCTCCTCGGGACCCTCGGCGGCTGCGATCGCCGGCCGTTGGCTGCTGTACATCGGGTTGCTCGGGTTGCTCGGCGCGAGCTTCTTCGGAACCGTCGTAGCCCGGGTCCCGCCGCTGGTCGTGCGGCGGTTGCTTCCCGGCGCGTGGCTCGTGGCTTCGCTGGGCACCCTGGTCGTCGTGGCCGATCAAATCACGGAAGCTTCAGTGAACCTCGAACAGATTTTCACGACGTCCCTCGGACCTCCGATCGTCGAGCGGGTAGTGCCGCTGGGCATCGCGGGCCTCGCCGTTGCTGTGGCCGGGCGCGGGCCTGATCGCCCGCGGAGTGCCCTGGCGCTCGTGGCTCTGGCGGCGGCGGGCGCGCTCCTGGCAGACGTCTTCTCCAGTCACGCGGCGGCAGGGCAGAACCCGGTTTTGGACGTCACCATCCAGGCGGTCCACGTGATTTCCGTGGGGCTGTGGATGGGTGGGCTGGTCGGCCTGCTGCTCACCCTTCGGCGCCGGTCGCCGGACGACACGACCGGTCGTGACGCGAGGCGGTTCTCGCGGCTCGCCACGGTCGGAATCGCCACGGTCGCCGGCACCGGTCTCCTTCGGGCCGTCAGTGAAGTCCAGACACCCGCGGCCCTGGTCTCGACCGATTTCGGCCGCCTGGTGATCGCGAAGACGGGGCTTCTGAGTGTGCTTGCCATGCTCGGCGCAGTGAATCATTTCCGGAACGTTCCCGCCGCCGCCAACGTGCTGACCGGCCTCCGGCGGGTCGGCTCGGCCGAGATTCTGGTGGGGGGCACCATCGTCCTGTTGTCAGCTTCGCTGGTCAATGTCGCCCCGCCGTCGTCGGCGGCCGCGGCCCCGAACCCCTCCCCGAGCCCGGCGCCGCCGCCTCTCGTCGTCACGGGCAGTGACTTCGGTACATCCGTCAAGCTCAGTCTCGAGGTTTCGCCCGGAGTCACCGGCTTCGACACCTTCCGGGCGGCGGTCACTGACTACGACACCGGGGCGCCCGTTACGGCCGCCGGGGTGACGCTCCGCTTCGCGATCCCAGCGCGATCGGATGTCGGCACGTCGCGCCTGGACCTCGCGCCATCCGGGCCGGGCGTATTCAGCGCGATTGGCGGCAACCTCTCGCTCGATGGCACGTGGCAGGTCACGGCACTGGTCGCCCGGGGGGCAACCGCGGTCGAAGTCCCACTGCAGGTAACGACAGCGGCCACGCGCCAGCAGGTCGACGTGAACAGGGTGGCTGGCATTCCGACGACCTACACCGTCCATTTGTCGGGCGGTCGGACGGTTCAGGTCTATCTCGACCCGGACAAGCCGGGTCGTAACGATTTCCACGTCACGTTCTTCGACGCCGGCGGCACCGAACTACCGGCGGCCGGGATCACGGTCACTGTGGCCGCCCCGGGCGGTATGCCCAGGAACCTGGACGTACGCACGCTGGAGCCGGGCCACGTCGCCGCAACGCTCATGGTGGCGGCTCTACCGCAAACCTTTGTGATCGGCGGGACGGCACCCGGTGGCGATCGGCTGCGTGCCCAGCTCCAGATCACCCCAGGTTCGTGACGGTGGACGGGACGCTCGTGGAACGAGCAGCCGTGGGTGATCGGCCCACGCAGGGAAGACGTGCAACCATGAAAGCCCAATGACCTCCACACGATCGATGACCTCCACACGATCGATCGCGCTAGCTGTCGTTGTGACCAGCGCGATCGTGGCCCTGGCCGCCTGCCAGGGCGGCGCTCCTGGCGGCAGCCCACCTCCCAGCCCACCCCCGAGCGCCACGGGCGGCCGGCCGTCGTCGCCCGCTGTTATCAAGATCCTCCAGCCCGCGGCTGGGGCGACGGTAACGGGGAAGACGCTGCACATCGTGATCAGCCTCGAGGGTGCGCAGATCGTCGCGGCCACAACCACCGACGTCCGGCCGGATCAGGGCCACGTCCACCTGTACGTCGACAACTCGCTCGTGTCGATGAATTACGGCCTCGAGCAGGACATTGCGGTCCACCCGGGGACCTACGTCATCAAGGCCGAGTTCGTTGCCTCCGACCATGCCCCGTTCAGTCCGCGGGTGTGGTCGCCCGAGGTGTTCTTCACGGTAAAGTGAAGGGTCGAACTCCGGCCCTGGCGGTCCTGGCCACCGGCTTCGTCCTCGTCGTCGCGGCACAGCTCATTGCTCCGTTGCGATCGCCGCCGCTGTACGACGGCGTCGTGATCGAGGAGCCCTACCGCTACCTCTCGCCGCCCCCAGGGCAGCCCGGCAGCCCGACCTCCTACGAGCAGACCCTGCCACTGGACGGTGGCGCCAGCCCTTCGGCCGTGGCGGCCACGCAGGAGAGCCCCCCGCAGGCGCAAATGATCGCCGACACGGGTGCCTTCACCCTCCCGTTGGGCACGACGAACATCGTCGCCTCGATCGGCGCGGTCCTACCTCCCAATGCTCCATCGAGCGGCTCCATCCTTGGCAACGTCTACCGATTTTCGGTCACGAACCAGGAGGGGACGCCTCTGATTGCCTCGACCGCCGTGACGATCGTCCTTCGCGCGCCCTCGGGCTCGATCCAGCCGATCGTGGCTCGATACACCGGCTCCGCCTGGCAGGAACTCCAGACCGAGCATGCGGGTCAGCAGGACCTGTGGCTGGCAAATACCACCCAGCTGGGCGACCTCACGTTGATCGGCCGATCAACGTCAGGGCCATTCGGCCTCGATCCGATCCTGGTCATCGCCGGCGGCGCCGCTGGGGCCGTGTCGGTCCTCATCCTGCTTGTGGTGCTCTGGCGGACTCGGCGTCGGCCGGTCCCGCAACCGGTTGGCCGGCGTCCCGCCCGAGGCCCGTCACGACGCAAGCGTGGGAAGCGGAACTGAAGGCAATTGGGGTGAGCCGCTGCTGCGGTGGATCCCGAGCCATGCACGATAACGTGACCGACGGAGGAAACATGAGCATGCAGGCACGGCCGGGGGCGACCAATCAAACTGCCTCGATGGTTCGGGCATCGAAAGCGGTGGGGGCACTCCTGGTGGCGATCGCCTTGACCGGCTGCGCATCCGCCTCTCCCAGCGCCTCGGCGCCTGGGTCCGCTGCGTCATCCCCCCCCGGTGACCCTGACGCGATCCGGATCGGCGCTGTTTTCCCGCTCCACGGGAATGCCGCCGGGCTGGCGGCGCAGGAGCTCCGCGGGGTGCAGATCGCGGCCGAATTTGCGAATGCAGACGGCGGGATCGGGGGCCGCCGGGTCATCGTCGACGTCCGCGACCTGGCCAGTCGCGACGATGCCGCGACCGTGATGGCGCAGCTGAAGGCCGAGGGTGTCGGCGTGGTAGTCGGCGCCTATTCGTCCGACCTCTCGATGGCAGCCAGCGAGGCGGCTGACGAGGCTGGCCTCGTCTACTGGGAGGCCGGTGCGGTTGCCGATCAACTGACCGGGCGCGGCTTACCGATGGTCTTCCGGGTGGGAGCCAGCGGCACGAACCTCGGCTCGAATTCGGCGTCGTTCGCGGCTCGTGTTCTCACGCCACGCCTTGGCAAGGCGTCTCGGGCAGCGCTTCGGCTCGCGATCGTCGCCGCCGAGGACGACTACGCCCGATCCGTGGCGGACGCGGCTGCGAAGGCCGCTGGTTCGGCGGGCCTGGACATCGTCACGAGGCAGTCGTACAACCTCACGCTGCCACAGTGGCCGAAGTTGATGGCGGAGCTGGTCCGTCAGCTCCCCGACGTCGTGATCCTGGCCTCGCACATCCCGGACGGGATTGCATTCCGCCGGGCGATGCTTGCGAGCGGCCTGAGAGTCGGAGCCCTGATCGGCTCGACCATGGCCGAGTGCGATCCTGACTTCGCAGGCGAGCTCGGTCCGGACGCAGTCGGCGTATTCGCCTCCGATCGACCTACCGGCGGCTTCCAACCGTCGGCCCTGAGCGGAGCGGCCCGCGCGACCTACGACCGCTTCGCCAGCGCGTGGACGGTCGGCGCGGCCCCGGCAAGCCCCAAGTCCGGCTACCGGGGAGACGGCAGCGGTTACGGCAGCGGCGGAGGTTCCGAATACACAATCACCGGCCCGACCGAGGCCGGGACGCCCGCAGCGGGTCCGACCGAAGAGGGCCTGTCCGGGTTCTCGGCGACCTGGCCGCTCGTCCACGAGGTTCTCCCGGCCGCGCTCGCACGCGGCGACCTCGGCCCGGCCGGAATCGCGACCGCAGCACGCGGCCTCGACCTGCCGGAAGGATCGCTACCCAACGGCGCCGGCCTACGCTTCTCGACCGAGCCGGCCACGCTCGGCCAGAACGAACGCGCGGCAGCAGTGATCTGGCAGTGGCAGGCCATTCGCTCGTATACCTTCGTCTGGCCGCCGACCTACGCGACCGGAAGCGTGGGCTTTGTCCCGCTCTCGCGGTGAGCATCGCGACGACTGCGACCGCCCCCGGGTTGTCGCGAGCCGGGCTCCTCGCGCTAGGGCTCGGCGCCACCGTCCTCGCGCGGTCGTGGGCGACGGTTTCGGGCGTTGGTGACGCCCTCGTCCTGGGCCTTGCGTTTGGCCTGGCGCTTGGCGCGCTGGCGCTGGCGGCCGGGCTTCGGCTTGCGATCCCTCCGCTCGGCGCGCTCGTCGTTGGCTCCGGAGGCGGCGCCGCCCTGGTCGTCCTGGCCGTGCTGATCAGCCGATCGGGCCCGGCTCTGATCGCCGGACAGTCCTCGGCTCTCCTCCCCTGGGCATTGGTCACGGTGCTCGTCGCCACCGCAGAGGAGTGGATCCTGCGCGGCGTCCTCTTCGACCTCCTTGATCGCCATGCCGGCACGCTCGCTGCGGTCGCGGTGACCAGCGCGATCTTCGCCTTGATGCATGTGCCGCTCTACGGCTGGCACGTCGTACCGCTCGACCTGGGGGTGGGCCTGTGGCTGGGCGGCCTGCGGCTGCTCACCGGGAGCGTGGCCGCACCCGCGGTGGCTCATGTCCTCGCGGACCTGGCGACGTGGTGGCTCTGACGGCTCGGCGTCGCCGAGCCGTCCTCAGCCTCGCCCTCGGGCTCGGCATCATCGCGATCGCGCAGGCCACGGCCCCGTCGAACCGGCCGCCGCTCTATGACGGCGTGATCCCAATCGACGCCTATCGCTGGCTTTCACCACCGCCGGGCGAGCACGGTGGCGCGAAGAGCGTCGAAGCCAGCGACCTCGTCGAAGGCGGGCGCAGCCCGCTGGTTGCAATCGGAACACCCGAGACCCCACCGCAGGCGCAGATCTTCGTGCAGCCCGGGGGGCTCACGCTGCCGCCCGGGACCACTGAGATCAGGCTTTCCATCACGCCCGTGGCAGCCGAGGGTCAGCCGTCGGGCGGTCACATCGCCGGAAACGTGTACCGCATCAAAGTGACGAACCAGGACGACACGGCGTTGAGCGCGCCGCCCTCCGCCCTTGGCAGCGTCGTCCTGCGCGGTCCGGGCGCCATTGCCGATGCCACGGTCGAGCAGTTCGTGAATGGCTCCTGGCAGAAGCTCAAGACCGATCCGTCCGGGTTCGCATCAACATTCCTGGCCGTGCCGGTTACGCAATTCGGCGACTTCGCGCTGGTCGTCCCTGGGAGCGGTCCTTCGTCGGCCAACGCTCAGCCCGCCCCGAGCCAATCGGCTTCGGCCGCGCCTTCTCCGGAAGCTACTGCTTCGCCGACCACCTCGCCCCCCAGCCCGTCCGTGGATACGCGAACGATCTTCCTGGCGTTGGGGGCTGTCGTGGCTGCTGTGCTGGCCGGGGTCGGCGTCTGGCTGCTGACCGGCGCGCGAGGGCGCGGCCCCAGGATTTGACTGATCGTGAGGCTTATCACGCCCTTCGTGCACGCACCCACCCGTGACCAGAAGCCTCGCTGTGTCCGCACGTTTGACGCTCTCCGAGGCCACGCGTACGCTGCCGTTCCGATCCCGCCCGGTTCATTCCCGTCCGCCTGAGGAAGTTCCCGTCCGTGAACGTCTCTGCCCAATCGCCGGACTTGACCGGCCGCCCCGGCACCCTGGGCGAGCTGCGAGCCTCGGGCTGGCGACCTCGCACCGTCAAGCAGGAGCTGCGCTCCAACCTGCTGGCGAGGCTCGGCGAGGGCGAGGCGGTCTTTCCGGGCATTGTCGGCTACGACGACACCGTCCTGCCGGCGATCGAGAACGCGATCCTGGCGGGACAGGATCTGGTCTTCCTGGGAGAGCGCGGCCAGGCCAAGACGCGGCTGGCGCGCCTGCTCGTCGGCCTGCTGGACGAGGCCATTCCCGTGGTCCGCGGTGGCCATCTCAATGACGATCCGTTCGAGCCGCTCAGCCCGGCTGGCAAGGCGATCGTCGCTGAGGTCGGCGACGAAACGCCGATCGACTGGCTGCCCCGTGACCGGCGCTACGGCGAGAAGCTGGCCACGCCAGACATCACGATCGCCGACCTGATCGGCGAAGTCGATCCGATCCGGGTCGCCGAGGGCCGCTACCTGTCCGACGAGCTCACCCTCCACTACGGCCTGATCCCGCGTTCCAACCGGGGCATCTTCGCCATCAACGAGCTTCCGGACCTGGCCGAGCGGATCCAGGTAGGCCTGCTCAACGTGCTCGAGGAGCGCGACATCCAGATCCGGGGCTTCACGATCCGCCTGCCCCTCGACTTGTTCGTGGTGGCCAGCGCGAACCCTGAGGACTACACAAGCCGCGGGCGGATCATCACGCCACTCAAGGACCGCCTCGGGTCACAGATCCGCACCCACTACCCGCATACGCTCGACCACGAGATGGCGATCGTTCGCCAGGAGCGGCTGCGCTTCCCGGCCGAGGAGGGCGTTCCCCCGGTCGTGACGCCCGCATTCATGGAGGAGCTGATCGTCGAGCTGACGCACCTCGCGCGCCGCGCACCCGAGATCAGCCAGCGCAGCGGTGTGAGCGTCCGAGTGTCTGTCGCCAACGCGGAGGTCCTCGAGGCAGCGGCGCTCAAGCGAGCCGTCCGCCTTGGTGAGGATGTGGGCGCGCCACGCGTGTCCGACCTTGGCGCCGTGATCGCGTCCACAGCCGGCAAGGTCGAGTTCGAAACGGTCGGCGATGAAGCGCCCGAGGAGCGCATCGTCGAGCGACTGATCACAAAGGCGCTCTTCGCGACCTTCAACCAGCGGCTCTCGCTGGACGACCTGGACGAGGTCGTGGCCGCGTTCGAAGGCGGCCTCGTGATGGAGACCGGCGAGCGGGTACCGTCCCGCCAATACGTCCGCTGGATGCGCGAAGTGCCCGGCCTCGCCGACGCCGTCCGGCAGCTTGGTGCGCTCGACGGTGGCGATGGGCCCGACGGCTGGCCGGCCGGTGGCGCCTCGCCGGCCGAAGTCGCATCGGCTGTCGAGTTCGTCCTCGAGGGTCTGCACCTGCAGCGGCGGCTGAACAAGGAGCGTGCGGGCTCCGGCGTGGTCTACCGGCGCTGACCAGAGGGCTGTGAAGTGACCTTCTACAGCCCCGACCGTCGCGATCTGCGCGACCTTCGAGATGCTCGCTCAGGCGGAGCTTCGCGCGAGACACGCGGTGCCCGCAAGGGCGGCACGCCGGCGCCCGACGGCACCCAGGGCGGCGGCGCAGGCGAGCCTGCCTCCGAAGGGACGCTGGCTCGGGCGGCTCGCTTCCGGCAGTGGGACGGCAGCCAGACACTGCCGGAGCTCGAGGCCGACGAGATCATGGATGCCCTGGCCGATGATCTGATGGCCGAAGGCGACATCTCCGGAGCACTGCGACGTCTCATGGAGCGAGGCTGGCACTCAGGCGACCCAACCCGCCAGGACATGCGCGGCCTCCAGGACCTCATCGAACGGCTTCGCCAGCAACGCCAGGAGCTGCTCGACCGGTACAAGCTCGGGGACGTGCTGTCCGATGTCCGGCGGCAGCTCGACGAGATCGTCGGCACGGAGCGGCACGGAATCGAGCGTCGCCTCGACGAGGCCTCAGCTCCCGCCCGACCCGCCGACTCTGGTTCCAAGGGGCCTTCGTCATCCGAGAAGGCGCCTCCCCCGAACGCCCAGCTTCGGTCGATGCTGCGGGACATGGCCGCCCGGCGGCTCGATCAGCTCGACGCCCTGCCGTCGGAGGTCGGAGGACGCATAAGGGGACTGCAGGAGTACGACTTCCTCGAGCCAGAGGCACGTGATCGGTTCAATGAGCTGGTTTCGAAGCTCCAACGGCAGGTCCTCGACCAGTACGTCAGCGGCCTGTCCGAGGCCATCAAGGGCATCACCCCGGAAGACCTGGCGGCAAACCGGGAGATGGTTCGGGACCTGAACAGGCTGCTCCAGGAGCGCCTCGCCGGGGGCGAGCCCGACGCGAGCGAGTTCCTCGAGAAACACGGTCGATTCTTCCCGGGCGCCCAGAATCTCGACGACGTCATCGAGCAGCTGGCCGAGCGAATGGCGGCCATGCAGTCGCTCCTGCGCTCGATGACCGCGGAACAGCGCGCAGAGCTGCAGTCGATGGTCGATGCCCTGCTGCGGGACGACCGACTGCGCTGGGACCTGGCCCAGCTCGCGGCCACGCTCGACGAGCTGTTGCCCGGAGGCCTGGGCGAGCGGTTCCGATTTGGCGGCGACGAGCCCCTCGGCCTGGACGGGGCGCTGCAGCAAATGGCCCGGCTCCAGGCGATGGAGGGCATGGAGACACAGCTCGAGTCGATCGGAGCTCCCGGAGACCTGGCGGACGTCGATCGGGCGAAGCTGGAAGAGCTCGTCGACAAGGACGCCGTCCGCGACCTGGAGGCGCTGGACGACCTGGCCCGTCGCCTGGAGGAAGCCGGCTACCTGACGCGCGACGGGGAACGCCTCGAGCTGACGCCTCGAGGCAGCCGGCGCATCGGCCAGAAGGTTCTCGACGACCTGTTCGCGCGCCTGCGGCGCGACGCCTTTGGCGGCCATCGGGCGAACCGCGCCGGGCGAGGAGGGGAGCGAGACGAGACCACGAAGCCGTACGAGTTCGGAGACCCCTTCCATCTCGAGCTCAACCGGACCTTATGGAATGCCCTGTCTCGGGACGAAAACCGCGAGGCGGCTCATGACGGCCGCCCGATCAGGCTTGCGCCGCCGGACTTCGAGGTCTTTCGAACAGAGGAGCTGACATCGGCGTCGACCGTGCTCCTCGTGGACATGAGCCGATCGATGCTGCTGCGAGGCTGTTTCGTCGCGGCCAAGAAGGTCGCCGTGGCCTTGAATACGCTCATCCGGACGCAGTTCCCGCGTGACCATCTGTCGGTCATCGGGTTCGCTTACTACGCGCGCGAGATCCGGCCGGAGGCACTGGCCGAGCTGTCCTGGCACGGCTACGAGTACGGCACGAACCTCCAGCACGGCCTCATGCTGGCGCGGCGGATCCTGGCGCGTCACCGGGCCGGGAACCGCGAGATCGTGGTAATCACGGACGGCGAGCCCACGGCGCATTTCGAGCAGGGTCAGGTCGAGTTCAATTACCCGCCCACCCGTCGAACCATCCAGGAAACCCTGCGCGAGGTGCAGCGCTGCACCCGCGAGGGGATCACGATCAACACGTTCATGCTGGAGCGGTCACGCTCGCTGGCCGAGTTCGTGGCGCTGATCACCCGGCTGAATCGAGGCCGGGCGTTCTACGCCTCACCGGAGCATCTGGGCGAATACGTGCTCGTCGACTTCGTCTCGCGGCGAACCCGAAAGGTTTCCTGACCCGGGTTAGGGCGTGGCGGGGCTCGGCTAGCCCGACACGTCCCCCCGCGCCCTGCGGGTCTGTTACCCTCCCGAGCCGTCGGCGCTCGTCGACGCAAGGATGGCCATAGAGGAGGTCTCATGCTGAGGGACTGGGTGCCGCTGTTCCTGTTCCTGCACGTCATGGGCGCGATCGTTGCCTTCGGGCCGAGCTTTGCGCTGCCTTTGATCGGCGCTGCGAGTGCCCGGGAACCTCAGCATGCCCACTTCGGGGCTGTGCTGGGGGAGATCATCGAGCGGCGACTCATCATCCCGTTCGCGCTGCTGCAGGGGGTCACGGGAGTGCTCCTCATCCTCGGGCTGGGACTCGACCTGCTGAACACCCGCTGGTTGCTGCTCGGCACCGTCCTGTACGCCATCGCCATCCTCTTCGCGATCTTCGTCCAGGCGCGCTCGGGTGCACGCTTGGTCGAGCTGACGCAGATGCCCCCGGGCGGCCCACCAGCCGGAGGCGGCGGTCCACCGCCCGGAGCCGGCGGCCCACCAGCCGGAGGCGGCGGCCCACCAGCCGGAGGCGGCGGTCCACCGCCCGAGCTCCTCGAGACCGCTCGGCGACTCCAGATGGGCGGCATCTTCATGACCGTGTTGCTCGTCCTGATCGTGATCCTGATGACGACCAAGCCCTTCTGATCGACAAGGCGCGCTGGCGCTGGCTGCCGGCCAGG
>Ga0066706_10000217_pt1 | contig 15710 bp, 15 predicted proteins | sample GraSoiAngelo_155_FD_67274 | JGI IMG/M metagenome (GOLD analysis project Ga0066706, IMG submission 67274) | Grasslands soil microbial communities from the Angelo Coastal Reserve, California, USA - 14_1009_13_30cm | ecosystem: Environmental > Terrestrial > Soil > Grasslands | place: USA...
TACGTATCTGATTCTGGGATCTAGGGCGAATAGGTCGTCTGCTAGACGTGCTTGGGGTCTGCTCAAGCCTGCGGGGTCACGGTTTGTTCATGGTATCTAAAGGAATGCCTTATGCTTCCCGTGGGTTACCTTTACGGAAGAGCACTTTTGTGTCGCGGGGAGCAACTACTTTTGAGATTTCTTGGCGAGGGGTCCCGCCAGTTGAAACTGATACGCGCGAGTCTCACAATTCAGGGCGCAGAACAGAACGGTCCACCGTTTTCCAAATTGCAGATTAAGCGCAGAGGTCAGCGCGAAAAAGTCGCAATCTCAAATCGCCTCCCCCGATTTCTGATCAGGGCTTGTTCTGCGCCTGTTAATTATGAAACAGAATAGTCTGCGATTTCTTTCTGTGAAGCCTAGAAGATGGTTACTCTTTGTTAATTACCTCTCAACTACGAGTTTTGCGTCGTGGGAATTTTTTATTTTCAAAATTTTAGGAACGGGGTCCTAGCTGGCTGAAACCCTTTCTCGGCGAGATTATCGGTTTTTCGCGCAGAACAGGCGAATCAGCATTTTTCAAAACAGCGTACTGCTGGCATCAAGCAAGCGTGAACTGGGCATCATGTGAAACTCCCTTTCCTGATCTCTGTTCAGGGCGTGTTCTGGGCGAGTCTCCGTGTATCGTCCTAACTCGGAACATCGAGGCCTCATTTCTTGGGGGCGTTTTATACCTCGCTAGCCAGAGGCTCGGAAACGCTTGGTAGCCTGGCGGTTTGTCCTTGGAGTACAAGTGGGTGGTTCTCACCGTCACTACAGTCGGCATTTTCATGGCCACGCTGGATTCGAGCATTCTTGTTGTGGGCCTTCCCCAGGTAGTTCTTGCGCTGAACACGAATCTGGTTGTGGGTGTCTGGTTCATCACCGTCTACCGGCTCATGATCACTGTTCTTCTGGTAGGAATTGGAAGAATCGCGGACCTGCACGGCCGGGTCCGGCTGTACAACATGGGCTTCGCCATCTTCACCCTAGGGTCGTTGCTCTCCGGCCTCTCCCAGACAGCAGAGGAGCTCTTGGGTTTCCGGCTTGTTCAGGGTTTTGGTGCGGCACTTCTCTTCGTCAATAGTGTCGCGATTGTCACGGATGCTTTCGCTGGTGAAGGGCTGGGAAAAGGTATCGGGATAAACCAGGTAGCGATCAATGCCGGAACGATTACAGGCTATACTCTTAGCGGTATTCTCATCCAACTCTTCACTTGGCGATCTATCTTCCTGGTTAACGTTCCGATCGGAATCTTCGGAACATACTGGTCGCGTCAGAGACTGAAAGAGATCTCTCCGCCGACCCGAGGAGAAAAGTTCGATCTGCTGGGCGCAGTCAGTTTTTCCAGTTCGATCACTCTCCTCCTTGTCGGCCTAACTATCGGTAGTCTAACAGATGCTCTGAACCTGATTCTTATCGTGTCCAGTGGAATCCTCATTGTCTTCTTCTTTCTCGTCGAGCGCAGGACAAAGTTTCCAGTTCTAGACCTCTCCCTGTTCAGAATTAGACTGTTCACCGCTGGAAACATTGCCAATCTGCTCAGCGGTCTCGCGTTTGCAGGACTTGCCTTCATCATGACTCTCTATTTCCAGCTCGTCAGAGGCTACGATCCGCTCCACGCGGGAATATTTCTGATCCCTCTTGACGCTACTCTGATCTTCATTGGGCCAATAAGTGGTACTCTCTCAGATAAATGGGGGGCGAGGGGTCTCAGCACTCTCGGTCTCATAACGGCGTCCGGAGGGTTTTTCGTCTTGTCAAGATTCGATCAGTCTACTCCCTATTCTCAGGTCGTGGTAGGCCTGGTGCTTGTAGGATTTGGAATCGGCCTATTCCGCAGTCCGAATGCTAGTTCTGTTATGGGTTCGGTGCCAGCCTCAAAGAGGGGAATCTCTTCCGCGGTAAGAGTTACCATCATCAACACAAGCATCGTCTCCAGCATCCCACTGGTCTTAGCGCTCATGACTGCTGATGTGCCGTACGATAAGCTGGTCAGCATTATTGGCAACCCGAATCTTATCATGAGCGTTCAGACAGCGAACGGATCGCTAGGCGGCTTTCTTCCCGGCTTGCAGCATGTTCTTCTAGTGTTTTCAGGGATCATTCTTGTCTCCTCAGTCTTCTCTCTACTCCGAGGGTCGCGCTAGGAAGCGGGAGTGTACTCGACTATTATCGTCGCTGAGCTAGTATTGACAGCGACGACGTCCCAGTTGCCCTGGCTTGTGGGAGTAAATCTTAGCGTCGTCTGAGCTGTCTGCACGTTGAGGATACAGCTGTCGAATGAAAACGGGATTCCTCCGGTCGAGTTATTGAAAGTCCAAGCAATGAAACTGGACTCTGGCATCACGCAGAATGATGCCATTCCGTTCGTCACGTTAACCCCTATTGCAAAATTGTCAGTGCTGGAAACTCCTCGTAGCGTGAGAGAGTAGACTCCTGGATACATTTCGCTTCCCCCTCTAATGGTATGGGTTACCGGGGTCTGGATTGTTCGCGGAGGAGGATGTGGAAGGTAGGGTATGCTTGCAAAGACGATTCCAACAGAGAGAGCGACGATGATTGCAGCTATGACGATTGTTCGTCGTCTAAGGAACCTTCGTGCCATGGGTTCGATCTTCTTCCGGGACAGGTTTCTAGGTTTCCGCGTCTAATAAACGACGTGCGGAAAACTGATTCTGGATCTCCTTCCGTGTCGGGATTAGGCTTGCATGGAGTCTCGAGTCAGGAATCAGCCTGTGATAATCGGAATCGTGTTTGGAGCCCCGGCCGGGGATTGAACCCGGGACCTACAGCTTTCTCACTGGGGTACAAGGCTGTCGCTCCACCACTGAGCTACCGGGGCTGTCGCTGGGTGGGTGGAGTTGAGGCTAAGATAAGTTCTACTGAGTACGCGTTCAGTTAGGTTTCTGGTTCCGCATTCTCTCTGCGGCTCTGACGAGCGCATCGACGCCTGGGAGATTCTGGCCTGAAAGAAGTGAAAGCATTGCGCCTCCCGCCGTGCTGACGTGTTTGAATCGCTCATCTATACCGAGGATCGAAGCCAGCCCTACCAAGTGTCCGCCTCCGATGACTGTATAGCCGTTGCTCTTCGCCATGGCTTCTAGGACCTGTTTTGTCCCGAGGTCGAACCCATCTCTCTCAAACACTCCTAAGGGCCCGTTAGCGACAATAGTGGCAGCTCCCTCCAACGCTTTCGAATATTTTTCAATAGTCTTGGCTCCAATATCAAGGGCCGACTCTTTCAAAGGGACATCTATGCCTCTGTCAGTTCTCTTTCCACGAGTATCTCCATATGCAAGGTCAACTGGGACCTCGATTCTATCCCTGTACTTCATCGAGAGTGATCTTGCGTTCTTGATATGAGTCTGAAGTCCAGCCATGTCTTTCTCGTCGTCTGCCGAGATTTTCTTGTCCATTGCCTTGAGGAAGACTTTTGCGGGTACTCCTCCTAGCAGGATCTTGTCTGCTTTGTCACGAGTTAGAATGTGCTCTATGACCGGGATCTTGTCCTCGACCTTGGCGCCGCCCAGTACGTAGACGCATGGTCGTCGAGGCTCTACAAGAAGTCCGGAGACTGCTTTGAGTTCTTTTTCCATTAATCGTCCTGCAGCGCTTGGAAGTGCATCTGTCAGTCCTACAATGCTAGGTTGCGATCGATGGGCAGTTGCGAAGGCGTCATTGATGTTGAGATCGAAGAGAGGTGAGAGCTGTTTGACAAAGTGGGTCTTCAGGAGCTTCTCGGGTTTGTCGTCAACATTTTCTTCAGCGCAGAATCTTAGGTTGTCGAGTACGAGTACTTGGCCCCGCTCGACCTTTGCTATTCTCTGGCGGGCGTGGGGGCCTATGACATCTTCTACGAATATTACTTCTTGATTGCAGCAATCAGCTAGCGCCTTCGCGTGGGGTTGCATGTTCGTGAAGTCGTCTTTTCCCGGTCTGCTCTGGTGGGAGCCGAGGACGACTCTCGCGTCTTCGAGTCTGGCGAGTGTCTCTGAGACGGCTTTGATCCTGGTGTCGTCAAGGATCAGATGTGTGGATGGGTCTAGCGGGACGTTGATGTCTACTCTTAGGAAAATCCTCTTGTTGCTTGTCTCCACTTCGTCTAGTGTGAGGAATTTGTGGCTGGACAAGCTGGGGGCCTTTCTGTTCCCCTGTTCTAGTTTCGTTTCCGTTTAATCTTTCTTGGGCCAATGCTTTTTAGCAGTAGACCATGCGCCGGCCGTTTTGCCGGGGTGGCTCAGTTTGGTCAGACCCCGAAAGGGGAGCCAAAGCGCCGGACTCATAACCTGGTTTGAGAAATCCGGAGGTCGCGGGTTCGATAGAAGACCTCTTTCGAGAGCCCCGCCCCCGGCACTTGGCACCCAAACAGCCAATGAGGATCGGGTGTAAGAGAGTTCGCTGTCGGATAATGTTTCATCACAATGCGTCAAACAAGGAATCGGGCGGTGATGCGGGGAATGTGTCGTTGACTTGGTTCAGGGCCAATCTGGACAACGTTTTCTGTGAGAACTAGTTGCAGAAGCGATCAGTGACTTTCGTGTTTGAGAATTGACCAGAGGGAGTGCTTCTTTTCTGGCGCTGGGGGAGGCTTTAGCCCCACCTCTATCTCCCACTTGCACTCTGGGCACAAGCCATCTTCCAGCTCTGCCTCCTTTCCGCAGCTCCTACAACGGCGGACGTCATGCTCTGGGGCGTCGGATTCGCTGAAGCCTGAACCAATACGTGGTGCGCGGCCTCCTCGGCCGGAGGGAAGGGGTGGCAATGAACCTCCTAGAGTTGATCTTCAATGCTATTAGCGTTGATACGGAGCAAGGCCCTTTTTGTGTTTCGCTCTGAGAGTTTGTGCTGTTTTTTTCGAGGGAGTTTTTTCGTAATGTTGTGTGCAGATATTAGAATCAGTATCCTTGCTAAGAAGCCTTGATACAGACACCAATGTCACTCCCGCCTCTTTCTTCTCGTGAACCAGACCGGAGACTGTAAGGGTCTGGAGCTATAGGGCAATGGAGGGTGGACCGTTAGCCTCTGCGGAGGATGTCCACGCGGCCGTCCTTTCTACCCACGTAGGCAATATCGCACATTTGCAGGAAAAGACCTGTCTCTATCACACCCGCGATATTCTTGAGCTTCTCATGGACTATTTCCGGTCGACGTAGACTTCTGAAGAAAACGTCGGCGATCAGGTTGCCGTTGTCTGTTATTATCGGTCCGACCTTTCCTGTGGCTTCCCTCAGCACTGTTTTTTCAGAGATTTTTCTGATTTTTGCGATTGTTGATGCGTAGCCGAAGGGGACTATCTCGACGGGTATGGGTTGGGGTCCGCCTAGGGTCTTTGCTAGTTTCTTCTCGTCGACTATTATGACGAGTTTCCTTGAAGTGGAATCTACGATCTTTTCCCTTAGGAGGGCTGCTCCTCCTCCCTTCACCATGTCGAGGGTTCGCCATTGTATCTGGTCAGCACCGTCAAGGGCCAGGTCAGGTTCGGTGCCCTCTTCGAGGGTTCCCGTCTTGAGGCCCAGCTTCTTTGCGGCGATTTCTGTCTGGTAGGATGTTGGGATGAAGGTGATCTTGAGATTCTCTTTCTTGACTCGCTCTGCGGCTAGCTCAAGAGTTCGAAGGATAGTGTTGCCGCTTCCGAGTCCGATTGTCGTGTTGTCTCTGATTTCTCTTATTGCTTGGGCGGCGGCGCTGATCCGAGCCTTGTCTGTCCAGGACAGGTTGTTGCTCAGCCTTCTGTTTCGATCTGTTCGAGGCGTTCCATGGCTTTGAGGACTTCTTCTCGGATAGTCTCTAGTCGTTCTTCTGCTTTGTTCTTAGGCTTCTCTTTTGGAGGTCGTTCCTTAGGAGGGTTCACGGGAGGGGCCGTCGGGGTTGTCTCTGTATTGGGAGGATCAGGAGGCTTGTTTGCTGTCTCAACTGTTGTGGATAGGGCCGGTCTGATCTGGCTTATCTTCAGGTCAATTTCGAGCATTTTTTCTTGGAAGCTCTTGAGAAGGTCTTCCTTGGCAGATTCGAGTTCGTAAAGATCCACTGTTCTCTTGTGGGTGTCTATTTCGCCATCTACCCGTTTGAGGTCTGTCTTGTATCGTTGTAAGAGTTGGTTTTTTTCGCTGTCGTTGATCTGTCCCCTCGTTTCTGCTTCGTAGATCTTTGTGAGGGCGTCTCCGATGATGTCTCTCTCCAGACTTGCTAGTCGGAGCCTGTCGCGTGATCTAGAGACATCCGTATTTGTGACTGTCTTCTTGAGTATGTCTGGAACGGGGAATGGTTCATTGTTGACGGGCTCAAGTGTAGTTTTGGTTTCTTCCTGTTCGTTTTTTTTTCTTCCGAATAGGATCATGAGTGTGAGTAGTGTGAAAGGTGCCGTTTGGCCCTTTCTCTGCAATAGAAGCATTCCCCAGCGTTCTTTGTGGTTTGAGGGGTGCCGGATTATTAATGGTTTAGCAGAGATGGGCGTGCTCTTGTTACCGCGCTGGGGGGTTGGTGCGTCCAAGTATGGTTATCTAGTGTCTGTGTGATTGTTGTTTTTGGGTTAGTGTATGTCTCTTGCGATGCAGTGTGAGAGTTGTGGTCGGCCCTTGGCTTCGCGGGATGAGCATGGGGCTCAGGATCTCGACAATCCGTATTGCATTCACTGTACCGACATGAAGGGGAAGCTTTTGCAATTTGAGAAGTTGTATGATGACATGGTCGCGTCGGCTATGCAGACTCGCTGGATGAACAAGGAACAGGCCGAGAAGTATGCATTGGAAGAGATGGGTCGATGGCCAGCCTGGAAGGATCGGGTCGACAAGATGCTGAAGCGTTAACAATCGTTCCCAGTTTTTCAGTTACTAGCTGGCTCTAGTGGACTCGCGATGAGACGGCTCAGCCTCTGCTTAATTCTTACTGTTGGCTAGCTGTTTTTTTGGATTGGAGCCCCGGACGAGATTTGAACTCGTGACCCTTGCCTGTTTGATAGGGTTACCAAGGCAATGCTCTAGGCTGCCGTCGCATCTACCAGGCTGAGCCACCGGGGCAGTTTGATTATCTGTCCCGGTCTCGCCGGGGTTATATTCGTTGCTAGCTTTTTCCGTCTGTCTTGGATAACGGGGCGCGTTGCAGTCGCTCTCATCATCAATCTCTCCGGAGACCTTGTGACAATCCAGCGGCCACGACTAGTTGCGTGTTACGGCGTAAGTAGCCAGCATCACGAAAAGCTCGTCAACCTCAAGAGCTGGTGGAAGAGACGATGACACCCTTTCTCTGACGCCGGTGATTGGTTTAGCGTAAATAACTGGTCGCGAAGATCAGCTTCAGCCAGGTGGCACCAAGTATGAGCGGTTCGTCTGAAGTTGTTTTGGGCGAGATCCATGTCGTTGCCAGGCTGGAAATGGGCTCGGAAAAATTGATTCTCTTCCCGACGGACTCCCGGATCATCGTTGCTCGGGTTGGGAAACGCGGTGCGGGTGAAATGGCCGGAGTCGGGATGCTCGGGCGGCTAAGCGGGGTTCTAGAGAACCTGTTGAAAGGAGGCAGAGAATCTATGAGTAGACACGGTCTGAGTTCTCGGAGCCCGCGTGAGATCCTCGCCTCACACCGTGACAACTTTGCGTTGAGCTTCGGGGAGATTGTTCGAATTGAAGTGCTGAAGGAAACCCTGACGACTAGGATAATGATCCTTACCGACCGAGACAAGCTGGAGTTTTACACGGGCGTTTCTCTGGACAAGATCGAGAATGTGCTTGGTAAGAATCTCAGAAGCAAGATGATAGTCAATCGTCGGTAAACTACGAACGTGGTCCGTTGGATTGATCCACAAAGGCAGACGATTGATAAGAGCTCTTCGCTGAACTATTAGTTCGAATCCCGATAAGTCAATATCCCCGATTGCACAGTGCATTTATTCAACTGTCAATGCGAGTCACCGGAACAGAACCAGCATGAAGAGCAGGCTGCGGACGTCCGTGCTTTTCATTCTCTCCCTTTTGGTGCTTCTAACGTCACAGATGGGTCCTCACGGACTAGTTCACATCGTCCAAGCATCGCCAAACTTGTCTCAGATCTACGTGTCCCCTGTCGCCACATGTTGCCAAGCAAATCAGACTACGTTCACAGTGAACGTCATGCTAAACCTCACTACTAGGGACGCGATCAATGTGATCGACGTTCGGCTGGACTACACAGGCTTCTGGTCTGTCTACACTAACCGGACAGGCATCATCCAGGCCCAAAGCATGGCGTACACGGGAAACATCTTCGGATCATCGGGTGACCTGCTCTTTGAATGCATGGACGCAGTCCAGTACATGAGCCATCCTTGTTCAAGCGACGACGGCAGCGCAGGACAGATCCATTTCGCCCAAGGAGGCAACACCGTGAATGGGCCCTTGACGGGTCAGCTGCTCTTCGCCGTCACGTTCGGGGTGCACGGGTATGGTAGCAGCTTCTTCACTTTTGATCGGAGTGACCTTGTCAATCCGAGCCCTGATCCGGCGAATCCTTCACTTCTGAATCCTCATTCTATCAGGGTGGTTAGGTCTGATGGAATCTTCGCCAACAATGGCCTCGGGGTTTTCTTCAACTATGCGCCCACCGTTTCATCTGTTATCTTACCGGGAGGAACGGTCATGTTCGATGCCGGTATGAGTTTCAATGCGACAGTAGCTACTCCGCTTCTCAACCCCAAGTTTACTTGGAATTTCGGGGACGGGACTCCGCAGTTGACCGATCAGCCGTCCGCCACAATCTCTCACATCTTCAATGCGCCTGGCTCTTACCGTGTCCAGTTGAACGTCACAGAATCGAACGGTGGGTCAAGCTCTATTGTCAGAAACCTGATCGTGGTGCCTGCCCTGGGCGGGATCTTGTTGACAGTTCGGAATGCTCTTGGCTCTCCTATAATCGGTGGGGTCCTCGTGCAGATTTTCAACAGTTCTTCCTTGACTCTGCCCTTGCTGAACAAGACTATCAGCAATGGGGGTCAAGTAAACTTCACAAGTCTCTCTTCGGGCAGTTATTTCTTGAAGTTCTCGGGTTCCGGCTACCAGGACTATTCCAAGACGGAGACTGTTGACCCTGGCTTGACAACCGTGGACAATGTCTACCTGCTCTCTACACCGATTCCTCCGCAGAATCTTACTGGGCTTATTATTTTGGTAGCTGTCATCATTGTCGGTCTGGTTTTCGGGACCATAGCCTTCATTGTCAGGAGGAGGCGTCTCCGTTCATCTTCACGAGTCCAAATCACTCGCTCGAAACGCTGAGCAATAGGAGAGATCTCTAACCCTATTTTCTCACCTTCTACGGCACAGACTGTTTTTTCAGTGATGTTCCCATGGGGAGTCGGAAAAGTCGACCCTATGTTTGTCCTCGGAATGCCGGAGGAAGATCTAGGAGGTTTGGGTACGGGCCCGGGTCCTGTATCGGAAAAGATAGATTGAGACGCCTATTAGAGCGACGACCGCCACTAGTATTCCTATGGGAAGAGTGAGATTGCCCGCGGACAGAAGGCCTTGCGACGAGGAATTGAGGTTCACTGGCGTCGTGGATCTGAGTAGGTTGTTTCCCGTGTTCTGTTCGCCAGAGACGCTAAGGATCTTGGCACCTAACACATAGGTGCCTGGAGTCCATCCCGAAGTGGCCCATGTGAGGGTGACGGTCGCATTTCCCCCTTGTTGGATTGTGACGTTCTGCTGGTCAACAGTCGTGTCTCCCACAAGAGCAACCACCGTGACTTGTTCTTGGAAGTTCCCCAGATCGTAAACGACAATAGTATACTTGACCTTGTCGCCGACAGTGGGAGAGCTTGTGTCTGTGGTTAAGGATCCTATTGATACATCGTGAAAGGTGGAGGGAGCTGCGACTGTGATCGCGACCGTTGTCTCATGGGTTAGCGCTCCTGGCGAGCTTCCATTCACAGCAGTAATTGTCACGGTGAGGGTGCCTGGATGGAAAGTTGGCGGGACGGTAATCGCAAGCGCGACCGCGCCAGCACTGTTGCTATTGTTGATCATGACGGTTGACACGTTGAAAGCCGTTGTGGGACCGGTCGGAGATACCGAGGCGGAGACGCTAAGGGTGCCGTTGAAGATTGACTGTCTCGTGAGGATGATGGTGACGTTTGCGCGGGATCCTGCCTGCACGGTCTGAAATTGGGGTGAGGCTGCAATTGCAAAGTCAGGCGCCTGCACGTGTACGACTAGGACTGCGGCGTGGAAGAGTTTTCCGGCTCGGCCTTGTCCGCCAAGGACTATAGTGTAGTCTCCGAGGACCGTGCCTCTTAGCTGACAAATTACGTCGGTGCTTTGACTTGTTCTTGAGTTGAAGACTATCAGTGAAGGCGCGCACGAAGCGGCGATACCTCCAGTGAGCGGACTGACAGATGTTGATAGGGTTACGTTCCCGAGAAAGCAGCAGGCTAAGGGGTCGTTTCTAACAGTGAAAGTGTATGATTGATTGATCCCCTGAGGAATGGAGATTGATTGCAACTTGGACGATACGCCAAAGTCCAGTGCGACAACACTGACGGTAATTCGGTGAGTAAGCTGAGCGCTCGTTGCAGTAATAGTGGCGCTGTAGGTCCCTCCAGTCGAAGCTGATACCGTTAGCGTTGCTGAAGAGTTGGACCCTCCAGGTTGGAGCATTAGTTGCGTGGCGTTCAGCGACGCGGCCAGTCCGGAGGAGGGCGAGACTGTAAGGCCTACAGTTCCAGCAAAACTCCTCAGGCTAGCCAATGTGAGTCTTGCACTTCCCGAAGAAGTCGCGTTGATCGTCACGGTTGCTGGGCTCGATGATATGGAAAAGTCGGGAGGAGGAACCATGAGATGTACAATCACCGAGTTTAATGGAAAGCTGGAGTTTGTTGTTGCGGTGACGGTGATGTTGTAATTTCCAGGTACCACTGTAGTTCCGACAGTAACGCTGAGAGTGGAAAAGTCCTGAATTCCCGCAGTGAGAGATATGCTTGTGGGAAATAGGGATTGAGTTGGCCCCGACGGATTCACGGACCCTGATAGCGTCACCGTGCCGCTGAAACCGTTCAGGCTTGTGAGAGTAATCAGTGAACTGTTGGACGCGCCATTGTCAGTGACCAGGGTCGGTGGGCTCGCGTCGATTGCATAGAACGGCAGATTGCTGAAACCAGCGCTCTGAGTTGTCTCAGGATCAGGCTGAGGCGTTCCCGATGTAATCGTAACACATACTGGCGTGTCGCTCGTTGGATTCGTCGGGCTCCCGCATCCCGTTTTGAAATCGATGGGAGTATTCTTGGTCGTCCCAGTGATATTGTAGGTGGCGCTGAACAATAGCCCGGTTGTCGGCGGGAAAGAGATAGTTCCTTGGGCCCCAATGTGGAGCGTGTCAGGACCGTCGAGGGCGGAGCAAGTGGTCCCCGGTTTAGGACGCCCTCCGATGCACTGCACCAATATAGAAGCGCTTGAGCCGATTATCGAGTTGGTCATATCCACCTTCCAGGGGTTGATGATCGTGTGATCTGCAACAAGGATTACTTCGAAACCGTTGAGAGCCGCCGAGCTGTTCACGAACACGCCTATTGTTATCTGGGTGTCCGATGGAGCTGCTGGTGTGAGAATCGGAGGGGTCTCCGGGCACTTGGTTCCCGTTGGGTCAGCGATGCAGACCAGTCCTGTTATGGCTCCGTGAGCAGGCAGAACCGTTTGGGAAAGATTGAGGGCTGAGGACAAGAGCAATAGGGGGATCATTGTTACAACTATTCCTTGGCTTCGGTTCAACTGTTTCTCGTCGCACCTGTCGATTTTCGAACATTCATCGAATTAGGAATTCATCAATATATGTCTTGGGAGAAAACCGTTAACACTTCAAAGAGCTTACATCTATTCCTCGCGTGGACTAAGGCCGCATCTGCGACTTCGGCGATCCCGATTCGATTCTTACATACTCGAAACACCCGTTCACTTCTTCAATTATGAGACGGGACGGTCTCTCGGGGAAAGACCTATACTGAACAATAACGTTCAACATGTTAGTTTGGCCCGTTCCAGGGAATCTGTCTTGCAAAGCAGGAGGCTGCGGCCGATCATCTCTGCTGCAATCCTCGTGGTACTCATTGCAATCGGGGCCTATTTCTTATTCGGCTACACTGCTGCCCAGGCCAAGCCTGTTATGGATTATCAGGCTCAGATCTCAATCCAGGTGGAGAACAACAACTCTAGCCAGATCAGGTTCATCGTTCCTCCAATGATAGGTAAAGCAGGAGGTGCATGGGTTAGTCATGCCTTGGACCAGTATGGTGTCGATTCAAACTATCCAGTCTACACAGACACGCCACCTGTAAACTACCCTGGTTATTCCGTCATACACGTAAGGTCGAACACAATCCACAGCTTCACTCTTGGCGACTTCTTCTCAGTCTGGGGATACCCGATCGGTGCCAATCAGACTCTCACGTTTCCTTCCCATCCACCCGATGGAGCAATCTGGTTCATGTGCGTCGGACCCTCATCAAACTCCTTGCGCCCTGGACTTTGGGGTGCGGAAGTCTTAACGAGCGACAATCCAATAATCCTGATCTATGGTAAGACCGGCTGCCTCTAGGTATCCCTAAGGGTTCCAAGAGTTTGTTGAACTATGGGAGTCTTCGCCGAACCGGCTCAAGCCTTGTCCGAGAATTCTTGTGGACTTTCGGGAGCGACAACCATGGGTCAGGCGGATGCTTCCTCCCCCAAACTTATATCGAGTCTAGGACCTATCTTTCGTAACGAAGGTTTACTCTAGTTGCGGCCGATAAGCATGGTTGTTCTCATTGGCCTAACTCTCGTAGCAAGTCTACTAGCTGTGCCGCAGACAGTTCTCATGGTACATGCAAATCCTGGAACAGGTACGGTATGCATCGAGGATTTCACTTCGGTACCAGTAACGGTTGCTGAGCCGTGCAATCACGTGTTATCGGGAACCACGCCCGTTGGGCCCACGTTTGACGGCCCTTTCGTTACGCCCAATCACCAGGTACAAATCGGCTTGTATGTCAACGGTTCAGATCCGTTGAATGGATGGGACATTACTCTTTTGGCCGATCATACTAAGTTAGTGCCCGTTAGCGTTGATCCTACTCATTCTCTCGTTGGCCCCGAGAATATTGCGGGGGCCAGTCTTTCCGTAGTTGTCTTATGTCTGCAGGGTGTCTCGAAGACGGGTAATTGTCTCGCAACTGACACGATCGACACCTTACACTATTCCGTCGTAGGTGGTAAGACCACTGGTGTCTCTAGCGGTCTGCTCTTCACTGCCATGTACAATATTACAGGAACAACTGCGGCTGGTGGCATTAGCCTTGGTTATCAGAGTGGCTGCGCGGGTTCGCAAAGTATTCCAGGATCATGTATTGCAATACTCACCGGTACGCCTAACCCTGCTTCTGAGACTTCGATGACCGCAACCTTCGACAACAGTGGTACGCCGTCGACAGGCGGCACCGGCACCTCCGGGGTTCCCTTCATTACAGCATCCTCTAGTACCAACAGCCTGACACTTCTCCTAGGACAGTCAGGGCCAGTCACCATTACCGCTACTGCCCAAAACGGTTGGCCTGGACCCGCGGCGTGCGCTCCACCCACACTGGGCTGCAGCACGGACAGCATCCTCTTCACAGAAGCACACAGTTCTAGTCTCACCGTGGGCCTTGCGCCGGGAACAACATGTGTCACGTTTGGAACTTCGTGTTCAACACCGGCAATCAATATCAAGGCACCCACCACGAAAGGGAACTATTCCGTCACCTTCTTTGCGAACTATGTCGCTAACAGCTTTACAACTGGCCAGAACAATACCCTAGATGCGCCAGTCAGCGTATTCATCAGGGTCACAGATTTCACCTGGACCCTCTCGGCTAGCTCCGTCAATGTTGTATCCGGCGCCCCGCTCACAACGCTTCTGACTGGTACTGTCACAAGTATGAACGGGTTCGCCGGGACTGTCACACTGACTTCGATACCTGTTAGTGGCGTGACTGTCAGCTTCAGTCCTACATCCGTTCCGGTTGCCGCTGGCGGTAGCGCGACCACCCAGATCTCATTAAACACCACTCTTCCTCCAGGCGGCACTGCGACGGTCATAACCAGAGCTACCACAACGGGACCGATTACCGTCAAGCTAGCCCAGGTGAGAGTCAACGCTGTTGCAGGTACTCTTGACCCGACCACGATCGTGGTAACATGCACACCTGGATCTGTAGTTGTAGGATCTGCTACTTCATGCTCTGCCACCGTGACCGACACTTCTGCGACCCCGACGGATCCGAGTGGCACCGTCACGTTCTCTAATGGCGGTGCTGCTGGAAGTTTCTCTCAGACTACATGTACCCTGACAAATAGTGGTACGAACGCTGCTACATGCGTGACCAGTGTATCCTACACTCCTTCCAGCGTCGGGACGGGTACTCAATCGATAACTGGCACGTACGGTGGAGACTCGACCCATGCAAGTTCCACATCGACAACGTTCACTCTTACGGTGACAAAGGCAATTCCAGTTGTTGTAACAGTGATCAAGGATTCTGCTAATACCGCTGTCACCTCCGTGACTGCTGGGGATGCAGTCCATGATACTGCGACCATGACTGGATTCCAGCCGGGAGGCACAGTGACGTATACTCTATTCAGTAACGGCGCGTGCACAGGCACAAGCACGACCATATCTTCGGTCACAGTTACTGCAGGTGTAGTTCCAGACTCCATGCAGACTATGCCTTCAACCCCAGGATCCTACAGCTTCAACGCCACCTACAGCGGTGACATGAACAACAATCGTGCGACTAGCGCCTGTGAACCACTTACCGTCAATCCGCCTACACCTGACTTTACGATCAGTGCCAGTCCTACTAGCACGACCATCGTCCCTGGGGCAAGCGGCAACTCCGCCATAACGGTGACTGCGACTAACGGTTTCACAGGTGACGTGTCTCTAAGCTCGAGCGCGCCCATAGGACTTACAGCTACTCTTACTACTTCCTCCATTTCAGGATCTGGCACATCTACATTGACAATCTCAGTAGGTCCCAGTGTAGCCCCTGGATCGTACAAGGTCAACGTGACTGGTACTAGCGGTTCCCTTGTACACCTTGTCAGTGTCCAAGTGATCGTGTTTGACTTTTCAGTCATAACTGGCCAGACGACCGTGAGCCAATTGGATGCTGGTACAAGTGCAAGTGTCACGATCACGGTGGCTTCACTCGGTGGCTCGTCTGGAACAGTTTCTCTGACCAGTGCTGCTGATGCGGGCCTCAGTTGTAGTCTAGCTCCGACCAAAGTCACCGTGGGACCCAGCGTTTCCGCACTGTCGATGTTAGCCTGCAGCGCAACACAATGGGGCAACTACAATGTTACAGTCTTAGGAAACAGTACTTCACTCACGCACTCTACTGTCAAGATCCTGTTCCAGGTTGTGGACTTCGGCATCACTGCAAGCCCCATCATCGTGCCGCCAGTCAACCTCGGCACTACCGCCACCTCGACCATTACGGTCACTGCTTTGAATGGCTTCGCAAGGGGCGTTTCACTGTCTGGATCATCCACCGGCGAGCTCATCATTATCTTCAGTCCCACCAATGTGGTAGGTGCTGGTTCTTCCACGCTCAGTGTCAGCGCTTACGCGCCGGCCGACTATACGGTGACTGTCATTGCTGGCGAGGGTGGTCTGACACACAGTGTCTCAGTGAAATTCTCGTTTCTCGGACT
>Ga0066706_10000219_pt1 | contig 15665 bp, 11 predicted proteins | sample GraSoiAngelo_155_FD_67274 | JGI IMG/M metagenome (GOLD analysis project Ga0066706, IMG submission 67274) | Grasslands soil microbial communities from the Angelo Coastal Reserve, California, USA - 14_1009_13_30cm | ecosystem: Environmental > Terrestrial > Soil > Grasslands | place: USA...
GTCTGACAAGGGGGGATTCTGTCGACTACACCTGCTTTTCGCGCACTTCCGGGAGCCCCCGTCCAGCGGATGCATTCAGCGCCGAACTGCATCCGGACGGACACTAGCACCTGCCGCTCGTTGATCGGGAGAGGTCCCGAGTGATACCGGCTCACCACCGGTGTCGGCCCAGCGCCGCGCCAGGAGGCCGTAGCCCTTGATCTCGGATCACGCCCTGCCGCCCCGAACTTCCGCGTTCGAGGCGTTTCACAGGACCCGCAGGACGGGGTAGGCCGAACGCGGTGTCAAGGGTAAACTCATTTCCGGAAAACGCGCCAAGCCGTACTTTGATGCGGGCTCGAGAAACACGGCCAAGGCGGCTCCGCTGTCCGTCGTGACGGGGACCAGCACGTAATCGTTCAGCGGCCGGTCTTCGGCGTCCACGCGCAGACTCAGTTTGCGCGGTGAACCGTTCGGCCGTTTCGGGGGCTTCAGGCCTTCGATCCAATAACGCTCGATCCCGATGCGGTTACGAGCCGACGTTTCGAGGGCGAAGCCGTGTCGTCCTAGCACCTCCAGCAGCGCGTGCAGGGTGCGAGGCACCGCATATGCCCTGGGCAGGCTCACCCGCCAGCGGGCCTCGAGTTGTGGCGTGAACGGGCCGGGCAGCGCCACGGCGCCGATCTGGCCGGAGTCTGCGTTCGCAAACTCGAGCGTGCACGGACTGGGAACACGGCGATAGACACAACGAACGGGCACCGACTCGTTGGCCGGTCGGCGCGAGGCATCGGTCAGCAGAGCGGCGTTCTCCTGGGCCCAGCGAACGATGAGGCTCAACGCCCTTTCCATGCCTACGAGCACGTGTGCCTTGGCCGCCGGAGGGTCTCCCCGCGACCAGCGCCGGCCCTCCACCAAGACCGTCGGAAGCCGGTAGCGCAGCGCCAGCGCATTCCGCGCATCGACGACATCGGGTGTGCTGTGGCGGACCCTTCCCTTCTCGGTGACCCGCGTATAGCGCGCGCTCCGATAGCCGGCAGCGTCTAACGCGCTCAGGATGGGTTGCAGCAGACGAGTCCCCTCCTGGCCCAGGGCCGGGTGTTGCGCCGCCGGGTGCGTGGGCACATCTAGAAACACATCGTGGCAGTAGATCAGCTGCCGGGCGAGCAAATGGCGGCGTCGCGGAGGAAAGTCGTGCACATCCACGATCAGATGGGGACGCCAGCTGCGGACGAACCGATGTAGCGTCCGCGTTTCCGCGCTGGCAAGCCGCAGATGATCCCGATTGAGATCCGCCCTGCGCGCGTTGGTGCGGGTGCGCCGCGCCGCCCCATCAGGATTGACTTCGGGCACTACGGCGACCGCGACCGGAACGGACGAGTCCACCTGGGGCGGGCCGGTGCGCGCGTACCGCTGGACGGCCTCCTGGGCCCGGTGCTCGTCCCCATGCTGTCTGGCCATCATCAAGATCCGAAGGGGAGCTGCCTCAGCGCGTGGATACAGCACCCAAATGGGTCTTCCTTCTTCCGAATGCCCGATTAGACAGCGTTTCATGCCGCTGTCTGCGGTGTCGAACCACCGCCCGTACGGGAGCCGGGCGATTCCCCTTCCGTTGCCAACAGTTCCGCGTATTGCTCGCGCAAGAGCAGTTCGTCGGGCGTACTCTCCGCGACAACGCGCCCCCCGTCCCCATCCCGCTGCGGTGTCGAACCATCGCGCGTTCGGGCGACGGACGCCTGCCCTTCCGTTGCGAACAGCTCCGCATATTGTTCGCAGCGCAAGAGCAATTCGTTGTGCGTACCTTCCGCGACCACCCGTCCCGCGTCCAAGAGCACGATCTTGTCGGCGAGACAGATGGTGCTCTGGCGATGGGCGACCACTACGACCGTCACTTCCCCGCGGAGTCGCCGGAGCGTCTCGACGATGACAGCCTCGGATTCGGTATCCTGCGCGGAGGTGGGCTCGTCCAGGAGGAGGATGCGCGGGCGGGTCAGCAGCGCCCGCGCAATCGCCACGCGCTGGAGCTGCCCCGTGGAGAGGCTGCGACCGGCCCGGCCCACGCGGGTGTGAAACCCGTCTTCGAAAGTCTCGATGAACTCCAGAGCTCCGCTTACCGCGCAGGCCTCCTCGATGTCCCGGAGCGACGCATCCGGCCGTGCCATTAGCAGGTTTTCGAGAATGGTGCCGCTGAATAGTATCAGCTGTTGCGGGACGAGAGCCACCTGAGACCGCAGGGACTGCAGGGTGACGGTCTCCAGAGCTTGCCCGTCGATGAGTACCCGCCCGTGCGGGGGATCGTAAAGCCGCGGGATGAGCCGCATCAGGGAGCTCTTGCCGGCACCGTTGCGCCCGACGAAAGCCGTGAATTGCCTCGGCTCGATCGTGAGGTTGACCTGCTGCAGGACTGCTTGCAGGCCATAGGTAAACGATACGTCGCGGAACGTGATCTTCCCCTCCTGGATGCGGATCGGCCGGGCATCGCTGTGGACTGGAACGGAGGAGGGTGTCGCGAGGATGTTTTGGATGCGCTCCAAACTGACCAATCCCAAGTGGTAGGTATTGACGATGTCGGTAAAACGGCGGAAGGGGCGGTAGGCATAATCGGTAAAACCGGTGAAGACGAGAAGGGTGCCCAGGGTCATCGTGCCCTCCAGCACGCGCAAGCCGCCTTGCCACCAGACGAGGGCCAGTCCCAGGCTTGTCGTGAACCAGATTGTGCAGCGGATGCGAGCGGTGATCCGCTCTGAGGTCAGAGACTCCGCTTCCAGGCGATCGGCTGCCTCATCGAAACGAGCGATCGCCGCCGTCTCCGCGTGGAGGGCCTGGATCGCCTCGACACCGTCGAGATGCTCCTTGGCGACGGTCGTCAGGTCGGCATGACGCTCGTGGATCTCTTGGTTCACGGCATGCAGCCGTTTCCGGAGATACTCGGTGGCGACCCACTGCGGTGGCACGATGGACAGGGCGATGAGGGCCAACACGGGGTCAATGACGAAGAGCATGACGAGGGGATAACCAGCCCGCACGACGTTCGTCACCGACCGAATGAAGACCTGGCCGGTAAAGCCCCTCATCCGGGCGGTGTCCTGGAGAGCCCGGTCCAGCAGCTCGCCGGCGCCGTGGCGCTGGTAATGGTCAAGCGAGAGCCCCATGACTTTCGTGAACACGGCCCGGCGTTGCTCATTCACGAACGCCCTGTCCAAGTGGGCGACCAGCAGCGTCGAGACGTACGCGCTGACACCGTACGCGACCGCCAAGGCCAACAAGCCGAGGGAAGCGATCTGCAAGACCTCCAGGGGCGCGCGGCTGGACCATCCGAAGCCGAACAGCGACATCCCCTTGCCCTTGCCATGCAGCCCATCCACGATGACGCCGGCCAGGACCGGCACCTGTAGGGGGATGAGTTCCCACAGACCGCGCGCCAAGAGGACCGCAGCGAACAAAACTTTGTGCCTGCGCAGGAAGGACCACTCGAGCTGGAGATGAGAGCGCGTCACGAGGCCGAGACCCGACAATCGCGGAGGACCGCTTCCGCCAGCTCATCGCCAGGACCCACGGACGACTTTATGCATGCGTGACTGTGCGTGGCGCACTCGCGCATCGCGAGAGGCGAAGTGGTAACGCGGCCGGAGACCGCCACGACCCGATGGCCCTGCGAGGCGAGCTGGGCCAGGGCAAAGAGCGCGGAGGCCGCGCAAGGCGCCGCCAGAACAACACCGGCGACACGGCGGCGGATCGCTTCGTGCTCCAGCAACAGCTTTGTCTCGCGCTGCAACAGTCCATCCGCGAGCTCCATGACGACGATGTCCGGCCGGACCCGGGCAGCATCGGCGGTCATCCGCTGGAAAAGCTCGAGCAGTTCCTCTGGCTCAGCCAAATACGTGGACGGGAAACCGTAGTCACTGAAATCGCGGACGTCGTGGGCGCCCGCGGCCAGCATTTCAGTCTGATCCTTCTGACAGACACTTCCAGTTAGCTTGCACGCGGCCACCCGCGCACCCCGCCACAGGAGGGCCTTGACGAGTTTCGCCGCGACGGTCGTCTTGCCGCTATTCATGGCGGTGCCCACGATGAGAAGGACATTCGTTGGTCCCGCCTCGGCGACGGAACCCTGCCGGTGCAGCGCTTTGAGGTTCAGCCGCTGATCGGCTTCATCGGCCACGAACCCCATGAATCGGAGCGTGGTCGGGGGTCGCACCTCGCGGTGCCGGGACAGCACTGTGCCGATCATCCCCGCATCGGTCAGGATGTGCAGCTCGTCCGTCGTGCGGACCTCCGCCTCGTACGCATCCGTCGCGTAACGGTTCCCGAACACGCCGACCAGGAGGTCACCGGGGTACAGGCGCTGCTTCGCATCCGGCCGGGTCGAAAGACGGGTGTGTTGACCAACCTCCACGACTTCGACGAGGGCCACGTCTCCGACACGGGGGGTCGCGCTCTCGTGACCGAGGAGTCGATAGCGCCGGTCCGCTTTTAGGGTGCGGCAGGACCACGTCCATTTCACCTCCGGACTAGACACCAGATTGGCAATCTCCGCGCACGCGGATCGCCCGTCCGGAGCTCGGCTTATCGCAGGCGCGGCCATTGTGTATGCCATTGGGTAGTCTCTCCTCTTTATGGTTTGAAGGGTCTGGAGTAGACCTTTGGCAGGCGCCAGCCTCCGACCGGGTACAGCCGAGCCTCTCCCCAGCCTCGCAAGGCCGTAAACCACGCTACGAGCCGTTCCACGTCGAAGAACGAGGCGAAAAGAATACCGGAGAGCTGATAGCGAAACTTGATCCCCATGATGAAATAGACGCCCCAGTGCATCAGGAAGGCACTGAGGGCCCACCCCCGCGCGAGCCGCATGTTCAACAGTCCGACTGGCGCACCCAGCTCTAACACGAGGGTCACGACCGCCAAGATCGTGAACAGCCACACCTCGTCGTAGAGGACATAGAACAGGGGAGACCCTGCGTCGCCCAGCACTTCCTTGCGGAGGGCGTCGGCGGCCACCTGACTGCGCAGCGCTTCGCCGTTCGCCCAGGATGCCCCCAGCGGACCCATCACCTTGGCCACTCCGGTCACGAGGTAGCAAAGCACTGTGACGGTGCAGATCAGCCGGATGGGCCAGCCATACTGCCAGCCGGCCGCCAGGTCCCGCCTCGCTCTGCCGCCGCCCCGGCGGCGCGAATCCAACGACAACGCATCCGCCGCCGGCGCCAGAGCGAGGATCAATACGTGCAGAACGACGAGGTTTTCGGAGTGGTAGATCATCGACCACGAGTTGCGGTAGGAGCTGATCCACCACAGAAGTGCGGCAAACAATGGTCCCGTGAATCGGTAACACCAGCCGAGGATAAACGGGACATTCGCGACGAGGGTGGCGATGATCAGCCCCTGGCACACCACGGGGGGAAGGGGTTGGTCGAGGATGGCGACGACGCCCACCGGCTGGAACAAGACGGGCGACGTATGGCCGATCTTGGTCCACTTCTCGTAGTGCGATCCCACGAGGTAGAAGGCGAACGCGCCGATCAATATCCGCAGTACAGACAGCCGTGCCGCGGGTGCTTCCGCGAACCAGAATTGGTCGAGGACCCCGAGGAGCCGCCTCACGGCTTGCCTACTGGGGTCTGCTGTAAGGCGGCCCGGTAGGAGACGGGACAAGAGGCGCGCACGAGCTCCGAAACGGGCCCCTTGTCGCCGACAAAGTACTTTGCGAACTCGTACGCACCCGTGACGATCTGAACCGTCACGATCTCGGTGGTGGGCGGTTCAATTGCCTCCGCAACTTGCGCTGCGACGTGTCGGCACAGTGTGTGCGCTCTGTTTCGCCGGATGAGCTTGTCGATCTGGCGACGAGTCTGGTTGAAGCCTCCCTCGCCAGCGAACTCGTGAGAGATCAAGTGCCGGTTGCCTTGCGCATCGAGGCCCACCAGGTAATTGACCTTGTACAACCGGCTACGCTTCTGTGAGAACATCGGGTAGTAGGAAAAGGGGAAGCTATCCCCCCGGGCCCCACCTTCCGTGTCTATACCTCGCTTCGTTCGCCAGTTTTGCATGATCGGCGCGAGAGTTGCGCCGATCAGCAGTAGGCTGAACAGGCCGGCGGCCCCTTTTCCCAGAAGGGACCGACGTGAGCAGCTCGATGTCGAGGCACTGCTCAAGTCGGCATGATCGAGCCGTGACTCGAGCTCAGTCATCCGGGATCTATTCGATCGACATGAGTCGCTGGGCGGATGCCCAGCAGGTGCCGAAGACAAGGAACCGGGACGAGCAACGGGTGTCAATACCGGAGATCGGGTCGATACTCTGAATGGTTCTTCCGGCTTCAGTGATGCCAAAGAGGCTGCGGCCTTGGAGCGTGCTTGACCGTCTGCCTTTGCCCTGTGACGCTAACTGCCTGAACTGGCAGAAGAACGGCTCGGTAAGGGCGGCGACGAATCGAGCCGACGCAGCCCTCGTTGCGGGCCTACTCACGGTTCTACCCACACGAGATCATGGAAGAGCCCTCTGAATGTCATCGTCTGTTCATAGAGCTGTACGTTGCGCTACGCCGCCCTCGTAGCCCACGTGCATTAGGTTCCGGTCGCTCGAGTCCGTCGGGCGCGTGCCTTCTCCCCGAAAGACGGGCTTGCCAGCCCGCGACGCAGCATCGTAGACTCCGACGTCGTGACCGGGATAGTCGAGCGTGGCGTGCCGGTAGTCGCCGCTCTGGTGCTCTCGGCCGGGTCGCTCGCCGCGGGGGAGCCGACATGCGTGGTCACATACGACGCTGACCAGGTCACGGTGCACGCGAGGCGGGTAGCCCTCGCCGACGTCGTGCGAGAGATCGGACGGCAGAGCGGTGCCGAGGTCGTGGGTCATGTGCGCAAGCCACGCGACGTGAGCCAGGAATTCGACGGAGTGCCACTCGTCGAAGCGCTCGCGCGGCTGCTCGAGGAGCAGAATTTCACGCTGCGCTACGGCCCGGAGGGCAAGTTGCGGACGATCACCCTCCTCGGCGAGCCGCTGGCGGTCGCTGCGGCGCACCCGACGCAGGCCGACGCGAGCAGCGGAGGCAAGCCGGCATCGGGGCGGCCGCACCGGCATCATGGCGTGCGCGCCTCGCGAGAGACGTTCCCGGATGGGCAGGTGCGGGTGTCGGTTGCGGGCACGGACACGGGCGGCGCCATGAAAGGATCGGCTCGGCTCGGCTCGCTCTCCGAGCAGGGAGGGACGACGCAGGAGGTGGCGAGTCAGGAATTGCCGGCGCCCGATGTGCTCGACCGAAGCCTTCGCCGCCGCTTTCTCGACATGCTCACTCAGATGGACGAGTCTGCTCTCGCCGATTACTTCGCGACGCCGGAGGGCCAACGCACGCAGGCGTTCCTGGAGGACCTCGCTGCGCACCATCCGAGTAGCCACTCCAGTGAAAAGGCCACCGGTATCCTCGGCAAGATCCCCGGGCAGGCAAGCCAGGGGCCGCAGGCCCCGGCTCCGCGCCCGAAGTAGAATCCAAACCTCACGTCGGGCCGCGAAACTGACGCCTAGCGGGTATGGGCACTCCCTCAGGCGCGTGCCACATGTGCGGCCGGCGCCCTGGAGCGTTCAGTCCAGCAGTTCGCGCACATCCCGCAAGAACGGCGCGCGGTCGTCCTTGGGCGAGACCACCGGGCTCTCGATGGGCCAGCGGATGGCGAGGTCTGGGTCGTTCCACCGCAACGCCCGGTCGCAGGAGGCCACGTACGCGTCGGTGCACTTGTAGAGGACGTCCGCGTCCGTCAGCGCGCAGAAGCCGTGTGCGAATCCCGGCGGAACCCAGAGCTGAGTCGGGCGGTCGCTCCACAGCTCGATGCCCACCCACCGGGCGAAGTGCGCAGAGCTCCGCCGGAGGTCCACGGCCACGTCCAGGATCCGACCGCGCAGGACCTGCACCAGCTTCCCTTGCGGACGCGGCTGCTGGTAGTGCAGGCCGCGCACCACGCCCTTTCTCGAGCGGGAGAAGTTGTCCTGCACGAAACGCGTGGGCAGGCCGAGGCTCTGGTACCGTCCGTCGTTGAAGATCTCGAAGAACTGGCCTCTCTCGTCCGGATACACGTCGAGCTCCAAGAGGAGGACGCCCGGCAACTCCGTCTCGCTGACTTTCATCGCGACTCGTCGTCTACGACCCGGCGCAGGTAGACGCCGTACGAGCTGCTCTTCATGGCTTCCGCGAGCTTCGTGAGCTGGCCGAGATCGATGAACCCCTTGCGGAAGGCCACCTCCTCCGGGGCGCAGACCTTGAGCCCCTGCCGTTGCTCGAGGATCTCGATGAACTTCGAGGCTTCCATCAAGGCCTCGGGCGTGCCGGTGTCGAGCCAGGCGAGCCCCCGGCCCAGGAGCTCCACGCGCAGCTGCCCCCGACGGAGGTACTCCCGGTTCACGTCCGTGATCTCGTACTCGCCGCGAGCCGAGGGCCGCAGGCTCGTGGCTATGTCGACCACCTGGTTGTCGTAGAAGTAGAGGCCCGTCACCGCGTAGTTGGATCGCGGCGCCTTCGGTTTCTCCTCGATGCTGAGCGCCCGCCCCTCATCATCGGTCTCGACCACGCCGTAACGCTGCGGGTCCCGGACCTGGTACGCGAAGACGGTGGCGCCGGGCCGCTCGCCGGTGGCGGCCTGGAGCCGTTCGCTCAAGCCGTTCCCGTGGAAGATGTTGTCACCGAGAACGAGCGCGACGCTGTCCGCGCCAACGAACGAACGGCCAATCGTGAAGGCCTGGGCGATCCCTTCGGGTTGCCGCTGCTCCGCGTAGTCGAAGCGAACGCCCCATCGCTCTCCCGAGCCGAGGAGGTCGCGGAAGCGCGGCAGGTCCTGCGGGGTCGAAATGACGAGGATCTCGCGGATTCCTGCCAGCATCAGCGTTCCGAGCGGATAATAGATCATCGGCTTGTCGTAAATCGGCAGGAGCTGCTTGCTCACGACGGTCGTCAAGGGATGGAGGCGCGTTCCCGACCCGCCGGCGAGTACGATTCCCTTCACGTTCCTTCCCTTCCTCCTTCGCTTTTGGCGCGGAGCGTACCACCTGTCGCAAAACGCTCGCAAACCCCGCCAGGTGCCTCGAGCGCTGGCGCGAACGTCGACGCGGTCTACCCGCGATGTGCGCCGATGGAAGGAACCGGCCCGGGTCCGGCTCGTCAGCGCGCGACCGACGGCGGCCCGCCGATCCGTCCGGCCCGCGGCCCCCGTGGCCTGAGCGCCTGGCGCAGCTCGCGCTTGCGGAGCCGGATTGCGTCGGGCGTCACCTCGACCAGCTCGTCCTCGTCGACCCACTCAAGCCCGTCCTCCAGCCCCATCGCCCGGTTCGGGACGAGGCGCACCGCCTCGTCGTGGCCCGCGGCGCGCATGTTCGTGAGCTTCTTCTCGCGGCAGACGTTGACGTCGAGGTCGACGTCGCGCGAGTACTCGCCCACCACCATGCCCTCGTAGACCGGCGTGCCGGCGGGGACGAAGAGGACGCCGCGCTCCTGGAGGTGGAAGAGCGCGTAGGGGGAGGCGACGCCCTCGCGGTCGGCCACCATGGCGCCGTTGGTACGCGCGGGGATCGGCCCCTGCCACGGGGCGTAGCCGTTGAAGAGGGCGTTCAGCGTGCCGGTGCCGCGCGTGTCGGTCAGGAAGTGCGAGCGGAAGCCGATCAGCCCGCGCGACGGCACGCTGTACTCGATGCGCACCCGCCCGCCGCCGACGTGCTCCATGCGCCCCATGACGGCGCGGCGCACGCCGAGCAGCTGCGTCACGATACCGACGTACTGCTCCGGCACGTCGATCAGCACGAGCTCCATCGGCTCCTCGAGCACGCCGTCGCGCTCGCGGACGACGGGGGCCGGCTTGGAGGCCTGCAGCTCGAAGCCCTCGCGCCGCATCGTCTCGATCAGGATGGCGAGCTGGAGCTCGCCGCGCCCGAGGACGCGGAAAGCGTCGGCGGTGGCCGTTTCCTCCACCCGGAGGCTCACGTTTCGGCGGCTCTCCTGCCGGAGGCGCTCGCGCAGCTGGCGCGACGTCACCTGGCTTCCGGAGCGGCCCGCCCACGGGCTCGTGTTGACGACGAAGACCATGGCGATGGTCGGCTCGTCGATCCGGATCGGCGGCAGCGCCCCGGGCCGCTCGCGGTCGGCGACCGTCTCGCCGATGCGGATGTCCTCGATGCCCGCGATCGCCACGATGTCCCCGGCGAGCGCCCGCTCGAGCTCGATGCGCTTGAGCCCGTGCCAGCCGTAGAGGCGCGTCAGCTTGCACGGCACCTGCGAGCCGTCGAGCCGACAGAGCGTGTAGGGGCCGGCGGCGAGCTCGCCGGAGACGATGCGGCCGATGGCGAGCCGCCCGACGTAGTCGTCGTAGCCGAGGTTGTTCGCCTGGAAGCGCACCGGCGCGTCCGGATCGTGGGGCGGCCCGGGCAGCGCGCGCACCATCGCCCGGAAGAGGGGCCCGAGGTCCGTCCCCTCCACGGCAAAGTCCGCGGTCGCCGTGCCGGCGCGCGCGTTCGTGTAGACGACGGGGAACTCGAGCTGCGCCTCGGTCGCGCCGAGGTCGATGAAGAGCGCGTAGAGCTCGTCGAGCACGGCCGCCGGCCGCGCGTCGGCGCGGTCGATCTTGTTGAGGCAGACGACGGGCGGGAGGCCGGCCTCGAGCGCCTTCCCGAGCACGAAGCGGGTCTGGGGCAGCGGCCCTTCCGAGGCGTCGATCAGGAGGAGGACGCCGTCCACCATGGTGAGCGTCCGCTCGACCTCGCCGCCGAAATCGGCGTGTCCCGGCGTGTCGACGATGTTGATGCGCACGCCCTCCCAGATGACCGAGGTGTTCTTCGCGAGGATGGTGATGCCGCGCTCGCGCTCGAGCGCGAAGGAGTCCAGGACCCGCTCGGCCACCTGCTCGTTGGCCCGGAACACGCCGGTCTGGTGCAGCATGGCGTCGACCAGCGTCGTCTTCCCGTGGTCGACGTGCGCGATGATGGCGACGTTGCGCACGTCGGCGCGGCGCGGGAGCGTCAGGGTGCGAGCCGGAGTGGACACGGTCCGCGCATCCTGACGGGCCGGGCGGGGCGGGTCAATCGGACGCGGCGCGGAGACTGGTGCCGAACACCGGCATGACGGCGCACGTGGTGGCCGCCGCCCGACGTAGCAGGGCGTCCTGCCGCCTGCGCCCCCGTCCCGTGGAGCCACTCATCACCCGCATCCTCCGCGGCGCCGACTCGATCGCTGTGCGGCTTGCGCAGCGCGCGGCGCCAGAACGACGAATCATGTGGACGCGGATCTCGCGCCGGTGGTAGCGTCGTCTCGGGCGGGAGTGACGATGTCCGCCAGGCCACCCGACCAGGACGAGTTCGACACGCTGTCGCGACGCGACTTCGTGCGCACGTCGGTCCTCCTCGGCGGCGGGAGCCTGGCCGTCACCGCCGGCGTCGACGCCGTGCCGCGGGCGGGCCAGGCGGCCGACCGCGGGGGCGAGGGCGTATCGCGCGGCCCGGCGCTCGACGTGCGGGACTTCGGCGGCATCGGCGACGGCAGGACCGCGGACACGCGGGCGATCCAGCAGGCGATCGACGCGGCCCATCGCCTGGGCGGCGGCCTCGTGCAGCTTCCCGCCGGCACCTGGCGGAGCGGCACGCTCGCGCTCCGCAGCCGCGTGACGCTCGAGCTGACCCCCGGCGCCGTCCTCCTCGCGAGCCCGGACGACGACGACTTCGCTCCGCCCGAGCGGCTCCCCTTCGCCAGCGGGTCCGACGTCGAGACGATGGACTTCGCCAACGCGCTCCTCGCCGGGCACGACCTCGAGCGCGTCGCCGTCGTGGGTGGCGGCGTCATCGACATGAACCGGCGCCGCCGCCTCGGCCCGAAGCCGATCGCCCTCAAGCGCTGCCGCTTCGTGACCGTGAAGGGCGTCACCATAGTGCACGCGCCGAACTACTGCGTCAGCCTCGGGGGCTGTGAAGACGTGCTCGTCGACGGCGTGACGATCCGGGACGCCCACGCCGACGGCATCGACCCCGACTGCTGCCGGCGGGTGCGCATCGCCAACTGCGACATCGAGTCGGACGACGACGCGCTCTGCCTGAAGACGAGCTTCCTCCTCGGGGAGCGCGGCGTGACGGAAGACGTGCTGGTCACGAACTGCCGGATGCGGAGCCCATCGAACTGCTTCAAGCTCGGCACGGAGAGCACGGGCGACTTCCGGCAGATCGTGCTCTCCAACTGCGTGTTCAGCGGCTCGCCGACCGAGCGCCACGACCCGGCGGCCGCCGAGGGCGGGGGGGTCGCCATCATCACGGTCGACGGCGGCAGCGTCGACGGCGTGATGATCTCCAACGTGGTGATGACCGGCGTCCCGGCTCCGCTCTTCATCCGGCTCGGCGACCGGGGGCGTGACCAGGCGGGGCCGACGCCCGGCCGGCTCCGGAACGTCTCGATCAGCGGCGTGCTGGCCGTGGGCGCCAGCGCCACGGGCTCGATCGCCGGCCTTCCCGGCCACCCCGTGGAGCGGATCAGCGTCGAGAACGTGCGCATCACGGCCGCGGGCGGCGCACCGCACGCGACCGGCCTCGACGTGCCGGAGCGCGCGGCGGATTACCCGAAGGTCTCGATGTACGGGCCGCTGCCGGCCCTCGGGCTCTACGTGCGTCACGCCCGGGACGTGATGCTGCGCAACATCGAGCTGGCCGTCGAGGGCCCCGACCCGCGGCCGTCGCTCGTCGCCGACGACGTCGCGGGACTCCATCTCGCTGGCCTCACCGGTCCGTCGGCGAACGGTCGTGGCCCGGTCGTGTGGCTGAACGACATCCGTGGCGGCCTGGTGCACGGCAACGTGGTGCCCGAGGACACAGGCGTTTTCCTCCGCGTGACGGGTGAGAACACGAAGGGCGTCGCGCTCGTCGGCAACGCGTACTGGACGCCGGGTCCGGTCGAGCTCGCGCCGGAGATCACGCCGAGGGCCGTCATGCAGGTGGCCGGCGGCGGCAGCGAGGGCGGCACGCCCACAGCGGATCGGCCGCGGGCCCGGAACCCGAGCTAGGGTGCTGTCCGCGAGATCGCCTTACCGCGAGGCTGCTCGGTTCTTTGCGATCCGGACGTGCGGGTGCTACGCACGGCCGGTGCGCGCCGCCGTCGCTGCTGCCGCGATCGTCGCGCTGGCCGCGGCCTGCACCCACGAACCGGCCCTCGTCTCCCGACCGGCCGGAGCGCCCGACTCGGTCGTCCTCCGCAACGTGCGCGTGTTCGATGCGCCGCACGCCGCGCTCCTCGAGGGACCGCGCGACGTCGTCGTGCGCGACGGGCGGATCGCGGCCATCGTGCCGCTCGGGGCCGGGGCGCCGGGCCTTCCGGCGATCGATGGCGCGGGTGGCACGCTCCTGCCCGGGCTCGTCGACGTCCACACGCACACCGGCTCCACGCCCGGTCCTCCCTGGCGGGTCAGCACGCTGCCCGACGTCGCCGACAACCTCGCCGCCTACCTCTATGCCGGCGTGACCACGGTCCTCGACCTCGGGGGTCTCAGCCCTGCGGTCTTCCGCGAGCGCGAGCGCCTCGCGACGGGTGCGCGGCTCGGCCCCCGGCTCTACGCCGCCGGCCCCGTCTTCACCGCGCCGGGCGGGCACCCGGCCGAGGTGCTCCGCGCCGGGCTGCCCTGGTACCTCCGCTGGTACGTGCTGCCGCGCGCGACGCGCGAGGTGGCGACCCCCGACGACGGCCGGCGCGCCGTCGCTGCGCTCCTCTCGGAGCGACCGGACATCCTGAAGCTCGCGATCGACGCGGGCGCCCGCGACGACGTTCCCCGGCTCCGTAGCGAGACGATCGCGGCGGTGATCGCGGCCGGCCACGCCGCAGGCGTGCGGTCGATCGCCCACATCGGCAGCTCGGCCGAGGCGATCGACGCCGTCCGGGGTGGCGTCGACGCGCTCGCCCACGCCCCGTGGCGCGAGGAGCTGTCGGAGGAGGCGGTCGCGGCGATCGCCGCGGCCCACGTCCCGGTGGTCGTCACGCTCGCCGTCTGGGACGTCGCCGGGGAGCCGCGGACCGCCGTGTCCGACTTCCTCCCGATCGAGCGGGAGGTGGCGCACCCCGACGTGCTCGTTGCGCTCGTCGCACCGCCGCCGGCTCTCGATCCCGCGACCGCCGCCTTCCTCCACGCCGCCGCGGCCGCGCGCGACGCGCGCCGGCGGAACGTCGCGCGGCTCCGCGCCGCCGGCGTCCGCGTGCTCGCGGGCAGCGACGCCTGCAATCCCGGCCAGTTCCCCGGCGCCGGCCTCCACCTCGAGCTCGCGAAGCTCGTCCAGGCGGGCCTGACGCCCCGCGAGGCGCTCCGCGTCGCGACGTCGGAGAACGCGCACTTCCTCGCCGGCGACGCCGCGGACTTCGGCGAGATCGCCGTCGGGAAGCGCGCGGATCTGGTGCTCGTCGCCGGCGATCCGATGGCGCGCATCGAGGATCTCGGGCGGATCACGCACGTGCTGCTGGGCGGGACGGTTCTCGTTCGCCGCCCCCGGGGCTGAGGGATCGAGAGCGGCCGACTACGACGGCTCCCTCACCGCAGCCGTCGCGTGCCTGCGCTTGCGCTCACCCGACCCGCCGCTCCATCACCACCGGCACCCCGCGCGACGGCGCGATCGTGATCGCGCGCAGGACGGGTCGCATGCGGTAGCCCGGGGCCAGCCGGAGGTCGACCCGCGAGAGGACCTCGGCGAGCACGATCTTGAGCTCGTAAGTCGCGAAGGCCGCCCCCAGGCAGCGCCGGACGCCGCCGCCGAACGGGAAGAAGGTGTTCGGGCTCGGGCGCGCCGCGAGGAAGCGCTCGGGCATGAAGCGCTCGGGCTCCGGCCAGAGGTCGGGCCGATGGTGCGTCGCATAGATGCACGCCGACACGCTGACGCCCGCCGGGAGGTCGAGCCCGCCGATGCGCGCTGGTGCGTGCAGGCGGCGGATCACGTTGGTCACGACGGGCGTCAGGCGTGCGGACTCCTTGGTGACCGCGTCGAGGTACTCGAGCTGGGGGAGGTGCCGGGCCTCGACGGGCCCGGGGCCCACGACGCGCGCGAGCTCCGCGCGCAGCGTCGCGAGCGCGTCGGGATGCCGCAGCAGGTGGTAGAAGACCCACGCCAGCGAGGTCGCGGTCGTCTCCTGGCCAGCCATGAGCAGCGTGAACATCTCGTCGAGCAGCTCCTCGTCGCTCATGGGCGCGCCCTGCTCGTCGCGGGCGTCGACCAGGAGCGAGAGGATGTCGCTGCGGCCCGCGGTCCCCTCGCCGCGGCGGCGCGCGATCTCGTCGAGCAGGACGGCCTTGATCGCGTCGCGGTTACGCACGAAGCGCCCCCAGGGCGTCAGGCGCCCGAGGTCCATCTGAAATGGCCTCAGCGCGATGAAGGGCGCGCTCGGGCCGTTGGCCTGCGCGACGAAGCGCTCCACGTGCTCGCGCACGCGGGTGAAAGCCGCGCCCTCGTCGACGCCGAAGACGGCGCGCAGGATCACATCGAGCGTGATCGCCTGCATCTCGCGGTGGATCGGGAACGGGGGTCCGACGGGCCACCGGTCGATCACCTGGTCGGCGAGCTCGCGCATGAGGCGCCCGTAGACGTGCATACGCTCGCCGTGGAACGGCGGGCTCATGAGACGCCGCTCGCGGGAGTGGCGCTCGCCGTCGAGGAGCAGGATCGAGTGCCAGCCGAGGATCGGCCCGAGGATGGGCGCGGTCGCCTCGCCG